>Ga0302324_100025886_pt1 | contig 11231 bp, 6 predicted proteins | sample Palsa_T0_1_FD_201949 | JGI IMG/M metagenome (GOLD analysis project Ga0302324, IMG submission 201949) | Peat permafrost microbial communities from Stordalen Mire near Abisko, Sweden - Palsa_T0_1 | ecosystem: Environmental > Terrestrial > Soil > Palsa > Peat permafrost | place: Sweden: Abisko... | reverse complement strand
CCTGCTGTTGAGCCTCCTTAACTGCTTCATCGAGTATATTTTCCACCGCTATGTGCTTCATAAGCCAGCGGTGCCCTTCCTCAGGCGATTCTATCGCCAGCACACGCTCCATCACGCTCTCACGCGCATCGCGCGCAAATCGACCCGCGACGGCAAGGGCCTCATGTTCATCGAGAACAAGTACCCCATACTGGACCACGACCAGCACGAGGCGTCGTTCTTCCCCTGGTACACCCTTGTCACGTTTGCGGGGATCCTCACGCCTCTTCTCTTGTTCCTGCAATGGGCCCTCCCGTCCTTCCCGTGGTTCTTCTCAGGCTTCGCCGCGCTGGCCTCGTCGCTGGCGATCTATGAGCTGGTGCACGCGATCGAGCACTGGCCTCTCGAGGTCTGGGAGCCCCTGATCGAGCACCCGCGCTGGGGATTCTTCTGGCGCCCCGCCTACAGCTTCCACCTGCGGCACCATGCCGTCATCGACTGCAACGAGTCGATTTCGGGATTCTTCTGCCTTCCCCTGGCCGACTGGACGTTCGGTACCTGCCTCATGCCGAGGAGCATCTATGCAGACGGCGAGGAATGGTCCGCTGACGAATTCAAGAGCCCCAGGCCGATCTGGCCCATCCGCATGCTGGACGAGGCCGCGGACCGTGCTGTCCGGAGGCACCGCTCCGGCGCCAAGGGTGTGTCGCCGACGACCGCAAGCGTTCACGGGTTGACCCGCGGCGAGCGGATAGCGAACTGGGTGACGCACGGGCTCGGCTTCGCCGTGAGCCTCGCCGGTTTGGCACTCCTTGTCGTTTCCTCGAGCCTCTATGGCGACGCCTGGCACGTCGTCAGCTTCAGCGTGTTCGGGGCGACACTGATCGTCCTGTACTCGATCTGGGCGCTCTACAATGCGTGGCATTCCGAGCGTGGAAAGCAGCTTTTCCTCAAGCTCGGGCGGGCTTCCGCGTTCCTGCTGATCGCAGGCACCTACACGCCCTTCATGCTCGTGAGCCTCAGGGGCCCGTGGGGCTGGACGCTTTTTGGCGTCGTCTGGGGCCTCTGCCTCGCCGGCATCGCCTTCCAGTTCATCGTGGGCAACCGCTATAGACTGGCGTCGACGGTTGCGACGATGTTCGCCGGATGGATGATTCTCGTGGCGATCAAGCCGCTCGCCCTCGCGCTCACCCATGGCGGCGTCTGGCTGCTGCTTGCCGGCGGCCTCTGCTACACCGTGGCCACGATGGTTGCGTCGTTCAGGAACATCCGGTACCACTACGCCTTCAGGAACGCATTCCTGATCGGCGGCAGCACGTGCCACCTGCTCGCGGTTCTCCTCTTCGTCCTCCCGCACGCCTAGGGTTCAGCGGTCGGGGACGATGAAATTTCGATCCAACAACTGCATCGCGATTCATCTGACGAGCCTGGCCAAGGCGGAGCGGTTTTACTCCGATGTCCTCGGCTTCAAGCTGAAGAGCAAGACAAGGACATCGCTCGAGTACGACACGGGTGCATTCCGCCTTTACCTGAACCGTTCCACAAAGGCCCAGCCGCCCACGCCGTCGTTCAGCGTGAAGAGCATAGCCAAGGCGAAGCGCCTCCTGAAAGGGGCGCGCTGCCAGATCCTCGTGGACCGCGGGAGCTCGCTCTATTTTCGCGATCCCTTCGGCAATATCTTCGACGTCATCGAGGATTGAGGGCGCCCGGGCCTGCGGCACTCCGGTTGCTTTGCGGCACCGTCGGAATAGAATCCTCTCCAACTTGAACTACAGCACCCGGTTCGCCGCCCTTCCCATCCTTTGCTGCGTTGTCCTTGCGCTTTCGGGGTGCGGTCGGCGGGAAACGCCAGTCGAGGCGGGCATTCGAACGCAGACGCTCCTCGTGGGGAATGCCGCGGAGCCCTCCGACCTGGACCCGCAAACGATCTCGGTGTACACGGACTCGCACATCGCCTACGCGCTGTTCGAGGGCCTCACCAAGCTGGACGCCAAGACGTCCATCGCCTCGCCGGATCTCGCCACCAGCTGGGACACGTCCCCCGACGGCAAGGTCTACACGTTCCACCTTCGCCCGGACGCCAGGTGGTCCGACGGCGAACCGGTGACGGCCGAGGATTTCGTCTACTCGTTCCACCGGATACTCAGCCCGGTGTTCGCCAGCCTTTACTCGTACATGCTCTGGCCGATCAAGAACGCCGAGGACTTCAATTCGGGCAAGCTGACCGATTTTTCCCAGGTGGGCGTCAAGGCGATCGACAATCTCACGCTCCAGATTTCCCTGGGGAAGCCCACGCCGTACCTGCCGGCCATTGCATCCCACACGACCTGGCTGCCCGTGCAGAAAAAGACCATCGAGAAATTCGGGCGGATGGACGAGAAGGGAACCAAATGGACGCGGCCCGGGAATCTTGTCGGCAACGGGGCATTCACCCTGTTGGAATGGAACACCAACGCTCGGATCGTCGTGGTCAAGAACCCGCTCTACTGGGACGCGGCCAACACGCGGCTGAACCGGATCGAGTTTTACCCGATCGAGAAGCCCGACATAGAGGACCTCAACTTTCGATCGGGGCAGCTGCACACGACCTACCAGCTGCCGATGTCCAAGATCGCTGGGTACCGCTCCCATGTGCCGCCTGACCTGCGGGTCGATCCGGTTCTCAGCACGTTCTTCTTTTTCTTGAATGTCACGCGGCCGCCCTTGGACAATATCAAGCTCAGGCAGGCGCTGGCCTATGGCGTTGACCGCGAAGCGATCTCGAGGGACGTGACGAACGGCGTTTACCCTGCCGCCCGCTGCCTGACAGCGCCGAACTGCGGGGGCTACACCAGTCGCGCCCAGCTCTCCGACAATTTCGACAAGGCCCGGCAACTGCTTGCCGAGGCGGGATACCCGGGCGGAAAGGGGCTTCCCCCCATCGAGGTCCAATGTTTTGAGGCTGAGACACAGCTCAGGATGACGGAGGCGATCCAGGCGATGTGGCAGAAGGAGCTCGGTGTGCACATCACGATTGCGCAAATGGAGACGAAGACGCTTTACCAGAACCAGCAGACCAAGGACTATGCCGCCGCGTTTTCCGGATGGATTGCCGACTACGCGGACCCCAATACCTTCCTCGGGACCATGGTCACCGGCGGGGGCAACAACTACGCGGGCTGGAGCAACAAGGAGTTCGACAGCCTGATCGACCAGGCGTCGAACACGGCCGACAACTCAAAGCGGATGGAAATGTTTCAGAAGGCCGAGGCCATCCTCTTGGACGAGGCTCCGCTCATCCCCCTCTATTTCCAGCCCAACGTGTACGCCATCAGCCCGGCCGTGCGCGGCTGGACGACCACAGTGGTGGGATTCCACGAGTGGAACAGGATTTGGCTGGAGAGGTAGCTCGGACGGGCGTCCCGGGACTCCGGTACGTTCCCGTTGACAGCGCTGTTTCTCGAGGAGGTGATTGGCATATGAAATCCCTCCTCAAGGCCGCCCTCTGTGCGGCGATTTCCCTCTTGGCGGGCTCCTCGGCCCTTCTTGCGCAGGGCCAGATCGCCAGGCCTGTCGCCCCGGATGCCTCGCCCGAGGCGGTGGCTCTGCTCCAGCTCCTGTATGACATTTCGGGAAAATACACGCTGACCGGCCAGCACAATTTTCCGAACACGAAGAGCCGAAATTCCCAGTTTGCGGCCAAGTACATCGGCAAGACGCCGGTGATCTTCGGCTCGGACTTTGGGCAGGCGAAGGCCGGTGACACCGACTCATACCTCGCGCGGCCGGACATCGTCCAGGAGGCCATCCGCCAGCACCAGCTCGGCTCGATCGTGGCACTGTGCTGGCACGCCGTCCCTCCGACCGCGGACGAGCCCGTCACGTTCAGGCAACTGCCGGGAAGCGACCCGAAGATGCTGAAGAGCGTCCAGGGCAAGCTGCTCGATGACCAGTTCAAGGACGTCCTGACTCCGGGAAACCCCCTCTACAACCACTGGTGCGCGCAGGTGGACGCGATCGCGGTCTTCCTGAGGCAGCTCCAGGACGCCCACGTTCCCGTGCTCTGGCGTCCCTACCATGAGATGAACGGCGACTGGTTCTGGTGGGGCGGGCGCACCGGCGAATACAGCACCATCGCGCTCTACAGGCAGATGTTTGACCGACTGGTGAACCATCACCACCTCAACAACCTGATCTGGGTGTGGAGCATGGACCGACCGAGCACGCCCGAGAGGGCGCACGCCAAGTTCTTTCCGGGAGCCGACTACGTGGATGTCCTGGCCCTTGACGTGTACGGAAGCGATTTCGCGCAGTCCTACTATGACAGCATCGCTTCACTGTCGCAGGGGAAACCGATGGCCCTGGCGGAGGTGGGCAGCCCGCCGGGCCCGGAGATCCTGAAGCAGCAACCGAGATGGGCCTACTACATGACGTGGGCGTCGATGGTCCGGAACACGCCAAAGAAGGCGTATGCCGCCCTGATGCAGGATCCGCAGGTGCTGAGCCTCGAGGATCCCGCCTACTGGGCGGTCACGGCAGCCTATAGGAAGGCGTGCGGCCTTCCGCCCTTGCACTTTGAGCCGGCCCCCGCGGACTTTTCGGGGACATGGGCGCTGGACGAGGAGAAGAGCGAACTGGGGAGGATGGGGGCGGCAATGGCCCCGGCGCGCCTCGAGGTCGCGCAGCACGGCGTTGACCTGTCGATCAAAACTACCCGCGTCGTCGAGTATGCGGACGACCAAGTCACCGAGGAGAAGCTGGTCCTTGACGGGACCGAGTCCAAATCTGAATTCATGAATTCGCCCCGTGTCACCACGGCCCGGCTGTCCGGTCCCGGCGACGCGATCGTGATCGACTCCGTCACCACGTTCACCTGGGGAACGCCGGGCAGCAAGATGACGTCGACGGACACATGGAGGCTTCTCGACGGGGGAAAGACGCTCTCGATCCAAAGGCATTCGCTATCGCAGAGGGGCGAACAGAACATGACCATGATCTTCGAAAGGCTCTAGCCTTGCATCGCGCCTTCCGCCGCGGGGACCCAGAGAGCGCAAAGGTAGTATTTCACCCACCTCAGGGCCACTCGTCATCGCCCCGGCTTCCTCATGCGATGCGGTTGGCGTGACAAAAACCGGTCCCGATCTCCCAAAGAGCTCATTCTTCGTCAAGTCGGCTTCGGGGGCTGATGGTCGGCATTGGCGCGATGGTGATGGCCGGTTGGATCGTGAGGTCGCTGACCCTGGCGACGATCGTGCCGGGCGCGAAAGCGATGGTGTTCAATTCGGCGGTCGCGTTCGTTGTGATGGGCGGTGCATTCTACGGTCTGACGAAAGGTGCCCTGCGCCGAGTCACGGTGGCCGGGGTTTTCATCGGGCTAATCGGGTTCGTCACGGGTCTGCAGTACCTGCTGGGCCGCGATTTCGGAATAGATGAAATCTTCGTCCGCCAACGCCTGAACGTTGACTTGTCGGGGCCCGGTCGAATGGCGCCGAATACCGCGGTGTCATGGGTGGCCTGCGGCATTGCGCTTGTCCTACTGAGCTCGAGAAAGCGCCTCTGGAGCCGGACCATCGTGCTGCTGGCCTCCGTCATCATCGCCATCTCGTTCTTGGCCTTGTGCGGCTATCTGACAGGGCTGCGAAATGCCTACGGCTGGGGAAGATACAGCGGCATGGCCTTTCCGGCATGCCTGGGATTCCTCGCGGCGGGCTCCTCGATGCTTTGGTTGGTTCTCCATCGTCGGTCGGACGCGGCGGTGAAAGCCCATGGGTCATGGCCGTTTTTTTCCGTCGCGGGATCGTTGATCTTCGTCGTGGGTACCATTTCCATGGCCAGCAGTTATTACCAGAGCGAGTCGAACGCCTGGGTATACCACACCTACGACGTGCGCGAGACCCTCGGTCTGCTGATGGTCGATCTCACAAGCTCGTCGGGGCCGGACAGGCGCCAGTACTTCGGGAAGGGCGGCGCCGATCCGCTTGGAGAATTCGAGGCAGCGGCAAGAAAGGCCGTCGCCGACGTCGATAGGGTCGCCATGCTCACTTCCGATAATCCCGTGCAGATGGAGGCGGTCGAGAAGCTGCGCCAGGAGGTGCGGGCCCAGCTGGAACACCTGCGGGGCGACCTTGCGGAACAGATTCGAAGGCCAGTGTCCTATGAGCGACGGGTCGAGCAGGTCGCCGGCGACGTACAGGCAGCGGAGGCGACCCGGCTGGAGATAGAGAAGATGATGGCGGAGGAACAGCGGCTGCTAAAGGGCCGGATCGCCACTGTCGAGCATTCCGCGCGTCAAACGCGCGGCGTGATCGCGATGGCGGGAGTTCTTTCAGTTGTCCTCTTTTGGATGGCGATTCTGCGCAGCAGGAGGTCTGAGCGGGATCAGGCCCTAGCGGAAGGAAAGGAGCACGAAAGCCAGCAGCGATTGGAGCTCGCTCTGGAATCCGGCCGTCTTGGGCCTGGGACCTGGACTGGGTGAAAAAGACCGTGGTGCGCTCCTTGCGGCACGATCAGATCTTTGGACATCCGGCGATGCTACCGGAATGGACTCCGGCGATGCACCTCCTCCAGATCCCGGCGGAGGACCGCGAAAACGCCGAACAGGGCTTTGCGCGAGCGGTCGAGACCGGGATCTATTCGACGGAAAGCCGTATTATCTGGCCGGATGGATCATCGCATTGGATCGCAGCGGAAGGGCGCCTCTTCAAGAACGACCGGGGCGAGCCGGTGCGGATGGTCGGGGTTGTATCCGGATATCACGGAACTGAAGATGGTGTGCTGCATAACCAGCGCGGCGTTCTCAAAGTCTTGGGCGGTATGGAGCTCTCCTGTGGCGCCCACCAGCGCGGTTACCCGCGCCGGCACAGGTTAGTCCGACTACTCCGCGCGAATTGCTTCCATGGATGGGACTTTGGATGCTCTTACAGCTGGAATGAGGCAAGCCGCCATCGCGATCAGCGCTAACAGGACGGCGACGCCAAGCACCACCTCGGGATTAGTATAGCTGACATCGAAAAGCATACCGGTCATTGCGCGGCCCATAAACCAAGTTCCAACCCACCCCAAGATAGAGCCGACAATCACGAGCCTTGCCCCAAGCGAGAGGTACTGTGAGAGAATCTGCCGCGGCTGCGCGCCAAGGGCCATGCGCACTCCGATTTCGCGGCGCCGCTGCGCCACCGCATATGCCAACACCCCGTAGATGCCAATTGCGGCGAGCACAACCGCGACGCCGGCAAAGATGCAGGCAAGCATCAAAGGCGACCGGCGCGCCTCAAGGCTATCGTCAATTCGCGAGGTCATGGTTTTCAGGTCCTCAACGGCAAGCTCCGGATCAATTCGGAGTAACGACGCCCGGAAAGCCGAACCTGCGGACTGGGGGGCCTGCACCGTCCGAATGACAGCCGTGATTCGGACTCCGGCGTCAATCATGAATGGCAGGTAGACCGTGCCGGTTGCTTGTTGATCCGTGAGGTCGTTCTGCTTTGTTGCGCCTACGACGCCAACAATTGTGTACAGGCCCCCTGGCCCACCCGATATCCGATGGCCTAACGCACTCTTTCCGGGCCAGTAGCGCCTCACGAAGGTCTCGTCGACCATGCAAACGGGCAGGGAATGGCTCGAATCGTCGTCGGTCAGCAGACGTCCCTCAAGCAGCGGGACACCAAGCGCTTCTATGAAATTTCCCGCAACACCCGCGAAAATGTGTACCGCCAATGACTGTCCAGGGAGAGGAGGCTGCCCTTCGATGCTAAATGCGGTGTTGCTGTAACGCGGTCCGCTGAAGGGCAGGTCGGTCGTGAAACCTACGGACGTCACACCCGGTATTGATCGCAGTTCCCGGCCCAGGTGTTCAACGAAAGCGTAGCGTTGCGTCGCCTCTTCATAACGTTTCCACGGCAGCGAAACGCTGCCGGTTAGGACATTCTCCGGACGAAATCCCGGGTCGACAGCAAGGATTTTCGAGAAGCTGGTCCCCAGAAGGGCCGCCCCAGTCAGCAGCATGAACGCCAGCGTAAATTGGGCTACAATAAGAGCGTGACGCATGTGGTTGGCGGACCTCGTGGTGGTGCCACCCCGTGATTCAAGGGATAACCCAAACGCCAGATTCTCTCTGCGGCCGTGCCAAAGCGTCGGAAACACAACAAAGAGCGCCGTCAGCGCCGAGGCGGCAACTGCGGTGGTGCACACACGAACATCGAGTCGATAGGGACCAAAGTGTGGAAGCTGGTCGGCTCCGATAGCCTCAAGCCCATGCAGGCCGACCCATCCAACACCCAAACCTAGCGCGGCGCCTCCGACAGCGAGAACAAGGGATTCCATAACCAGCATTTGCGCGATTTGCAGGCGTCCGGCGCCCAACACCTGTCTAACTGAGAACTCTTTCGCCCGCACGCTTGCGCGAACCATGAAGAGATTGGCGAGGTTCATAGCCCCGATCAAGAGAAGGAAAAGTACGCCGGCCTGCAGAAGGAGCAGCATGGACCGGGTTTCACTCACGAATTCATTGTGCAAGCCGACAACCGACGTTCGGAATCCCGCGTCCTTGGCCATCGTCGAAAAGGGGCCTTGCTCCTGAAGGCTTTTGTTCAACACATCGATTTGGGACTGAGCCTCGGTAATCGTAGCCCCGGGCCTGAGTCGGGCGATCATAGACTTGCTGTTGTCGTGCCGTTCCACGGTCCTATCGTCCTCGGTGAATATCATCGGCATCCACAGGAGGGCCCTCGATGTTCCAAATGAGAATCCTCGCGGCATGACGCCGATGACAGTCTGCGATGTGCCATTCAGCTTAATCTTCCGGCCGACGACACCCGGATCGGAAGCGTATCGTTGGCGCCAAAGTCCGTCGCTGATGACTACGACATCGTTTTTGCCCTGAACACCCTCTTCTTCCGAGAAAGTGCGTCCTAGGGCCGCTGATACACCAAGAACGTGGAAGAACGACGGTGTGACGATCGTGGTCTCTATGTGTTGGGGTGCTCCGTCGTCGCCGATCGTCAATCCCCAATTGAAAAGGCATGCAGAATCGGCAAATGCCGGTATTCCTTTACGCCGTGCAAGGTATTGGGGGACCGACACGCCACCCCGATTGATTCCTGCCTTCGGGTATTGATTGAATACAGAAACAAGCTGCTCCGAATTTGGAAATGGCAGAGGCCGAATCAGCACTGCGTTTACGACCGCGAACAGCGCGACATTTGCGCCTAGACAAAGCGCGAAGGTGAAGAGCGCTGTGGCAGTGAATGCCGGCGCCTTAGCTAGTCGCCGGAAAGCAAGGTTCAGTTCATGCAGCATGCGCACCCAAGAGTTAGCAGGCACCGTACCAAGGTGCAGATAATCTCTTAATGACTTAATATAAAAAGAGATGCAGATATGCGGTGAGTTGGCACTGAGGAGTAGGTGTCTCGAATTGGGACTCGGCTCTCCCTAAATCGGGACGCTTTCTCGAGCGTCCCCCCGTGCCAATTCTGGACCTCAAGGCGGGGAATAGGGCCGCCTCAAGAATCACCCCTCTCCGGACACCCACAAGGGACACCTTGACATTCTACATATACGAAGTGTAGACCCTCTAGGTATACGGATGGACACAGATAAATCTGACCTTCTCCAAGGAACGCTGGACATGCTGATCCTCAAGGTCGTCGCCATGGGGCCAATTCATGGCTATGCGATTTCGAAGCGCATCGCGCAAATCTCGAAAGACATGTTGCGGATCAAGCAGGGTTCTCTGTATCCGGCTCTTCACAGACTAGAAAACCGCAAATGGCTCGCCGCCGACTGGCGTGAAGCGGAAAGTGGACGGGAAGCTAAATTCTACACGTTGACCGCGGCGGGAAAGAAGCAGCTGGAAGGCGAGGAACTGGACTGGGAGCGCCTATCGACGGCAATTGGGCTGGTACTGAGGACTGTGCAGTAGAGGTTTGTCGATGAATTGGCTCCTCGATTTATTCCGTAGGAAGTCACACGAGCAGTGCCTCGAATCTGAATTGCGCTTTCATCTCGAGCAGCAGACAAAGGACAATATTGCCGCCGGAATGAACCCGGAGGTGGCTCGTCGCGAGGCGGCCATTGATTTGGGTGGTTTGGAGCAGATCAAGGAGGAATGCCGAGACAAGCGTAGCGGCGCCTGGCTCGGCCATATGTCGCAAGACTTGCGCTTTGGTCTGCGCATGCTGCGCAAGAATCCGACCTTCACGATCGTGGCTGTCCTGACGCTGGCACTGGGCGTGGGAGCCAACACGGCCATTTTCAGCATTGTGAATGCCGTGTTGCTGCGTTCTCTGCCCTACCGCGATCCCGATCGTTTGGTTCGGATCTTCTTTAACGAGCCCGGCGTAGGATTGCGGGACGTTAAGTTTTCCAAGCCCGAACTGGATGACCTTCAGACGCGAGCGGGTGTTTTTGAAGATGTGACCCCGATCGCTGAGGGTACCGAGAACTTGACCGGCGCCAAACATCCTGAGCGTCTCGAGGCGGTCAATGGCAGTTTTGGCTACTTTTCCATGCTGGGTGTGATCCCGCAAATCGGACGGTTGTATGGTCCGCAGGACTTCGCGCTTGGTTTCGCTCCAGTGGTCGTGATCAGCGATGGCCTATGGCATCGCTCCTATGGCGCCGATCCGAACGTTCTCGGCCGTACCCTCCGGCTCGACAATGATCCCTGTACAATTATTGGGGTTCTGCCACCCGGATTTCGCCATCCTGGACCGACGATTTCCGGCGACGCGGAAGTGTTTTGCGCCGCCGGATTCAGCGCAGATCCCTTTCCCCAGCCAAAACGTGGTAACCGGGTTTTAAGAGCTGGAATCGGACGACTTAAGCCTGGCGTGACACGGGAGCGAGCTCAGGCGCGGCTCACTGCCATGGCTGCCCAATTGCGCCACGACTTTCCCACCGATTACCCGCCGCTGGCGAAATGGACAATTGAGATTCAGCCATTGCAAGAAACTTTGGTGGGCAATGTCCGGCCCATGCTGCTGGTGTTGCTGGGTGCGGTAATCCTGATCGTTTTCATCGTATCGTTGAACATTGCCAATCTCCTCTTGGCGCGCGCCTCGGGGCGACAACAAGAGATGGCGGTGCGGTTAGCGCTGGGGGCGAGCCGCGGCCGCGTGGTGCGCCAGATGCTGACCGAGTCCATGCTGCTGTCGCTCATCGGCGGTGCCGCGGGAGTCGCAACCGCAGTGGGTGCTTTGGGTTTCATCCTGCGCTTTGTGCCGTTAAACGTTCCCCGGCTCAACGAAGTACGAATCGACTGGGTGGTGCTGGCATTC
>Ga0302324_100025880_pt1 | contig 11232 bp, 9 predicted proteins | sample Palsa_T0_1_FD_201949 | JGI IMG/M metagenome (GOLD analysis project Ga0302324, IMG submission 201949) | Peat permafrost microbial communities from Stordalen Mire near Abisko, Sweden - Palsa_T0_1 | ecosystem: Environmental > Terrestrial > Soil > Palsa > Peat permafrost | place: Sweden: Abisko... | reverse complement strand
CACCGACAGCACCCAATCAACCGTGGCCTTTAACGGCGACAGCACCCAGCCCTCCGCCGTTATCTCCCTTCGGCATATCAATTTTGTCATGGACACGCCCATCCCCACCGATGCCACCCGGATGATACTGCCCGGCTATGTGACCCAGCTGCAGCAATACAAGGACCGGCATCTCGAGATCGATGGCTATGTCAATTCCGTTGTTCCCCTGAACGGCCCCACCGATCCGCTATTCATCCTTTCCGTCAAACGCGCAAAATATATTTACGACTACCTTGTCGACGCCGGTTTCGATCCGGGCAAGCTCACCTATAAAGGAATGGGAAACACCTCCCCCGTCAACCCCGATCCCGCCAACAGGGAGGAAATGAACGCCAATATGCGCGTCGAAATCAAAGTTTATTAAAAAGCGTAAATTAGTAAACCCGGGAGCCCGCCCACCGGGGCCCCCGCCCAAAATCACCAGGTTATGACCGTAAAACAAATCATGACCGAGCTCCAATCGATGGGTTCGGACAGTATTAAGAAGATCCTGCTGCGGCATGGCGTCCGCGAGCCTCTCTTTGGAGTCAAGGTAGAGCAGCTGAAGACCATCCAGAAAAAAGTCAAAAAAGACTACCAGCTCGCCAAGGACCTCTACGCCACCGGCAATGCCGATGCCATGTACCTCGCCGGATTGATCGCCGATGATGAAAAGATGACAAAGACGGATCTCCAATCCTGGGTGAAACAGGCCGTCTCCCAAAATATCGGCGAATATACCGTACCCTGGGTCGCCGCCGGCAGCCACCATGGTTATGAACTCGCTTTGAAATGGATCGACTCGAAAGAGGAATATGTCGCCGCCGCCGGCTGGGCCACGCTGAGCAACCTCGTCGCCCTTTTGCCCGACACCAAACTGGATCTTCCCGAATTAAAAGCACTCCTGGGTCGCGTCGTCAAAGACGTCCATTCCGCCGATAACCGCGTCCGCTATACCATGAACGGATTTATCATCTCCGTCGGCGCCTATGTCACCGCGCTCACCGGCGATGCCATCGCCGCCGCAAAAAAGATCGGCCCAATCACCATCAATATGGATGGCACAGCCTGCAAAGTGCCGGCCGCCACAGAATATATCCAAAAAATAAAAGACCGGGGCTCGCTGGGCAAAAAGAAAAAGACGGTTAAATGCTGAGCTGTCAAGGGAGCGCCATAGATCATATAATAATATTTCCCTTTCGAATTTCCTGCCAGATTATCGGTTACTTGGCGGATAAGCGGGAGCATCTTGATATTTTGGAGCAAAATTTTGATTTTTCCGGGGTTTTGGAAAGGGATAACCTTCTATATCAGAATATTACAAAAAAAATCGGCCTGGTATATCGGAACTGTTCTTAGTAATCTCGGCTGTCTCTCCTATTTGGATAAGCTCGATATTATGATTAAATTTGAGGTATTATAGCAATAAAAAAGGCCATGGCATCACCATCTTTATCAAGATCAAAAGAAATGCTGCGCAGTTTCATACAATTGAATGACGCAGAGCAAAAAAGTGTTTTACAAATGATTAAAACCTTCTTAAAAAGTAGGGAAAAGCAATCTGAACGGGTAACCATTGAGCAATACAATCGGGAAATTGACGAGGCTTTGGCAGAGGTAGTTGCTGGCAATTACGTTACCCAGGAGGAGTTGGAAAGAGCAGCGGCAAAATGGTAAAAAAAGTAATCTGGCCTGCTAAAGCAAGAACGCAATTGGCAAAGGCTTATGAGTATATTCTAAAGGATTCTTTACAAAATGCTGAAAAGGTAAAGAACGATATCCTCTTGACAAATACAGGAAAAATAATGACGGTAGCTTCCGGGCGTACGAACTCCATCGCTACAGGATTGCTTATCAAATAACTGCCAAGGAAATTATCATTGTCAGAGTCCGCCATACCAAGATGGAACCAAAGAAGCATTAAACCCCTGGTTTCCGACAGATTCTATAAAAATACAAGAGCTTCGAGAGCAAAGTGATAAGCTTACCCAAAGCATACGGTCAGGGTTTGCATCAATAGCTATCCCTGAAAAATTGTTAAAAGTTGCAGTTTAACACACTCTTCCCAAATCCCTAACAATTCATTAGCATAAGTCTCAGGCTCCCATCGCTTTATACATTGTTTAACACTCGGGATCAAACGATCTACGAAGGGCAACGTTTGTTATAGTGTAAAACAATTAATCACTAAATAACTTACAACAGATGAAAATCAAACTCGGGGTCGCTCTACTAGGTACCGCTGCAGTCATCGGATGCCTGACCCTTTTTGCGAATGGGAAAAAGCCCACCAACAGTATCCTTGACACAACGGCCGCGCCCGTCGTTAAAACCGCTTACACGGAACCCGCCACCGGTGCCGGACCATCTGCTCAACCGGTGGACTTCGAAACAGCAGCCGCCGCGGCCGTGCCCTCTGTCGTGCATATTAAAACTTTAACAAAATTCAAGCAAACCGCCGGCCGGCAGGCGCCCGATCAGGATCAGGATCAGATGGGCGAAATGTTCCGCCACTTTTTTGGCGATGGCGGCGGTCGTGAATTCCAGCAGCAGTCACCCGACCAGCGTGCCTCCGGCTCCGGTGTCATCATCAGCCAGGACGGCTATATTGTCACGAACAATCACGTCGTGAACGGCGCTACCGAAATCACGGTCACGCTGAATAACCGGAAGAACTACACCGCCAAGGTGGTCGGAACCGATCCCAATACCGATCTGGCGCTGATAAAGATCGACGGCAAGGATCTGCCCGTCATGACTATCGGCAACTCCGATGAAGTGAAGCTCGGGCAATGGGTACTCGCCATCGGTTATCCCCTTAACCTGGATGTTACCGTAACGCAGGGTATCGTCAGCGCAAAATCGCGGAACATCGGCATCAACACCCAGGCCAGTGCTCCCGTCGAAGCCTTTATTCAGACCGACGCAGCCGTCAACCCCGGCAGCAGCGGCGGCGCCCTGGTCAATACCAACGGTGAGCTGATCGCCATCAACTCCGCGATCGCTTCGCCCACCGGCTCCTTTGCAGGGTATGCCTACTCTATTCCATCCAACCTGATGAAAAAAGTCATCGGGGATATTATGAAATATGGTAATGTTCAAAGAGGTTATCTCGGCATCAGTATGGCGCCCGAAGGGCTTGAAGATGCAAAAAAGAAAGAATTGGGGATCAACACCGATGTGGATGGCGTCTATGTCATGGATGTAGATCCGAAAGGTGCTGCCGGTGAGGCAGGGCTGAAGAAGGGAGATGTGATCGTAAAGATCAATGGTGAAAAGGTCGATGAAGACGCTCAGCTCGCCGAAATCATCGCCCGTCAGAAGCCAGGCGATGCCGTCAAGATCAGTTTCGACCGCAATGGTTCCGAACAGACCGTAACTGCGGTACTGAAGAACAAACTGGGATCTTTTGCCGGTACGAGACCCGCAGCCGTCGAATCCATGGGCGCTGACTTCTCCGATCTCAGCAAGGATGACGCCGCAAAGCTCGGTATGAACGGTGGGGTAGTCGTCGGCAATATCCATGACGGTGGGGTGCTCGGCAGCCAGACCAATATGCGCCCCGGCTTTATTATCACCAAAATAGGTGACCAGCCGGTAAATACCGTCGATGAATTAAAAGACGCTTTGAGCAAACAAGGCAGCAACTTCCAGATCCAGGGGGTTTATCCCGATAGTAAGGAAGTATACTACTATGGTATCAACGACTTTAAAAAATAGCTTCTATTGCCGGCCTCCGGCAATGGCGTTTATTTCATGTTATATACAAACCGCTCCGTTCACGGGGCGGTTTTTTTGCGCCACCCGCGCGCCGCTCCCACGCCGCTCCCACGCCGCGAACCGCCGCGAACCGCCGCGAACCGCCGCTCCGCCGCTCCGCCGCGAACCGCCCCGCGCGGCGAGGATCAATTTGCCTTTTTCTTATCGTCCTGCTCCGAGAACTTATAAAAAGCCCGCTTCATCTGGATATTTGTCACCGGGTTGACCACCAGCGGTTCATCTTCCACCACCGTCTGATTGCTATCCAGGCCATAAGCAGTCTTATCCGACTGCGCCAGCCGGCTGATGGAAAAATAGGCGTTCAATATGAATCCCTCACTTGCCGAAAACTCATTGTCATACGACAAAAACCGCTTCATGATCACAAACCGGAAATCGTTCGGCCGCATATGCGAAAAAGTCGGATACCGGCTGACAATATCCAGCTCCTTATTATTTATCATATCCTGCACCACCTTTCGCAGCATCAGCCCAATCTTTGGCTGCACCCGGAAGCCCAGCCTGAAATCAACCCGGATAATCTTATCATCCCGGATCTCTTCCACGCCATATTCCATCGTATAAGGTTCATCCGTCCGCTCGATATGCACAAACCAATACAGATCCGCCTTTTTTTCAATATTGTCAAAAATGGAATCCAGGATCCGCTTCTCGATCAGTTTCGAATACGCCGACCGTGTAAAATATACCAGGTGCGACGAATATTTTGGCACCGAGGGATCCCTGCTCAACGCCTCCAGCATGGGAATATAGTCCGGCAGGTTGACAAAGGTCAGGAAGCGCTGGGTGATCCGCCGGGCATTGTACCAGATATACATCGTAGAAATAAGCCCGATCTCAAAGACAAGAAAAAAGAGCCGCTTCACGATCTTTACCGCATTGGCGATAAAAAAGCTGGTCTCCACGCACACAAAGATCGTCAGTATCGCCCCAACGATCCAAAAGGGCATCTTCTTGACATACCGGAGAAAATAAAACATCAGAAACGTCGTCATCAGCATCGCAATCGTAATCGAAAAGCCATAGGCCGCCGTCATCGCCTCCGAAGTCCGGAAATACAACAGCACCAGCGCGCAACCAAAACAGATGATCCAGTTAATGCTTGGGATATAGATCTGTCCCCGGATATTCGACGGGTATTTTACATTGATCCGGGGCCAGAAGCCCAGACTGATCGCTTCATTGATCAGGGTAAATGAACCGCTGATCAGGGCCTGGCTGGCAATGATCGAAGCCGCGGTAGCCAGGATGATCGCCGGCAGCAAAAGGCCGCCGGGCACGATGGCGAAAAACGGATTGACACCGCCCAGGTTGTCTTTATGCTGCAACAAAACCCAGGCGCCCTGGCCAAGATAGTTCAGCACCAGCGTGGTCTTGACAAAGATCCAGCTGATCCGGATATTTTTCCGCCCACAGTGGCCCAGGTCAGAATAAAGCGCCTCCGCGCCCGTCGTACATAAGAATATGGCGCCCAGCAGCCAGAACCCGTTCGGATGGGTCGTCAGCAACCGCAGGCCATACCAGGGATTCAACGCTTTCAGAACGGAAGGGTAATCTATCACCTGTTTCAGCCCAAGCGCTCCCATCATAAAAAACCACAGGAACATCACCGGGCCAAAGGAGCCGCCGACGATTTTTGTACCAAAGCGTTGAAAGATGAAGAGCAGCAACAGGATGACCATTACGATCTCCACCACCAGCGCATTGCCCGGAATGATATGCTGCTCCAGCCCCTTGACCATGCTCAAACCTTCGATGGCCGAAGTGATCGTTATCGGCGGCGTGATGATCCCGTCCGCCAGCAAGGTACCCGCGCCGATAATGGCAATATAAAACAGGGCCTTGTTATACCGCCGCACCAGCGCATACAGGGAGAAAACACCTCCTTCCCCGTGGTTATCAGCCTGTAGCGTGATCAACACATATTTAAAGGTCGTTTGTAAGGTCAGCGTCCAGAATACGCAGGAAATGGCGCCCAGCACCAGCAGGCGATTGGCGTCGCCGCCCTCCGTCAGGATAGTTTGAAAAGTGTAAAGGGGCGAAGTACCGATGTCCCCGTAAATGATGCCCAGCGCAACCAGCAAGCCCGCGGTGGACAAGGTGTTCATGTGTTTCTGATCCATGGTCGTTGGCACTGCAATTTTTAGTCCTCATTATCCTCCGAACCTTATCCGCAAATGATGCTAAACACTGTTGACAATTCAGATATGAAGATACCATTTATTTACCGTCCCCCGCCATCCGCCGCTGCCGCCACCGGCATCCCCGCCGTCATACCCCCACCTATGACCAACGGTCCAAATATCACATAAGCGGCCTAAGACCGGTCAAAAACCGATAGGTTTAACGTCTCCACCTTTCTTTTATAAAATAAAAAAAACATATGAGCCGGCTTAAACTTCACCTACTATTTTCCTATCTCATCCCAAAATAAACTGTTAAAACACTCTATTATGAAAACAAAGCTTTTTTCCTCGCTGACGGCCGCCATCGCTGTCGCCGGCCTGATCGTCGCCTGCAACAAGAGCAATAGCACTGGCAGCTCCTCTACCTCGAGCGGAACGAGCGCAACTCAAGTTCAGACCGAATCGGATGATGAGACCCAGGTATCCAATGAAATGGACGCCGCCACCAATGATGCGAACAACAGTCTCAACGCCTCGAACTCGTTTAGCGGCGGCGCTGCCATCACGGGCTACAGCAGCGGCGTTGTCACCGACGGCGGCCCGGGCAGCCCTATTATCATTGACTACAGCATCTGCGACGCCACCGTTACCACGGACACCGCAGATGGTCTCCGGCAGATCGTCATTACGTATAACGGTGCGAATTGCTGGGGCAACCGCACCCGTACCGGCGTAATCGTGATCTCTATCCCGGTGGGCGTTCGCTGGCGTGATACCGGCGCAGTCGTAACGGTCAGCATTCAAAACCTGAAAATCACGCGTATCCGCGACAACAAGACCATCACCCTAAACGGCGCCTATACCTATACCAACGTCAGCGGCGGTCTGTTAAGAGACCTCGCTACCCTCGGAACCATTACCCATACCATCGCCGCAGACAGCGTTACTATCCAGTTTGCCGACAGCGCCACCCGTACCTGGAGCGTCTCCAAACAACGAGTGTTTACCTATAACGACGGTGTCGTCATCACGACAACCGGCACACATTCGGATGGAACGAATTCCGATGTGGCGATCTGGGGAACGAACCGCTATGGTAACGCTTTCGAATCGCTGATCTCACAGCCCAAGGTCATCGAGCAATCCTGTGACTATCGGCTGACCAGCGGTCAGAATGTGATCATCCGGCCCGCCGTTACTATCACTGTCACCTATGGCCTCGATGTCAATGGCGATCCGACCGGCTGCCCTGGTAGTGGAACCTACTATTACAAAGCAGTCTGGACGATCAACGGCAAGACGTATACGTTTATCGCGCCCTACTAATCTGGCCCGCCGATTAATCCGGCTCCCGTTAATAGAAGAGGTTGTCTCCAGTGGGTTGGCAGGCGACCTCTTTTATTTTCTTCCGATGCCCACCGCAAAAACGCCCGGTTTTACCACAAACGACATCAATTTCACCACAAACGACATTAATGTGGAATATTATACCCCATAAATCCATGAGAATCGGGATTTCCCACATCGAATAAAACAACGACTCCCTCCCGGCGACTGATCTAAACTCATATTATCAAGTTATTTCATAGGTAAAAAACCCGGTATATGTTAATGGTCGCAACAGGCCCAGCTTTTGATCTATTAAATTGGACTCTTAATAGGATATTGGAATTTAGCAACGGCCTGGATTTTCATCCGGGCTTTTTTTTTGCATAGGCTACAGCACCAGCAATTTGGTAACAAACAACAATCTTATGGAACAACTACAGAAGTTTCGCGCAGTCAAATATGATAAATATGGCGGGATCGACGTTCTTCATATAGCAGAGATCCCTATACCGGTACCCGGCAAGACCCAGGCGCTCGTCAGAGTGCGGGCCGCCGGCATCAACCCCGGTGAAGCCTCCATCCGCGAGGGCATCTTTGCCAATCAATGGCCCTCCACCTTCCCCTCCGGTCAAGGCGCCGACTTCGCCGGCATCGTGGAAAAAGCGGGAGACGAGGTAAAAGACCTGGCCGCCGGAGACGAGGTTATCGGTTTCACCAACGATCGCGCCAGCCAGGCCGAATTGGTGCTCGTCGATGCCACACAGCTCGTCCGTCGACCTGCCGGCGTCTCCTGGGAACAAGCCGGTAGCTTGTTCGTGGCAGGGACCACTGCTTACGCCGCCATAAATGCCGTTGCGCTAAAACCTGGCGACACCCTCGTCGTATCGGGCGCCGCGGGCGGCGTCGGTTCCATCGTCGTCCAGCTGGCTATAAATGCAGGCGCCAAAGTCATCGGTCTGGCCAGCGAAACCAATCACCCCTGGCTTGTCAAACACAGGATCATCCCCATTACTTATGGCGAAGGGATGGCCAACCGGATCAGAAGCGCCTCCGGCGGCCGTGTCGATGCCTTTATCGATACCTTCGGCGGCGGCTATGTTGAGCTGGCCCTCGACCTCGGCATCAAGCCCGATCGGATCGACACCATCATCGACTTTAAAGCCGCCGCAAAATATCACGTCAAGACCGCAGGCAACAGCGATGGGAGGAGACCCGAAGTGCTCGCCGAGCTGGCAAAGATGATCGATGAGGGTGAGCTCGAGATCCCCATCTCCAAAGTCTATCCGCTTGACGAAGTCCGGGACGCCTACCAGGAGCTGGCCAAACGCCACACACATGGGAAGGTGGTGCTGGTGCCGTGATGTGCACCCGCGCGCGGTGAGGCGCATCCTCGTGCCTTGACGCGCATCTTTATGCCGCGACCCGGGCGCTGCTGCGATAAAGCCATTTCCCGTATATTTGGCCCGTCAAATCTCATAGCATGACGAAGCCGATCAAACGATGCCACTGGCCCGGCAACGACGAACTCTATATCAAATACCACGACGAAGAATGGGGAAAAGAAACCCACGATGAAAAAAAACTCTTTGAATTCCTGATCCTCGAATCGGCCCAGGCGGGGTTGAGCTGGATCACCATCCTGCGCCGCCGGAACAACTATAAAAAAGCTTTTGCCAATTTTAATGCAAAAAAAGTGGCCGCATTCGACGAGTCCGACTATAGCCGGCTGTTAAACGATGAAGGCATCATCCGCAACCGCTTAAAGATCCGCGCCGCCATCAGCACCGCACAGCTTTTTCTCGCCGTTCAAAAAGAATTCGGCTCCTTTAGCAATTACCTGTATGGTTTTATGCCGGAGGGGAAACCCATCCTCAACCACCCCACGAAAATCATGGCCACCTCGCCCATCTCCGACGCGATCAGTAAGGATATGAAAAAACGGGGGTTCAAATTCTTTGGTACGACGATCTGTTATGCTTATATGCAGGCTGTCGGCATGGTCAATGATCATATCGCCGGTTGTTCGTTCAAGTAATACCCGCCTCACCCACGGCCTTCCCGCGCCGCGGGGTGAGCTTCCCCGTCACCAGGTCAATTCTCCTCCAGAGGATTAGCCGCTTTCAAATAATTGATAATCAAGTAAATGCATTTTTGCGATATCAAATATACAAATTAGGTCACTCAACCAACCTAATTAATGTAAATTACGCCATCCAAATGGCCTAATTAATACTTTATGGACATCCCGCGTTTATTAGAGAAGAAAATTGAAGGTGACTTGAGCAAGCAAAAAGTAGTCAAGTTATATGGAACACGACGCACCGGTAAAACCACCATTATTGAAAACATTGCCGCCAGGCATGGGGATAATGCGCTTTTATTGCAAGGCGAGGATTTGCAGGTAGCAGCCTTATTGCAGCAAAGAACGGTGGCAAATTATATCCAATTAACCAAGGGAAAGAAAATCGTGATTATAGATGAAGCCCAGGCTATCCCGGAAATTGGTAAGATCCTCAAACTGATGATAGATAGTGTCAAAGGTATCACCATCATTGCAACAGGTAGCAGCAGCTTTGACCTGGTTTATAGCACGGGAGAGCCCCTGGTTGGGCGGAATATAGTATATTATTTATACCCTATTGCGCAAGTTGAATTATCCGTTACGGAAGACAAACTTACTACCGTCCGTAATCTTGAACAAAGATTAATTTATGGCAGCTATCCTGAGTTGTGGCATCTTACAAACCAGCAGGAGCAGGAGAATTATTTGAAGCAAATGGTAAATAGTTATTTATTAAAAGATATTTTGACAATGGAAAATGTCAAAGGCGCTGATGTCCTCTTCAAATTACTCCAATTGCTAGCCTGGCAACTGGGAGGACAGGTAAGTACCAGTGAATTGGGAAATGCGCTTCAATTGAATAAAAGCACTGTAGAACGTTATCTGGATTTGCTTTCCAAGGTGTTTATTATTTACCCTTTAAACGGCTATAGTAACAACCTGCGTAAAGAAGTCAGTAAAAGCAAAAAATGGTACTTCTATGATAATGGGATCCGCAACGCATTAATCAATAATTTTAGCCCACTCCAAAACCGGAATGATACTGGTCAATTATGGGAGCAATATATATTAGGTGAACGAATGAAACACAATAGCTACAGTGGGTATCAACCCCAATATTTCTTTTGGCGTACTTATGATGGGCAAGAAATTGATCTGCTGGAACTTGATAACAAAGAACATCTGCAAGCACTCGAATGCAAATGGCAGAGCCGGAAGATTAAAATTCCTGCGGCTTTTGCAAAGGCCTATCCGGAAGCCGATTTTTCGGTGATTCACCAGGATAATTACCTGGAGTGGATAGTTGGGTAGGCAACCGCCTCCTCGATATCCGGCGTCCGGTAAAACCGCTCGGAGATCTATCGCGATCCAAACGGGAAGATGACTTTAAAAGTAAAATCACGGCCCATATTGAATACGCCTTGCCGCTGGTTGGTGACGGTGACAAGGCTGCCGTTCCGGGCGTAGAAATACTGCGCCAGGTTCAAATGGTCGGCGTACCCAATATTGGTCAGGTTCGTGCAATTAAGAAAGAACGAGCAGACCACCCGGCCGGATTTGCGGTTGACGAACCGGGTGCCGAATCCGGCATCGACGAGGGTGTAGGCTGCCGCGGGTACTTCGGTGAAGAGAGCACTGTAAATATCGTTTTGTTGCCAATAGTGCGCCAAACCGATCTTGAAATACGTCGCTGACCCTGCAGACCCGGGTTTGTCGTTCAGCCGGAATTTCAGTTCGCTGTGCAAATGGGGCGCAGGCGTCCAGGGAATATGGTCGGTGGAATCCGTTGCATGGGGCAGCCGGGAATAGATATAGGAAAACCGGTTATTCCATTCCAGCCATTTCGCTCCAGAAGGGTGAACATTGAAATATGCGGTAAGACCGGTCAGGATCGCCGTATTGGAGGACACGTAT
>Ga0302324_100025878_pt1 | contig 11232 bp, 9 predicted proteins | sample Palsa_T0_1_FD_201949 | JGI IMG/M metagenome (GOLD analysis project Ga0302324, IMG submission 201949) | Peat permafrost microbial communities from Stordalen Mire near Abisko, Sweden - Palsa_T0_1 | ecosystem: Environmental > Terrestrial > Soil > Palsa > Peat permafrost | place: Sweden: Abisko... | reverse complement strand
CAGGACGCCCTGGTGGCCGAGCCCGAGCACGAAGCGAGCTTCCGCGCCCCGCAATTCGGCTTGATCGATCGCGAGCTCTGATCGAAGCCGAGGTTCGGTATACGAGGCGGCTGTGGACTATGCGTCTTCGCTCTTGGGGTTGCTGCCCGGCGCGAAGCGCGGTACTCCGGGTGTCAAAGAGCTGCTGGTAAAGGTCGCGACCTACCTGCCGCCCGAGCAGGTCGAACGCATACGCGCCGCGACTGAGTTTGGCGCTGCCGCCCACCAGGGACAGACGCGCGTCTCCGGCGAACCGTACATCACACATCCGGTGGCGGCAGCCGAGATCCTCGCCGATCTGCATTTGGATGCCGACACGATCGTCGGGGCGATCCTGCACGATGTGATCGAGGACACCCCGATCGCAAAGTCGGATATCGAGCAGCGCTTCGGCCACGACGTGGCCGAGATCGTCGACGGCGTGACCAAGCTCGACCAGATCCGCTTCAAGAACCGCGAGGAAGCGCAGGCGGAGAACTTCCGCAAGATGCTGCTGGCGATGGTGCGCGATCTGCGCGTGATTCTGGTCAAGCTCGCCGATCGCACGCACAACCTGCGCACTATCGAGTCCCTGGCGCCGGCCAAGCGCCGCCAGATCGCGCGCGAGACGCTCGACATCTACGCGCCAGTGGCCGAGCGGCTCGGGCTGTACGCGATGAAACTCGAGCTCGAGGATCTGGGTTTCCGCACGCTCTATCCGCAGCGCTACCGCGTGATCGAGCGGGCACTCAAGCGCGCGCGCGGCAATCAGAAGGAATTTCTGACCAAGATCCGCCAGCAGCTGGAGAGCGCACTGAAGACGGCGAGCGTCGCCGGCGAGGTGGAGTCGCGCGAGAAGCATCTGTACAGCATCTACCGCAAGATGCTGCGCAAGCGCACCACTTTGGCCGAGATCGTCGATGTCTACGGGCTGCGCATCATTGTCGATTCCGTCGACACCGTGTACCGCGCGCTCGGTATCGTGCACAGCGTCTACAAGCCCATGCCCGGCCGGTTCAAGGATTACGTCGCGATCCCGCGCGTGAACGGCTATCAATCGCTGCATACGAGCCTGTTTGGTCCCAACGGCGTGCCGATCGAGGTGCAGATCCGTACCAAGGACATGGATCAGATCGCCGAATCGGGCATCGCGGCGCACTGGAAGTACAAGCAGGACGACCGCGAGGGTTCGGCGCAACAGGAGCGTGCGCGCAAGTGGCTCTCCAACCTCGTGGACCTGGAGGTCGGAGGCAACCCCGGGGAGTTCATCGAGAGTGTCAAGGTCGACCTGTTTCCCGACAAGGTCTACGTCTTTACTCCGCGCGGCGAGATTTTGCGCCTGCCGCGCGGCGCGACCGTGGTGGACTTCGCCTACGCCGTGCACACCGATATTGGTAATCGCTGCGTCGCGGCCAAGATTGATCGGCGCCTCACGCCATTGCGTACGGTGCTGCGCAATGGCCAGACCGTGCAGATCATCACCGCCAAGGGCGCGAGCCCGAATCCCTCCTGGGTTAATTTCGTCGCGACCGCCAAGGCGCGCTCGGCAGTGCGGCATTATCTGAAGAGCCTGCATCGCAGCGAAGCCGTCGAGCTGGGACGCCGCCTGCTCTCGCAGGCGCTGGCTGAGTTCAAGCTCGAGCTCGACGCGGTCCAGCCGCAGGCGCTGGCATCGGCGGTGGCCGAATTTGGCCTCAAGGACGCCGATGACCTGTATGAAAAGGTCGGGCTCGGGGAGCGCCTGGCGCCACTGGTCGCACGGCGGCTGCTACCGGGCGAGCAGGTTGATGCCGCCGACGGCAGCGCCTCGCCCCTGGCGGTCGCAGGCACCGAGGGACTGCTGGTCAGCTATGCGCATTGCTGCTACCCAGTCCCAAACGATCCGATCTTCGCCTTCATGAGCACGGGTCGCGGCATCGTAATTCACCGCGAGATCTGCGCCAATGTGGACGATTACCGCAAGCACCCGGACAAATGGCTCTCGGTGAGCTGGCAACATAAGCCCGGTCGCATGTTCCTGGCGGAAATCCGGATCGTGACCCTGAACCGCATGGGCGTGCTGGCAGCTTTGTCGGCCGCCATCGCCGGCACGCAGACCAACGTCAGTCACGTCTCGATCGAGCAGCGCGATGCGGAGACTTCGGTCATCGTGTTCGTGGTCGAGGTCGCGGACCGCGCGCAACTGGCCGGCATCATGCGCGTCGTGCGGCGCATGCCGGACGTGCTGCGGGTCGAGCGCTCATTGCCCGGCAATGCGCGCCGTCGCGAGCGAGCGGACACGCTCGAGGACGACAGAACCGAGGAAGCGCAGGCGCCATAACGAGGAGGGCTAGCCACTTGCATCGACAAAGCATCCAGACCGCCGCCGCACCCAAAGCCATCGGCACCTATTCACAGGCCGTGCGTGCCGGCGACATTGTCTATATCTCGGGTCAGATTCCGCTCGACCCTGGCAGCGGACAGCTGATCAGCGGCGACATCGACGCCGAGATCCGCCGCGTGTTCGAAAACCTTAAGGCCATCGCACAGGCCGCAGGCGGCTCGCTCGCCGACGTCGTGAAAGTCACGGTCTTTCTGACCGACATGGCGAATTTCCCCAGACTCAACGAGATCATGTCGACCTATTTCAGCGAACCGTATCCGGCGCGCGCGGCCGTCGGGGTCGCGGCACTGCCGCGCGGCGCCAGAGTCGAGATGGAGTGCGTGCTCAGTCTCGCCTGATGCGCGCGGCCACGCCCGCGCGCGCGGCGCCGGGGCCTGCCGTCAGGCGCGGCGCCGCCTCCGGGGCGCTGCGCATGCGCCTCGCGCGCCTCGGCGTCGAGCAGCCGAGTGACATTCTGTTCCTGCTGCCATTGCGCTACGAGGATCGCACGCACGTGCAGCCGATCGGCGCACTGCAGGAGGGCATGCACGCGGTGATCGAAGGCGAAGTATTGCTCGCCGAGATTGTCGTGCGTCGGCGTCGCATGTTGCTGGTCAGGCTGGCTGACGGCTCGGGCTCGTTGACGCTGCGTTTCTTTTATTTTTCCAATGCGCAGCGGCTGGCACTCGCGCGCGGCGCGCTGCTGCGCTGCCATGGCGAGCTGCGGCGTGGTCCGTTCGGCCTGGAGCTCGTGCATCCGGAATACCGGCATATCGCGGCGCTCAACGAAGCATTGCCGCAGACGCTCACGCCGATTTATCCCAGCACCGAGGGCCTCGCCCAAGGCCGCTTGCGCATGCTGGTCGATCGAGCGCTGCGCGCTCTGGAACAGGACGGCGTCGTCGAGCTGTTGCCGGCCAGCGTGCTCGAGCGTTTGCAGCTGCCCTGCCTGCGCGCTGCGCTCGAGACCATGCATCGGCCGCCGCTGGGAACGCAGCTCAGCGAGCTGGCGACGGGCCGCCATCCGGCACAGCGCCGGCTGGCTTTCGAGGAACTGCTGGCCCATCAGCTCTCGCTGATGCAATTGCGTCGCAGCTCGCGCCGTGAGCGCTCGCGCTGCCTGCCGGACCCTGCCGCGCTCGAGGCGCGATTGCTCGCTGCCTTGCCATTTCGCCTCACGGGCGCACAACGGCGCGTGCTCGATGAGATCGATCGCGATCTGAGCCAAAGCGCGCCGATGGCGCGACTGGTGCAGGGCGACGTGGGCTGCGGCAAGACCGTGATCGCGGCCGCTGCCGCGGCGCGCACCATCGGCAGCGGCGCGCAGGCTGCGTTCATGGCACCGACCGAGCTGTTGGCCGAACAGCATGCGCGCTCGCTCGCGCGCTGGTTCGGGCCGCTCGGCATTCCGGTTAGCCTGCTGACCGGCTCGCAGAGCGCGCGCGCGCGGCGTGCGGCGCTGGCGGCCGCGGCCAGCGGCGAGGCGCGCCTGTGCGTGGGCACGCACGCCCTGTTCCAGGCAGGCGTGCGCTTCGCGAATCTGGCGCTGGCAATCATCGACGAGCAGCATCGCTTCGGTGTGCAGCAGCGCCTGCAGCTCGCGGCCAAGGGCGAGTCGCTCGACGCACGCGTACCGCATCAATTGATCATGAGTGCGACGCCGATCCCCCGCACACTGGCTATGACCCTGTATGCCGATTTGGATGTCTCGATCGTCGATGAGCTGCCGCCGGGCCGTACCCCGGTGCGCACGGTGGTGGTCGGCGAACGCAAGCGCGCGCAGGTGGTTGAGCGTATCGATCGGGCCTGTGGCAGCGGCCGGCAGGCGTTTTGGGTCTGCCCATTGATCGAGGAGTCCGAAGAGCTCAATTGTCAGGCGGCCGAGCAGACCGCCGAAGCGCTGGCCGAGGCGTTGCCCGCGCGGCAGGTCGAGCTATTGCACGGGCGTATGGCCCCGAGAGTCAAAGAGCAGATCATGCAGCGCTTCGTTGGCGGCCAGACGCAATTGCTGGTGGCCACGACGGTGATCGAGGTCGGTGTCGATGTGCCTAATGCGAGCCTCATGGTCATCGAGAACGCCGAGCGCATGGGTCTCGCGCAGCTGCATCAATTGCGTGGCCGCGTCGGCCGCGGCGTGCACGAGAGCAGCTGCGTATTGCTGTACCGCGAGCCGCTCTCGCCGCTGGCGCGGGCACGGCTGGCCGCAATCCGCGAGAGCGATGACGGCTTTCGCATCGCGCGCCGCGACCTGGAGCTGCGCGGTCCCGGGGAACTGCTCGGCCGACGCCAGACCGGGCTGGCGCAATTGCGCATCGCCGATCTGTCGCGCGACGCCGATCTGCTCGAAGAGGTGCGCTCGGCGGCAGCTACGATGCTGGCGAGCATGCCGGAGCGCGTGACGGCGCTGCGCCGGCGCTGGATCGGCGAGCGCGAACAGTATGGCCGTGTCGGCTGAGACGGCATGGCGGCGTGCCGAGGCAGTGGAGCGCCGACCGCGCTTGCTGCGACGCGCGCTGTTGCTGGCGAGACTCGTGCGCCTGGATCGCCCGATCGGAATCTGGCTGCTGCTGTGGCCCACGCTCTGGGCCGTATGGATCGCGGCCGACGGGCATCCGCAGCGTCGGCTGCTGGCCATATTCGTTCTGGGCACCATCGTCATGCGCAGCGCGGGCTGCATCGCCAACGACTTGGCCGACCGCAACATCGATCCGTACGTGCAGCGCACGCGCGCGCGGCCGCTGGCCTCGCGCACGATCTCCCCGTACGAGGCACTGGTGCTGCTGGGCGTGTTGCTGGCGGTGGCCTTGTGCCTGGCGCTCTGCCTCAACGCATTCAGCGTGCAGCTCGCGTTCGTGGGTGCGGCACTGGCGCTGACCTATCCGCTGCTCAAGCGCCTGTTTGCCATGCCGCAGCTGTATCTGGGATTGTGCTTCGGCTGGGGCGTGCCGCTCGCGTTCGCGGCAACTCTGGGCACGGTGCCGCGCGTAGGCTGGCTGCTGTTGATTGCGACGGTGCTCTGGGCGGGCGTCTACGACACGCAGTACGCCATGGTCGATCGCGACGACGACGTGCGCATCGGCGTGCAGTCGAGCGCGATTCTGTTCGGCGACATGGATCGAATCATGATCGGCGCGATGCAGCTCATGGTCTTGCTGGCGCTATGGCTCGTGGGCCGCTCGCTGCATTTCGGGCTGCCCTACGATTGTGGGCTTGCAGTCGGCGCGCTGCTGTTTGGCGCGCAGCAGTGGCTGATTCGCAAGCGCTCGCGCGAGGCGTGTCTGCAGGCATTTCAGAACAACAACTACTTCGGCGCCGCGATCTTCGCCGGCATCCTGCTGCAATACGCCACGCGCGGCTGAGCCGCAACCCCGCGGCGCGCAAGGCAAGTCCATATGCCCATGAGTCAGCGCGACGTGAGCCTGCTGTCCGCCGTGCTCAGCGTGATCGCTGGGTCGACCGACACGATCGGCTACCTCGGATTGCACGGCCTGTTCACCGCGCAGATCACCGGTAACCTCGTGATCGTGGCGGCGCACATCACCACGGGTAATCCGGCGATCACGGCGCTGCTGTTGGCCGTGCCGATCTTCATGCTGGTGTTGCTGGGGACGAGCGTGCTGACGACTGTGCTGCAGCATCGGCATCTGCCGACACTTGCGCCCTTGCTGGCCTTGGAGCTGCTGCTGTTGATCAGCTTCGACGCGCTGTGCGTCGCGGCGGGCTCGCCCTTTCATCTGGATGCGCCGCGCGGGGTGCTGGCCGGCATGTTCGGCGTGGCTGCAATGGCCGTGCAATCCGCGCTCGTGCAGACCTCGCTCTTGGGCACGCCGGTAACGGGCGTGATGACGACCAATGTAACGAACTTCGTACTCGCGCTCGGCCAGTGGCTGCTGCCGCTACGCGCCGGCGCGCGCGCAGAGGCGCACCGCAAGGCCATGCGCATTCTGCCGGTCATCGTCGGATTCATGCTCGGCTGTGCGCTCGGCGCTGCCGCTGAGAACGCGTATGGGCTGCGCGCGCTCGCCCTGCCGGCAGCCCTCGCAGTGCTCGCCCTGCTAATGGGTTTGCGCCTGAGCGCGCGCGGCTAGCAGGCGGTTGGCCGTGGGGCCTTACGGTTGCCCCTTGTATGCGTTGTCCGCACAGACCCGCAGGACAAATCGAAAAGGTCAGAAACCGTACGATTGTCAACTTTGCGGCGTGAGTTTGGTTGACAAGGCTGGAAGCCGTGCGGAATATTCGCAGCGGACTGGTCACAGGCAGGAACGGCGATGCACGATGGCTCGAGCCCGCTCGCTTTCGCGGCGGCAAGCAATGCGGCGCAGCCGGCGCGTGGCCCTGATCTGCCGCGTCATAACTGGTCGCTGGCGCAGGCCGAAGCACTGTTCGCGCTGCCCTTCGCCGATCTGATCCTGGATGCGCAGCGTGCACACCGCGCCTGGCACACCCCGAACACGGTACAGATGAGTACGCTGCTGTCGATCAAGACCGGCGCCTGCCCGGAAGACTGCGCGTACTGTCCGCAAAGCGTGCGCTACGACACCGGTGTCGGCGCCGAATCGCTGATGCCGCTGGAGCAGGTGCTCGAGCGCGCGCGCGCGGCGCGCTCTGCCGGCGCCACGCGTTTCTGCATGGGCGCGGCGTATCGTTCGCCGAAGCGACGCGAGCTCGAGCAGATCGTGCGCATGGTGCGCGAGGTCAGTGCGCTCGGACTGGAGACCTGCGCCACCCTCGGTATGCTCGACCCGGCACAGGCGCGCGCACTCAAGGGGGCGGGGCTGGACTATTACAACCACAATCTCGACACCTCCGAGGCGTACTACTCGCAGATCATCTCGACGCGCGGCTACCAGGATCGGCTCGACACGCTCGAGGCCGTGCGCGCCGCCGGCCTGAACGTGTGCTGCGGCGGTATCGTCGGCATGGGCGAATCGCAGCGCGATCGGGCGCAGATGCTCGTGACGCTCGCGAACCTCCCCGCACATCCCGAGAGCGTGCCGATCAATCAACTGGTGCGTGTGCCCGGTACACCGCTGGCGAATGCGCCGGATACGGACCCGTTCGAATTTGTACGAACCATCGCAGTGGCGCGCATCATGATGCCCAAAGCCCAGGTGCGTCTCTCGGCCGGCCGCGCTTCAATGAGTGATGAACTGCAGGCGCTCGCCTTCCTGGCCGGCGCGAACTCGATCTTCTATGGCGAGAAGCTTCTGACGACGGGCAATCCCGACGTCACGCGCGACCGCGCGCTGCTGGCGCGTCTGGGCATGCGGCCCGAGGTGGCTGCGGCGGGTCTGGGTGCGGCTTGATTCGGCTCGACTGCGCAGCGAGCTCGAGGCGCTCGAGGCGCGCCACGAGCGCCGCCGCCGTCGGCTCGTCGAGGCAATCCCGGATCCGGCTCGACCCTCGCGCGTGCGCGTCGACGGCCGCGAGCTGCTGAATTTCTGCAATAACGATTATCTGGGCCTGCGCACGCACCCATCGCTGATCGAGGCGGCGGCTGCGTGCATGCGGCGCGACGGCTTCGGCGCCGGCGCCGCGCACCTGTTGACCGGCCACTCTCGTGAGCATCACGCGCTCGAGGCCGAGCTCGCCGCCTTCACGGGCCGCGAGCGCGCGCTGCTGTTCTCGAGCGGCTACATGGCGAACCTCGGCGTGATCAGCGCGCTGAGCGCGCGCCACGATGGCGTGCTTGCGGACCGGCTTAATCACGCCTCGTTGCTCGACGGCGCGCGCCTCGCGGGCGCGCGCCTGCGCCGCTATGCGCACCTGGATGCGCTCAGCGCGCGGGCCATACTCGAGCGCCATCCGGATACTGCGCTGATCGTCACCGATGGGGTCTTCAGCATGGATGGCGACATCGCGCCGCTGCGCGAACTCGCGGCGCTCGCGCAGCAGCACGGCGCCTGGCTCATGGTAGATGACGCCCATGGGCTCGGCGTACTCGGCGCGCTCGGCCGCGGTAGCCTGGAGCACTGCGCAGTGGATGCGAGCGCCGTGCCCATACTGGTGGGTACCCTCGGCAAGGCACTGGGGAGCTTCGGTGCGTTCGTGGCAGGTGATGCGGCATTGATCGACACGCTGATTCAGCGCGCGCGCAGCTACGTCTATACGACCGCACTGCCGCCCGCGATAGCCGCGGCCACGCGCGCGGCATTGCGCCTGGTGCAGCACGAGCCCTGGCGGCGTGAGCGCTTGCGCAGTCTGGTGCAGCGTTTTCGCGCCGGTGCGGCCAGTCATGGCCTGCCGCTCATGGCGAGCTCGACACCGATTCAACCGCTGTTGATCGGCGAGTCGGCGCGAGCGCTCAGGCTCAGCGAGGCGCTCGAGAAATGCGGCTTCTGGGTCGGCGCGATCCGGCCGCCGACGGTGCCGCGCGGCAGTGCACGCCTGCGCGTGACGCTGTCGGCTGCGCACAGCGAGGCAGACGTCGATGCGCTGCTGCAGGCGCTCGCCGCGCAGTTCGCGCAGCGAACCGCGGCATGAGCGCTCTATACAGTGAGACCTGCGGTCGCGGTCCGCCACTGGGGCTGTTGCACGGCTGGGGCATGAACCTGCGCGTATTCGACGCGCTGCGCACGCAGCTCGCGCAGCGCTACACCGTCACGGCACTGGATCTGCCCGGACATGGGCGCAGCCCCTGGATCAGCGGCCTGACGAGCGCGCAGCAATTGACTGAGCTCGCCGCGCACTTGCCGCGCGACGCGCTGTTGGTGGGCTGGTCGATGGGCGGACAGCTGGCATTGCAGCTCGCTGCCGCCGGTGCGCTACCGGTGCGTCAGCTGGCGCTGATCGCCTGCACGCCGCGCTTCGTGCACAGCGAGGATTGGCCGCACGGCTTGCCACCCGCACTCCTGCAGCAGTTCGCGCGACAGCTCGCGAGCAATCCGCGCCGCACGCTCACGGATTTCCTGTCGCTGCAGGTGCGCGGCAGCGCGCGCGCGGACATCGTGCTCGCGACCCTGCAACAGGCGCTGCTCGAGCATGGCGAGCCGCAAGCGGTGGCCCTGGCCGCCGGATTGACGTTATTGCAGCACAACGACCTGCGCGAGCTGGCACGCGCGCTGCGCGTGCCGACATTGGTGATTGCCGGGCAATACGATCGCGTGACACCGTGCGGCGCTGCGCAGGCGCTGGTCGACATGTTGCCGCACGCGCAATTGCTCGCATTGCCGCGCGCGGGCCACGCGCCATTCCTCTCGCATGGCCAGGACGTGCTCGCAGCACTGCTCGCTCTGCAGCACGGGGCGCGCGAGCGCGGCGCGCGACGCGCGGCGCGAGGCCGACAGGCGGCCGGCCCGACTGCGCCATGAGCGCGTTCGAGCTGGATCGTCGCGCGCTGCTGCGCTCATTCAGTCGTGCCGCGCCGCATTACGATGCAGCCGCGCAGCTGCAGCAGCGTGTGCGCGCTGAATTGCTCGACCGGCTGCAATACTTCACGCTCGCGCCGCGACGCATCCTGGATCTGGGCGCCGGCACCTGTCAGGGCGCGCGGCAACTGCAGCGTCGCTTTCGTGGCGCGCAGGTGCTCGCGATTGATTTCGCCGAGGGCATGCTCCAGCGCATGCCGCACGCGCGCTGGCCATGGCGCGCGGCGGCCATCGCGCGCATCTGCGGCGACGCCTACGCGCTGCCCCTGGCCGAGCACAGTGTCGAGCTCGTGTTCTGCAATCTGATGCTGCAGTGGTGCGATCGGCCCGAGCGCGTTTTTCAGCAGATCGCGCGCGTGCTGCGCCCCGGCGGACTGTTCCTGTTCTCGAGCTTCGGCGTCGAAACGCTGCACGAGCTGCGCAGCGCCTGGGCGGCGGCCGATGCGCGTGACACGCACGTGAGCCGCTTCGCTGATATGCCAGAGCTCGCCGCGGCACTCATGCACGCCGGTCTGGCCGAGCCGGTCATGGATCAGGAGCAGTATCGTCTCTACTACCCCGACGCCCGGGCGTTGATGGGTGAGCTCAAGCGGCTCGGCGCGCGTAACGCGCTGCGCGCTCGCACGCGTGGGCTGACCGGACGCGCGCGCATGCAGGCCGTGCTCAGCGCCTATGAGGCGCTGCGCGCGCCGCAGGGCCTGCCCGCCACTTATGAGGTCATTTTCGGGGCCGCTTTTGGCGCACAGGACGCCACGCGCAGGCGCGCTCACGGGGGCGACGACAGGCCAGCTGAGTATGCATTGCCGCTGAGCTCGCTGCGCAAAGGCCGTCGATGAGCCGGCGCGGGTGCGGCTTTTTCATCGCCGGCACCGATACGGGCTGCGGCAAGACCCGCGTTACCGTGGGGCTGCTGCGAGCTTTGCGCGGCCTCGGCATCGCAGCGATCGGCATGAAGCCCGTCGCAGCCGGCACGATATCGACAGATTCCGGCATGATAAACGACGATGTCGCCAAGATCGCTGCTGAAAGCTATGACGACGAGAGCCGGCAGCCGCGCCCGACGGATATCAATCCCTACTGCTTCGAGTCACCGGTTTCACCGAACATTGCGGCGCAGCAAACCGGGATCCAGGTCGATCTGAATCGCATCGCGACCGCGTACGCCGGACTGAGCGAACGCTGCGCCTGCGTCGTCGTGGAAGGCGCTGGCGGCTGGTTGTGCCCGATCGGCCCGGATGCGAGCATGGCTGACGTTGCGCACAAGCTCGCACTGCCTGTCGTGATGGTTGTCGGGATGCGTCTGGGCTGCCTGAATCATGCACTATTGACTGCGCATGCGATCGAGCGGGCCGGACTGAGGCTCGCGGGTTGGATCGCCAGCGTAATCGAGCCGGCTATGCAAGCGCTGCCCGAAAACCTGGAAACACTGCGCTCGCGTCTGAGCGCGCCGCATCTGGCAGCGCTGCCCTATGCGATCGAGTGCAC
>Ga0302324_100025877_pt1 | contig 11233 bp, 9 predicted proteins | sample Palsa_T0_1_FD_201949 | JGI IMG/M metagenome (GOLD analysis project Ga0302324, IMG submission 201949) | Peat permafrost microbial communities from Stordalen Mire near Abisko, Sweden - Palsa_T0_1 | ecosystem: Environmental > Terrestrial > Soil > Palsa > Peat permafrost | place: Sweden: Abisko... | reverse complement strand
TTGCACGATAGAAAATTCCGCTGTTGCCTTCTCTGCCGATATTCCATTCGACTTCAAGTTCAAAGTTGTCGAACTTCTCACGGCTCACGATGTCGTCGACCACGCCATCCTTTCTAAGCTCGTTGCCGACGATCTGCCATCCATTGGGGAGCGAGTTCGACTTCCAGCCACGCCAGGCGGGGGCGGCCCGGTCGCCGATGAGCGTGCGCCACCCGCCTGCGGCGCCACCTGACTGCTCCTGCGCGACAGCCGCTCTGAGGACCCATGGGGCGATGATCAGCATACCGGCAACGATCATATGCGGCGTTTTCAATGTGCAATTCCCGCGCGTAATTCCTGCACTCATTGTTGCTTCGTCAGCTAGCTTTCAGATCGCTGCGCGCAGTCATAATAGACGTTCAGCGCCCGCGGCGCTGCTGCGACGCTGCACTGCGGTTTTATGGCGCCGGAGCGCGTGATTCTTCCGTGCGCCTAAACGTGCTCGTGGCCGAGGCCGAGCTTTTGCAGCAGCTCGTTTGGCGGGCCCTCGAAGGTTGCAAGGGCGACATTGCCGATGTACTGCAGATCCTTGCGTCCGGCGGGCGTTGAGTAAAAGCCACCCGCGGTCAAGTTTCGGTAGATGGCAAAGAACTGCGCCGCCCGCCTAAAGCGGGGCTGCGCCTCTTTTTCCGAGCAGATGTCGTCGCAGATGGCGCGTTGCTGATCCGCGGAAAGAACGGCAAATTCCTTCGCAAAGCGGTGGCCAGATTCGGCGTTCAGCCATGCCAGCCCCGCAAGGATGACGCGACGGTCATGCTGCTGAAGGGGGTAGGGCGCGCTTACCCATTCGGCGATAAAGTCGACCACCCCCACGGCGGACGCGCTGGGGGACATGGAATCCGCCGGAATGATCACGTCGCAAAGCACGCCCGCGGTGCGCCGTTGCGCGCGCGTAAAGCGCAGCGGCCAAAGATCACCCGGGCAGTAGTTTTTTGTCAGATCAGGATCGCTTCCGTATCCTTGCGCGCTCAGCTTTGGGCTCGTCGCTGCGAGCGCCGCAAAGCCTCGCTGCTGCAGGAGCGGGACGGAGGCCGAAGCTGCGAGCATCCATTTGATGGTCGTGCGTCGATCCGTCACAAGTCCTTCCTGCGCAGTAAGTCAAGAATGTGATCGGCAGCGCGCCAGGCGAGCGCCATGATCGTAAGCGTCGGGTTTTTGTCCGCGTTCGACGGGAATATGGCGCCGTCGGTCAGAAAGAGGTTTTTAACGTCCCAGCTTTGGCCCCATTGGTTCGTGACCGAGGTCTTCTCCTCAGCCCCCATGAGCGCGCCGCCTACTTCGTGAATCATCGAGCCACCGGTTTGAATCGCATCGGCACCGGAGGGTAGGTCTTCTCCGTTCACGCGGCCGCCCATCTCTGCAATGATCGCGCGAAAGGTCTTTTGCATATGGGCGGCCTGGCGCGTCTCATGTTGCGACCATTTCCAGTGGAAGCGCAGTACTGGAATGCCCCACTTGTCCTTTACCCGCGGATCGATTTCGCAGTAGGAATTCTGGTTGGGAATCATCTCGCCGCGGCCGTCGAAGCTGATGAAGGTTCCGTAGTAGCGTCGGGCGTCTTCCTTGAACTTCTTGCCGTAGCTGCCTCCAGTCAACCATTCCAGGGCCGCCGCCGTGCCTAAACCGGGCATGCGCCTACCGCAGCCGAACTCGATGTGATAGCCGCGCGGAAAATCCAATTTTCCGGCCCGTTGCTGCTGGTAGAGCCACCACGGCGTGTACGTATGGCCCTCACTTGCGCCATCTTCATTAAGTGGCGGCAGATTCTCGAGCAGCGGGATTTGCCCTTGGACACCGCTGCCAACGGTATCCATGAGATAGCGGCCGACTTTGCCGCTTGAGTTCGCAAGACCCGCCGGGTGGCGCGCGGTCTTGGAGTTGAGCAGGATGCGTACGCTCTCACAAGAGCCCGCCGCGAGCACGACGACTCGCGCTGCCGCACGGCATTGCTTGCCAGTCCTCTTGTCGATAAAGGTCACCCCGTCGGCGCGCCCTGTCCGGTCAAGCGTGACCTCGTGGACCATGGCGTCCGTGACAATGTCGAGATTTCCGGTGGTGAGAGCCGGTGGCAAATGCACGGTCGTAGATTGGTAATTCGCCCGAATCGCGCAGCCGCGCCCGCACGGCGTCGCCCAGATGCACGCGGCGCGACGCCGCATGTCGGCGGCAATTATGCGCTGCGCGCTGGCATTGCCGGGATGCAGGCGGGCCGGGGAGGATTTAAAGTCGAGTGGTCGGGTGAGCACGGCCCTGTGACCGGCGATGACGGGGATACCCAGGCGCCGCGCGCGCTGCGCGATCAGCAGGTCGCTGACGAGCGGCTTGGGTGGCGGCAGAAGGCAGTCCGGTGGGGAATCCGGCGTGTTCTCCAGCCCCGCGTTGTTGCCGTAAACGCCGACCAGCAACTCTACTTTGTCGTAGTAGGGAGCGACGTCCTCGTAGGAGAGCGGCCAGTCAAAGCCCAAGCCATCACGGCTGTAAGCCTTAAAGTCGTAGGGCCCGTTGCGCAGCGAAATGCGTCCCCAGTGGTTGGTACGGCCACCGAGCATGCGCGGACGCCACCAGTCAAACCGTCCTGCGTGGTCTTCAGCTGTTTGAACATAGGGTTCACCGGGCAGCTCCCAGCCGCCGTCGACGGTTGCGTCGTAGAACCCAAATGGTTTTCCCGGTGTGGACGCACCGGCGAGCGGCGCCTGGTCTGGTGTTTGAAACATCGGCGTTTCGGTTGCCGGGTCATACCTGCGGCCGGCCTCGAGCATGAGAACCTTCGCGCCTTCCATCGTGAGCGTGTACGCAGTCTGGCCACCGGCCGCGCCCGAGCCGACGACGATCACGTCGTAGAGATTATTGAGCGTTGCGGGAGTGACGAAGGCCACTTTGATTGTTTAGGGCTCGGCCCCTCACGGGGCGGCTTTTCCCCCGCGTTCAGGAGGTTCGCTTCAATAGCGCCGCGACAGCAACCAATCAGCCAGAAGACGTAACGGCGCGGCCCGTTCACCAAACGGCACCAGAGCATCGAGCGCCTGCGCGTGCAGCAGACAGACCCGCTCTTGCGATGCGGCCAAGCCGATCACAGCCGGATGCGTGGGTTTCGCGCGTTCGCGGTCCGCCCCCGTCGCCTTGCCCATCGTCGACGCATCTCCAATCACATCGAGCAGGTCGTCCTGAATCTGAAATGCAAGGCCGATTGCCGTCGCAAAGCGGTCGAGTGCGGCATATAGCTGCGGGTCGAGATCGGGCGTGCAGGCGGCCGCCATCAGCACGCTGACGCGGATGATTGCGCCGGTCTTGCGCGCATGCATATCCTCGACCTGTGCAATATTGAGCCGTTGCCCCTTGACGGCGAGATCAATGGCCTGTCCTCCGGCCATACCAAAAGTGCCGCTTGCCTGCGCCAACAGATCAATCAGCCGCAGGCGTACCGCCGGCGAGGCAGGCAGCGCGGGATCGCAAGCGAGCAACTGGAAGGCGAGCGGCTGCAGAGCGTCACCCACCAGGACCGCTGTCGCCTCGTCGTAGGCTTTGTGGCAGGTCGGCCGGCCACGGCGCAGATCATCGTCATCCATCGCCGGCAGGTCATCGTGGACGAGCGAATAGGCGTGGACAAGCTCGATGGCGCAGGCCGCCGCCTCGACCTCATCCTCGCTCAGGCCCAAGGTGCGCGCTGTTGCGAACAATAACGCCGGGCGCAAGCGCTTGCCGCCGCCGAGTACGCTGTAGCGCATGGCTTCGTGCAGGCGAGCCGGAGCGACGTGGGGAGCCGGAAGGCGCTCATCCAAGGCGCGCTCCATGCGCGCACGCCAGGATTCAAGCTGTGCGCCAAATGCTTCCGGCTCTGGGGCCTGCTTGAGCACCGCGGCGCAAGGGTCAGCTGCGTCGTTCACACACGCGCTCTCCAGCTACTAAGGTGCCTAAGATCAGTGCGGTTCGGCGACGCGATGGCTGCTGTCAGACTCGCGGCTCGCGCGTTTGATCTGAGTGATTGGAATGCTGACGTCGGAGTACCTCGCCGCGTCGCTGTAGACGATCGGCAATTCGGGCAGCATGGGACCGGTGACACGAGGGCCAAACAACGCCGCTTTCATCGCCTTGAGAGGATGATTGAAGGCGTCATTTACAGCTGTACCTTCGAAGCCGCAGTGCGCCATGCAGTTATCGCAGCGCGGATTGCGGCCCACCCCGTACTGTTCCCACTGCGTATCCTCGAGAAGTGACTTGTAGCTCGACGCGTAGCCTTCGTCCGAGAGCAGATAGCAGGGCCGCTGCCAGCCGAAAATGTTGTACGTCGGGTTGCTCCACGGCGTGCACTGATACTTCTGGTTGCCCGCGAGGAAGTCCAGAAACAGCCCGGAGTGATTAAAGGCCCATGAAGCGCCTGTCGGCCGGCCGCGGCGACGGCGAAATATCTCGCGGAACAGCTGCTTACTCGCACTGCGTCCGAGGAAGACATCCTGCTTAGGTGCGTGATGATAGCTGTAGCCCGGCGAGACCGTGATTCCTTCGATGCCAAGCTTCATTGCGGTGTCAAAGAACTCAGCCACATCCTCCGGGTCCTCCCCGGCGAACAGCGTGCAATTGATCGTGACGCGAAAACCCTTGCCGAGGGCAAGTTTGATGGCCGCCACCGCTTTATCGAAGACGCCTTCCTGGCATACCGATTCGTCGTGACGCTTCTGGTTGCCGTCGAGGTGAATGGAGAAAGTAAGGTAGGGCGACGGGCGGTATTCGTCGATGTGCTTCGCCAGCAGCAGCGCATTGGTGCAGAGATAGACGAACTTCTTGCGTGCGACGATTGCGGCAACGATCTGGGGCATTTCCTTGTGAATGAGCGGTTCGCCGCCGGGGATGGAGACGATGGGTGCGCCGCATTCGTCAACCGCATGCAGCGCGTCCGCGACGCTCATTCTCTTCTGCAGAATGTCTTTGGAGTAGTCGATCTTGCCGCAGCCAGCGCAGGCGAGATTGCATTGGAACAACGGTTCCAGCATCAAAACCAGTGGGTAGCGCTTCTCGCCGCGCAGTTTGCGGCCGGCGAGGTATCGCGCGACCCGGTACATTTGAATCAGCGGTATGCTCATTTGCAATCCTAAGAGCACCCGGCGGCCGGACACCCATTCCAATAAATTACTGCGTCCTGCCTGTCATAATAGTCGCGCATCACGGACGCACGGGCTCCGAATTCAGGGCGGACACAGCCACGCGGTGATCCCGCCAGATGCGGGCCCATTCCAGAATAAACCAAGGAGTAAACTTCTCGGCGCCGCGTCCGGACATCTCATCCTGAAGCGCTTCGGGGCTGATCCAGCGCCAGGCGAGAATCTCGTCCTTGTTGATTCTAACATGCTCGGTGCAGCGGGCGATAAAGACCGAACAAAGCTCGTGCTCGGCGGCGTTTGCATCAAACTGCGCCTGATACTTGAACTTGAATAAAAATTGTAACGGGCAGCTTAAGCCAAGCTCCTCGTAAAGGCGGCGCTCTACTGCAGCCTCCATGGTCTCGGCGCGACGCGGGTGGCTGCAGCAGCTGTTCGACCAGTACAGAGGCCAGAGCCGTTTCGAGGCAGCGCGCTGCTGCAGCAGCAGCTCGCCCTTGGCGTTAAAGACCAGCAGCGAAAACGCCCGATGCAAGATGCCGCGGCCCTCATGGCACAGCGCTTTGCTCAGGTGGCCGACTTCATGGTCGGCTTCATCGACGAGGATCAGGGCGTCTGAATCCAGCGAATTGTCCCGTGCGCCGGCGCCGCGACCGCCGTGAAGTTCATCCATCATGCAGGACCATCGGTTGTACGGGTGTGCAGCTACCCGGAGGGCGGGGCTGCCGCAAACCGGCATCCGCCTTGCGGGCGTGCGCCTGCACCCGCCGATCATAGCGTCTCGCTAAACATCCGCACCAGCTTGAGCTTGGCAGGTTAGCACCTTCCGTAAGCCGGCCCTCCCTCTCTAGGGCAGCACGCCGCGTTGCCGAAACCAGGCAATGGCGTCCGCAAACGCCTGGACCGCCGGTCGCGACTGGTAACCGAGTTCTGCCATCGCCTTGGCGCTCGAGAAGAACATGCGCTTTCTCGACATGCGCACGCCCTCGACCGTTAGTCGCGTGGGGCGACCTGAGGCCCTGGAAAAGGCTTCGGCTACAAAAGCCAGCGGCAGCACCGCAGCGTGCGGCAAACAGATCCTGGGGGGATTGCGTCCCACGAGCTGGGCGATCTGCGCAAGGATTTCGCGCAAAGTCATGTCCTGCCCCCCAAGGATGTACCGCTCGCCCGAGCGTCCATGGTGATAGGCCAAAAGATGCCCGGCAGCGACGTCATCGACGTGCACGACGTTGAGACCGGTATCGACATACGCGGGAGTGCGTCCCGTGGCGGCGTCGAGAACGATTTGCCCGGTGGGAGTGGGTTTGATGTCACCAGGCCCAACGGGCGTCGACGGGTTCACGATGACGAGTGACGGGCCAAGACGCGCCTCCTCGCGCGCGAGCTCCTCCGCCAGGTACTTCGAGCGCTTGTAGTGGCCGATCATGTCGGTGAGCGAGACCGGCGTCGTCTCCGACCCCGGCGCACCGTCCGCCGGCAGGCCGATCGTCGCGACACTACTCGTATAGACGATTCGCTCCACTCCGGCATGCCGGGCCGCCGTCAGAATGTTACGGGTGCCCTCGACGTTGGTCGTGTACAACTGCGACGGCTCGAGTGCGCCGAGCCGATAGTCCGCGGCGACGTGAAACAAGGCCGGACAATTGGCAAGCGCTTTTTGAAGTGTCGCACTGTCGCTGAGATCGCCGACGGCAATCTCCACCGGCAGATTCGCAAGGTTGCTGCGGTCGGAGCTGCCACGTACCAACACGCGAACCTCCCAGCCTGCATTCACAAGCGCCCTTGCGACCGCAGCGCCGACGAACCCCGTCGCGCCTGTCACCAGCGCCCTCATGGAGCGGCCGGCGATACGCTCGGAAAAGCAAACGTGCGCAGGGGTCCTGCGCGCGCGACTGCGCGCAGCGAGCGGCGTGCAACCTCGTAGCGCCGCGCAAGCCGAATGAGCCCGGCGAGTTCGGCAGGCGCGCAGGCGAGCGCCCAGATGAGCCGCCATAGCCGAAGCTGTCCGGAGCGACTCGCGACCATGACCGCGGGCGGCAGTGCATCTGTTGCGGCGTCAACGATGACGCGTATCGCGATGAACGGCAGGGCGTGCGCTGCGGCAACCTCGGCGATGGCGAAACTTTCCATGTCAACCGCCAGCGCCCCGGTGTCACGGAAAGCAGCGCTTTTACCCGCGATGGCGCCGATCGGGTGTGCGCTGGTGAGAAGTTTTCCCTGCGTAACCGGGTGGCTTGCAGCAATTGCTGCGGCGATGCGCCGTCGCCAATCGATCGCTGTCGTTAAGGCCGCGCCGGGTGCGCTCACAACTTCGCTCGGCAGAAATATGGTCCCGGCGCGCAATGCCGGATCAAGACCACCGGCCATGCCCCAGCTCGCAAGCGCGGTCGCGCCGGCGTCGATCAGCGTGCGGGCGGCAATCGCAGCCGCAGCGCAGCCCATGCCGCTCACTTCCAACAACGATCCGTCAATCAGAGAGGCTGGCGCCGCGCGCTTCTTGATCGTCGGACCTAGAACGCGCGCCTCAACTGCGAGCGCCGCGACGATTCCGACTACATTCAATGAGGGGTTCCGAGACGTGTCAGCGTGCGATATGCGGAAAGCGCCCACAGCGGAAAATAAGCGCAGTAGCCGTGATATTTGAGATAGAACACCCGCGGGAATCCCGGTGCAGTGAAGGCCGGATCGCTCCACAGGCCATCGGCCTGCTGGGTGCGCGTGAGGTAATCAATGCCACTGCGCACTACTACCGATCCAGCCTCCCCCGCCGCGAGTAGCGCGAGCAACGCCCATGCAGTCTGATATGGGGTACTGGCTGCGTCGTCCGCGCGCAGATGCTGGTGGGCGTAGCTGTCATTGCTCTCCCCCCAGCCGCCGTCCAAATTTTGTCGCGCTCGCAGCCAATAGACCGCGCGCCGCACGGCGGGATCATCCGCGCTGATGCCGGCTTGCGCGAATGCGGTCAGGACCGACCAGGTGCCGTAAATATAGTTGGTCCCCCAGCGACCGAGCCACGAGCCATCGCCTTCCTGCTCGTTGCGCAGGTAAGCCATCGCGCGCTCGAGCGCCGCTCCGTCCTGCGGACGGCCGACGCGCGCGAGCGCTGTTACGACCCGGGCGGTAACGTCGCTCGTAGGCGGATCCAGCAGCGCGCCATGATCGGCGAAAGGGATCGCGTTCAGATAGTGACAGGTGTTGTCCGCATCAAACGAGCCAAATCCGCCGTTGCTGCTTTGCATGCCGACGAGCCAGTCAAGGGCACGCCGCACGCTGTCTGCATAGCGGGGCGCGTCGCGCGACTGATGCATCGCCCAAACGACGACTGCCGTATCGTCAAGATCGGGGTAATAGCTGTTCGAGAATTGGAACGCCCAGCCCCCGCCAGGCAGATCAGGTCGACTCACGCGCCAGTCGCCGGGTTCATCGAGGAGTTGTCGCGCTTGCAACCAGTCGAGTGCTAGAGCCGACGCGCTATGAGACGCAGCGCCGCCGGTTTCCTGGATGGCAAGCGTTGCCAAGGCGGAGTCCCAGACGGGCGAAACGCAGGGCTGGCAGTAGGCGCTCGACGGCCCGACGACGAGCAGTTTTTGAATTGAGCGCTTGGCGGTGGCGCGCCTGATGTCATCCGGCGGGTAGTTGAGAATCGCCATTGCTTCGAGCGCATTGACCATGGCGGGAAAGATCGCACCCAGTCCGTCCTCGCCGTTCAATCGTTCGAGCATCCATGCTTCGGCGCGCCGCATGGCATGTTTGCGCATGGCTGAAGGGATCAACGGATCGATCATCCGGCCCAGCCGATCGAGCGCCAGAAACAACAGCGCAAGAAAGCTCGCACGCCTGCCCGGGCCATAGAAATAGTGGCGCTCCTCATCGGGGGGCGTGGCGAATAATTCGCGGATGTGCACGCCGCGTGGATTGTTCGCCATGGGCTTCAGAGTGCACAGAATAAGCAGAGGCACCATCACCGCGCGCGACCAATATGAAACTCTATCGATATGGAACGGGAACCAGCGCGGCAGCAGCATGATTTCGACGGGAATGTAGGGCACGCCGCGCCATGGCAGTTGCCCAAACAGCGCAAGCGCAATGCGCGTAAAGACGTTGGCTCGCGCGGCGCCGCCTTTCTCCAGAATCGCGGCGCGGGCGCGCTGCATGTGGGGAGCGTCTGGACTGTCGCCGGCAAGCTTCAGGGCGTAATACGCTTTTACGGTGCAGCTTAGATCGAAGGCGCCGTTGTAATAGAGCGGCCATCCGCCGTGCTCTGCCTGGTGGCTACGCAGATACGCTGCAAGCTTGGTCGCGAGCGGTGTATCGAGCTCATCCAGAAAATGCATCATCAGGATGTATTCGGCCGGAATCGTGCAGTCCGCTTCGAGCTCGAACTGCCAGTAACCCGGCGCGGCCTGCCGGTTGATCAACGCATCGCGCGCTGCGTCAATGGTGGCGTCCAGCTGCGACGCATCGGTTCGTCGCGCTACGCTGTGCGAGAGCAGATCCGGGCGGGCCGCCGGCTTCGCGTCGGAGAATGGCGTGCGGGTAGGCAGGGTACGACTCACGTGGCAGAACCCCCTTCGGAGCGCCGGCGCAGCCGTTCCAGCGGCGCGGATTCGACCTGGATGCGGCTTGCGTGAATGCCGAAGTCTGCGATCGGCTCCGCGTCATGCGCCGTGACGCCAGAAGCCATGGGCACGCGGCGTGCATCAAAAGGCGCCGCCAGCGGAACCCCGTGCGCAGCGGCATCAAAAAGGAGCCTGAGCATGCGGTCGTTACGCACGGCGAGGTTCGTGAACATGCGGGTTAAAGCGACTGCCGAATGCGAGATTTTCACCTGCGCGCCGGCCGTAAAGCGCGGGTGGCGTTCGATCTTACGCAATGTGAGTACCGCAAGCCCGATCGCCCAGAGGCAGAAGCGCCGAATTCCGGCTTCCTTGCCCGGAATGAGCAGTGTGAAGGCGAGGGCGTTGCGCAGGTGGGCATGCGCCACTCCGATCAGCTCCTGCATTGCGGCACCGAAGCGCGGATCGTAGGGCTCTGATGAGAGCTGTCCGAGATCAACGCCGTAGCGCGTAAAGACCTCCTGCGGCAGCCAGCATGCACCGCGGCTGCGGTCTTCCCATACATCCTTGAGGATATTTGTCATCTGCAACCCCTGCGCGAAGGAGGCTGCAAGGTCGTGCAGCGCCGCGCGCCGCTGGGCGATTTCGGCGGAGTAGTCGCAAAAAAGGTCCGTGAGCATTTCGCCAACAACCCCGGCAACGTAATAGCAATAGTCATCAAGGTCGCTCGAACGGGCGAGGCCACGCACGCTGGCACAACGTTGAAAATGAGGCATGCCGTAGCACATGAGCTCAATACAGCGTCCGATCGCGAGCCGCTGCGGTTCATCAAGTCGCCCCGTCATTCTGATGATCCGCTCCATATTGCTCACGAGGTCGCGTTCTTTCTGCAAGGTCCGATCTGACAGCCGACGCTTAAGATCCCGCGCCAGAAGTGCCGACTCGCCGCTGCCCGCCACGACGGCCTTAAAGCGCTGCAGGAAGGTAAGAGTTTCGGCGGCAGACAGCGCCGGCTCATCCTCGATTGTGTCGGCGATGCGACACAACAGGTAGGCGCTTGTTACCGCGGTGCGCAGCGCCGGCGGCAGCTGCGGGATTGTCAGGGCAAATGTGCGCGAGACGTGCGGTAGAATCTGATCTTGATAGGCTTCATCGGAAATAACGGAATCCATTCAGACAGTATCTCGGAAAGTCGGCTGAATAGGAAATCAGGCTGTTGCGGGCCTCTTGAGTAGGGATTTTGAGGTTTTCGAAGCACTCGGCGCAACCGGCGTGCAGTAGCCAACCCGGCGACTGCACAGCTAATCGGCATCGCGCCGCCTCGCATTGGTGCAAGCGCGGGATCGCAAGGGGACGGCCTATCGATCGGGCCTTGCGGGATCGCTGATGAAGGCGCTGCGCAGCGCCGCCGATCGAAGCGTGTGACTTTAGGGCTACAGTCGGTCATAAGGCGGCATCGGGACGGACTGAAGTGCGGTTAAGGCTAAGATAGGTGACCCTGCCGCCGCTGTAGGGGTATTGTCCGCGGGGATGAGGTTTCGCGTC
>Ga0302324_100025876_pt1 | contig 11234 bp, 12 predicted proteins | sample Palsa_T0_1_FD_201949 | JGI IMG/M metagenome (GOLD analysis project Ga0302324, IMG submission 201949) | Peat permafrost microbial communities from Stordalen Mire near Abisko, Sweden - Palsa_T0_1 | ecosystem: Environmental > Terrestrial > Soil > Palsa > Peat permafrost | place: Sweden: Abisko... | reverse complement strand
ATAGTGCGCGGCCTTCGCGGGAAGGCCCGCGAAAATCCAGCTTTTCCGCCAAAATCCGGAACCTCGATGACCAAACGCCTCGCTTCGAAATACAAGATCGACCGCCGCATGGGCGAGAGCATCTGGGGCCGTCCCAAGAGCCCCGTGAACAAGCGCTCCTACGGTCCCGGCCAGCACGGCCAACGCCGCGCCAAGAAGCTCTCGGACTACGGCACGCAGCTGCAGGCCAAGCAGAAGCTCAAGGGCTATTACGGCAACATCACCGAGCGCCAGTTCCGCAAATATTATCACGAAGCCTCGCGCCGCCAGGGCGACACCGGCGAGAACATGATCGGCCTGCTCGAGCGCCGGCTCGACGCCGTGGTCTATCGCGCGAAGTTCGTGCCCACGCCGTTCGCCGCCCGCCAGCTCGTCAGCCACGGCCATGTGAAGGTCAACGGCAAGCGCGTCACCGTCGCCTCCTACCAGGTGAAGGAAGGCGACGCGATCGAGCTGACCGCGAAAGCCCGCGATATGGCGCTGGTGCTGGAAGCGTCCAAAAGCGCCGAGCGCGATACGCCGGATTACGTCGAGGCCGACCACAGCAAGATGACGGCCAAGCTGCTGCGCACGCCCAAGCTGTCGGACGTGCCTTACGCCTCGCAGATGCAGCCGCATCTGATCGTCGAGTTCTATTCGCGCTAAGGCCCGCGAACTCATGCAGACCGCGCATGGGCCGCGAGCGATCCGCTCGCGGCCTTTTGCTTTTCACCATCATGCCTATCTGCAATGCTGGCCAATCCCTGCAGGAGAGCAGCCGTGAGCTATACGATCTTCGGCGACAAGGGCACAGGCGCGTTCTCGGCGGAGGCCGCGTTGGCCGAAGCCGGCGCGCCCTATGAATTCCACTTCGTCTCGCTGGAGAAGATGGAGCAGAAGAAGCCGGAATTCCTAGCCATCAACCCGAGCGGCAAGGTGCCGGCGCTACGCCTGCCCGAGGGCGAGGTCATCACCGAATCCGCCGGCATCCTGCTCACGATCGCCGATCATTTTCCCAATGCGCGGCTGCTGCCGGCCCAGGCGAGCACGGCCCGCGCACAGGCCTATCGCTGGCTCGCCTTCATGGCCTCGGAGGTCTATCCGATGGTGGAGATCTCCGACTATCCCGAACGCTTCGTGCCGCAGGGCGACGAGGCCGAGGCGTTGCGCGCCAAAGCCAGCGCGCGCATCCGCGAGCGCCTGACGATCGTCGAGCGCATGGTGGAAGGCCCCTGGTTCCTGGCCGCGGGCTTTTCCATTCTCGACATCTATGCCGCGATGTTCACCCGCTGGCGCGGCTCCATCGGCAAGGATTGGCTCAAGGAAGGCCACATCCCCAAGCTGGAGGCGTTGGCCAAGGCGCTGTCGCAGCGCCCCCGCATCGCGCCCGTCTGGCAGCGCCATTTCGGCGGCTGAGCGGAATTCGGGTATAGTGCGCCCGGCTTTCGGGGAGGCCGGGGATGGTCACGCGGCGTACACTGATCGGCGCTGGCGCAGGCGGCGCGCTGATGCTTGGCGGGCTTAGCTGGCGCGGCTGGGACCGCGGCGTTTTCGAACTCGAAGAGAACCCGGCCTATTGGCCGTGGCACGACTGGCAGGGCTACGCCAGCGACGGCAGCCATCGCGCGTTGCGTGCCGCGATCCTGGCGGCCAACGCGCATGACAGCCAACCCTGGCAGTTCCAGGCCTGGGACAACGGCATCGTCATCATCGCCAGCCGGCATCGCAATCTCGGCAGCTTCGACCCGTTCCGCCGCGAGATGCATCTGAGCCTGGGCGCGGCGACGGAGAATTTCGTGCTCGCCGCGCGCGCCTATGGAATCGATCCGCAGGTCCAGCCCTATGAAGGCCGACTGGAAGCCGAGCCCGGCGATGCGCCGATCGCCGCGGTCTTCGTCGGACTGGCGCAGGGTGCTGCCACGCGCGACCGGCTGGTCGACGCCATCGCGCAGCGCCACACCAATCGCGGGCCTTATCACCCCGAGCGCGGCGTAGACGCCGGCCAGCTCAATGGATTCGCCAATCTGGTATCGGACGACATCGCCCAAGTTGCCTTCGTCACCGATCCGATCGCGCGCGCGGAGATGGGTGCGCTGGTCGTGGAAGCGACGCGCCAGATCATCTCCGACCGCCAGATGTCGCAGGACAGCGCGCGCTGGTTCCGCACCGGCCGGCGCGAGATCGAGGAGCATCGCGACGGCATCACGCTCGATGCTTCGGGATTGTCGCCGCTGGTCTGTGCGGGCGCCAAGATGCTGCCCGATCAGGACGCCGCGAGCGCCGACCGCTACTGGCTCGATCTGACGCGCGACGTGCAGGTGCCGAGCGCGCCGGTTTTGGGCGCGATCTTCGTCGCCGACCGGCTGGACATGAAATCTTGCATCTCGGCGGGACGCGCCTGGCAGAGATTGCATCTGGCACTGACCGCCGCAGGGATTTCGGCGCAGCCGATGAACCAGCCGATCGAGCGCGTGGATCGCGACGCGACGTTCGGACGGCAGAACGGCTACGGCAGCGCCATCGCGCAACTCTGCGGCATGCAGGGCATGGAGCCGACGTTTGTTTTCCGCCTGGGCTATGCGGAAAGACCCGCAAGCCCGAGCCCGCGCCGGCCGCTGGGATGGGTGCTGAGGACCTAGCTCCCATTGTCATGGTCCGCCAATGCGGGCCATCCAGTTGGGAACAATCTTTGTGTTGCAAGACGACAAGAAACGTTTCGCGAAACTTTCACCGACGGAGAAAGCGTCACCTGGGTGGCCCGCATTCACGGGCCATGACAGCGATGAAGTTTCTACGCATTCTCCAGTGCGATGCCTTTTTCGGCAAGGAAGGGCGCGAGCTCATCCGCCTCATACATCTCGCGGATGATGTCGCAGCCGCCGACGAATTCGCCCTTGACGTAGAGCTGCGGAATCGTCGGCCAGTTGGAGAATTCCTTGATGCCGGCGCGGACTTCAGGATCCTTCAGCACGTCGACCGCTTTGAACTTGACGCCGAGATTGGTGAGGATGCCGACCGTCGCCGCCGAAAACCCGCATTGCGGGAACACCGGCGTACCCTTCATGTAGAGAACCACGGGATTCTCGGCGATATCCTTGGCGATCTGGTCGTGGGCGGTATTGGACATATTTTTCTCCGCTAAATCGACGAGTTTCATAGCATTTCCGACATAGGCATCATCGTACGAACCGTCAAGATCATTGCGGAAGATAGAACTCGAGCACTCTTCCGTCATGCGTCGAAAGCGCCATTGTATATAAATCTCCTCCAACGCACCGCCCAGCGCACTGCTTGTCAAACTCAGCTTCCTCTTGCGCTGAAGGTTTGACAAACCACGCGTCGCCCTTGGGATCGTGCACAAGATCAGATGTCCGATAGCGAAATGCTTGCAGACGTTTTGCAATATCGCTCGGAGCAGGCCAACCCTTGTCGAATTGCCCGTGGAATATCGCTACAGAAACTGCAATCGCAGTTTGTTCGTCAGGGATCGCATCGCGATCTTTAGGCCAGCTGAAATCCTGCGCAGAAGTTTGATGTGCGCTTGCGCCAAGCGCAAAGATCAGCAAAAGCGCGGGCATCAATCGCATGACTCTCACCCCTTCACGCTCGTCTGCAGCGATAGCGCGTGCAGCACCCCGCCCATGCGGCCCTTGAGTGCGTCGTAGACCATCTGGTGCTGCTGGACGCGGGTCTTGCCTTTGAAGGCGGCGGTCGCGACGGAAGCGGACCAGTGGTCGTTGTCCGCGGCGAGCGCGGTCATCGTCACGTCGGCGTCGGGGAACGCGTCCTTGATCAGCTTCTCGATTTCGGCCGCCTGCATCGCCATGGCGCGAGCCTATCAGTTCGCGTGCGGCGCGGCCATGTAGGCCGGGAACCAGCCTTCATGCGCCTTGCGCAGGTCGGCGAGCGCGATCTCGCCCTCGCGCGCCACGCGCACAACCTTGCTCGCGATCGTCTTGCCGATCAGCGCGTGGATGATGCCGGCCTCCTGCGCCTCGCGCGCGATCTTGTCCGCTTGCGCGGTTGGAATGCTTAGCAAGTAACGCGCCTGGTCCTCGCCGAAAAAGAAGGGAACCGCATCGACCGTGGTGCCGGCGATTCCGACCTCGACGCCGATGTCGCCGGCCAGCGCCATTTCGGCGAGCGCGACGAGAATGCCGCCATCGGACGCGTCATGCACCGTATCGGCGCGGCCGTCCTCGATCAGCTTGCGCACGAATTCGCCGTTCTTCTTTTCGGCGGCGAGATCGACCGGCGGTGCGGCGCCGGTTTCCATCTGTTGAATCTCGCGCAGGAAAATCGACTGGCCGAGATGGCCTCTGGTTTCGCCGATCAGCAGGATCGAATCGCCTTCGCGCTTGAAGGCGACGGTCGCCATGCGGTGCACGTCATGCATCAGCCCGACGGCGCCGATGGCCGGCGTCGGCAAAATGCCTTCGCCATTGGTCTCGTTGTAGAGCGAGCAATTGCCGCCGATCACGGGGAAATCAAGCGCGCGACAGGCAGCTCCGATCCCGTCCACCGCGGAGACAATCTCGCCCATGATCTCGGGCTTCTGCGGATTGCCGAAATTGAGATTGTCGGTGACGGCGAGCGGGCGCGCACCGACCGCATTGATGTTGCGCCAGGCCTCGGCCACCGCCTGCTTGGCGCCCTCGAACGGATCGGCCTTGCAATAGCGTGGGCTGACATCGGTGGTGATCGCGAGGCCTTTGTTGGAGCCGTGCACGCGCACCACGGCCGCGTCGCCGCCGGGGCATTGCACCGTGTCGGCCATCACCGTGTTGTCATATTGCTCCCAAACCCAGCGGCGCGAGCACATATCCGGCGAGCCGACGATCTTGAGCAGCGAGTCCATCAGCTTCTTCGACGGATCGAATTTCGGCGATTCCTTTTCCGGCGAACGCTTGTCATAAGGCCGCTCGTAAACCGGCGCTTCGTCGGACAAGGCAGTGATCGGCATGTCGGCGACGACCGCGCCCTTGTGCTTGACGATCAGCCGCTTGGTGTCGGTCGTGATGCCGATGACGGCGAAATCGAGCTCCCATTTCTTGAAGATCGCCGCGGCCTGCGCTTCGCGGCCGGGCTTCAGCACCGCCAGCATGCGCTCTTGGCTTTCGGAGAGCATCATATCGTAAGCGCTCATATTGGCTTCGCGCTGCGGCACCTTGTCGAGATCGAGTTCGATGCCGCTGCCGCCCTTGTCGCCCATCTCGGCCGACGAAGACGTGAGCCCGGCAGCGCCCATGTCCTGGATCGCGATGATCGCATCGGTCGCCATCAATTCGAGGCAGGCTTCGAGCAGCAGTTTCTCGGTGAACGGATCGCCGACCTGCACCGTGGGTCGCTTCTCTTCCGACGCATCGTCGAATTCCGCCGACGCCATGGTCGCGCCGTGGATGCCGTCGCGCCCGGTCTTGGATCCGATATAGACCACGGGATTGCCTGCGCCCTTGGCGGCGGACAGGAAGATCTTGTCCTGCCGCGCCAGGCCCACGCACATCGCATTGACCAATATGTTGCCGTTATAGGAGCGATGGAAATTCACTTCGCCGCCGACCGTCGGCACGCCCATGCAATTGCCATAGCCGCCGATGCCGCGCACCACGCCTTCGACCAGATGACGCGTCTTCGGGTGCGACGGCTCGCCGAAGCGCAGCGCGTTCATCATCGCGATCGGCCGCGCGCCCATGGTGAAGACGTCGCGCATGATGCCGCCGACGCCGGTGGCCGCGCCCTGATAGGGTTCGATGAAACTCGGATGGTTGTGGCTTTCCATCTTGAAGATGCAGGCATCGCCGTCGCCAATGTCGATCACGCCGGCATTCTCGCCCGGCCCCTGCAGCACCCACGGCGCCTTGGTCGGCAGCTTGCGCAGATGGATTCGGGTGGATTTGTACGAGCAATGCTCGCTCCACATCACGCTGAAGATGCCGAGCTCGACATAACTGGGCTCGCGATTCAGCAGGCGCTTGATGCGCGCATATTCCTCGTCCGTGAGGCCGTGCTCGCGGACCATTTGGGGCGTGATGACTGTCATGAGAGCGCTTCGATCAGGCTTTCGAACATCGCCTGGCCGTCCGTCCCGCCGAGCAGCGGATCGACGACGCGTTCGGGATGCGGCATCAGGCCCAGCACGTTGCGCTTTTCGTTGAGGATGCCGGCGATGTCGCGCGCCGAGCCGTTAGGATTGTCGCCGGCTGCGTAGCGGAAGACGACGCGGTTCTCGCCTTCGAGGCGGTTCAGCGTCTCGTCGTCGGCGACATAATTGCCGTCGCCATGCGCCACCGGGAAGCTGAGCTTCTGGCCGTTCGAATATTTGCGAGTGAAGGCCGATTGCGTCTCCTGCACTTCAAGGCCGACCGGTCGGCAGACGAATTTGAGATCGGCGTTGCGCATCAGCGCGCCGGGCAGCAGATGGGTTTCGGTCAGCACCTGGAAGCCATTGCAGATGCCCAAGACCGCGCCGCCTTTTTCCGCATGTGCTTTCACTTCGCGCATGATCCGCGACTGGCTCGCCATTGCGCCGCAGCGCAGATAATCGCCATAGGAGAACCCGCCGGGCAGCAGCACCAGATCGACATCGGGCAACACGGCGTCCTGATGCCAGACCATATGCGGGTCCTGGCCCGTCATCTGCTTGAGCGCAACCTGCGCATCGCGGTCGCAATTGGAAGCAGGGAATACGATGACGGCGGATTTCATTTGCCCATTACCTCAGGGAATCCCAAGTCGTCTCGCAGTTCATGCAGGTACATTTTCTTGATCGGAAGCCAGGCTGTATGCCTTAGCACCGTTGGCAACAAGCGCAGCGCCAACTGCAAAGACTGAAACTCGTCTACGCCGTAAATTGCATGCCGAAACATCTTGCCGGCGTATAAAATTCTGAAATCGCAGCCGTAGTCGTTCTTACTCGGATACGGCTTGCTTAGTTCGACCTTAACTTTCGCTCGCGAGCCTTCGATTCTCAAATATCGCGTTGCAACACTTCGAAATGGCGGCTCTTTTTTCGGCATTCTTCAGGCCTTCAGCTCAATCTCGTATTTCTCGATCACCGTGTTGGCGAGCAGCTTCTCGCACATGTCCTTGAGGCTGGCGCGGGCCTTGCCCTCGTCCTTCTCGGACAATTCGAGATCGATCACTTTGCCCTGGCGCACCTCGCCCACGGCGGCGAAACCCAGCCCGTGCAGCGCGGTGCCGATCGCTTTTCCTTGCGGATCGAGAACGCCGTTTTTCAACGTCACAAACACACGCGCTTTCATGGAAAACTCATTTTACGAGCATCGGTCCCTTGCTCTCTCCCTGCACCGATTCGGGCATGATTCCCAGACGCCGCGCCACCTCGGAATAGGCCTCGACCACGCCGCCCATGTCGCGGCGGAAACGGTCCTTGTCCATCTTCTCGTTGCTCGCCGCGTCCCACAGCCGGCAGGAATCCGGGCTGATCTCGTCGGCCAGCACGATGCGCATATAGTCGTTCTCCCAGTGCCGGCCGAACTCGACCTTGAAATCGACTAGCTTGATGCCGACGCCGAGGAACAGGCCGGAGAGGAAATCGTTGATCCGGATGGTGAGGTTGACGATATCGTCGAGATCCTGCGGGCTGGCCCAGCCGAAGGCCGTGATGTGCTCTTCGCTGACCCAGGGATCGTGCAGCGCGTCGTTCTTGTAGAAATATTCGATGATCGAGCGCGGCAGCACGGTGCCTTCCTCGATGCCGAGCCGCTTGGACAGCGAGCCGGCCGCGACATTGCGCACCACCACTTCGAGCGGGATGATCTCGACTTCCTTCACGAGCTGCTCGCGCATGTTGAGGCGCTTGACGAAATGCGTCGGCACGCCGATCGCGTTCAGCTGCGTCATCAGATATTCGCTGATGCGGTTGTTGAGCACGCCCTTGCCGTCGAGCACCGCTTTCTTGGTGGCGTCGAACGCGGTGGTGTCGTCCTTGAAATATTGGATGACGGTGCCCGGCTCCGGCCCCTCATAGAGGATCTTGGCCTTGCCCTCATAGATCATGCGGCGGCGTTTCATCTTGAAATCCTTTTTCCCGCCCAAAATGCGAAAGGGGGCGATCCGCGCCCCCGTCTGGGACCACAACTTAGCGATGGCGGGCGCTTGCGGCAACGTGGCGGCGCGGCGCAAGCCATCCCGTCGCGCCCAGACAGGGCTTGCGCTATTGTTGCCGCAGGCAATCACGACTTATGCCTATTACCGTTCTCTTTCAAGAGGTTGACGGATGACCGACAAATTCAAAGAGCGCGAGAAAGGCTTCGAGGCCAAATGGGCGCATGACGAGGAACTTCGCTTCAAGGTCACGGCGCGGCGCGACAAGTTGCTCGGCCTATGGGCGGCGGCCGAATTGGGCCTCACGGGCGCTGCGGCCGAGGATTATGCAAAGGCGGTTGCCAAGTCCGCTTTCCGCAAATCCGGCGACGACGACATGCTGTGCAAGCTGCGCGACGATTTCGCCGCCAAGAAGATTTCGCGCGCCGATTCCGCGATCGGCAGCAAGATGGAAGAGCTTCTGACCATCGCCGGCCGGCAGGTTCTGAGCGAAGCGAAGAAATAACGCCATGCGGCGGGGTGTTCTCACATTCGTTTTCGCGGTGGCTCTCATGCCGGTCGCGCCAACGTTCGCGGCCGATACCGGCTGGCCGGCTTATGGCGGCGATCAGGGCGGCCAGCGCTATTCGAATGCTTCCCAGATCACGGCGGCCAATGTCGGCACGCTGCAGCAAGCCTGGACCTATTCGACCGGCGACATGGCGAGCAAGGGCGACGCAATGAAGCGCTCGGCCTTCGAGAACACGCCCATCCTCGCCGATGGAAGGCTCTATGTCTGCTCGCCGTTCGACGAGGTGAGCGCGCTCGATCCGGGCAGCGGCAAGCCATTGTGGCGCTTCGATCCGAAGATCGATCCCGCGGTGCATTATCCCAATGATTTCGTCTGTCGCGGCGTGACCTATTGGCAGGATGCGAAACACCCGAGCGCCGTCTGCGCCGCGCGCATCTTCCTCGCCACCAACGACCGCAGGCTGATCGCGCTCGACGCGAAGACCGGAAAGCCATGCGCGGGATTCGGGAATGCGGGAACAGTAACGATCGCCACCGTCCCGGACATGGTGCGCAAGGGCGAGGTGCAGATCACGTCGGCGCCGGTGGTCAGCCACGGGATCATCGTCGTCGGCTCCTCGATCGACGACAACCAGCGTGTTCGCGAAGTGCGCGGCACGGTGCATGCCTTCGACGCACTGACCGGCGCGCCCAAATGGAGCTTCGATCCGATCCCGCGCAGTCCGGCCGCGCCGAATGCCGCGAGCTGGTCCGGCGCGGGCGCCGCGATGACGGGCGCCGCCAATGTCTGGGCGCCGATGTCGGTGGACGACGCGCGCGCGCTGGTCTTCCTGCCCACCACCAGCCCGAGCCCGGATTTCTTCGGCGGGATGCGGCCCGGCGATAACCGCTACGCCGATTCCGTGGTGGCGCTGCATGTCGAGACCGGACAGGTGGCCTGGGCGTTCCAGGTCACCCATCACGACGTCTGGGATTATGACGTGCCGGCGCAGCCGACGCTGGGCACTGTGACCTATCGCGGCAAGACGCGGCCGGCCGTGATCCAGACCACCAAGCAGGGCCTGGTCTTCACGCTCGACCGCGAAACCGGCCAGCCGCTGATCCCGGTCGAAGAACGTGCCGTGCCGCAGAACGGCGCGCCAGGCGAACAGCTTTCGCCAACGCAGCCTTTTCCCATCGCGCCCAAGCCGCTTTCGCCCACCCGCGCGCGGCCGGCCGACGCCTTCGGCCTGACCTTCTGGGATCGCGGCGCCTGTCGCGATAAAATCGCGAAAGCGCGCGCCGGCGAGATTTACACGCCGCCGAGCCTGAAGGGCACGATCCTATATCCTTTCACAGGCGGCGGCTCGAACTGGGGCGGTCTCGCCTTCGACGCCGCGCGCGACGTGGTCTATGTGAACACGACCAGCGCGATGCATCTCGTCACCCTCATCCCGCGCAAGGATTTCGCCGCTGTCGATGCGGCCAATCCCGACAAGGAGGTCTCGCCGCAAACCGGCACGCCATACGGAATGAAACGCGAGGTCGTCGTCTCGCCGCTCGGCATGCCGTGCAATCCGCCGCCCTGGGGCATGTTGCACGCCATCGACATGCATGACGGCCATGTGCTGTGGGAAGTCCCGCTGGGCACGACGGAAGATCTGCTGCCGCTCTCGCAATATCTCCTGGGCAAGACCGGCACGCCCAATTTCGGCGGACCGATCGCGACCGCGGGCCACCTCGTCTTCATCGGCGCCGCGATGGACGATTATTTGCGCGCCTTCGACGCCAGGACCGGCGCGGAACTGTGGTGCGGTCGACTGCCGGCCGGCGGCCAAGCGACGCCGATGACTTACATCTGGAAGGGCCGGCAATATGTGGTGATCGCCGCCGGCGGGCATTCCAAATCCGGCACCAAGCGCGGCGACAGCGTGGTGGCGTTCGCGCTGAAGCAGTAGCGATCCGGTTCCGCACGAAGCGCAATTTTCTTTCGCGGATTTTTTGGACGGGCGGACTCTGTCCAAAGCGGTCTTAGATTCTTCGCGATAGCGGCGACCTAGGACTCGGCAAACGCCTTGAGCAGATGATGGGCGATGGCGATGGAGGGCGGAATCCACAAGCCTTCGATGCGTTCACCCGAAAGCAGCGCGCGCAGTTTCGTCTTCTCCAGCCAGAACGCTTCGGCGAGTTCGTTGTGGTCGACGACGATCTCGCGGTCCTGGGCCAGCGCGAAGCAGCCGATCATCAGCGAAGAGGGAAATGGCCAGGGTTGCGTCGCGTGATAGCTGACCGTGCCGACTTTCACGCCGGCTTCCTCGTGCAACTCGCGGCGCACCGCTTCCTCGATGGTCTCGCCGGGCTCGACGAAGCCGGCGAGCGCGGAGAACATGCCTTGCGGAAACTGCTTGCCGCGGCCGACGAGGCACGAGTCCCCGTGCGTCGCCAGCATGATCACCACCGGGTCGGTGCGCGGGAAATGATCGGCGCCGCAGGCGTCGCAACGGCGGCGGTAGCCGGCATCCGACAGGATTGTGGGCTGGCCGCAGCGCGGACAGAAACCATGGCGCTGGTGCCAGTCGATCATCGCCTTGGCCTGGCCGAGGATCGCGATGTCTTTTTCGGGCAACGCGCCACTCATTGCCGCCGCGCGCATCTCGCGG
>Ga0302324_100025874_pt1 | contig 11234 bp, 5 predicted proteins | sample Palsa_T0_1_FD_201949 | JGI IMG/M metagenome (GOLD analysis project Ga0302324, IMG submission 201949) | Peat permafrost microbial communities from Stordalen Mire near Abisko, Sweden - Palsa_T0_1 | ecosystem: Environmental > Terrestrial > Soil > Palsa > Peat permafrost | place: Sweden: Abisko... | reverse complement strand
CTCGTCGAGAAATGCGCGGAGTTCGATGTGCGCGGGCAGGTTGTGCAGATCAATCCGGGTCCCATGGTGACGACCTACGAGTTCAAGCCCGAGGCCGGCGTGAAGTATTCGCGCGTCACCGGTCTGGCCGACGACCTGTGCCTGGCGATGCGGGCCGAGAGCATTCTGATCGAGCGTATGGCCGGCAAGAGCACCGTGGGCATCCAGGTGCCGAACCATGTGCGCGAGACGATTCATCTGCGCGACGTGCTCGAATCGGAGACTTTTGGCAAGGCCAAGTCGCGCCTGACGCTGGCCATGGGCAAGGACATCAACGGACGCATTGTGACGGCGGACCTGGCCGTGATGCCGCATGTGCTGATCGCCGGATCAACCGGCTCGGGCAAGTCGGTGGCGATCAACGCGATGATCATGAGTCTGTTGTTCCGCACCACCCCCAGCCAGGTCCGGCTGATCCTGGTGGATCCAAAGCGCGTGGAACTCGGGATGTACGAGGGCGTACCGCACCTGTTCACGCCAATCATTACCGAGCCCAAGCTCGCGGCCAATGCGCTGCGCAATGCCGTTCGAGAAATGGAGCGGCGGCTCAAGCTGCTGGCCAGCCGCAGCGTGCGCAATATCGACCAGTACAACAAACTTTTTGAAGGATCGATGCCCTCGCTGTTCGATGACGGTGAGGAGAACGAGCCTCTGCCTTTCATTGTGATCATCATTGACGAGCTCGCGGACCTGATGATGCTCGACCGGGCCAACGTGGAAGAGTCGATTACGCGGCTGGCGCAGATGGCGCGGGCTGTCGGGATCCACCTGATTCTGGCGACGCAGCGGCCCAGCGTGGACGTAATCACCGGGCTGATCAAGGCGAATGTGCCAACGCGCATCAGCTTCCGCCTGGCGACCAAGGTGGATTCGCGAACGATTCTCGACACCAACGGGGCGGAAGCGCTGCTGGGACGCGGCGACATGCTCTTCCTGCCTCCCGGGACAAGCCGTCTGCAGCGGCTCCATGCACCGTATGTGAGCGAAAAGGAGACGGCCGCGGTAGTAAAGTTCTGGAAGGAGCAGGGCGAGGCCGAGTATGTGCACGGGTTCCTCGAATCGCCCAAAGATGAGCGGGCGAATCCCGAAGGGACCGAACTCGAAGGCGACGACGACCCGATGTTCGACGACGCGGTGCGGCTGGTCTTTGAGTTTGGCAAGGCATCGACTTCGCTGCTCCAGCGCAGGTTGCGCATCGGCTATGGCCGGGCGGCGCATCTGATCGATATGATGGAGCGCGACGGGCTGGTGGGCGGTGCGGACGGCTCCAAGCCGCGTGAACTGCTCAAGGCTCCCAAATGGCTTCATGAGGTAACAGCGGTCAATGAGTAATAAAGAAGGACGCGCCAAATGATCGACCTGGTGAATCCGCAAGAACATCCAACCGTGCTGCTGATCGACGACGACATGGTGAGTCGCGAGGTGGTGGCGACGCTGCTGACCATGGGCGGCTACCCGGTGCACACCGCGCCTGACGGGGAGACGGCGCTGAAAATGGTCGATAGCGAGGAGTGCACGCCTGAGGTGATCCTGATGGATGCACAGATGCCGGGACTGAGCGGCGCTGCGCTGATTGAGCAATTGCGCGCCGAACGCAAGGTCAGCGTCGTTGTGATCAGCGCAAGCGCGCCTCCGGCCGAGGTGGCGGCCGCGGCTGACGGAGTGCTGCTGAAGCCATTCACACCAAAGGACCTGACCGCGCTGCTGGAGAAGCGGGAATCCGAAGACAAGGCCGCCGATATTGCGCCTTCTGGCACTCCGGTCGTAAACCCCGAGACTCTGGCCCAGTTGCGAGAGATGATGCCCGAAGCGGCAGTACGGCAGATCTACGAGGCGATTGTTTCCGACATTGAACGGCGGCTCGCGGCGATTGAGGCGGCGGCTGCAATCAACGATGCGGCCGAGGTGCGCCGACTCGGACATGCCATCAAAGGTGGGTGCAGCATGGCCGGCGCGGCGCAGGCAGCGCGGCTGGGAGCGCTGATTGAGCAAGGAGCACTGGAGGGAGCTGGTTCCGGGGGGAAGGTTAACCATCTGGATAACGGCGCGACCGTACTCAAGGATTTGCGCGCCGCTGCCGAGAACCTGAAGCGTATGCTGAAGTTTGAATTTTCAAGCTGAGAAATGCCGGATTTGAAGGGCCGGCGTTTCGAGGGGAACGGCTCACGTGGAACGATCTATTCGAATCGTACTTGCCGACGACCATCCCGTAGTACGCATCGGTGTGAAGAACATGCTCACCCTGAAGGATGGTTTCGACGTGATCGGCGAGGCCTCCGACGGGGACGAGGCGATCACGCAGACTCTCGAACTTGAGCCGGACATCCTGCTGCTCGATGTCCAAATGCCGCGTCTGCCGGGCATCGAGGCGATGCGCGCCATTATGAATGGCACCCCGACCGTGAAGATTCTACTTCTGACCTCGACCATCAGCACGCAGCAGATCATCGAGGCGCTGCACATCGGCGCTCGTGGAATCGTGCTGAAGGATGCGCTGGCCAGCCACTTGCAGACCGCGATTCGCACCGTCTTCAGCGGAGACTACTGGATCGGCGGTAAGCGCGTGGTCAATCTTGTTTCAGCGCTGCACGATCTGATGCAGCAAGCCTCTGTGCCGGCGCGGAAGACTTACGGGCTTACTCCCCGCGAGCTTGAAGTCGTGGGCTGCATTGTTGAAGGCTGCAGCAACCGCGACATCGCCAAGCAGTTCACGCTGAGCGAAGAGACGGTCAAGCGGCATCTTTCGAATATCTTCGACAAGACCGGCGTTTCGACCCGCCTGGAACTCGCGCTGTTTGCGATCGCCCATCACCTGGTCGAGCCGACGTAACTTCTTGCATGTTCGAAGCGATATTTCGCGCCTGAATTCTTCCTGGTGTCGGCGCCGGTTCTATACTCGTTAACACCGTCGTGGAGAACGCAGTCACAGCATCGAATCCGTCACCGGTCAAACATTCGCGTTGGTTCGATCTCCGCCTGGCAGTGGCAGCGATTCTGCTCGTGCCGGCCATCTGGTTCAGTTGGAAGACCGTTGACGGCCTCGCCACGCGCCGTCTCATCCGAACCGACCTGGCCGAGATCGAGCACGCGCGCTACGGAATCCTCAGCGCCGACCAATGGCGCGGCATCATCGGCCCCATGCTCGAGGCGCAGGTCGACAACCTCAATCTCAACGGCCAAAGCACGAGTCTCCGCCCCATGGTTGAGCGGTCGCTCTACGCGCTGCTCGACAACATCAAGACCCAGATGACGACGCCCCAGCCGGCGTCGCCCAACGCCAAAGCACAGGGTGCGCCCAGCCCCGGCGCAGCCAAGCCCATGCTCGCCAATCCGATGATCGTGAACATGATCGTCGCCTCCCTCCGTCCGCATGTGCCGGAGTACACCGATGTGGTGATGAAGGAGCTGGCCAAGCCGCAAACGCAGAAGAGTTTCAAAGACTCCATCCGCGGCGTCGTGGCGGATGCGGTCAAGAACACGTTTGGCACGACGGACATGACCACCTATAACGCCATACTCAAACACTATGGGTGCTCCAGTGGCGCGGACTGCGAGGTGACGCTCGGCAATCAGATCGCGCAAATGGACAAGAATTTGAATCGCGAATATCTCATCGTGCTTGCATCGGCGGCGCTGGGGTTCATCCTGCTGATGGTGGGCCGGTCGACGCTTTCGCGGGGTGCGGTGGTGGTGCTGATGGTGTTCTGCCTTGCGATGCTGGTCGGCGGTGTGCTCAGCCCGATGCTCGAGGTTGAAGTCCGCGTCACCAAAATCGACGCAACGCTGCTCGGCATGCCCATCGAGTTTCGCGACCAGTCGCTCTACTACCGCAGCAAGACCGTGCTCGAAGTGTTTCAGACGCTGATCCAGATGGGCCGGCCGGAGATGACGCTGGTTGCCGTGCTGCTCATTCTTTTCAGCGTGGTGTTTCCGGCGCTGAAGATTCTGGCGCTCGTCGCGGCTCTCTTCCGGCCCGCGCTGTTGCGCACCAGCCGCCTCGTCAAGCTGTTTGCTTTCACCTTGTCCAAATGGTCCATGGCCGACGTGCTCGCGCTTGCCATCTTCATGTCGTTTGTCGCGTTCAACGGCGTTATCGGGAGCTCGATGGAAGGCCTGCGCGACATGCCCAACGTCAACCAGGTAATGATTCCGACGAACGCTTCCAAGATCCTGCCCGGCTATTACTTGTTTATTGGGTTCTGCATTTCGAGCATCATTTTGTCGAAGAAGCTGGAGCGCGGGATTGCGAACGGTTCCGTCGCGGAATCAAGTTAAGGTACTTCTTCAAGAAGCGCCGTAGGGGCACGCCCATAGCGCCGAGCGGAAGATGGCGGAGATCTACGATATAGTGACCACGACGCGCGGCTTGCCACGCGTCTGCCATGCCTCTCCGCATCAGTGCGTAGTCGAATGGATCTCCGCGATGTATCCTCCCGGAAACTGCACGATTGCGGACTTGCGTCCCTGGGACGCGAACGGAGGTACGAGAACGCTGACTCCAAGACTTCCCGCCTTTGCCAGAGTCGCATCGAGATCGTCGACCTCGTAGCCGGTATTCTCGCGGCCGTAAGGATACGGAAGATGACCGTCAGTCACAATCACCTGCATCTTGCCAAAGTTCGACTCAATACGAATTCGCCGGTAACTCGCGTCTGGATGGCCAATTTCGATCCCCGGAGCGTGTGCTTCGTCTGAGACGACCTGGCCGTGCGAAAAGGTGAGGAAGGAATGGACGAACGCATTGGCGCGGTCGGCTGAAATGTAAATGCGGTTCTCCGGTATATGGCGAAACGGCGTGTAGGATGGCGAGGTGAAGTGCCAGTAGAGCTGCATGTTCACGCCTCCTGGCCACTGGATGACGGCGTCAATGCCAATGGGATCGGGAAACGGCGTGACGATAATGTCGGCGCCGGCCTGGCGGGCAGCAGCAACGGCGGAATCCATATTGGCGATGAGATACCCGTTGCGTTCATCGCCAAAGTGGGCCGGAATGGGATTGGTAAAGCCGAAGAGCGAAACGGTCCCTACGGGAGTTTGGAGCAACTGGGATGTAGTCCGGCTAGGAGTCGGCGTGACCGTGGCAACCACCTGCTTCGTGCTCGTCCCCCCAAAAGTGCCGAGGAAGCTCTTGACGAAGACGTCGCCATCGGACGGAAAGACATAGACGTGCGTGGTATCGTACTGCGGAGCGATTGCGAGCCCCGCCGAAGATTCACTTCGTTCCTGCGAAAGAGCGATGCCGCTGCCGGCGAGCAGAAAAGCGGCCATTGTCCACTTGAAACTCCGCTTCATCCATGTACCTCCGGAAACTTCATAGCAAGACGATCGAATGAAGAAGTTCCGCATCCGCGGCCAATCACGCCGCGGCTACGAATAGATGAACATTAGCAGGCCTGGGTTGATTCGGTCATGATGGGTGATCGCCATGCGGTGCGAGTTGATAGACTTTTTTCACCGCGTTCTCCACGTTTTTCGCGGGCAGCCTTCATGCTTGGTCGATCGGCACGACTTGATCCTCGTCTTGATCCTCGTTGCAATTGGGCGGCGCGTTTTCGAGTTTTGTAAACACAATGACTATGCAGAACACGACGACGGCGGCCTGGTACGTTTCACGCACGCTCATCGCGCGCAAAGTTCTGTACCTGATTCTCTTTCTTCTGGCTCTTCCATGCTTTCTCTTCGCACAACAAAGCCTTATCCCGCCTTCAGAGGCCACCCCGCCAGCGCGACCGCCTATCCGTCTGATCCGCTACGAAGAGGATTGGAGTTCATTGTGCAACTCAAATGCCAGGGACGATTTCCTGGATCCGCTGAAATGCATGTCATTGCGAGCGCTGGGACGAGGCAGTTACGTGTCGCTAGGCGGCGAATTCCGCGGAGTGTATGAGGATGTTCTGGATGACAACTGGAGCAACACTCCCTACCCGACCAACTCTTTCTGGCTGGAACGTTTCCAGTTGCACGCCGATGTTCATTTCAATACTCATGTGCGCTTGTTTCTTCAGTTGGAGAGCGGGCAGGAACAGGGCCGGCCTGGAGGGCCGCGTCCCATCGACAAAAAGAACCTTGATTTCCTGAATGCATTTCTTGAGCTGGATCGCGGGAAGAACTCGAAAACTTCCACAGCCTTTCGCATCGGGCGGCAGGAACTGCAATTCGGCTCGGGGAGGCTGGTCGCCGTTCGCGAAGGACCGAACGTGCGACAGGGATTCTATGCCGCTCGAATTACCCAGCAACTTAATCGCTGGACGCTGGACGCATTCGCTGCCCGGCCCGCGAAGGACAACCCTGGCTTCTTCGACAATGTTCCGCTGCAGACGACTAGCTTCTGGGGGGTCTATTCAGAACGTGCGCTTGGCGGCGATCCCGCGAGAGTGGCGGATTTCTACTATTTTGGACTTGATCGCAAGAGCGCGACCTACAACAGCGGCACAGCCCGTGAACAGCGGCAAACGGTGGGCGCACGAATCGCTGCGGGAGCTCCGCGACTCGATGATCTGCGTCTGATGATCCCGCACTACGACATTGAGGCCGTGTATCAGTTCGGTTCGTTCGGGGAAGGATCGATCGAGGCATGGACCGTGGCCTCAGAGCTCGGTATTTCCTTGCCTCGCTTACCCGCGCGGCCACGAGTCGGCCTTCGTGCCGATCTGGCGAGCGGCGAACACGATCCACACAACGACAATCTCCAATCCTTCAATCCTTTGTTCCCGATCGGCAACTACTTCGGCGTCCTCTCCGACGCGGGCCCTGGGCCCATTAACTTCTATGACCTACATCCCAACATTCGCACCTATTTTCCGCATAACATAAGTGCCGATACAGACTGGGTGATCTGGTGGCGGCAGAGCTTGAACGACGGCATATACAACGTTCCCGGAAATCTCCTTGTTCCCTCCAACAACAGCCAGGCTCGTTTCGTTGGGCATCGACCCGGGATCGAGATCCGCTGGCAGCGTGACAGCCACTTTTACATTCAGGGAGACTACGGCGTTTTTTTCGCCGGTCCATTTCTTCAACAGAGCGGGCATCCTCACAATCTGAACTACACTTCAATGTGGATCGGGTACAAATTCTGAAGCACGGATGACGCGGCTGGGCATCCGAGGCCTCACGGCGCGAGCAATTGTCTACGAACGCCCATCCCGCCCGCGAACGTCGCCGTCTGAGTATTGCTTTATGTTCTTTACCGTTCGGGCCTAAGCCTTTTCTCCGAGCTTTAGGCGTTCGTGGGCGCGGCGAGCCATCCAGCCGTAGGTCCACAGGGCTACGAGCAGAGTAAGCGGCGTGACGGCGAAGAGAAGCAGGAGGTAGGACCCGCCAAACCAGATGCGCAGGCGGACGTAGGGCGAGGCTTCTCCGACGTGATAGCGCGCTCCCGCCAAGGGATAAGACTGGAGCTTTCCGCCGATCAGCAGGCTGACCGGACCGGTCATGTCGCGCGTCTGCGAACGGTCGAGGAAGACCGAAGCAAAGGGGTCGACAGAAGAATCCTGGCGAATGGCGAGCATTACGATGGAGCGATCGTGCGATGCGGGAGACATCGCTTCCTGGACCAGCACATCGGGTGAGCCGGTCACCGTGGAGATGTCGCTGATGGGCGGCTTGCCGACGAGAGCGTTCCATTTGTCGAGCACCAGGTTCCGTACGCGACCGATTACGGCCTCGAAACCAGTGGCGGGCTTGACCTGAATTCCGCTTGCATCCATTGCCACCGGCATGATGGTGTCGAGCGATTGAAAGGCCGGCTGGTTGCCGATGGTCCCCATGACAAGGTAGTCGCGTCCCGGGCTGATAGAGGCATTCGGGCCCGCAACGGTGATCCGAAGGCCGGGGTAGCCGGTCTGCGCGCCGAAGTGGCTCATCAGGTAAAGGTAGAGAGCAATCTCTTTCGGGTCGGGCGACTCGGGAACCACAACGGTGGTCTTCTGCAAGTCGGCGTATTCGGTGAAGGGAAATCCCGCGTTCGAAAAGAGCTCGAGGTTCGGCATCGCTGTCCACAGCGTCAGACCGCGCAAATCGAGGGTCGAATCGCAGAGAATCTTTCCGTTCAGAACTGGGGCCTGTTGGCTGGCGGCGGGGCGGTTTGCCGGCACAAAGTCGTAGTTGAAGAGCATGGTGTTGCCGAAGGGCTGGAAGACTTCGACGGGAACCGGAATGATCCTCTGGCCGTCGGCCTCGGTCGCGCCCGGGACGAGCGGGATATCGGCCACAACCACGCCATTGAGGGCGACGCGCAGAGCCGAACCCGCGGCGATCTGCCGTGCGTCGTAGCGATAGTGGACCCGCAGCGAGAGATTCTCCTTGTCGCCGAACTGCGCGCCGGGGGGAAGGTGGAAGTAGATGGGGATGGGGTTGGAGCCATCGCTTTGCAGAGTGTCCTGGACGTTGCAGGCGGCAAAGCGCGCGCCTTTGGTGAGCGCGAGCCAGCGGGGCGCATCGTCGGCGGCGCGCAATGGGGGCAACGACTCATCCGGCACTACCATCGTGTCGCCGGTGAGCGAAATGAGGGCTCCCTGAGACTGTCCGGTGCCGTTTCGGGTGAGCGAGAGCGTCTGCGCGACATGAAGCAACTGGTCTTCGCTGTCGCCGGCCAGAATCAGCACGCTGCCGTTGTCGTCGCCCGGGTTGGGCCTGAGGGCGAGCAGCGGTCCCGAGGTTGCCGGAAGCTGCAGCGACGCGGGCAGCAGCGATTTGTCGCCGGCGAAGACGATTGCGTTGCCCGCGGGAATGGTCCCCTCCGAAACCACAAAGTGAACGGGCTGGGTGCTGACCAGCAGCCCCAGCCAGGAGGCGATCACGCCGGCAGCCTGTAGTGTGGTGGGCGTTGGCTTGGAAAGAAAGACAAATGGGATTGTGGTGGTGGTTTCGAGGTCGGGATCGAAGATGGGAAGCGGCAACTGGCTGAGATTGCTTTGCCACGGGATGCGATCGCCGTCGACTTGAAGCGAAGAGAAGGGGCTAATGCGGGCGAGCACGCGAGTTTTGGATTGATCCACGCGATCATTCTCACCCGTCGGAACGGACAGGCCAAGCGGACCGGTCCCCTTGAATTCAAGGGTCAGATTGTTCGCCCGTACGAGTAGCGAGTCGGGAAGCGAAAGGTCGGTGGTGAAGGTTCCGTTGGAATCGCCTGACTGAGTTGCCGGCAATAGGGTCGCCACCGGAATTCCATTCAACAACACTCCGATTGAAGTGGCGTGGAGATCGAGGGCGGGGTCGAGCGTGTAGATCAGCCGCAGGGACGCCTTGCGCGGAATGGCGGAGTAGGCGAGCGTAAAGCGGAGCGAATAGTAGGAATGGGGCCCGTGCAGCTCCATGGGCGCGGCCAGGCCCATGTCCTTGAATGTGATGAGCTGCGTTGAGGTTTCCGAGTTGTCCGCGGCCGCGTCCGACTGAGTGGCCAGCGATGAAGGCTGGACCGCAGCGTAAGCAGCGCTGCCGGGCCCAGGGCCCGGCGCCTGACCGAAGAGTTGTGTCGCTCCTGCGAGCAGCATCAGCACGATCACCGCAGCCACTTCCTTTGTGGCCTTGACCAGCTTTATCTTGCGCTCCGAATCAGGCAACAGGCTGCGCAGAATCTGGTAGATGCCAAAGAACGAGAGGCGGACGACGCGGCCAAGGCTCACCAGCGGCCGGTCGACCTCGATCAGGTCGATGTTTTGCAGCCAGGCATCGGCCCTGGAGTAAAGCGCGCGGGCGACAATCTCCTGGTCGGCAATCCTCGGCGTGATAAACGCAACGCGGCTCTCAGCGTCCTTGCGGTCTACAGCACGCACATCGATTTCCGCGGCGCCTGTCTGCTCAGGAAACGAAAGATAGAACCGCTCGCCGCTGGTGAAGTGAATTCCTTTGGGAAACAGAATGGAAGCTCCGCCGACTGACATATCCGTGGTCATGCCGGCGAAGCGGCGTCCATCTTGCATGCGAACCATCACTGGCAATTTAGCTTCAACACGCACCGAGGTTCGACGCTGCTTCTGCTCGTTGGCCACCGCGGCGGCTACGCCCAGGATGATCATGTTGAAGATGACCCACACGAGGTTCATGACGACCGCGCCGGTATGGATTGTGCCCTTGATGAAGAGCAGATACAAGGCCATAAGCAGGCCGCATGCGTTAAGCGCAATCATTATCCGGGTGGGTCTTGAAATGGAACGGTCAAACCTGGTTTGTGCGAGGGTATTGCCCTTGTCGGTTACGTTGAACTTGCCGAGTTTGGGGTTGATAAGCGCGAGCACCGTGGGAAACAGGATGTACGGCGCAAGCACTGTTTCATAGATTTCGTTCCAGAAGGAATGGCGGTGGCTTCCCTGCACGCGCGAGTTGGTGAGATTGGAGAGGATGAGGTGCGGCATGGCGTAGACCAGGATGGCGGCCCAGTAGCCCGGAATGATGGTGCGGCCCAGGAGCAGGTAAACGAGGGGCGCAAGCAAAAAGACCAGCCGCGGCACGGCATAAAGAAAGTGCGCCATCGCGTTGAAGTAGCACAGGCGCTGGGTGAACTTCATCTTCCAGCCAAAGAGCGGGTTGTCGGTGCGCAGAATCTGAATCATGCCGCGCGCCCAGCGAATGCGCTGGCCCACGTGAGCGGCGAGGGTTTCAGTGGCCAGGCCGGCTGCCTGCGGAAGGTTGATGTAAGCGGTGTTGTAGCCGAGCTTTTGCATACGCAGCGAAGTATGCGCGTCCTCGGTTACGGTCTCGACGGCAATGCCGCCCACTTCGTCGAGGATCGAACGCCGCAACAGCGCGCAGGAGCCGCAGAAGAAGGTGGCGTTCCAGAAATCGTTGCCATCCTGCACGATTCCGTAAAAAAGCTCGCCTTCGTTGGGGATCGTTTTGTACTGGAGGAGATTCCGCTCAAAGGGATCGGGTGAGTAGAAATGGTGAGGCGTCTGCATCATTGCCAGCTTACGGTCGGCAATCATCCACCCCAGCGTCATCTGCAGAAAGCTGCGCGTCGGCACGTGGTCGCAATCGAAGATGGCCACGAACTCCGAATTCATTTTGGTAAGCGCGTGGTTGATGTTCCCGGCTTTAGCGTGGTCGTGCTTGACGCGCGTGATGTAGCCGACGTTTGCTTCGTTGCAGAACTCCTTGAAATCCTCGCGCGTGCCGTCGTCGAGTATGTAGACGTGGAGCTTCTCCGGCGGGTAGTCGATGGCGAGCGCAGCAAGAGCGGTGTAGCGAACCAG
>Ga0302324_100025873_pt1 | contig 11234 bp, 4 predicted proteins | sample Palsa_T0_1_FD_201949 | JGI IMG/M metagenome (GOLD analysis project Ga0302324, IMG submission 201949) | Peat permafrost microbial communities from Stordalen Mire near Abisko, Sweden - Palsa_T0_1 | ecosystem: Environmental > Terrestrial > Soil > Palsa > Peat permafrost | place: Sweden: Abisko... | reverse complement strand
AGGATACAGTTGCGGGCACGGACGCCACAGAGTTCGCCGTTGCTGCGATAAGCGATGCGTACCCACTCGGCGCTCTCTGCGGGACCCTGGTGCTCTACCCTGACCACGGGAGAGTTAAGCCGTATGCGCATGGGCGCATCGGTGACATCCAGCTGATCATAAAGCAGCTTGGCTCCGACGATAGTGTTCATCGACTGCTGGCCTGGCAACGCCGCCGGGACAAGCCGGGAGACAAGCAGCCGGGCTACCGAAGCATTCCCATCAGGAAAGTGGAAGAAGAACGAACCCTCGTTGAAGGTCTCTTCCAGCTTTAGTCCCAGCCCGTTGAATCCGATAGAGCCGTGCTGCGCCGCCTCCAGAGCCGGCAGCGTATCGACCCGCTTGTTATTGCGTTCGCCGTCACCCAGAAAGACGGGCAGCGCACTGGGATCCATCTTCGCTATGTGGAGCAGGTAGTCCTGATAGCTTATCCGTGCCAGCTTTGCCTGCTTTTCTTCGATAGACATGCCAGCCATGTAATCCGGATTTTTGCCGTGCAGCCGGACCAGGTCGCGCTGTGCAGCGTCCGAGAGCGGCGCCTGGGCAAAGAAGTCTTTCCATGGTGTGCGGCCCAGACCGGCGACTACACGATCCTCGCCAAAGTGCTCTTTATCGAAAAACATCGCGGAGCGCAGATTGTATTTCGTTTCGAGCTCGTGGTTGATGAACTCCGGATACCGCATCACTTCGATGCCTAGTTCCTGGAGCAGCGCCTTGGCGCCGTAGCTGTAGGGGAAAGGAGTGGCGATGGCCATAGTTCCGCCGAAGCCCAGGAAGGTCTTGCCCCCATACTCGAACTGATTGCGCTTGGCGTGGCCGCCTATGTCATCGTGGTTATCAAGGATGAGGATTCGTTGATCCTCGCCCAGGGCCTTGCGGTAAAAATGCGCGGCGGAAAGACCGGAGATGCCGGCGCCCACAATGACCAGGTCATACGACTCGCGAATGTCGCTGTCGGCGACGGGAAAAGTGTTGTATTTGCCGGCGCGGATGTTGTCGAACTCCGAGATGGATGCGGGATAGTTCCCACGCAGGCCAGAACGCAGCGGAGGATAATCCTCGGGGGTTTGCGCCAGCAGACCGGTACCGTGGAGCGCCGTGTAGGCGCCAGCAACACTGATGGCGACACCGTTCATAAAGTCGCGGCGGGTGATGTTGCGGTCCATGCCAAGCTTGCGATAGTTGTCATCCATGGATGCGAGTCCTCCTTCGGTGTCAGGCAAGTAGAGGCATGGACCGGCGATCTATCACTTCAGTGACCGCGCGGTAAGCCTCTAAGATGGCAGCGTCGGTGTGCGGACTCGCGGCCGCGTCCGCGTTGGCAATAGAAATCAGGCCGAAGGGCTGACGAGCGATGACGCAGGGGCGCTCCGGCGAAGAGGTGTAAACCCACTCCAGAGGATCATAGAGACTGCTGTAAGTGTAGGAATAGCCATGAGGCCAGCGATTGACAGTAATCCCCACGATATCTTCCGCAGGGTCGAAGCCGCCTCCTCCCAGAGTGCGCGCGAGTTGATCGCGTATCTTCCGCTCGAAGGTCTCGAGACTCGTACTCAACAGATCATTGCGTCCCGCGCGGTACTGATCTTTGCGGGGCAGGCCCGGAGAACAGGGCGTGCGCACCAGGTGCAAGAGGATGGGCTCCTCCGGAGTTTGCGGATGACGCAGGTCTCCCAGCGTCGCGGCTTCGGTGAGAGAGACGCTGGTGTGATACATGGTCGGCGTGGTAACGGAACGCACGCCGAGCTTTTGAAACGACTTCCAGTTGCGGAGGGCCACACTGGTGTAGACCAGCGGAGCCTTTACGTTATAAGCAAGAGCTTTCTTCTGCGCCTCAGGCAGAGCGGGCACAAGGTAGGGGATAAACATATTCCAGCAGGCCATCACTGCGGCTGCTCCCCTGACCTGGTATGTCTTGCCGGCAGTCACATAGCTTACGACGACGGCTTTGGGATTTGCCGGCTCGCCTTCCTGATAGACATTCACGACCGTGCTGCTGAGGCGGATGCGCGCCCTTTGTCCCGGCCGGTCGAGATAGGCGTAGTTGACCCTGGCGGTGGCCACGTCGTCCATAGTCTTGCCGGGGACGGCATCGGGAATAAGCGAGCGCACCAGCAGACGGGCGATGGTGGCATTCCCATCCGGGAAATGAATGGCTTCCCCGCCCTCCTTCTGCCGGCCGTGCTGGCCGCCAGGGAGATCGGCGAGCACCCCATCTGGCGTGGGATCCAACTTCAGACCACGAAACCCGGGCAACCCCATCTCCCAACAGAAGAGCGCCGGAGTGGCATCCGTGCCGACGGCGAAGACGCCCGCGGGAACGTTCTGGAAAAACCAGATGGCCTGCTTGTCCACCTTGGCGACCTGCAGTAAGTAGTCGTTGTAACTCATCTTGGCCAGACGAAGCTTCTTCTCTGCCGAGGACAGACCGGGCATATAGTCCGGCTGGGCGGGATCGAAGAGGCGCAGCATGTCTTTTTGCGCAGTTGCGGAGAGCGGCGTCTGGGCCACGAAGTGGGCCGAAAAGGTCCGGCCTATTCCCTCTTCATAATCGTAGCCGCCGACTACCAGGCAATCCTTGGCCCAGGTTTCCTTATCGAAGAAGTAGGACGGCTTCAATCCCAGGGACTGGTAGAGAGACCGATTCTTCGCGTTCTCGGCCTTGTACCTATCTAGATCGATGCCGATATCTTGAAGAACCTGGCGCGACGGCGCGTTGTAGCGCTGCGGCGACTCGATGTTCAGCGTGCCGCCGTTGATGGCCATCGTGCGGCCCTGATAAGTGAACTCGTTGCGCTTGGCATGGCCGCCGAAATCGTCGTGATTGTCGAGGATGAGAACGCGCGCGCGTGGCCCTATATTCTTCAGAAAAAAATGGGCTGCAGAGAGCCCGCTGATTCCGCCGCCAACAATGATCAAATCATAAGCATCATCGGTCTTGATCGCCCCCGAGAGATCCCACGCGCGCCGATCGCGCATTTCGTGAGCGGCCTCGAAGGAACCCGGGTGATCTCCCCGCATTCCGGTACGCAGCGGCGGGTATGGATCTTGCGCCTGGCCCCCCTGAGTCGTGTTGCTCTCCTGTGGCAACCCGAGGCTTTCTGCCGCCGGAGCAAGCAGAGATCCGGCTAAACCTGCACCGACCGTGTAGAGAAAGTCCCGGCGGTCGATCTTACGATCCATCCCCAGGCTGGCGTCGGAAAACTCACTCTTAGGATCAATGCCGTCAGTCAATCTCGCTCTCCTTGTTTCCTGCGAACCACGGGGTGGAATACGAGTGGGGCCCGGCAGCTCTCGCTGCTGCAATGCTTGCTGGATGTGTACGGGATGCTGCGCTGAACGGCTTCGCCCTAAGTCTACACACAAAAATATAGGGTTACAAAAAAATAGTAGACTTCGAAATGGAAGTGCGTTAGTGTTCGATCATTCCCTGGTCGACAACCTGCGCTTTGGCTTCGCATTGCATAGCGCTTATTAGTGACTCCCGCATTGAAGCTGACGCATTCGCAGTGTTCGTTTTTCGCGGTCGTAAGATCACACGCGGTTTGGTTCACTCACAAGGCAGCCACGTCGCTGTTCCAGGCATAGTCCTAAGAGCATTTTCACTTCTACTCTGCCCAGGGAAGTGAAGAGACGTGCGGCTTTTCTTGAGGAAAAGCCGCGATAGGGCCGGTTGCGTTGAATACATCAGAAGTGAAAATGCTAAGGCGGAGACCCTAACAGGTCCCCGGTTCGCGGTCCTTCCCTGCCGTGGGAGCCGAGGGCACACCCTCTTTCATTCCCATGGTGGCGAAACCACGCTGTGGGGCCTGACCAGAACTCCGATTGCATTGTCCTGCGTTGCTTGAGGGTCAAAGGCGGCCTCGTGTCTTCTCTTGCGCGCTCGGCGACGAGATTCTTCGGTAAGCAAATCGCTCCATGTACTGCAGAGAAACTCCATTCGTTGCCAAGGGGTCTCCCATGAAATCATTTGTAAAGCTCCTCGTGCTGGTGGCGCTACTTGGAAGTGGCGTCTCTACGCAAGCGCAAACCGCGGTTACTTCGCTTCGCGGCACAGTAAGCGATCCCTCGGGCGCAGTGGTAGGCGGCGCCGAAGTAACGATTTCTCAAGCAACGAGCGGCTTCCGCGCCACTCGCAAGACGGCAGCGAATGGCGAGTACTCTTTTCCCCAGATAGCACCAGGAAACTACTCGATCTCGGTGAATTCTCCCGGGTTCTCCAACCAGGTGAAGACTGCCGAGCTATTGGTGAGTCAACCTGCGACCATCGATTTCACCTTATCGATGAGCACACTGCAGGAGGTGGAAGTGAACGCCGCCGCAGAGACGCTCAACACCTCCGATGCAACACTCGGCAATGCCCTGAACAATGCCACGATCGAAGCTCTGCCCAGTGAAGGACGCAACGTCCCCGCCCTGCTTAGCCTGCAGCCGGGCGTGGTCTATCTAGGCCAGCAGACCACTGCCGTACAAGATACTGACAGCCGCAGTGGCGCGGTGGCCGGGGCTCGTTCTGACCAGAGCAATGTGACCCTCGATGGTGTTGACAACAACGACCAAACCAAGGGCTACGCGTTCACCGGGATCCTGCGATCGACGCTCGATTCTGTAGAGGAGTTCCGGGTTACGACCACCAGCTCCAATGCTGACAGTGGCCGCTCATCGGGCGCCCAGGTAAATATCGTCACCAAGAGCGGTACCAATGCCTTCCATGGCAGCCTGTATGAGTATTTCCGGAATACTTATTTCGCCGCCAATGATTGGTTTAACAAGCAGGCGGAAACCGCGGCGGGAGAGGCAAACAAGCCGGGAACGCTAAACCGCAATACTTATGGTGCCGCCTTCGGGGGCCCGTTCAAGAAGAACAAACTGTTTTTCTTTACCAATTATGAAGGTCAGCGCACGTTAGAGAATCAGCAGGAAACGATGACCGTGCCTACGGCAATGATGCGGCAAGGATACACGCAATATGTTACTGCGGCGGGCACGAACATGACATTGTCTCCCGCACAGCTGGCCGGCATGGATCCCCACTGCGGAGCAAGTGGAACCTGTCCTTGGGGTCCGGGCGTCGATCCGTACGTGCTGAGTGTACTGAATCAATATCCCACAGCCAACGGCTTTAGCACAGGCGACGGCTTGAACACTGCTTCCTATACCTTTTCCGCACCCGACCCGGCTACTCTCAATACGTACATCGCGAAGCTTGACTATACTCCCAGCGAACGGCAGCGCTTGTTTGTAAGAGGAAATTTACTGGGTGACCGTTCCCTCGGTGTTCCACAATTTCCTGGAGCGCCGGCCAGCACACAAATCGTGAACAATTCCAAGGGAATCGCCGTGGGCCACGTTTGGACTCTGAGCAATAATCTCATCAACAACTTCCGCTATGGCTATATCTGGGAGGGGTTGTCCACGCTGGGCGTCGGCAATGCGTCGTACGTCTCTTTCTCCGCATTGAGTTCGCCGGTGGCGCAAACCAGGACGACCATTCAGAATGTTCCGGTACACAATTTCGTCGATGACTTCACGGTGATCAAGGGACAGCACACCATCCAGTTCGGGGGCAATTACCGGCTAGTCCATAACAACTCCGAGTCGAACGCCACGTCTTACAACAACGCATCCATGGGTATCGGTTTGATGAATCCGGCGGCGATCGCTGATGCCAGTACGCCAAGCCGTATAGTCGATCTTGATCCGTCGGGATATGGTTATCCTCTTGTAAGCAATTCGTTTACGAATTCGTACAATAACACCGTCATGGACCTGGCGGGGCTTATCAGCTACGTTACCAATAACTACAACTATGTTGTCTCGAGCAACGGCGCCACCGCCTCGTCTCTAGCAACAGGAGCCACGGTTGGGCGGCATTATAAAGCAAACGAGGCCGAGTGGTACGTGCAGGACTCATGGCGGGCGCTGCCGAACCTGACTCTTACCTTTGGGGTGCGCTACACGCTGCTGCAGACGCCCTATGAGGTGAATGGACAGCAGGTACAGCCAAACATCGACATACACCAGTGGTTTCTGACCCGTGGTGAGCAGGCAGCACTGGGAAACAGCGTACAACCCAACTTCTCCTTTGCGCCGTCGGGGCAGTCCCGTGGCGGCAAACCCTATTGGCCGATGAATAAAGGGGCGATTGCGCCCCGGCTCGCAATCGCGTTCGCTCCTAACGGGTCGGACAACTGGCTGGGCAAGCTGATTGGATCGGCGGGCAAAAGCTCGATCCGCGCCGGTTTTGGTCTTTATTATGATCACTACGGCGAAGGCATCGTCGACTCGTTCAGCCAATACGGAGCGTTTGGTCTCACCAGTTCGGTATCGAGTCCGCAGAATGTCTACACGGTAGGGGATGCGCCTCGTTTCACGGGATTAACTGCAATTCCCAACGTGGTGACGCCCCCGCCGTCTCAGCTCACCTATCCCGTCACTCCATCCACCGACGTAAATGGGTCCGGCTTTGCCATCGCCTATGGCATCGACGATCATCTCAAGTCTCCCTATTCGATTGCCATGGATGTTTCCTTTCAGAGAGAGCTGCCGAAGGGGTTCATCTTTGAAGCAGACTATGTGGGGCGCCTGGGAAGGCACTTGCTGCAGCAACTTGACTTGGCCGCTCCGCTCGACCTGGTAGATAAGGGATCGGGCATGGACTATTACACCGCTGCCACACTGCTCGACAAGCAGGTCGACATGGGGGCGACAACCGTCAGTCCGATCCCGTATTGGGAAGATATGTTTCCGGCGGCGGCGCAGAATGGCGCCAGTGCTACACAGAACATCTACAGCTACATATTTCAAAGTGAGCGGGGCAACGAAGTCGTCGTTCCTTTCTTATTGGATGTGATTTGCTACGTGCCAGGACTCGCCAACCCTTGTGGCACGCAGACGCAGAGGTTCTGGCCTTATCAGTATTCCTCTTTGTACGCCTGGGCGAGCGATGGAACGAGCAATTACAATGCCGGGCAGTTCATGCTGCGGCACGCGCTGAGCCATGGCTTGCAGATGGACTTCGGTTACACGTTTTCGAAGTCATTGGACATGGGTTCGGACGCAGAGCGAACGAATTCGGCGGGGAATTTCACCTCTTTCAGCGAGATCATCGACCCCTGGAATCCGCAGAAGAACTATGGCCCTTCAGATTTCGACGTACGGCACCTCATCACCGCCAACTGGACTTATCTGTTACCTCTTGGGCGGGGACAACGGTTCGGGTCGTCGTCTGGGCGCATGGTCGACGCTGTGATCGGCGGCTGGCAGTTTTCGGGTTTGGGGCGCTGGACCAGCGGTTTACCCTTCAGTATTCAAGACGGGGTTGGCTGGACCACGAACTGGGACTTTCGCAGCAACATGGTGCAGACCGGCCCGATCAAGATTCAGAAGCATCTGAATGCGAACGGCGCACCGGAAGTCTTCGCAGATCCTGCCGGGTTGCAAAATGGAGTTGCGAGCGGGTATCCGTGGCGCTTGCCTTATGCAGGCGAGGCCGGAAATCGCAATAACTTCCGCGGAGATGGATTCTTTGGCATTGACACCTCACTGGCCAAAACCTGGCACCTATGGTCCGAACATCAACTGCGTTTTGCCTGGGACGTATTCAACTCGACCAATTCTGTACGCTTCGATACCAATCCGAATACCTCACTCGATGTGCTGTCCACCGACGGGAGTATGGGAGTTTATAGTCGCACGTTGACAACGCCACGCGTCCAACAGTTTTCTCTGCGTTACTCGTTTTGACATTTGTGAGAAGAAAAACCGCAGGAAGAGCAGAACTTAAAAAGTAGGCGGCGTATTCACCCACAGGAGAATCGTCTCCTGGTTGGATGGATTGCTCCAGCGATGGGTCTGTGAACTGGAGAAGTAGAGGCAATCTCCCGTTCGAAGACGGTAGTACTCCACTTCGTCCAGCCATATCTCGCAGGTACCGCGGATCACATAGATGAACTCTTCACCCTCGTGGTAATAAGATTCGCCACTCGAGGAGCCGGGGGCCAATCGAAACAGGTGCGGCTCCATCGCCGTATTCCCAAGAGCCAATAATTCGATACAGATCCCAGGTTCGTTTGAGAGCTTCTTGCGTTCCCGCGGACGGACCAACTTGCCTACCTTGGTTGAACTGCCGAAGAAGGCGAGCACCGTAGTGTTATAGAAGACCGCCAGCTTTTGCAGGGTTGAGATCGACGCGTGAACCTGTCCTCGTTCGAGACAGCTTAAGAACCCCGCGGATACCTTGGTGGCCGCTGCGGCTTGCAACAGAGTAAGCTTGCGGCTCCGCCTGAGTTGTCGCAGCCTTCGCCCAATCGGGACTTCCCGTTCCTTCGAGATCTCTTTCGCTGCAACAGACGGTTCCGATTTGTCCAGGAACTGGCGGACAGCATCCATGTTCAAACCGTCTTTGAGACGGATTTTCCGGATAAGTTTCAACCTCTCTACCTGCTGCGAAGAATAGGTGCGATACCCGCCTTTTGTGCGAGACGGAGAGATAAGCCCTACATTTTCCCATTGCCGCAAGGTCGACGGGCTGACGTTGAGCAATGAGGAGACTTCGGAGATTCTGAACTGCAGTCCGTTGCTGCTGCCAGTTCTCTCTTTAGCAGGTCGTCTGCTGATCGACATAGCTCATTGTCCTGAAGATTGTGTATCCGGCTTTGCCAAGGAGACTCCAGCGGTCTCTCGGCGAGCACCAGGCCGGGAGAGAAGTGAACTCTGGCTCTCATGGCAGGTTTCACATCCTGTTGCAGCGCCTTTTTGCCGATGGCATGCGACGCAACCGGCCATGGTCGTGACATTCGTCGCTTTGGTGATTATTTCCATTTGTGCCACATCGCCATGGCACATCGCACAGGTGACGCCGCCTTGAAGATGGGTACGATGGCTCCAATAGACGAATGCAGGAACGGAGTAAACGGGCTTCCACGGAATCGGCTGCTTGGATGCAGCGAACTTTGCCAACTGCTGAACGGACGGCCGATCGGAGGCGACACGAGAGTGGCAGCCCATACACGTCTGTGCAGCCGGCAATGTCATCTGATTGCCGGGCTCCGGGTTCTCATGGCAGAAGCCGCATGAGAGGCGAAAGCTCAGATGCGTCTTGTGGCTGAACGGGATCGGTTGCTCAGGAGCGGCCGTTGATGGAGCAGCTTCAGGCTTCGGCGTAGAGACTTGCCGCGCAGCGAGAAAGGCTGGGGCAAGGAGAAGCACGGTCTGCGCGATGCAAAGAGTGGCTCTTCTTTTCCACGTTGGGCTGCTTAGTATGTCGAAGTACACTAAACGGAGCAAACTGATCCGGCCTCCACTGCAAAGCCAAGACATGGTTAAGAGTACCGTAGCGGTGGCTGCGCAGAACCCTACAATTGGAATTCCAAGGTTAGATTTTGCCACGGCGGGAGATCGAAATGATGAGGCGAGACAGCTATGGACGCTAAAAAACTGTCGATCGCCAAATTATTCGAGTAGGCTTGTGGCGTAGTCAGATGCTCAGGGGGTGGTCCATGCGATTTTCCAGCTTGTTTAAGACTTTGCTGCCTGCCATCGCCACATTCAGTGCATTGTGTGTCGGCAGTTCGTTAGCGTCGGGTCGCCCTGGCGCAGAAGCGAAGAGCCAGGGATGCACGAACGATGACAGCGGGTTGAAGTTACCAGCCGGTTTTTGCGCAACTGTATTCGCGGACGAGATCGGCCACGCTCGCCACCTGGTGGTAGCGCCAAATGGAGTTGTTTACGTTAATACCTGGTCCGGCGACTACTACCCCCCCGGAGACAAGCCTCCCGCGGGCGGATTTCTGGTAGCCCTACAAGATAAGACGGGCGCAGGCAAGGCGGGCGTGATTGAGCGTTTTGGCGAAACTATCCAGACCGGCGGAGCAGGGGGCACCGGCATCGCTCTCTATAAGGGCTCGCTTTACGCGGAGATCAACGATCGTATTGTGCGTTACGCACTGACTGCGGGGTCGATCGTGCCCCAGGGGCCCGCCACCACGGTCGTTTCCGGACTGCCCCTCGGCGGCGATCACCCCATGCATCCATTGGCCATCACTGCTGACGGGTCCATGTACGTCGATGTGGGCACCGCCACCAACTCATGCCAGCTGAAGAATCGAACCCTGAAGTCACCCGGCGCGGACCCGTGCACGGAACTCGAGACGCGAGGCGGGACCTGGCGCTATGACGCGAATAAGACCAACCAACCGTTTACGCCGGCAGATCGCTTCGCCACCGGGATACGCAACGGTGAAGGCTTTGCTATCGACGCAGCCGGCAAGCGCCTATTCGTGACGCAGCACGGACGAGACCAGCTGCATGCGAATTGGCCGGACCTGTACCCGCTGGAGAAGGAAGCGACCTTGCCGGCGGAAGAGCTGCTGCTCTTGAAGCAGGGCGGCGACTACGGCTGGCCCGAGTGCTACTACGACGCGGTGCAGCAGAAGCTGGTACTTGCACCAGAATACGGCGGAGACGGCGGCAGCAAGGTGGGCGTCTGCGCCAGCAAGATCGCCCCGGTGGCAGCTTTTCCTGCTCATTGGGGGCCGAACGGCGCGGTCTTCTACGACGGGAAACAGTTCCCCGCTCACTACCGCAACGGGGTGTTCATCGCCTTCCACGGCTCATGGGATCGCGCGCCCTTTGCCCAGGGAGGCTACAACATTGTCTTTCAGCCGCTGGCCGGGGCCCGGGCAGCGGGCCCGTGTGAAATATTTGCCGACGGATTCGCCGGTGCGGTCGAGACACCCGAGAAAGCCGTGCATCGTCCCAGTGGCATTGCTCTCGCACCGGACGGGTCGCTCTACATCTCCGACGATAATACCGGGCGGATATATCACGTTGTTTATGTGGGCGGCTCTGCCGGTGGCGGGGCGACAGCTACTCCATGCCCGAGTGCGTCGGCTTCCCCCGGGCCGATCGATACAGCCAATGCCAAACCGCCGGAAGGCACGAATCCGGATGCCGGACTCTCCGTTCCACCAGGAGCGACGCAAGAGATGGTGGCGCTGGGTGATCGCATCTACCACGGACAAGTGGGCGGAGCTTCGTGCACGGCTTGCCATGGCTCAGACGGCAAGGGAACTCCCCTGGGTCCGGATCTAACCGACCAAAAATGGTTGTGGAGCGATGGCAGCTATCCCGGAATCGCCAAGACCATCACCGACGGGGTCATGCAACCGAAAGAATATCGCAGCCCGATGCCA
>Ga0302324_100025871_pt1 | contig 11234 bp, 13 predicted proteins | sample Palsa_T0_1_FD_201949 | JGI IMG/M metagenome (GOLD analysis project Ga0302324, IMG submission 201949) | Peat permafrost microbial communities from Stordalen Mire near Abisko, Sweden - Palsa_T0_1 | ecosystem: Environmental > Terrestrial > Soil > Palsa > Peat permafrost | place: Sweden: Abisko... | reverse complement strand
CAGGTACTCCCGGCAGGCCGCGTCGTTCGAGAAGCGGGCTTCGAATTCGGCCAGATTTCGCGGGTAATCCTCCATAGACCGCCATACTACATCTTGGGGTCACCTGAGTCAAATGGATACCCCATTTTCGTTAAAATGATTCCTATAACCTGATTCGGAGTCTAAAACCCACATGATCGCCGTCAAAATCGTTCCCGCCTTGGTCATGCTCATCTCGGTCGCGGCTTGCCAGCCGCCTTCCCTGATCGTCGATGGCGGCAATGGCAAGACCGTCACACTCACGGCCGAGGACTTGGCCAAACTGCCGCAACACATCGTCGAGACCAGCGAACACGGTACCCAAGCCAAGTTCGAAGGAGTGCTTTTGTCCGACGTATTGGCGAAGGTGGACGCGCCAACCGGCTAAAAACTGCGGGGAAAACTGATGTCGCTGTATCTGCTGGTCGAAGCTGCCGACGGTTACCGCGCGGTCTTTGCTTTGCAGGAGTTCGACGCTGGGTCCACGGATCGCAAAATCTATCTGGTGACGAAGCGCGACGGTAAACAGTTGTCGGACAGAGAGGGGCCGTTCCGTATTGTTTATCCGGATGAGAAGCGCCCTGCCCGCTGGGTCCGGCAAGTAACGGCGCTCAGAATCCGGCAAGCGAACTGATCCCCCATTTGTTGCGAGCGCGCCTCTGCCCCGTGCTGAATTGAAGCATGATTGTCACGTCGTGACGGAAATGCCGTGCCAAACCATACCTTGCGGCCGCCTCTTCAGGTAAAAACTTCCGTCTGCTTTTTTGACACTTTCCTATATCCCCTTGATTACTGAATAAGTTGCGAAAATTGGCACGCCGTGTGCCATAGTCACCGCGTAAGACGCTGCGTCGTCTTAAACCATAGAAGGAGAGGAAACGTTACTATGAATTTGAATTCAATTAGTTCATCGCGAACGATGCTGGCCCTGCTTTGCGGCATGGGACTCGCAGCGGGCATTGCCACCAGCCCCGCGCGAGCGGATTTGTGGGACAAGAAAACAATCCTTACCGTAAATGAGCCTATCCAGATAACCGACACGGTTCTCGAGCCGGGTCAGTATGTCTTGAAGCTCTTGGACTCCCAGTCGGATCGGCATATCGTCCAAATTTTCAACAGCGATCAAACGCACATCATCAACACGGTTCTGGCAATTCCCAGGGAACGTCTGATACCGTCGGGCAAGTCCGCGTTTACCTTCTGGGAGACACCTCCCGGATCGTACAAGGCCTTGCGTACATGGTTCTATCCGGGCGACAACTACGGTCAGGAGTTCCGTTACCCCAAGCACCTCCAGCAGGTAGCCATGGTGACGACTCCCGCACCCGCGCCGCCTCCCGCTCCAGCGCCCGCCGCGGAACCCCCGGCTCAATCCGAGGCTGTGACTCCGGAGCCGACCCCCGACCAGCCCGTAGAAGTTGCCCAGAATTCCGCGCCGGCCACCGATCAGGCGCCCCCTCCGGCAGAGACGCCGGCCCAGTCCCAACCTATGCAGCCGGCGGAGTTGCCTAAGACCGCAAGTCCATATCCGGTGTTCGGAATTTCCGGCGCCCTGCTGCTCGGCTTGGCAGGCTTGCTTCGGCTCCGGCGGTCGGCGTAAAGTCGTTATTTACCAGTTCGAGTGATCGACCTATGAACCGGCGCGCGGCAATTCGGAATCTTATGGTTGCCGGCGCCGTTTCATTTCTGGGCCGTCCGTTGAAGGCGAAGGCGCCGGACGATCCGCCCGACTTCGTGATCCGGAGTGATGTGCGCCTGGTGCTCCTGGATGTGAGCGTGAAGGATCGCGCCGGCGGTTGGGTACCCGGACTCTCCAAGGACAACTTTCACGTCGAAGAGAACGGCGCGCCCCAGGACATTACTGTTTTCGCGAATAACGATATTCCGGTGACCGTGGGCGTTCTCATCGATAACAGCCGCAGCATGGCTCCCAAACGGGCGGAGGTGCTCTCGGCGGCTACCACTTTCATCGAAGAGAGCAATCCGCACGATGAGATTTTCGTGCTGAACTTCAACGACACCGTGCGGCGTGGCCTGCCTGAGAATGTGCTGTTTTCCGACGACATCCGGCAGTTGCGCGCGGCTATTTCGCGCGGAATCCCCGAGGGCCGGACCGCGTTGAACGATGCCATTGTCGATGGTTTGCGGCAACTCCAACAGGGTAAGCGCGACAAAAAGACCCTCATCGTGATCAGCGATGGCGGCGACAATGCGAGCCGCCACAACCGCCGCCAGATGCTCGATATGGTGGAAAGCAGCCTGGCGACTATATTCACCATCGGGTTGTTCAACACCGGCGACCCGGATCAGGATCCGGCCATCCTGAGAAAGCTCGCCAGAATCACCGGTGGCGTGGCGTATTTTCCGGATAGCGCGCACGATATGACCGTGGCGTGCCGCGGGATCGCCAAGGATATCAGGAGGCGCTACACGGTCGGTTATGCGCCGCCGGCTGACAACGGCGGATTGCAGCGGCGCATTCGCGTGCGCGTGTCGGCGCCGGGCCGCGCGGGCTTATTCGCGCGCACCCGCCTCAGTTATCGCTATGAGATCCCCGCGAACCCGAACCAGTAAAGCGCGTAGATGGACCGAAGCCCTCCTGCTGCTGGCTGGCATGGTGGCCATCGGTATTTGGGGCTGGTCGCACGTGCGCATGGCCGTCTTCCAAACCTGGGGGAACCGGGTGCTGGACCGCCGCATCGACAGTCGATCGGCGACCTCTTCGCCGCCCCTCCCAACTTCCCGGGCGCCGGCGCCGCTGCCCATCCCCAACGGCGCCTTGATCGGGCGGCTGGCCATTCCGCGCCTGAACATGCGCGCCGTGGTCCGCGAAGGAGCCGGCCAGGATACGTTGGATGTGGCTCTTGGCCACATCCCCGGCACCGCAATGCCGGGACAGCCTGGGAATGCCGGTATCGCCGGCCATCGCGACACGCTGTTTCGCGGTCTGCGCAAGATCGAAAAGAACGACGTGATTGAGTTTCAGACGCCCGCCGGAAGCTACAACTACCAGGTGGAAAGTACGGATATCGTGAAGCCGGACAACGTGGCCGTGTTGCACGCTGGCCGCGATCCCGAAATGACCCTGGTCACCTGTTATCCGTTCTATTACGTGGGTTCGGCGCCCGATCGCTTCATCGTGAAGGCGCGTCTTGTGGACCCGTCCGCGGCGCCGGCCCCAGCTTCGCAGCTGGCGCGCCCTGCGGAAGATCGAAAACTTCAGCCCGCAATCCGGCCGGCCCTTCCTGCCGCACCGGCCGGCCGAAGAGTGGACTTCTACCTGCGCGAAAATGATAGCCGCGAGGTCGTTCCGGGCATACGGGTTGGCCTGTCTCGGGCTGACGCGTCCCGCCACTGGGCCAGCGTCTGGATGTATTTCACTCCGGAGCGGCGCTCCATCTCGTTGCAGAACCAGGTGGCGCACCAGCCGGTTTTCTTCCACGGCCACGACGACGGTAAGCAGCGCGAGTTCATGATCACCGCGGTCACCGCAAATTCGGTCACTGGCTACTTGTTGCTGTACGGAAGTGCCCGCGCTGCGCACGGCCCGCTCGCGGCCAATAGCAGTTTCCCGCGGCGGTGAAGGATAGTCTCCTCACCACGTGGGCGCCGGCAGAGACGCGGAGCACGCACTCCCGCGCGCCGCCTCCCGGCTCTCCGGAAACCTGCTGGCGCCTGCTCGCCGCACCAGGGCATCCACGATGCGGTTGACTGCCAACTCTTCCTCGTGGCGGCTCGCCGCGGAGCGCGGCAGGGAAGATAGTTCCAGGTGAACCAGTTCATGCACCAGGGTCAGTTCCATGTCCGCTAGCGCCTCGCGGCACGAAAGCTGGTAGTCGGCCACAGCCAGTACACGAATCGTGGCTATCTTTGTGGACGTGTCCCAGTGGATATTCCCCAGTGTCTTGGGTTTCAAATCGCTGGCATGCGACATGACCATCGAGATCTTCCAGTCCGCCAGGTTCAGGCGTTCCCGCCAAAGTGCGAGTCTTCCGTTAAGGAACCCTTCCGCTTGCGCCGCGCAGCCATTCGCATCCGAACTCGGCGTCGGCGGCTCGGCCTGGGCGCCGCCAGGCGTGTTGAGGAATAGACCCAGCAATATCCAGCACGAGAACTGGAACCCAGTGATCGTACGCAGTTTTTTCATAACGCCTGGTCCTCTTGGGAAAACGTACGATTCCGCACGGCGCTTTCCGGGTTCATTCACTATACCATTGCGCGCTCGAAGCGAAGGATGATGCCGGAACCCGCGCTGCTACTCCAATATTCTCTTCGGCCAGAGGAGATGGAACTTGCGCGAATGCGCCGTTAAAGGATAGCGGACCGCGTAGCGCTAGACCTGCGCTAGACCAGTTGCTCCATCAGGCCCGTGAGGTAGTCCGCATCGACCGGCCCGGAGCGGTAAGTGCGCGCGTCGAAGAACCGCCACAGGTGGCGCGACTTCTCGATGGTGTAAAACAGCAGTTGCTCTTCGATCAGGTCCTTTTCGAGCAATTGCTGGTTGAAGCATCGGACCGCACCCGCCAGGATGTAAGGCACGCGGAAATCCTCGGTCGAGGTCAGCTCCGCAGTGGCCTCGAATTTGATTTGCAGGATGCGGCCGCGGGCGTTGATCTGGAAAAGATTGATGCCTTCATCCCGGAAGTTTTCCGGCCCGTATTCCTCCGGGTCGAATTCCAGCTCGATTTCCGAAAGTAATTGGTTTAAATCGCGCACGAAATCGCCGCACACGCCGTGCAGTTCCAGGGCCGCCTGCCGCCGCAGGGAACCAATCTCATGCGCCCTGCGGATGCGTACCTCGTCTTTGCGGGCCAGCGCGTCCAGGCTCTTGGCCAGTTTCTTCAGGCGGTCTCTGCCCGGAGGGAAAGGACTGCTCGCGCCGGACGCTTTGAAACCCCACTTCGCCTTCACAGTTACCAGGATATGCGGGACCGCGCCCGGATAGCAATCCGTCGCAACAGGCCCTCGCACATGCGCCAACGGTCCCTACAAATTCCGCACCACCAGACTGACACGCCCCTGGATTACATCCAGAGGGTCGCGGTCCGGCAGCGGGATCGGCTGCCATGCCCCGCCATGGCGGACCCACAGATACAGGTGCCGCTTGACGCGCCGCACCAACCCTATCGTGCCTCCGCCGCACAGGTCCAATGCGAAATAGCTCTCTTCATCGGGATCCAGACGGACCGTTTCCGAGCGATCCAGCAGAACCACACCGCTGCCATCGAACAGGGGCGCGCGTAGCGGGTCCGGCGCCAGGCGCGCGGCCACAGGCGATTCCAGGCGCTCCACCTCCGCCGCCGCGAATGGGTAGCGCGGCCGCCCGGGCACTTGCGGATACGGATATTCCCGCCCGATCCAGCCGTCCAGCATGGCCACCATGCGGCACTCGCCCAAATCCGTGGCTTCCCGACGCGTAGCGCTGCGTTCGCCGGCGCTCAGCAGATCCGCCAGATCGATTCGCAGGCGCTGCAGAATCTGGTCCGCCATGTCCGTGGAAAGCTGCCGGGCCCCTTTCAACACATTGTGGATGTGCGGCTGCGAAATCCCCGCCAGCCGGGCCAAAGCTCGCTCGCTGATCTCGCCGTTGCGCACCCGCGCCCGGACATGCGATAGCAGCTGCGTCTGGAGAAACCGGAAGTCCACTCCGCTGTGCCCCTCATCCTATTTCTATCAGAAATAGATGCGACAGTAAAGCGTAATATTCCGTTAATACAACGTATAGTACTACGATAATTGCTAGTATTTTATCACGGTAATAACCCAATATATAACAAGTACATGCGTACAATCTGCTTGGGGGTCTTCGCGCATTTATGCCGGATAATGCCTGGAATTCGCTTGACGATTTTCAGCCCGGCGATAAATTTGTAGCAAGTTTTCGATAGTCGCCGCCCAAAACGATGAGGGGCGCCGAGAGGATGTTTCAAATCAATGAACTGGGATCGATCACAAACAATTGCGCTCGCCAAGACGACCTGCGCGCATTGCCATGGTTATGGATTGCGACCGGGCCGTAACGACCGGGAGGTTCCCTGCAACTGTGTCTTTCGGGCCGTATTCCGCGCTTGCTACACGCGCTTTCGAGACTGCGTCGCTAAGGACAGGTACCTCAGCCGCGTGCAGCTTGAGTTCTGCAACGGGAAGGACAATCGCATGGCCTACGGCCGTAAGGTCGAAGAGTACATCGCCGATTTCTGCCTGGTCAGCCGCAACGCGCTCAGCCCCTTGGAATACGATATTTTCCGCTTCCATTACCTGCTTGGAGCGGAATGGAAACTGTGCTGTTGGCGCCTGCAGCTCGACCGCGGCACCTTCTTTCACATGCTGTACAAAATCGAGCAGAAATTGGGCCGGGTTTTCCGGGAACTCGAGCCCCACAGTCTCTTCCCCCTGGACGAGTATTTCGGCGGCACTATCTGCAACGACCGCCCGATCGCCGTGGCGATTGTGCCCAAACGCAAGCCCGCCAGGGTGCTGCGTCCCCCCGTGGGACTCTCCGCCGCCTGAGCCAGTGCACTGAGCCGCACCACATCGGGGCGGGCACCCGACGGCGCCCAATGCGGCGTCCGAAACCCGCCCCGTCTTTCTCCCCATCGCACCCAGTAATGATACAATCCAGCCTGCTGCCTTCATGGATCCGCTTACCCATTCAGCCACCGGCCTGTTCCTGGGCCGTGCCGGATTAAACCGTTTCTCGGCGCAGGCTCCGTGGGTTTTGGTACTCGCGGCCAATGCCCCCGATATCGATATCGTGACGCTCGCCGGCGGCCAGCTGAACTACCTCAACTACCATCGCCACCTCACCCATTCGCTCGCCGCCTTGCCGGTTATGGCGCTGCTGCCAGTATTGGCAGTGCGGCTGTTCACGCGCAAGCCGTTTAGCTGGCTGGGGGCCTACGTTATCTCGCTGGCGGCGGTGGCGTCGCACCTTTTGCTCGACTACACCAACGTCTACGGCATCCGCTTTCTACTGCCATTCTCCGCGCGATGGTTCCACCTGGACCTCACCTCAGTGGTGGACCTGTGGATTTGGGCCGTGCTGCTGGTGGCGCTGGCGGGGCCGCTCATCGCGCGGTTGGTCAACGCGGAAATCGGCGCGCGCACCAAAAACGCCGGCCGCGGATTGGCCATCTTCGCGCTGCTGTTTCTGGCACTCTACAACGCCGGGCGCGGCGTGCTGCATACGCGCGCCGTGGCCACGCTCGGTTCCCGCGTTTACGCCGGCGCTCCGCCCCAACGCGTGGCCGCCCTGCCCGGACCCGTGAATCCGCTGGCGTGGCGCGGATTGGTGGAAACGGGTGAGCTTTATGACGTCGTAGACTTCAGCTTGCTGGAGGAATTCGATCCATCGCGCGGCGCTATTTTCTACAAAGCCGAGTCCAGCTCTGTCCTAAAGGCTGCCAATAATTCGCCGGTTTTTCGCGATTTTTTTAAATTCTCGCAGTTTCCCCTGGAGCGCACCGTCCCGCTGGCCGATCCGGACGGCGCTACCCGCGTGGAAGCCACCGACTTGCGCTTTGGTACACCCGCCCAGCCCCGCTTCATAGCCGTGGCGGATGTGAATAACCGTCTGCAGGTCGTCCGCGCCTCGTTCACTTTCGGCCCTGTGGGGCGCTGACGCCTATCCGCCGGAGGAATCGTGTGTGCCGGTGCCGGCTTCGTCCTCGATTTTCGTGCCGCGGTAATCGATCCGTTGGGCCACGGTGGCCTGCATGTTCACCTGGTCCTCAGTGGCGCCCCAGCGGGACGTTTCTACTCCCGGGCGCGATTTCGCGGAGACCGTGAGGGGCTTGGCGGCGTCCTCCAGAATTCCCAGCAGGACGCCATCCAGCGGCGCCGCCAGCGCATCCAAATCAGACCGCCCCAGAATATGGCAAAACTCCGACGGCAAAAGGGCTTGCAGCATGACGCCGCCTTCCTCCGGCCAGGCGGCTACGCGGCAGGGCAGAAAACCTGCAAACCGGATATCGGCGGCTAACAGCGCAGTATGCAGCTTGGGATGATAAAAAGTGAAGACCAGGGCCTCCCTTGGGCCCCCAGCCGCTTCTACGTTCTGCGGCTGCCCCAGGTGGCTGACCACTGTCACATTGGCGTTGTGGCGGTGCGCGACGGCTTTCAGAACAGACTCGATGTCGTCCGGTTTGACGGTGGAGCGAATGTTTAGCATAGGCTTCCTCCCGCGTTCATCATACTAGAAGATCCGCTGCGATGTTGGGCCGTGCGGTCTGATTATCACATTGCCCGATCTTGGCCCCGTTTCTTTAACCCTGGCGATATTGGCTCAAACGTGGCGCACGCTCTCAGCGTGCCGTGTCCGCTCTCCAGCGGACACCAGCTTTTCCCCGCAATGAATTGCAATTTACCCAAACAAATAGTCGTAATTAATGCACAATTAAGCGCACAAATGACAATAATCCCGCGGCCATTCCGTCCATCCGGATTAGTCCCTGCCGATCGGAACCGCCGTCTGCTCCACGATCTCGATGCCAAAGCCTTCCAGCGCCACGATCTTGCGCGGATGGTTGGTCAGCAGCCGGATCGTGTGCAGCCCCAGATCGGAAAGAATCTGCGCGCCAATGCCGCTTTCGTGCTGCAACTGCATCTGGCCGGCTGCGCCTGTATAGTGCATGAAATCGCGGCCGTGCGACACCATCCGGTCCAACCCGGCCGGGTTTTTCTGGATACGAAACCCCGGTCCGGTCTGGTGCAAATAGACCAGCACGCCCAAGCCTTCCTCGGCGATACGCTGCAGCGAGCCGCGGATGAGCTTCTGGCAATCGCAGTGGGTCGAACCGAAAACATCCCCATGGACGCAGTGCGAGTGCATCCGCACCAGCACGCCTTCCTTGCCCGCCACTTCGCCCCGGATGAGCGCCAGGTGCGTCTCCGGTGTAATTTCGCTGCTATAGGAACTGGCGTAGGCAAAGGTGCGGAAGGCGCCGAATTCGGTCTCCAGGCACCCTTCCGCGACGCGCCGGATGTAGCGTTCGTTCTGCAGGCGGTAGCGAATCAGATCGGCCACTGAAATCATCTTCAGCCCGTGCCGCTGGCAAAACTCGACCAGTTGCGGCACTCGCGCCATGGTGCCGTCCTCGTTCATGATTTCGCAGATGACTCCCGCCGGCGTAAGACCCGCCAGACGCGCCAGATCCACCGAGCCTTCCGTCTGGCCTGCGCGCACCAGTACGCCGCCTTCGCGCGCGCGCAATGGGAACACGTGGCCCGGCCGCGCCAGATCGCCCGGGCGGCAATCCGGCCGGATAGCCGTCAGGATGGTGCAGGTGCGGTCCGCCGCCGAGATGCCTGTGCTCGTGCCATCCCGCGCATCGATCGATTCGCAGAATGCCGTGCCGAAGTTGGAGGTGTTCAGCGGCGACATCAACGGCAGGCGCAGGGCATCGCAGCTCTCCGCCGTCAATGCCAGGCAAATCAGGCCGCGGCCATGCGTCGCCATGAAGTTGACAATCTCGGGCGTGACCTTTTCGGCCGCGATGGTCAGGTCGCCTTCGTTTTCCCGGTCTTCATCGTCTACCACCACCAGAATGCGGCCGGAGCGGATTTCGTCGATAGCTTGGGGAATGGACACAAACGGCATACTCTATTATGTGCTGTGTCTGTGGATAATGTGCTGTGGCGCACGCACTCATGCGTGCCGCGTCGCCACTCCTGGCGACGCCAAGGGCCGCCCGCCTGCACCTACTTCGCTTCGCCACCCTGCGTCGCTGGGACACTCACGGTAACGGCACACCCATGGCAGCCTGTTCCGGCCCATCCGGAGCCACCGGCTTCCGTACATCGTAAAACTGCAAGCGGCAGAAACGGCAATGATAAAGCTCGGCGCCCCACAGAAATTGTGCGAAATTGATGGGGCCCTTCTCCATCTTGTCGATCTTGTCGCGCTTCGCCAGCCGCGACAGGCGATAGGTGCCGCAGCGCGGACAGCGCGGATAAGCGCCCAGGTGCAGGGAGTACGCGCGCGGCTCGGGCTTGCGCGCTTGACACTGTTCGCACTCGAACATCGCCGCGTACCGCAACTTCTCGACGAAGGTACGGTGGACGCGCCGCAGCCTTCCCCGGCAACTCGGACAAAGGAGCACTTCGTCCTATTCTATACTACAATTGCGCAAACAACTCAACCCGCGCCACAATAGGATATAACCTTCGCCTCTCCCGAACAGGTACGATGCTTGAACGAATCTCGGTCCACGGTGCGCGCCAGCATAATCTGAAAAACATCGACGTGGAGATCCCGCGCAACAGCCTCACGGTCATCACCGGGCTTAGCGGTTCGGGCAAGTCGTCGCTGGCGTTCGACACCATCTACGCCGAAGGCCAGCGTCGTTATGTGGAGACCCTTTCCACCTACGCCCGCCAGTTTCTGGACCAGATGGAGCGGCCGGACGTGGACTCCATCGAAGGGCTCAGCCCGGCCATTTCGATCGAGCAGAAGACCACCAGCCGCAGCCCCCGCTCGACGGTCGGGACCATCACCGAGATCTACGATTACCTGCGGCTGCTCTACTCGTCGATCGGCACGCCGCACTGCCCTTTGTGCGGCAACGAGATTTCGCGGCAGACCACCGAGCAGATCCTGCAGCACGTGCTGGCCCTGCGGCCCGACGACCGCATCATGGTGCTCGCGCCGGTGGTGCGGGGGCGCAAGGGCGAGTACAAGAAGGACCTGGAGAAGCTGGCCCGCCAGGGCTTCGTGCGCGCCCGCATCGACGGCGTATTGCGCTCGCTCGAAGACGATATCCCGCTCGACCGGCGCCGCAACCATACCATCGAAGTCGTCGTGGACCGGCTGCTCGTGAAAGCAGGCATCGAGAAGCGCCTGGAGGCTTCCATCGAAACCGCGACCAAGCTAGCGGACGGGCTGGTGCTGATCGCGGTGGTGAATGGCGACGAGCGCCTCTACTCGCAGAAACTGGCGTGCACCGAGTGCGGCACCAGTGTGCCGCAGCTTGAGCCGCGCTCCTTTTCGTTCAACAGCCCGTATGGCGCTTGCGAAGAGTGCACCGGATTGGGCAGCAAGTGGACCTTCGATCCCGGCAAGGCCATCGTGGATTTCTCCCGTCCGTTGCTGGAGGGCGGCCTCGGGCCGGGCGCGGGGTCGGCATACATGCGGCACCATCTGGCGGAAGCCGCCAAGGCCATGCGCATCGACCTCGGCACGCCGTTCGACCAGTTTCCAAAGAAGGTGCAGAGCGCGC
>Ga0302324_100025869_pt1 | contig 11235 bp, 4 predicted proteins | sample Palsa_T0_1_FD_201949 | JGI IMG/M metagenome (GOLD analysis project Ga0302324, IMG submission 201949) | Peat permafrost microbial communities from Stordalen Mire near Abisko, Sweden - Palsa_T0_1 | ecosystem: Environmental > Terrestrial > Soil > Palsa > Peat permafrost | place: Sweden: Abisko... | reverse complement strand
TCCCTCGCGGGTCTCGTGAGCGATGTTCGTGGGCTCGATGACTTCAAACCGAAACCGAGGATCCAGTTAGCCAAAAGCAGGCAGGCCGGCAGCAATCCCAACTTCACTTCGGGAGTGACCGGAGCCCACTATCTCGCCCCGCCGGATTTTGCCACTATTTATGACCTCGGTCCTCTTTACTCCGCGGGGTACAACGGCAAGGGCGTGACCATTGCGGTCGTGGGCCAGACTGATATCGTGCCCGCGGATATCACCGACTTTCGCTCGGCTTCGGGTCTTTCTGTTAACAATCCAACTGTGTTCACGGTGCCGGGCACAACGCCTGAAACGGTTGCAGCCGGTTCTGGCGAAGACTTGTCGGAGACAGACCTTGACCTCGAGTGGTCCGGTGGCGTAGCCACCGGGGCGTCCATCGTCCTGGTCAACTCCGGCGATGTCTTCACTTCGCTACAGTACGCCATCGCGAATCCGATCAATGGCATCACCATCCCGATCATCAGTAGTAGCTACGGCAATTGCGAGGCGAATACCCCGACCGGCACCTTTACTTCGCTTGAGGCCTCATTTCAGCAGGCAAACGCTCAGGGACAGACGATATTGCAGGCAGCAGGAGACGACGGCGCCGCGGACTGCGATGCGAGCAGCTCTACGGTAACCGTTACTTCAGCAACCCAAGGACTGGCAGTGGATTATCCCGGCAGCAGTGCTTACGTGACCGACGTAGGCGGCACCGAGTTCATGGGTGATGGCACCGCGACCGCCCCCCAGACCGGCGCCGGCACCTACTGGAGCGCAAATGGCTCGAACGATCTGGTCAGTTCCGCTAAATCCTATATTCCTGAGATGGCGTGGAACGACACTGCTTTCTCCGTCAACCTTGGTTATGGCTTCTCTGCAACTGGTGGTGGCGCGAGTGCTTTGGTCCTCAAGCCCACCTGGCAAGCCGGAGTACCGGGCATCCCGGCCGATGGTCATCGCGATGTTCCGGATATCGCGCTGGCCGCTTCTCCCGACCACGACGGTCTGCTTTACTGCACCCAGGTGCAACCAACGGCAGGAGCGGCCTACGTCTCCAGCTGCACGACGACCAGTTTCCGCACCCCGAACGTAGCATCAACCGACGACGAGAATCTTATCGCCGTTGCCGGTGGAACCTCTTTCGCGGCTCCTAGTTTTGCCGGTATTCTGGCGATCATTGAACAGGACCTGGGCGCCGGCGGAGGACTGGGAAACATCGATCCAGCCCTTTACACGCTGGCCTCGAACTCCACCACTTATGCTTCTGCCTTTCACGACATCACCACCGGGAACAACCAGGTACCCTGCACCACAAGCTCCCCCGATTGCCCAAGTGGCAACAATCCAGTGATCGGTTACGTCACCACTACCGGCTATGACCAGGTGACTGGATTAGGATCGGTCGACGCGAACAAACTGGCGACGGCCTTTGTTGCCTTGGTAGCCGCCACCGGTACCAAGACGACACTGGCCGTCACCCCTGGCACTTCGCTCGCGATCAATGAGTCCGCTACCTTTACCGCGACGGTTGCACCCAATACATTGTCGACAGCGCCCACGGGCACCGTCACCTTTACCGTGGATGGCATCGCTCACACCCCCGTGACCCTCTCCGCCGCGTCTCCGTTCACCGCCTCATACCCAACTTCTTTTTCTGGCTCCGGCACGCACGTCGTCTCCGCGACTTACTCGGGGGATTCCACCTACACGCAGTCGACCAGCGCTAGTGTAACCGTGACGGTTGTATCGCAGGGAACGCAGCCGACCACTACCACGGTTGTGGCCAATCCCACCACCTTCGCTTTGGGCTCCAGCGTCACGCTTACAGCGACCGTGACCGGAGCCACGGCGGGCACGCTCACCGGACCGGTTACTTTCACCACCGGCGGGGTTACGATCGGCACGGTCAAGCAGGTAACGCTGGCCACCGGTGATACGGCGACGGCGGTCTTGAGTGTCTCCGCCGCCACCGCGTCGCTCGGGTTCGTCGCCGGTACAGATACCATCACGGCTGCGTATGGAGGAGACAGCTACAACGCAACCTCCACCGGGACCACAACCGTGACCGTCACCAATCCCGGTATCACCGTCTCGGCTACGAATGTAACCATCTCGTCGCCGTCGCCGGGTAACAGCGGTACCTCGACCATCACGCTCACCTCCACCGGCGGGTACGCCGGCACGGCGGGACTAATGGCCTCGGCTGCTACGCTCAACGCCGACTACGGCTTCGGCAGCTCAGGGTCGTCGACGGCGAGTATCGCGTTGTCCTCGGGTGGCACAGGAAGCACGACCATTACCATCACCACCATCGCCGCCACCGGGAATTTCCAGAAGCGTGTGGTTGCCGACCTCCGCAAGAATGGCGGCCGGATTGCCGCTGCCGGAGGAACCGCCGCGGGCTGCCTGCTGCTGCTGTTCATACCTGGCATCCGCAGGAAGAGATGGCCGGCTGCGCTGATAATGCTGGTGTTTCTGAGCGTAGGTGCGGGGCTGGGCTGCGGTGGTGGGACCGGCGGAGCTGCTACGGGGGGCACCTACACCGTTACCGTCACCGCGACGGACACCAGCAATTCCGCCATCGTCGGTACTGGAACCTTCACTGTGACCATTCAGTAGGTCACCTACCATGAAGGGCTGCCTCTCCAACGAGGCAGCCCTTTTGTTTTGCAGACAAGATTGAAGGGACGTTCAACCCGGTTAGGGGCGACCTGAAAGTAGCCCAGGACGACAGTCCTGGGTTTTCGTCATCGCCCCGGAGAAGTCCCGAAAGGGACGGCTGAGTCGATCACACCTGCTCTTTCCTCCGCGCATACCACGCGCAAACCAGCAGGAACCCCGCTCCGCCCGCATAAGCCAGAGTGAACTCCGGCGCGACCCACCATCCGATCATGCTTTCCACCCCGTTGGGAGAGAGCCGATAGGCATGGATCACGCCCACCGCGGAAAAGGCCGCCGCCGCTGCCAGCCAGGCTGACGCAGGCGCGAAGCGCCGCTGCACAATCAGCGCCAGTGTCGCGGACCATAGCATCGAAGTCAGAAGCGATCCCTGTCCCAGCGCAATCAATCCCCCCATCGCCAGGTCGCCGCCCATGCGTGGCGCAATCTCCATCAGGCTGCTTCCTGCTTTGCGCGCAACGGTGTCTGCCAGGCTGGTTGCCCATTGCGCCAGGGCCGGAATGAGCCCAATCACCACGGCGATCGCCTGGTTCGCAGGCACTTCCGTGACGGCTTGCCCGACGGTGATCAGGCCAAACCAGATGATGACCGGAGCGGCCACCTCCAGTGGCACAAACCGCAGCACCAACGGCAAAATCCCCGTAGTGCAAAGCACCAGGGTCACCACCCCGTTCAGGATCGAATAACCGGAGCGAGCGCCATTGGCCTTGTGCGCGGCGTGGCCCAGGTACAGGGTTGTGGGAAAGGGACTGCCCAGGCAGGCAGCGGCCATCGTGCTCAGGCCATTCATCAGCAGCGACGGGGTCGTCGCATAATCATCGCCCGCCACCTTAGCGCTCTCCAGAATCATCAGGGATGCCAGCGTGTCCAGCGCGGCGAGCGGAACAATAATGGCCAGATAAGGCCAAAACCCCCGTTGGCTGAAGAGGGCAAAGATGTTGACCGCATGGGGCAGATAGAGTTGCAGGGCCGGAGCCACGGGCCGGGGAACGGTGTAGATATGCATCCAGCGCAGCACCGCCACCAAGCCGGCGCCCAGCCCGATTGCCAACATGCCTGCAGGCAGACGATACGGCAGTTTTAGATGGGAGCCATACAACGTAAACAGGACGATCATCGGCAGCAGCGCGATGGCCGCCTGCGCAAACACGCCGAAGATGAAGCCCAGGCAAAGATACGCCAGGGCAAGCCCTGCCAGCGGCGACAGCAGTGCGGCGCGCGGTGCATTGTTGCGCAGCCAATCGGTGCAGAAGGCTCCCGCGGTCTGCACCACTCCGCTGCACAAGCTGGCAAAGATTCCCGCATGCCAGGCCAGGTTTGCATCGTGTGCCCGGGCGTAGACCGGGCCCATGATCAGGAACACGTAGGCGAAGATGGTCGGCGCATTGACGCCGAAGGGAATTGCGGTGACATCGCTGCGCCCTTCTTTGCCTGCGAGGCGGCGTGCCTGCCACGCGTAGAAGAGGTTTCCCGCCAGGATGGAAATCGCTGCGCCGGGCAGGATGTGGCTGGCGACAAAGCTTAGGGGAAAGCCGCAAATGGGCGCCAGGCCCACGATCAGCAGCAGGTCAGGAAAGCCGCTGAAGAAGAGTCCGAAGAAGCCGTCGACGTCTCCGGGGGTGAACCACTTCACCTCCATCAGGCCGTCCCATAGGAGAAGCCAATCTCGCGCAGCCACTTACGATAGGCAATCGCCATGCGATCCGATCGAAGGTGCAGCTCTGACTGCAGGTCGAGGGGCAGCAGCTCCGGCCGCTGCGATTCGACCACGACTTTATCCTGGGCGGTGACCTCATCCTGGAACTGGATTATGGTTTGTGCGGGAACGTCGTGCCCATAGTCCATTGCGATGAGAACGCGCGATTCGCAGGTATCCGCGTCGATGGGCGCGACCTGTATCAGCAGGCTGTAACGCTGATTGCCGTGCTCTTTTTTGAGGCCGGCTGTGAGCGGGCCGCAAGCCCAATAGTGATATGTGACCAGGGCGCCTTTGCCGGTGCCGTCAGGATCGGGCTGCCAGATGCGAATCTCGCGTGCCTCTGGCCCTTGCGGTCCCATACCCACCTCATAGTCTTCGATCTCGCCGTGCTGTGGATCGCCCAGCAGACCGGCATGGACGAAGCCAAGGTGAGCGACATCCAGGAAGTTCTCGACCACTCGTGGCCCTTTGGCGTGGAAGAAGTAGGGGCCGGCCAGCATCAAGCGAAATGCCGGGTCGTCGCCGAAGGCAAACTGGGGAAGATCGCCGAGTGGTTCCCCAACGCAAGCCCAGACGATGCCGTAGCGCTCCTGTGTCCGGTATGTCTGGGCGTGCGCCTTGGCTGGAGGAGGTTGTCCTGGATGAGAGGGCATATGCACGCATTGTCCGCTGCTGTTGTACTCCCAGGCATGATAGGGACACACCAGTCGTTCGCCGCACACCTTGCCCAGGGATAGCTGAGCACCGCGGTGAACGCACAGATCGCGCCAGCACTGGATGCCTTCCGCCGACCGCCACAGTACGATATTGCGGCCCAGCAGTCTGCGGCCTACCAGCTGTCCCGGCTCCACTTCTCGCGACCACGCAACCGCAAACCATTCGCCTAAAAGCCTTGGATCGTCCAGGCCTTCTCCGTCGGTAGGCATCCTTCTATGTCACCTCTTGCGCTTCATTCTACGGCCAGAAACCGCAGGTCCCTCCACTCCGCTACGCTCCGGTCGGGATGACAAAGGGGAAGGGATGCATTCATTTGGCATCTGTTGCTGATGAGAAGAAACTGCAGATCCCTCGGCTGCGCTCGGGATGACAAAGGGGAGGGGCGGCGCTTCCACGGAGAGCGGCTGCTGGACCTGGCGGTTCACTCATCCAGCAACCAATCTAAATGAGAGCGCCGCTCTCGCCACCACTCCACGGATGGTATCCTCACCACACCCACCCATTAGGAGCCGAATGTCCCTCATCGAGCCCGTGTCTGCTGCCCACGCGTCTTTGCTCAAGAACGAAGCGTTGGGCCGCGCAGCGCTGCGCAAAGCCGGTTGGCGGTTAATCCCGCTGATTGCTCTCGGCTACGGCATCGCCTACATGGACCGTGTCAACATCAGCTTTGCTGCACTGCAGATGAACCGCGATCTGCATTTCAGCGCGTCGATCTACGGCTTTGGCGCCGGCCTCTTTTTCCTAAGCTATGCTGCCTGCGAGGTTCCCTCCAACCTATTGCTGTATCGCGTAGGAGCGCGGCGTTGGTTCGCCCGCATCATGTTCAGCTGGGGTTTGCTGGCGATCGGCATGATGTTCGTCCGCACCCCATTGCAGTTTTATGTCATGCGTTTTTTGTTAGGCATGGCGGAAGCGGGCTTCTTTCCCGGCGTCGTTTTCTATCTCGCCTTATGGTTCCCTTCGCACATACGTGCTCGTGCCATCAGCCGCTTTTACATCTCGCTGCCCATCAGCTCGGTATTGATGGGCTTGATCGCAGGCTCCCTTCTGGAGCTGCAGGGAAAGGCCGGACTGGCCGGCTGGCAATGGTTATTTCTCATTGAAGGCCTGCCCGCCATTGTGCTGAGCCTGGTCTTTCTGTTCTATCTGCCTACCGGCCCGGAGGAAGCAAGGTGGCTCACCGAGAACGAACGCCAGTGGATTTTGCACCACGTCAGCAAAGAGGGCCCAGGTGACGTACACGGCGTAAGTATCTTCCGAGCCCTGAGCGATCGGCGCGTCTGGCAGGTAAGTCTCATTTTCCTATGCATGCTGACCCTCAGCTATGCCTACACCTTGTCAGCGCCCGCGATTCTGGAGGCAATCACCGCTCTCAGCGACCGCAATGTCGGCTTCCTGGTGGCGGCAATGAACCTGCTGGGTGCGCCCTGCATGCTCCTCAATGCCATGCACTCCGACCGTACCGGGGAGCGGTACTTCCATGCCGTTATCCCTTTCCTGATAATTGCCGTGTGCGATGGAGTAGCCGGATTAACGACCGTGTCCTTTCTGGCGGTCCCGGCGCTGGCCCTGGCGGCCCTAAGCTACTATTCCCTGCAAGGACCGCTCCTGGCGCTGGCCACCAGCTTCCTTCATGGCAAGTCCGCTGCTGCCGGCATCGCCGCCATGAATACGATCGGTATGCTGGGTGGTTTCATTGGTCCCTGGTGGATGGGTGTTGCCAGGGATCACACTGGAACCTATCAGCCCGGCTTGCTGGCGCTCATCGTCCCGAGCCTGATCGCTGCTACGACCGTTTTGATGATGCGGTCAAAGTCAAGAACCGGCGGGAGGCAAACCATCGTTGGCAACTAGGAAAAATCGAGTAATCGCGGCTGTTCCATTTGTGTTCTTAGGGCTGGTTCCCTGTCGTGCAGAGACCACGCAGGGAGCCCGCTGGGCCCATGAGGCGAGCCACGTCACCATCGTCCGCGATGACTGGGGCATCGCCCATGTTTACGGAGAAACCGATGCCGATGCCGTCTTTGGCATGATCTACGCCCAGGCTGAAGACGACTTCAACCGGGTCGAGACAAACTACCTCAACGCCATGGGGCGCCTCGCCGAGGCAGAAGGAGAAGACAAGGTCTATCAGGATCTGCGCATGAAGCTGTTCGTCGATCCCGAGGTTTTGCGGAAGCATTATGCGGCAAGCCCGGAGTGGCTGAAGAAGCTGATGAACGCATTTGCCGACGGCGCCAACTACTACCTCGCCAAACACCCGCAAGTGAAGCCGCGGGTGATCAAACACTTCGAGCCTTGGATGGCGTTGTCCTTCTCCGAGGGCAGTATCGGGGGCGACTTCGAGCGAGTGGACCTGGCCAAGCTGGAAGCCTTCTACGGCGGCAAAGTCATAGCATCTTTGCCCGAGCCGGCCGACCCGGAGCCGGGTGGATCCAATGGAATCGCCATCGCGCCCTCCAACACCGTGCAGCACCACGCGCTGCTCCTGATCAATCCGCACACCTCCTTTTTCTTCCGCTCAGAGTTGCAGATGGTGAGCCAGCAAGGCCTTGACGCCTATGGAGCGGTCACCTGGGGACAGTTCTTCATCTACCAGGGCTTCAACCCGCGTCTAGGGTGGATGCACACCTCGAGCGGCGTCGACGCCGTCGATGAGTATCTGGAAATGGTGAGCAGCAAAGACGGGCACTACTTCTACAAGTACGGCGATGGGGAAAGGCCCGTAATCGAAAAGCAGATCACCGTGCCCTACATCACCCCGCAAGGAATGGCAGAGAAGAAGTTCACCGCCTACTACACCCACCACGGTCCGGTGATTCGCGATCAGGATGGCAAGTGGGTGACCATCCGGCTGATGCAGGAGCCGGTAAAGGCGCTGATGCAGTCCTACTCGCGCACCAAGGCCAAAACCTACCAGGAATACCTGCAAACCATGCAGCTGCAGGCGAACTCGTCCAACAACACCGTCTATGCCGATGCCGATGGGCACATCGCGTACTTCCACGGCAATTTCATACCCCGCCGCGACCCGCGTTTCGACTTCACCAAGCCGGTGGATGGAAGTGACCCGGCAACCGACTGGCAGGGCCTGCTCACTGTTGAGCAGTCGCCCCACCTGCTCGATCCCCAAAGCGGCTATCTCTTCAACGTGAACGATTCACCCTGGAACGGCGCCGGAGAAAGCAGCTTGCACAAGCAGGATTACCCTGCCTACGTTGAAAGCGGCAGCGAGTCCGCTCGCGGCCTGCATGCGTTGCGCCTGCTGCAAGGTAGGAAAGATTTCACCCTGGACTCACTGGTTACGGCGGCCTACGACAGCTACCTGCCGTGGTTTATCAAGCCCTTGCCTCGCCTCATCCATGCCTGGGAAAACCTGCCCGCCAGTTCAGAAACCAAGGTCGCGCTCGCCAGCCAGATTGGGGTGCTGCAGCAGTGGGACCTGCGCTGGGGCGTCAATTCAGTAGCCACTTCGTTAGCCATCTTCTGGGGAAAGGAGATCGCGAAGGGAGGCCAACCAGCAGGTTACGAAGGTGAATTTGCCGCGCCGGTAGTGCCTAATGATGTAGCCCTGAAGGCCCTGGCGACCGCCTCTGACAAGCTCACGGCAGATTTCGGCACCTGGCAAGTGCCATGGGGCGAGATCAATCGCTACCAGCGTCTGACCGGAGACATTGTGCAGCGCTTTGACGATGCCAGGCCGAGCATCCCTGTAGGTTTCGCTTATTCCAGCTGGGGCTCACTGGCGGCCTTCGGGGCCATGCCCTATCCAGGCACGAAGAAGTGGTACGGAACCAAGGGCAACAGCTTTGTTGCGGTGGTGGAGTTTGGCGACAAGGTTCGAGCCCGGGCGGTGACCGCAGGAGGCGAAAGCGGCCATCCAGCTTCGCGTCACTTCAGCGATCAAGTGGAGAGATACCGCACCGGTAACCTGCGCGAAGTTTATTTTTACCGCGACCAGTTGAAAGGCCATACGGAGAGGGAATATCATCCAGGAACTCTACCGGTTCCCTGATGATGCGTGCACTGCTTGTTCTTCTTGTATCCTCTCTGTTTCTAGCCGCCGCCAGGGCAGACGACGTACACGTGACCGATCCGGGAGTGTTGTACGGGATAGTTGTCAAGAGCCAGGGGCTGACGTTCTCAGGCGTCAAACCATGGCATCTCAAGGCTTCGTATACTTTGTTCGACGCCAAAGGGAACACTCCCGTCAACGGCATCTTCGAAGAGTGGTATGTGGGCCCGCATCGATACAAGCGCAGTTACACTCGTCCTGGCTTTACGCAGACTGACTACGGGACCGATGCGGGACTGTATCGGTCAGGCGAACAAAACTGGCCCGCCCAAGACGAATTCCGGATTCCCGTCAATCTATTCGAGCCGTTGCCTGATTTACGAGGCACCAAAGATTTCACTTTTGAAAAAGCCGATTTTACGGGCGATGTAAAACTGCGTTGCATCGTGCTGGCTCACTCAACTGGGGCTAACCCAGTCGTTGGTGCAACCTTCCCTACTTTTTGCATTGACCCGGAAACACCGGTCCTGCGACTGAGCGTTCCCTACGGCGCCAGTACGGAAACGATATATAACCGGATCCAGGTCTTTCAGAACCATTATGTCGCCGGAGAATTGATAATCAACATCCGGGGCAAAACGGTCTTTAAGCTGGCCGTCGGCTCGCTGGAGCGTCTGCAAGATCCGGACAATGCCTTGTTCACTCCGCCATCAGATGCCGTGCTCCTTCCGTCAGGGTCGATTACACTTCCGGCCGGGAGCCTGCAAATGCTCAAGAACGTTGCCATTGTGTATCCGGCTCTGGCCAAAGCGCAACGCGACGATGGTGTTGTCAGGATCCAGGCCACAATCGACCGCAATGGTCATGTTGCAAAGGCGAAAATCATTAGTGGTCCTCGCATGATGCAACAACCCTCTCTCGATGCGGTGAATCAATGGATCTTTCGTCCGTTCCTGCTTAGCGGCGAACCCGTTGAGGTCGATATGGTGGTGAGGATCACCTTTTACATAGGACGCTGATCGCGATAATCTGGGCACCTCCGGGATCGCCGCGCCATCCGCCCGCGGTTCCGAAGCTCCGTAGTTGATCTTTGTCGTGCTGTCGTGGAGTACGGCCTGCCCCCGCCCCATCGTGGTGGAATACTCCTTCCGAACCTCCAGTACGTGCCCCATCGTCCCAAGTTTTCCCAGCACATCCGGAGCAACCCGTGACTCGATCAGGATATTGCACCCCACCTGTTTGCTTACTGTGAAGCGAGCCTCTTCCATCGCCGCCTGGATGTTCATGTGGTAATCGACCACATTGGAGACAAATTGCGCGTGGGCCAGCGGCTGATTCATGCCGCCCATGATGCCGAAACCGATGTGCTGGTCACCGTGTTCCATAAAAGCGGGAATGATGGTGTGGAAGGGACGCTTGCGGCCGGCGAGTGCATTCGGTGATTTGCGATCGACGGAAAAGAGACCCCCTCGATTGTGAAGCACGAAACCCATGCCCAACACCGTAATATCCGACCCAAAAGACTCATAGTTGCTTTGGATAAGAGAAAGAATATTTCCCTCCCGGTCAACTACGGAAAGATAGGTGGTATCGCTCCGCGGCAATCCCGCAGGCGCCACATCGCAATTCGCCTTGTTCGGATCGATCAGGGCGGCTCGTTTGGCGGCGTGCTCTTTCGACAGCAGCTCAGTTACCGGGACATGTCCGAACCTGGGATCGCCGTCGTACGCGGTCACGTCGGCGTAGGCGAGTTTCATCGACTCGATCCTGGTGTGTAACTCCGCGGCGCTCAGCGGACCATCGGGAGACGGCTTGAAGTTCTCCATGATGTTGAGCATCTCGAGAGCGGCCATGCCATCGCCGTTGGGCGGGAGCTCATACACCGTCCAATCGCGGTACTTAGTGGAAATGGGTTCCACCCACTCCGCGGAATATTGGCTAAGGTCTTCCGCGGTCATGGTCCCACCCTGCGCGGTCGAGGTCTTCAGAATCGCCTGCGCAATCGTGCCCTTATAGAAAGCCGTCTCGCCTTCCTTGGCGAGGATCGTCAGCGCCCCGGCAACATCGTGATTGCGAAACATCTGGCCGATCGCAGGAACCTTGTCTA
>Ga0302324_100025868_pt1 | contig 11236 bp, 8 predicted proteins | sample Palsa_T0_1_FD_201949 | JGI IMG/M metagenome (GOLD analysis project Ga0302324, IMG submission 201949) | Peat permafrost microbial communities from Stordalen Mire near Abisko, Sweden - Palsa_T0_1 | ecosystem: Environmental > Terrestrial > Soil > Palsa > Peat permafrost | place: Sweden: Abisko... | reverse complement strand
TCTGGCTGTCGCCACCATGCATTGAACAGGATCTCCTTTCGGTGTTACCCGAATTTGGTAGCGGAATTTGAATTAAATCATACACGACGACGTTGCCGATTGCAACAGATTTGCCAAATGTGTCCAAACCTAGCCTGTACTAGCAGTTATAGATCCCGCGTCGGCGGCTCGCGAAGATCACGCTCCGCCTTGCTACCCAGTCGGGCCTGGCAACTCTAGCGCCACTTCAGGAATCCTGGGGATCTCGCCGGTTTCGGCGCCAGCCCGGCGGACAGCACGGTTGACCAGCGCGCGATGGCAAGAGATCATCTGAATTTGGCGCGCCAACCTGGTATTGCCGCGGCGCCTCGGTTCCATATCCTTTTTCAGCGGTGACAGCGCCGGCGGTTCCTGTTAGCTTTATAACGAGTGAATCATGCGATCCCCGCGACGTATACCGCGAAACGTAATTTCTCCGGGAGTGTCCCGCAGCCGCGCTTCCGGCGGACATGCAGCCATGGAAGTGGCGCTGGTGTTGCCTTGGCTGGTGTTTTGCTTCGTCGGCGCGTTCGATCTGGGAGTATATTCATACGCCTTGATCTCGACTGAAAGCGCCGCCCGGGTTGTCGGAATGTATGCTTCCTCCTCGACTTCGGTCGCGGGCAATCCGACCTTGGCCTGCACCTACGCGCTTGCCGAGCTCAAGGATTCTCCCGGCGTGGGCAGCACCAGTTCCTGTTCGGCAAGCGGCCCCGTGAACGTGTCGACTTCCTACCTGGCAACCGGCGCCGATGGCTTGCCGGCGGCGCAAGTCTCCATCACTTATACTCCATCGAAGGTTATCAGCCTGCCTGGATTGATCAATGGCGGCTTGTCCATCACCCGTACCGTGGAGTTTCCCATCAGAGGGTCGTAAAGATATGAAGGCCGCCGATAAAGCTCGAAGGGGCAACGCAATGCTGGAGTTTACGTTGTGTTCGATCCCGCTCCTTTTTACGATTGCCTCGGTAGTGCAGATGGCGCTGGGTATGTGGAACTACCACACGCTGAACGAGGCGGTGAAAGTAACCACGCGCACGGCCTCGGTAAGAGGGGCGGATTGCGCCTCGCTGAGCTGCGCCATGACTGTCGGCGAAATCACGCAAATGCTCGAAACCAAAGGGATCGGGCTGCTTCCCGCGTCGCTCAACGTCACTTTGACGGACGCTAACGGCGCCATCACATGCAATCCGGTGAGCACATGCACGAGTTCCAGCACTACCTGGCCGCGTTCCGGCGGGAACTCCACGGGCCAGGTGGTTTCCATTTCCGCCAATTACCCTTTCAACACGGCGATTTCCATGTTTGCGCCCGGCAGCGGCGGCAACGGATTCCAAGCGCTGACATTCTACGCTATTTCGCAACAGGTGATCGATTACTGACTTATGACTACTTCTCGGCATAGCAAGCGCGGACAGTCCCTGCTCATGGTGACGCTGGCAACGGGTATCATCTTCGGATCCCTGGCGTTAGCCGTGGACGTGGGTTGGGCATACTTTCGCAGGGAAACGGCGCAGGCCGCGGCGGACACCGCGGCGCTGGCGGCCGTTCGGGCGGCCGTACATGCATCTTCGAGCAGTTTCACCTGCGGCTCCGGCGTGGTGTGGTGCTCGTCGACCGCCACCAGTTGTCCAACCACAACCCCGACTACGGCTGCCAACACCTTCGATAACGCCTGCATGATGGCTGCGGCTAACGGGTTGTCCGGTCAGACGGTGACCATCCAGGCAAATACGACGAGCACGGTACCCACGGTTTCAGGGCCATCTGCCGGGTATTGGGTCACGGCGCGCGTATATCAGACCGCCACGGCATGGTTCGGCGGACTTATTGGAGCCAGTTCACTGACCGCCAGCGTGCGGTCAAGCGCGGCGGCTATCGGTGGTTCGGGTGGGGGCGGATGCATCTACGTTCTGGATCCCAGCGCCGCGAACTCTTTCCTGGCCGGCAACAATTTTCAGGCCAAGTTTGGCTGCGGCGTCTACGTGAATTCGAGCGCCAACGCGAATACCGCGTCGGGCGCCGCCATGGAGGTCACCGGAAGCGCTTATATCACGGCTCCATCCATTAACGTTGTGGGTAGCTATCATCAGGATAATAGCGGAGGCACCAGCGTGACGCCATCCACCGGCACCAGCGCGGTGACCGATCCATTGGCCAGTCTGCCCTCCCCGACAGCCGCTCCGAGCTGCCAGTCCGGAAACTTCACATCGTGGCAGCCGACCCAATATACGCCGGGGCCCGGCACTTATTGTGGCTTTAGTCTGGGCAACGGGATGAACGCGCAACTGAGCTCCGGAACCTATATCATCAACGGCGGGACCTTCAGCATCCAAGGTGGTTCGACGCTCACGGCGACGGGGGGCGTCATGATTTATCTGACCGGCGGCGCCACCATGAACATAGCCAATGGATCCACTGTGACGCTCAGCGCGCAGACCTCCGGCAGCTATCAGGGGATACTTTTTTATCAGGACCGCACCATGACTTCGCCCGGCTCCAGCACCATTGCCGGCGGAGCGAATCTGAACCTAACCGGATCGTTGTATTTCCCGCACGCCTTGTTGAACATCAACAATGGCACCAGCACCAGCGTCAGCTCAGGGGGTACCACCACGGCCATAGTCGCCGATATGGTCGATTTCCAGGGCGGCGCCAGCGTCTTCACGGCGGATACCGGCGGCACCAAGACCGGCATCACGGGCACTACCTACAGCGTGTATCTCATCGAGTAGCGTGGCGGGACCCGTGGCCGGACCCGCCTCTCCTCCGGGGCTGTTCCTCTGGAGTTTCATTTCACCGTGGGGCGGGCAATTCTGCCCGCAGCCGGGCTTCGCCCGGCGTAGCCGGGCTACCCGCGAGCTTCGCTCGCGGGGGGGCCGGCTGACAGCCGGCTGCGGCCACGATTGGCCGCCCCACGGTGAAAATGTAGAAACTCGATCGCCCGGCGCGCCCGGCGAGGCTCCCCCACGCAATCCTCTAGTACCATTATCTGCAAGCGGCCTTGCCACGATGCCAGAGAGCCGCTAGCATCGGCACAGGGAGGGCAGATGCCTATGCTCACAGTTCAAAGATCGATCATAGTTCGGGCCGCACTGGTAATCTCGCTGCCGGCTCTGGTGGCGGGATCCGGCCGCGCGCAAACGGCCTTTAAGACGATATACAGCTTCCAGGGCGGCTCCGACGGACAAGCGCCAAATGGCGTGATCTTCGGAAAAGATGGGGCGCTCTACGGCACAACCTATCGCGGTGGCTCGAGCCAGTGCACCAATGATAATACCTGGACGCAGCCCTGTGGAACGGTCTTTGAACTGACCGGCAGCGGGACATCCTGGACAAACCACGTGCTGTATGAGTTCGAAGGCGCCAGCGGAGGAGCCTTCCCGGACGGCCCGCTGGTAGTTGACAGCGGCGGAACGCTGTATGGGACCACCCTGATGGAGGGACGCATCGAATATGGCAACGGGACGGTGTTTTCGCTTACGCCACCGGCCAACCCCGGCGGAACCTGGACGGAAATGTTGCTGTATATCTTCGGCAAGCACGAGGTCCCCGCCGGTAACTCTCCATTCATCCCGATTGGCGGCGTGCTCCCAGGCCCCAACGGAACTCTGTTTGGTGTGACGCACTATAACTATTACAACGCGATTGCACCCCCGGCTTCGGGCGGCGCAATCTTTCAACTGGCGCCGCCCACCGCGCCGGGCGGAGGCTGGACCGAACGCACTCTGTTCGGCTTTCTCTCGTCGTCCAGTCCGGGTATCGACCCGGTGGGCAGCCTGATTACCGATGGTACAGTGCTCTACGGAACGGCTTCGGCCGGCGGAACCGCGGGTTGCGGGGCGGCCTACGAAGCCATACCGGCAGCCGGTCCATATACCGTAGAGTCGCTGCACGAATTCGCGGGCGTACCCGACGGCTGTGGACCGTATGCGGCCCTCACACTGGGACCTGGCGGAGTTCTTTATGGCACCACGGCCAACGGGGGCATTTCCGCTGCGCCGTGCCCCTCCAACGGATGCGGCGTCGTCTTCCAGTTAACCCCGCCGGCTTCCCCCGGAGCGGCCTGGACCGAGCAGGCGATCCACCGCTTCATCGGCTTCAACGGTGACGGAGCCTTCCCCTATTCCGTGCTGGTGCTGGGCGCGGATGGAGCGCTGTACGGCACCACGGAGGGCGGAGGATTGGTCTCCGGGTCGAACCCGGCTTGCTCGGTGAACGGCGTGGCCGGATGCGGTACCGTGTTTAAGATGGCGCCCTCGGGGCCGGGAGGAGCATGGGTGGAAACGGTGCTCCATAGCTTCACGGATGAAAATGGCGAGGGCGCGGATCCGGCGCCGTATTTGACTCCGGGCACGAGCGGCAGCTTCTATGGCACCACCTTCAGCGGTGGCGCCGCGGGTTATGGGACCGCATTTGAGATCAAACCCTAAGAATGTGCTTCTTGCAGCGTGGGGCGGCCAATCTTGGCCGCAGCCGCCTTTTTTAGGCGGCCTGAGCCGGCTGAAAGCCGGCTGCGGGCAGAATTGCCCGCCCCACGGTGAAGGAAATATAGTTCTAAACCCTGCCGCGGCATTCCTGGTAACCTAAGCGCATAGGACAGTCCAACCATAGTATCCGAGGGCTTCGCAGAGGCAGGACGCTGTTTCTCCTCCTGCTGGTGTGTCTGACCCTCCGCGGACAGTCTTTTGCATTGGCCTCGCAGGAAGAACCGCACCATGCGCCGGACCATTGCTGCCTGCTGTGTCATGCGGGGCCGCTGCCCTTCGTCGAAACCACGGTGAGCGCCACCGTGACGCCTGTTTTTCTGGTGGTATGGCTGGCTCCCGCTCCGGATTTCACGCTCACCCGTACGGCGCCGTTGTCCGCTATCTCCTCACGGGGACCTCCCTCCGCTTAGCTCGTCGCGTGTCCATCTATTGGTCCGGCGCCGTTTCGCGGCGCGGGACTGCGTTTCTTTTTGGAGGAGAGGAGAAGAGTATACCCATGCAGACAGGATCTTCGTCGATTGGCATGCGGCGTTTGCCATTGGCGGCCGGCGTCCCCGCTGTCCTGTTCGCGGCCCTGGGACTGTCCCAACTGGCTTGCGGATCGAAAAAGGCCGAAAGCAAACCGGCGGCGGAAGCCAACCCACAGCCTGGACTTTTCAGCGTGCCGCCGGATCAAATGCCGCATCTGAAAATTGCGCAGGTGGCCAAGACCTCCTGGGGAGTGGCGATCCACACCACCGGCACGGTGGATTGGGACCAGGACCACACCACGCAGGCCATCACCCAGGTGAACGGGCCGATCGCCAGGATTCTGGTGGATGTCGGCACGCCCGTCAAAAAGGACGAGCCGCTGCTCTACGTCTCCAGCCCGGACGTGGCAAATGCCATCGCGGCGTACCGCAAGGCCCGCAACCGCGAGCAGTTCAACAAGCGCATCGTGGATCGCATGAAGGAAATGCTGGACCACGGGGTGGTGGCCGTGAAGGACTATGAGAGCAGCGTGGCGGACTACAACGACGCTACTACCGACGTCCAGAACAGCCTGCAGCCGTTGCGCATCTTCGGCATCACCGCACAGGAAATCGACCAGGCGGAGAAGCAGGGGACCACCATCGGCACGGAACTGGCGGTGCGCTCTCCTATCTCCGGGGCGATCGTGCAGAAGCTGATTTCTCCGGGCATGCTGATCGAGGCGGGACAAACCGTCTGCTTCCAGATCAGCGACATTTCCACGGTGTGGGTGCAAGGCCACATTTTCGATCGCGACCTGCCGTCGATAAGGAACGGCGATGCGGTGGAGGAAACCAATCCATCCTTCAAGCGAACCTTCCACGGCACGATTTCTTACATTGGGTCGTTTGTGGATCCCAACACGCGCACCACACCGGTGCGCATCGTCACCGGTAATCCTGGGGGCCTGTTGAAAAAAGATATGTTCGTGGACGCGGTTATCCGCACCAGCCGGCGCGACAACATCCTGGTGGTGCCGGTGGCGGCAGTGCTGCGCGACGATAAGAACGAGCCGATCGTGTACGTGCAGGCGCAACCCGGCAAGTTCGCGCAACGTTCGGTAACCATTGGCTCGCAGCAGGACGGCCTGGTGGAGATCGCCGGCGGATTGCGGGAAGGCGAAAACGTGGTGGCCGACGGCAGTCTCTTCCTGCAGTTCGCCAACGCGATTCAATAGGGCGCAAACACCATGATCGCGAAACTAGTCTCCTTCGCCCTGCGGCAGCGATTCCTGATCGTGATCGCCTCCCTCGCCCTCATGCTTTGGGGCGCGCTATCGTTCCAGAAGCTGCCCATCGACGCCTATCCGGATCTGTCGCCGCCGCACGTGGAAATCATCACCCAGTGGCCCGGCCACGCGGCCGAGGAAATCGAACGATTGGTCAGCATCCCCATTGAGATCGAAATGAACGGCATTCCGCGGCTGGAAGCGCTGCGCTCGATTTCACTGTACGGACTTTCCGCCATCGAAATGAATTTCGAGTACGGCGCGGATCCGTACTTCGTGCGCGAGCAGGCCTTCGAGCGCATGGCCAACGCCTCGGTGCCCGACGGGCTGCAGCCCACTATTTCGCCGCTATTCAGCCCCAGCGGCCTGATCTACCGTTACGTTTTGCAAAGTCCGGACCGCTCGCCGCAGGATCTGAAGGTGATTGAGGATTGGGTGCTGGAGCGCCATTACCGCTCCATACAGGGGGTGGCGGACGACTCGGGTTTCGGCGGCACAACCATGCAGTACCAAGTGCTGCTGGACCCCAACAAACTGTTCGCCTACGGGGTAACCGTTCCGCAGGTGACCCAGCAACTGGGGAGCAACAACGCCAACGCCGGCGGCGGATTCTATTCCCAGGGCGGACAGTTCTACTATATCCGCGGCTTGGGGCTGGTGCGCGACACAGCGGACATCGGGAACATCGTTCTGCAGCAGAAGACCGGAATTCCGGTGTACGTCAAAGACATCGCCAAGGTGGAGATCGGGCATGCCCCGCGGCTCGGCCAGTTCGGATACATGGAACAGGACGAGGCGGTGGAAGGGGTCATCCTGATGCGCGTGGGCGAGCAGGCCCAGGTGATCCTGCGGCGCGTGGAAGCCATGACCAAGGATCTGAACGAGCATGTCTTGCCGCCGGATGTGAAGGTGGTGCCGTATTACGACCGGCAAGGCCTGATCGAAGAGACTACCAAGACCGTGGAAGATAACCTGCTGCGCGGCATGCTGCTGGTGTTGGTGATTCTGGGGCTGTTCCTGTTCAGCGTGCGCACGGCTTTGATTGTGGCGGTCACCATTCCGTTTGCGCTGATGTTCTCGTTCATTTGTCTCGACTGGCGGCATATTCCGGCGAATCTGCTCTCCATAGGGGCCATCGACTTCGGCATCATCGTGGATGGCTCGGTGGTGATGGTGGAAAATATTTTCCGGGAGCTGGCCGCCCGCCGTGAAGAAGATGCCGGCGGCGAGAGGGGGCGGCAGCACATACTCTTCATCGATGCGATCCGGGCGGCGGCGCACGATGTGGAGCGTCCGATCTTCTATGCGATTGCGGTGATCATCGCGGGGTATCTGCCGATTTATGTGCTGACGGGGCCGTCGGGGCGGCTGTTCCAGCCGATGGCGGACACCATGTCGTTCGCGCTGTTGGGCGCCCTGCTCTGCGCCCTGACGCTGCTGCCGGTGCTGTGCTCCTTCTTTCTGCGGAAGCATGTGCGCGAGCCGCGCAACCGGGTGTACGACGCCATTCGCGGCGTGTATGCCCGAATGCTGGGCTGGTGCCTGCGCAACCGGCTGATCACGGTGGCCGTAATTCTGGCGATCTTTTGCGCGTCGCTGCTGCTGATTCCGGGGATCGGCGGCGAATTTATGCCGCACCTGGACGAGGGCGCGCTGTGGGTGCGCGCGACTACGCCGTATACCATTTCGTTCGAAGAGGCTTCCAAGCTATCGCCGCAGATCCGGAATATTCTGCGGAGCTTCCCGCAGGTGACCACGGTGGCGAACGAGTTGGGGCGGCCCGACGATGGCACGGATACGACGGGATTCTTCAACAACGAATTCTATGTGGGGTTGAAACCCTACGGCGACAGCGCATGGCACGGCAAGATCCATACCAAGCCGGAGCTGACCAAAGCCATCCAGCAGAAGCTGGCGGCATTTCCGGGCATCATCTTCAACTACACGCAACCCGCCGAGGATGCGGTGGACGAAGCGGAGACGGGGCTGAAGAGCTCGCTGGCCGTAAAGATTTTCGGCCCCGAGCTGGCCACCCTCGAAGACCGGGCCGTGCAGGTGAAGAACATTATCGCCAAGGTGCCGGGCATTACCGGAATCACGGTGGTGCGGGAACTGGGGCAGCCCACGCTCATCATTACTCCGGACCGCGCCAAGCTGGCGCGCTACGGCCTGAACGTGAGCGACGTGAACACGCTGGTGGAAACGGCTATGGGCGGCACGGCCGCGACGCAGGTGATTCAGGGGGAGCGGCAGTTCGACCTGGTGGTGCGCATGCAGGAGCCATTCCGCAGCGACGAGAACGCCATCAAGAGCCTGTTGATCGCCACGCCGGACGGGCAGTATCTGCCGCTCAGCCAGTTCTGCGAAATCAAGGTGGAGAGCGGCGCATCCTTCATTTATCGAGAGTCGAATTCACGATTCATCGGCGTGCAGTTCAGCGTGGAGGGCCGCGACCTGGCGAGCGCCGTAGGCGAAGCCCGGCAGAAAGTGGCGGCGGCGGTGAAATTGCCGATCGGCTACAAGTTCGATTGGGGCGGCGAGTACAAGGAGTACCTGGCGTCGCTGGAGCAAATGAAGATCATTGGCCCTTTGACGGTGCTGCTGATTCTGCTGATCCTGTTCGCGTTGTACGGGAACTTGAAATTCCCGCTCATCATCTTCTTCAGCGTGCTGGTGACCGAGCCGGTGGGCGGACTGCTGGCGCTGCGGATCACACACACGAATTTCAGCGTTTCGTCGATGCTGGGTTTCGTGGCGTTGATGGGGGTCGCGGTGCAGACCAGCGTGATTCTGTATTCGTTCATCAACAAGCTGCGCCTGGAAGGAAGGGACATCCCGTCGGCCACGCTGGAAGCCTCGCTGCTGCGCTTGCGCCCCATCATGATGACGGCGCTGGTGGCCTGTTTCGGGCTGCTGCCGGCGGCAATGTCGACGGGCATCGGCAGCGACTCGCAGAAGCCGTTTGCGATCGTGATTGTAGCGGGCCTGGCCTCCCGGCTATTGCTCTCGATTTTCCTTTCGCCGGTATTGTACGCGCTGGCCGCGCGGGATGGCGATACTCTGCAGGTTTGATGGAGAAAGAATGCATCGATCGATCTGGCGTTTACCAATCGGGGGCCTCCTGGGAATCTGCCTGTGCCATGCGCAGACCACCTGGACGTGGCAGCAGGTAAAAGACAAGTTCGAGGCGGACAACCCCAACCTGCGCGCGGGTGTCCTTAACATCCAGGAATCCAAGGCGGAGGAGATCACCGCGTTTCTGCGGCCGAACCCGAACTTGACGGCGGGCCTCGATCAGTTGCAGCCCTTCAACGGCAATCCGTATCGCCCGTTCGCTTATGCCTTCCCCCTGCTGGCGTTCGATTATTTGCACGAACGGCAGCACAAGCGCGAACTGCGTCTGGAGAGCGCGCAAAAGGGAACCGCCATCGCGGAAGCGCAACAACTGGACCTGGAACGTACGCTGCTTTTCAATCTGCGCAGCGCGTTCGTGCTGACGCTGCAGGCCAAGGCCCTGCTGGCGAATGCCAAAGAGAATCTGGACTACTTCGACAAAGAGATATCCATCAACCGGGTGCGATTCAAAGCCGGGGATATTGCGCGCGTGGACCTGGACCGCCTGGTGCTGCAGCGCGCGCAGTACGAGTCGGACTACCAGACGGCGCTGGTGAACGCCCGCACCGCGAAGATCACGCTGCTGATGCTGCTGAACGACCGCACGCCGGTGGATCGATTGGAGGTAACGGGGCCGTTTGAAGTCCAGGAGCGGGTGATGCCGCTGGATGAGTTTCACTCCGTGGCGCTGGCAGCCAGACCGGATCTGAAGGCCGCCGTGGAAACCATCGACAAGGCCCAGACGGACCACAAACTGGCGGTTTCGAACGGCTCCACGGATCCGACCTTCGGCGTAGATCTGGGGCGCAACCCTCCCATCACCATTTACATTGGATTCAGCGTTAATATTCCACTGCGCATTTTCGATAAAAATCAGGGAGAGAAGTTGCGCACCGAGATCGACATTACGCATGCGCAGCGGCAAAAGGACGCCGCGGAAGCGCAGGTATTCAGCGACGTGGATTCGGCCTATTTTACGGTAGTGAGCTCGGTGAACCTGTTGCTGCCCTATAAAGGAACGGACGGGTATCTGGAGACGGCCACGCGGATTCGGGACTCTATTTCGTTTGCGTACCAGCGCGGACAGGCGGCGCTGCTGGATTACCTGGATGCGCAGAGAGACTATCGCGCGACGCAGGTGGCTTATATCAATTTGGTGGGGTCGTATTTGAGCGCCGCCAGCCAGTTAAACACGGCGGTGGGCCGGGAGGTTATCCAGTAGCGAATTATAATCGTCTCCGCAATCCGGTCGTGGACCGTGCGATGGTTGGGGTGAATGAAGTACTGCAGGAAGCCGAACCCCAGTTCGAGGGCGGGCGCGCCATATCCCAGGGCGCGTTCGAGTTCCAAGTGGAACGTCGCCTTTCGCGCCGAAGCGCGTGGCGATGCCGCGAGTCCTATTGCGGCGCCCATGAAAAAAGCGGCAGCCAGGACGTGCATGCGCGCGGTCTTTCTCCGGCATTATTTCTCATTTAATCTAACAGGCTGCCGACCTTCACCGTGGGGCGGGCAATTCTGCCCTGGGGTCCTCTCAGGGGACGGCTTTCAGCCGGCTCAAGCCGGGCTACGCCCGGCGCTGGATTTTCTACATTTTCACCGTGGGGCGGCCAATCGTGGCCGCAGCCGGCTTTCAGCCGGCTCTTCCGCGAGCGAAGCTCGCGCAGCAACGCGGGCTACGCCCGCGACGACCGCAAGAGTGCGGTCGCGGCACGCTGAGAGCGTGCGCCACGTCAGGTCGCACGGGCTTTAGCCTGTGCAAGCCGGGCTACGCCCGGCGCTGGAGTTTCTACATTTTCCCCGTAGATTGTTTTATTCCTCAGCGAGTTAGGAAACCCGATCGGCCCCATCCAGCAGGTCGGTCTATCCTTATTTGTAT
>Ga0302324_100025867_pt1 | contig 11237 bp, 10 predicted proteins | sample Palsa_T0_1_FD_201949 | JGI IMG/M metagenome (GOLD analysis project Ga0302324, IMG submission 201949) | Peat permafrost microbial communities from Stordalen Mire near Abisko, Sweden - Palsa_T0_1 | ecosystem: Environmental > Terrestrial > Soil > Palsa > Peat permafrost | place: Sweden: Abisko... | reverse complement strand
CCGCCCGACACCGTGACGGGGCCCGGGACGGGATTGCCAATCTCGAAGAGATTGGGATTGAAGGGGCAAGGCGTCGCTCCCACCGCTGTGGGAGGTACGGTGCTGCAAAACTCGACCAAGCCAGCCATCGAGCTCGTGGTGATCCGCAGGGGTGTTTGGAAGCCAGGTTGGAGACCGTCTTCGTCCACCGCCAGGTTGAAGCCGGCATCAGGTGTGGGGCTGGCAAACATCACAGTCGGTGCTCCCGCGTCGGTGCAGTTGGCGCCGGACGGGAGGATCGTGACGATGGGCGAGCTGCTGATCGCCTGGTTGCCCGTGACGCCTGTGACCGAGACGACGAGGGCATTGGCGCCCGTGGGGGCGGTCAAAGGGGGTTCGGTGAACCCTCCGTCGCCGGCAGGCACCAGCATGACGGAAACGCCGGCATCACCATTGTCGCTCAGGAACACCGGAACCGGAGTACCCGGAAGCTGATGGATGTCGGTGAAGCCCATCACATCGATCGTGGAGCCGGCCGGCAGCGTCGCGCCGTCCACCGGGGAGGTGATCGAGATGGTCGGCATCTGGGAATCGACGATGTAGCTGATGGTCGCGCTGCTGGCTTCAGCTGCGACGGAGGCCGTGATCCCCAGGAGTTGTGTGGTGTTCTGGAGTGCGGTGACCGGCGTGTCCGGCAGGGGAGTCTCGTCGAAGGTTGCCAGGCCACCCGCCAGCGTGGCGGTCAGGGGCGCGTTGGTTCCCGCCACGAGCGTCACCGACATGCCGTCGGCGCAGGGTGGTCCGACGCTCACGGTGACCTTGGCCTGCATTCCGGCGGTCGTGAGGTCCTCATCCTGCACCGTGTTGTGGCCTTGGACCGCGATTCCGCTCTCGTTGAAGAGGCTGCCGTTGGGGGGCGAGATCGTGATTGAGCACGCGCCCGTGGACTGCAGAAGCACGCTGATGTTGATCGTGGCTGTCGCGACCTGGATTCCCGCTGCGGCTTCGAGCTCGAGCTCGAGCATATAGGACGTCGCGGGGTTGCCACCCGAAAGGGTGATCGAGAGCGTCACCTCGCCCGAGCCGCTGGCTGGCGCGGCCGCGGTGTTTCCATTGACCGTGCCTGCCTTGAGCTCCACCATCGAACCGGCGGGCGCGTTGTTCACGCTGGCGGTCACCTGGAACGTCAGGAGTCCATTCGAGACCGTGCCGGCGTCCGCGGTCAGCATCGCGCCGTCGACTGGGCTCACGAACGCGACGCTTGGCGTCCCCGGCGGGTTGGCCTTGTTGCAAGCCGCAAACCCCAAGGCAAGCGCCAGCACCAAAAGTTCTTTCGAAGTGCGCGTCATGATCAACTCCCCTTTTCTACGGCGTGCCTGCGACCGCGACGAGACCACGGTCCTGTAAAAGCTGCATGAATTGCAACAAATCGTCCTGCGCCCGCTGGCGGTCGACCTCGAAGGTCGCCTGGACCTCGTCGAGGATCTGCGCGAGCGTTCGGCTGCCGTCGATGAGCGTCCAGATGTGCGTCGACACGGCTCCGTCAAAGGTGTGAAGAGTCTGATCCCCCTCGGTGAGGGCGACCGCTACCCCGTCCACGAGGCGCGAGGCCACCCCCTTGGCCTGGGTCGGGATCCGAGAGAGCTGCTCCTCCACGCTGATCATTTGGCACCGGGCCGCCCCCCCTTGTCAAAAGACAGTAGGGTCGACCGGCCGTTTCGCCCAGTGGGCAAACGACCTACATCAGTGTTTCTGGAGCGCCGCGATCAGCTCGGGGAGGATCTTGTTCAGGTCACCCACGAGCCCGTAGTCGGCCACCTCGAAGATGGGGGCTTCGGGGTTAGTGTTGATGGCCACGATGACCTTGCTGTTCTTCATGCCGGCCATGTGCTGGATGGCGCCGCTGATGCCGACCGCGATGTAGAGATCGGGGGCCACGGTCTTGCCCGTCTGCCCCACCTGGTAGTCGCTCGGCACCCAGCCGGAGTCGACGGCCGCCCGGCTGGCTCCGACCGCGGCGCCCAGCGCGTCGGCGAGCGCGTCGATGGGCTTGAAGTCCCCCTTGGTTCCCCGGCCGCCCGAGACGATGATGCGGGCGTCGGTGAGCTGGGGCCGCGCGGACTTGACCAGCGTCAGGTCGACGAACTTGGCGTGAACCTTCGAGGCGTCGACCGCCGCCGCGAAGGGCTGAATGGGCGCGGGCGCGCTTGCCTTCTCGGCCACCCCGAACTCGGCCGCGCGAACCGTGAGCACCTTGATGGGCGTCGAGATGGCCACCTCGACCAAGATCGAGCCGGCCCACATCGGCCGTCGAAACGTCACGGCGCTTCCCTCGCCGGCGAAGCCGAGCACGTCGGACGCCATGCCAGCCCCGAGCTTGGCGGCCACGCGCGGCAGGATGTCCTTGCTCTGGCTGGTGGACGTCGCCAGCACGTAGTCGGCCCCCAGCGCCTTGGCGGCCTGGGCAATCACCTGGCTGTGCGCCTCGGCCAGAGGATGCGCTAGCTCGGCGGCGTCGGCGATGTGCAGGGCGTCACCCCCATAGGCCGCCAGCTCCTGAGCGGCTGCGCCGAGGTTCTGGCCGCACAGCAGCACGTGCAGCTTGGCCGAGAGCCGGTCGGCCAATTGCCGCCCAGCCTTGAGCGCGGAGAAGGACGGGCGCCGCAGCGCCCCGTCGAGTTGTTCAGCGACGACCAGAACGGTGCTCATGGTTCAGATCACCTTCGCTTCGTTGCGGAGCTTGTCGACCAGGGTCGCCACGTCCGGCACCTTGATGCCCCCCTTGCGGACCGGGGGAGCGGCATACTTGAGAATCGCCACCTTGGGGGCCACGTCCACCCCCAGGTCCTGTGGCGTCAGCTCCTTCACTTCTTTCTTGCGCGCCTTCATGATGTTCGGGAGCGACGCAAAGCGCGGAAGGTTGAGCCGCAGCTCGCAGGTCACCACCGCCGGCAGCTGCACCTCGAGGGTCTCGAGGCCGCCGTCGACCTCGCGGATCACCTTGGCGGTTTTGGCTCCCTCGGCGATCTGAATCCCGGGGGTCTTGCTCTTCTCCTGCTCGGATTCGAGGGACTCGTGCTTGGAGGCCGCCGTGGCCTGGGGCCAGCCCAGCAGCTCGGCCAGGATCTGTCCGGCCTGGCCTTGATCGTCGTCGACCGCCTGCTTGCCGCAGAGGATCAGGTCGGGCTTCTCGGCCTCGGCGACCTTGGCGAGGAGTCTCGCGGCGCCATCCGAGTCGAGCGGTCCGGCATGCTTCACGTGGATGGCGCGGTCGGCGCCCATCGCCAGCGCCGGGCTGCGCAGCTCGGTCTGCGCCTCGGGGGGGCCGATCAGCACCACCACCACCTCTCCGCCTTGCTTGTCCCTGAGCCGCAACGCCTCCTCGAGGGCGATGAGGTCGAAGGGATTGATCTCGTACTTCATCCCGTCGGTCACGATGCCGCTCCCGTCGGGCTTGACCTTGATCTTGCTCTCGGTGTTCTCGACGCGCTTGACGGTGACGAGGATCTTCAAAGTTGCTCCCGTGGTGAAGGCCGGCGCAACGTTACTTCTTGGGCACTTTTTCCCAGTCGGACAGGAACTTCTTGAGGCCCAGGTCGGTCAGGGGGTGCTTGGCCAGCTGCTCCATCACCGAGAGCGGCATGGTCGCGACGTCGGCGCCCATCCGGGCGGCGGTCAAGACGTGGATGGGGTGGCGCACGCTGGCGACCAGCACCTCGGTCGAGAAGTCGTAATTCTTGTAGATCTCGAGGATGTGCGCGATCAGCTCCATGCCATCCTCGGAGATGTCGTCGAGCCGGCCGACGAACGGGCTGATGTAGCTGGCGCCGGCCTTGGCGGCCAGCAGCGCCTGGGTGGCCGAGAAGCAAAGCGTGACGTTGGTCCGGATGCCCTCCGAGGTCAGCTTTCGCACCGCGACCATGCCATCGGCTGTCATCGGAATCTTCACCACGATGTTGTCATGGAGCTTGGCGTAGCCGCGCCCTTCCGTGAGCATGCCCTCGGTGTCGGTGGCGGTGACCTCGGCGCTCACCGGACCGTCGACGATCGCGAGGATCTCCTTGAGAACCTCGACGAAGGTGCGTCCGGTCTTGGCGACCAGCGAGGGGTTGGTCGTGACCCCGTCCACCAGCCCCATGGCATGGGCCTTCTTGATCTCGTCGATGTTGGCGGTGTCGATGAAGAACTTCATGGGAGGCTCCTTAAGAGGGAAGAGCGGAAGAGAAGAGCGTGCCGCAGGGATGGCGCGGCCTTACTTTCGGCTTTCACGGTTCGACTTTCAACCTCGGCGGCGTTAAAACTTCGGTGCCATGGCCCAACCGGAATCCAAGATCACCGAGCTGCCAGCGCAGGCTAGCCACGACACGCTGAACCCGCCGAAGCTGCTGGAGTTCATGACCGCCTTCTGGCGCCCGCGTGGCGACAAGCTTCCGCCCAAGGTGGCCGGCTGGCAGCGCTTTCAGGCCCGCCGGGCGGCGCTGTCCGAAGCCTATCCGGGCGAGCTGCTGATCATTCCGACCGGTCCCGAGAAGGTCCGTTCCAACGACACCACCTACCGGTTTCGGCCGGGCAGCGAGTTCTACTATCTGACCGGCAACCTGGAGCCGGACTGCGTTCTCGTGATGGTTCCGCGCCCGCCGGAACACGGTGGCCACGAGGCCTGGCTGTTCGTCGAGCCCAATCCGGGGCGCACCTCGGCGACCTTCTTCACCGACCGGCTCAAGGGTGAATTCTGGGTGGGGCCGCGGCTGGGCGTGCCCGAGAGCCGACACCGCTTCCAGGTGGAGATGGCCAAGGGGCTTCAGGAGCTTCCCCAGGCAGTTCGCGGCAACCAGGGGACCGGGGTGCGGCTGCTCCGCGGCTTCGACCCGCACGTCGAGGCGCTGGTGCCTGCCAAGCGGGCCGACGCCGAATTCGCGACCTTTCTGTCAGAGATGCGCCTCATCAAGGACGACTCCGAAGTCCGCGCCCTCAAGCGGGCCATCGCCTCGACCCGCCGGGCCTTTGAAGACGTAGTGCGGGCCCTGCCCAAGCTGCGCAGCGAGCGCGAGATCGAGGGAATCTTCAACCTGCGCGCGCGCGTCGAAGGCAACGACGTCGGGTACGGCACCATCGCGGCGACCGGGGCGAATGCCACCATCCTTCACTGGACGCGCAACGACGGCCGGGTCCAGCGCGGCGATCTGATGCTCCTCGACGCAGGCGTCGAAGGACACGAGCTGTATACCGCCGACGTCACGCGCACGGTGCCGATCTCGGGCAAGTTCACGCGTCCCCAGCGCGAGATCTACGAGCTGGTGCACAGCGCTCAGGCCGCGGCTTTCAAGGAGGTGCGGCCGGGGCGCCACTTCATGGATCCGCACAAGGCGGCCATGCAGGTGCTCGCCGAAGGCCTGCATGCGTTGGGTATCCTGAAGGCCACCCCCGAGGAGGCCCTCAAGGACGAGAACCAGCTCTACAAGCGGTACTCGCTGCACAACACCAGCCACATGCTGGGGATCGACGTGCACGACTGCGCCCAGGCGCGGACCCAGAACTACAAGTACGGTGATCTCCAGTCGGGGATGGTGCTGACGGTCGAGCCGGGTCTGTACTTCCAGCTCGACGATCTCACGGTGCCCAAGCAGTATCGGGGCATCGGCGTGCGCATCGAGGACGACGTGCTCGTGACCAGGTCGGGCCACGTCAACCTCACGAAGGACTTCCCGAGCGCGCTGAAGGACGTCGAGCGCTGGGTGAAGCGCCGCTAGGGCCGCTCGGCCGCGGAACAGGAGTGCCGTCAGCCCCGCTCGCTAAGCTTCCGCGGCAGTGCGGGCGCGCTCGGCGAGACAGACAACCGTGCAGGTGGAGGTGTCTGCGCCACCCGGACTGGCACCGCCGCTGAAGTGGGCGGGAGGCAAGCGCTGGCAGGTGCCGCTGCTGAGAGAGCTGTGGGGGCCGCATCGACATCGCCGTCTCGTGGAGCCTTTCTGCGGCGGCCTGGCCGTGGCACTCGGACTGCGGCCTGACCGGGCCCTCCTCAACGACCTCAATCCGCACCTGATCAATTTCTACCGCTGGTTGCGGAAGGGATTGTCGATCCGCGTCCCGATGCAGAACAACGCCGACCTCTTCTACGCGCAGCGCAAGCGTTTCAACGAGCTGTTGGCGGGCGGGCAGGAGCAGACGGTCGAGGCGGCGTCGCTGTTCTATTACTTGAATCGCACTGGCTACAACGGCCTCTGTCGCTTCAACCGCTCGGGTTTCTTCAACGTTCCTTTCGGGCGCTACGCGAGCATCGACTACCGCTGGTCCTTCGACGAGTATCAAGCGACGCTCCGAGGCTGGGCCCTCAGCACCGGAGACTTCTCGGCCTGCCAGCTCGATGCGGACGACTTCGTCTACGCCGATCCTCCTTACGACGTCGAGTTCACGGCCTACTCGGCGGGCGGCTTCGGATGGAGTGACCAGCAGCGCTTAGCCGAGCGACTGGCCCGACATCCCGGGCCGGTGGTGCTCGTGAACCAGGCCACCGCGCGCGTCGAGCAGCTGTACCGCGGCCTGGGCTTTCGGCTCCGGCATCTGCGCGCGCCACGGCGCATCAGCTGCGATGGCGACCGGTCCGACGCCGAAGAGTTGATGGGGACGAGGAATCTCTAGCGATCACGCGATCGCGGCCCGAATTGTCTCCCGGAGCGATTGCTGCGCCGTGAACCCGACCTCGCGGGCGAAGCGCGATCCGTCGACGGTCGAGTTGTACTGGAGGTAGTCGAGCTCGGGGGTCGGGAAGTTGGCGAGATGGAGCTTGAAGAGCCGCCGCAGGATCGGGCGGGCGAGGAAGTGCGGCATGGGAATGGGCTCGCGCCCCAGCTCCCGCAGCACCGCCGAGAGCGGCACCTCGCCGGGGCCCACGATGTTGTAGACCCCCCGAACGCCCGGTCGCAGCGACATCTCCAGGGCACGGCAGACGTCCTCGAAGTGGATGAGCTGCAGCATGGGGTCGAAACCCATCAGGACCCAGGGGTGCTCGAGGCGCAGGTAATTCGAGGGCGCGTTCTTGATCTGGGGGCCGATGATGTGGACCGGCCGCAGGACGACGGTCTCGATCTCGGGATGCCGGTAGAAGAAGGATTGGGCGTAGAGGTCGACGGCGATCAGGTCCCGCACGTCGGAGAAGCGCTCGGCCGCCATCAGCGGCGCATCCTCGGCCAGGAAGTTCGAATTGGAGGGCGCCGGGCCGTAGACGTTGGCCGACGAGAGCACCACCACCTTTCGGATGCCGTACTTGACGCAGTGGTCGAGCACCCGCGTGGTTCCCAGCACGTTGAAGCTGTGGTGATCCTCGGCCGACATGCGCGGGTCGTGCATGATCCCCATGTGGATCAGGGCCTTGAGCCGACCCTTGCGGAAGGCCTCCTCCGAACGGTTGCGGCGGATGTCGACCTGGTGCATCTCGACGTCGTCAGGCTTGCCGCGGAACGGCCGGCGGTCGATGCCCACGATGCGCTCCTGCCCGTAGAGCATGCGGGCCAGAGCCCGGCCCAGATTCCCGGAGATGCCGGTGATGGCCACGCCGTCCGGAGCCACGGGCAGCTTGGGCGTCGGGAGCTTCTGGCCGCGTCGCGGTCGGTTCAGGGCCAGGGAGGGCGGTGGCCGCCGCTTGGTCTTTCGCTCACCAGAAGACATGCGCCCTCTCCGCGAGCTTCTGCTGCAGCATGGTCTGGATGGTGGAACGCACCTTGCGCACCTTGCGCTCCAGCTCGTCGTCGTCGTCGTCGGGGCGGCCCGTGAAACGCATCGGCTCGCCGAAGACCAGGTGGTACTTGGCGGGCAAGGGGAATGGCAGCAAGGTGGGTGTGATGGGCAGCGCCGGCAATCCAAACAATCTGGCCACCGATTTGAGATCGGCAATCGCCGGGGCCTGCTCCTCCGCGCCCACCACCGCGATGGGGACGATGGGGGTGTCAGTGTCGAGCGCCAGTCGCATGAAGCCGTGGCCGAACTGCTCGAGCTGGTAGCGGTCTTTGTACAGCTTGAGGATGCCCTTCATGCCCTCGGGGAAGACCAGGATGGCTTCGTCGGCCGCCAGCAGCCGCCGGCAGTTCTCAGGTGTGCCGACGACCTGACCGCAGCGGGCCAGGTAGGTCGAGACGAACGGCAGGGCGGGGATCCAGGTGTCGACCATGGTGCGGATGATGCGCGGCGCACGGGTCTCGAGCATCAGGTGAATCCCGATCATGGCGGCATCGAAGGGCAGTTGGCCGGAGTGGTTCGCGACCAGGAGCAGGCGCCCGTCGGGGAGATCGTCGATGCCGGTGACCTCGACCCGAAAGTAGTGCTTGTACATCCAGACCAGGGGAGCAATTCCCGAGAGGATGTATTCGACGTCGAGGCCGAAGGGATCGGTGCCGTACTCGTTCGAGGCCGAGGTCAGGGAGCGGAGGTTCTCCTCCACCTCCGGGGCCAGGCGCGTGGTCCAGCCACGGAACGCGCTCTTGATCGACTGTCCGAGATCCATTTGCGGGGACGGAGGCTAGCACGGTTACGGCCGCAGCCTCGTGGCCGCGTCGCGCAGCGTCACGATCTGGTAGTCGCGCGCGATCCAGGACAATACGGTACGCAGTCGCGCCAGCTTGGCCGAGAGCGGCAAGCTCAGATCCCGCTGGGCGCGGGCCAGCGCCGGGCTGATGCCGTCGGCGGGCTCCAGGAGATCGGCGCCGTGCAGCTCGAGATTGAGAAAGGGAAGCCGCCGCACCGAAGCATAGACCAGACGCACCAGCGGCCAGGGGAAGCTCACCACCAGCGTGCCGTAGAACGGCATGCGCAAGAGGGGATCGACGGCGATGGGCAACTCGAGGAGCGGATGGTCGCCGCGGGCGTAGGGCTCGGCGGCGGCCGGACGGTAGGGCACGAGCGGAGCGAGCAGCACGCGCGGACGATCGAGAATCGCCGCCGAGGCCCGCCCCCGTAGCTTGAGGAAGGCCATCACCAGCGTCTTGGCGAGGTAGTAAGGCGCGGCCGGAAACACGGACGAGTCGTAAGCGTGGCCGGTGGCAGCCACGACTTCCAGGAGGCCGGAAGTGAGCGTGTAGCCGGGGGCGCGAAAGCCGACCGGTCGCGTTCCGACCGCCTGGTGGATGGCCTCGGCGCCGCCCTCGACCTCGCCCCGCAACTCGGCGGGTGTGAGGCGCGTCACCCCATAGGGGTGGCTGAGCGTGTGGTTGCCGATCTCGTGACCTGACTGGGCCAGCGCTCGCAGCGGGTCGCCGCTCCGGAGCAACTCCTTGCCGATGGCGAAGAAGGTGCCCTTGGCGCCGCGCTCGTCGAGCAGCCCGGCCAGGCGCCCCGGCGCCAGACTTGCAACGGCGTCGGGGGCGCTCTGAGGGGCTAGACCGTAGAGGGCCTCGTAGTGCGGCAGCCCGTCGAGATCGACGGAGATCGAGGCCAGGCGCGGCATGAGCCCGAGTCTACCTTGCCCGGATCGAGTTGGTTCCTTCCTTCTCTAGGAGCTCCGGATAGGTACCGTTGAAGTCGACCAGACCGTGGGGTGAGAACCAGAGCACCCGCGTGGCGATATCGATCAGGTCGCGGTCGTGCGTGACGTAGAGCACCGTGCCCTCGAACTTTTCGATGGCGTCTCCGAGGGCGACGATCGACTCGAGGTCCAGGTGGTTGGTGGGCTCGTCGAGGAGCAGGATGTTGTTCTTCACCAGCATCAGCTTGGAGAGCAGCAGCCGGACGGCCTCGCCGCCCGAGAGCGCGTCGGTGGGCTTGAGCCCTTCCTCGCCCGAGAACAGCATGCGGCCCAGGATCCCGCGGATCTCTTCGTTGGTGGCCTTGACGTCGATCTCGTGCAGCCAGTCGGCGACGGTGGTGCCGTTGGGGATGTCCTCGCGCATGTCCTGATGCAGCGTGCCGATCTGGGCCTCGTAGCCCCAGGTCAGCTTGCCCTTTTCGGGAGGCAGATCGCCGCACAGGATCTTGATGAGGGTGGTCTTGCCGACGCCGTTACGGCCCACGACGGCCACCTTGTCGCCGCGCAAGATCGAGAAGCTCGCGTCCTGGATCACCTTCAGATCGCCGTAGCCCTTGGTCAGCCCCTCGACATTGACGACTTGCTTGCCGGAGGGCCGCTTCAGCTCGAAGCGGATGAAGGGGCGGGCGATGTTGGAGCGCTTGAGATCCGCCATCTGCAGCTTCTCGATGGCCTTCTTGCGGCTCTGCACCTGCGAGGCGCGGGTGCCGGCCGAGAAGCGGGCCACGAAGTCTTGCAGCTGCGCGATCTTCTTCTCCTTATCGGAGTTCTCGGACTCGACGCGCGCGCGCACCTGGGACTTGGCCATCACCATGTCGTCGTAGCCGCCGACGTAGGTGATGATGGCCTCGTAATCGATGTCGGCGATGTGGGTGCAGATCTCGTTGAGGAAGTGGCGGTCGTGCGAGATCACCACCAGCGTTCCCTCGTAGCCGAGGAGGAACTGCTGGAGCCAGCTGATCGAGTCGAGGTCGAGGTGGTTGGTGGGCTCGTCGAGCAGCAGAGCCTGGGGCTTGCCGAAGAGGGCCTGGGCCAGCAGTGCCCGGAGCTTGAAGCCTCCGGGAACGTTGCGCATGACCTCGAAGTGATAGCGCTCGGGGATGCCGAGGCCCACCAGCAGCTCGGCGGCGGCGCTCTCGGCGGAATAGCCGTCCTCCTCGGAGATGGTGGTCTCGAGATCGCCCAAGCGCACCCCCGTCTCGTCGGTGATCTCCGCGGATTGGAGGAGCTGATCCTTCTCCTGCATGGCGCTCCACAGGACCGCGTTGCCCATGACCACGGTGTCCACGACCCGCTGGTCGTCGTAGCGGAACTGATCCTGGCGCAGGACGCCGACCTTCTTGGGCTTGCTGACGGTGCCGCTGTCGGGCTCGAGATCGCCCGAGAGGATCTTCATGAAGGTGGACTTGCCGGCCCCGTTCGGCCCGGTCAGGCCGTAGCGCCGCCCGGGAGGAAAGGAGGTGCTGACGGCCTCGAAGAGCTTCTTGGGCCCGAAGGCCTTGGTGACGTTGGTGACCTGGATCATGTTTGGGAGAGAGGCCGTGTGCCGGCGGAAGAGATTCCGCTACCACCGGCCCGCGGTCGTATAACAGATTCAGATCCCCGATGCCCGAATCACTGGCCGCCAAGACCGAGCGCATCACCGCGATCCTCGAGCTGCTCGAACGGGCCTATCCCGGCGCGAAGATCGAGCTCGACCATCGATCGCCCCTCGAGCTGCTGGTGGCGGTGATCCTGTCGGCGC
>Ga0302324_100025865_pt1 | contig 11238 bp, 10 predicted proteins | sample Palsa_T0_1_FD_201949 | JGI IMG/M metagenome (GOLD analysis project Ga0302324, IMG submission 201949) | Peat permafrost microbial communities from Stordalen Mire near Abisko, Sweden - Palsa_T0_1 | ecosystem: Environmental > Terrestrial > Soil > Palsa > Peat permafrost | place: Sweden: Abisko... | reverse complement strand
GGCAAAGCGCGGGCCGGGCTGAAGACTGCCTGCAAGAGCAGCCAGCATGGGGGCCGCGAAGAGTAGAAAGGTGACAGCTGAAGAAATGGGGTTGCCGGGAAGTCCGAAGACGGGGACCGGGATCGCTCGAGCGGCTTCTTGCGTGTGTAGATTGATGGCGGATTTGCGCGGGAGCACCGCGAAGACCAGCGGCTTGCCGGGCTGGATGCGAACGCCGGTGAAGTGGAATTCAGCGCCTGCACGGGCCAGAGCCGGTTCCACCAGATCAAACTTGCCGGCCGAGACGCCGCCGGAGATGAGCAGCAAGTCTGCTTGAGCAGCTTCGGCGAGCGAATTGTCGAGAGCGAGGGCATCGTCGGATGCCGTGGGAAGGACCCAGGGCTCACCACCCGCAGCGGCAACCAAGGCAGCGAGCATGGGTGCGTTGGAGTTGCGAATCTGTCCTGGAGCGGGCGCAGATTCAACGGGAACCAATTCATCGCCAGTGGTGAGGATGGCGACGCGTGGGCGAACGAAGACTTCGAGCGCGGAGTATCCGCATTCGGCGGCGCATGCGATGTGCGCGAAGGTGATTGCGGTACCGGCGGGGATAAGTTCATCGCCCGTTCGAGCTTGAGCGCCCTGGGCAACGATGTTTTCGCCTTCAGATACTTTGCGGGGCGGGAGCAGACGGACCTGACCGTCGGTCTGCTCAACATGCTCAATCATGATCACGGAGTCGGCGCCTGGGGGAACCGGCGCTCCGGTCATGATCTCCCATGCGGCGCCTGGGTTGAGTAGCCCGGCTGGAGGATCTCCAGCACGAGTTGCTCCTGCGACGCTCAAGAACTCGTGTGTGGATGCTTCAGCCGCGCGGCAGGCAAATCCGTCGCGGGTGGAACGGGAAAAGGGCGGTTGGTCGCGATCGGCGCGGATGGGCTGGGCGAGTATCCGGCCTGCCGCCGCGGCCAGATGGACACGTTCTATCCGGGGCCGCTGCGCGCGCACCTGGGCGGCAATTCCCGAGACCAGCGCCGCTGCTTCCTCGTAACTGGGTAGAGCTGGACTCATGGAATGGATTGTAGAGGGTTGAGTGGACGCGAGTCAGCGGTGCATAGAAAAGGCGGAGACACAAAGAGCGCCCGCTGCGGCGGACGCTCTTTGCTGTCAGGAGATTCGACGAGTTTACTTCTTCTTGGCCGGCGCCTTGTAGCCATTGTCGATGGTCTGGTTGAAACTGGCCAGAATTTGCTTTACTTCACCGGCATAGGGACCGTCCGGCGCCAGTTGCAGATACTTCTGGTAGGCTTCCATGCATCCAGGCGGCGGAACGAGCTTATGCGTTTTGTCGTCCATGGTGGTCTTGGCCACCAGGCCGTTACCCTTCAGGTAGTAGAGGATGGGCTGGTTCGGATCGAGCGCAATGCCTTTGTCGGCCGCTGCCACCTGGGCATCCCCCTGGTTGCTCTGGAAGAAAATCACCGCTTCGTTCTTCAGATAAAAGGCGCCTGAGGTCGGGTTGACCTTGACGGCTGCGTCATAGGCGTCATTCGCTTCCTGAATCTTGCCAGTGCGCGCGTAGATTTCGCCGAGCCCGCTATCTGCCAGACCCTGGACGACAATGTTCGGCTTCTTTGAATTGGTCTCGAGATCGATCACCTTCTTAAAGGTCACGGTCGCATCGTCATACTTCTTCAATCCGACTTGCGCCTGGCCCAGTTCAGCCCACAGGATGGAAGCATCCGGCTTGGCCGCGCTGTCTTTGGTCATCAGAGTCTCGATCTCGGTGTACTTTGCGGTCTTGATCTCTTGCTCCTTGGCATCGAGGTCGGCCTTCGATGCGGCCGCCCCCAATGTTGACATGGCGGTGGCGCGCGCCGCGTCGGCGTCTTTGATGTCCTGCTGAACGACCTTGATATCCGCGTTGAGGTTTTTGATGACCTCATTGGTTTTCAAGGCTTCAGAATTATGCTTCTTCAGGTCCTCCAGTTGCTTTTTCTGGTCCGGAGGCAGGGCGTCGACGTATGCCGGGCGGGACATATCGATGTCCTGGACAAGATCCTGCCCTTGCAGAATCTTCACAGTTTCAACGTGATCCGCTTCCTTGTCCGCCGGCATCCCGGGCGTACGGTAGACGAGCTTGTATGTGCCGGGGGCGACGTCGGCCGAGTATTGGCCACTGGCGTCGACGGGGAAGGTTCCCTTGTCGATGGTCGGCGCCTTCAATCCGGGGCCAGAGGCCAAGCCAGAACCTATCAGGCTGATGGTGCCGCCGGCTTGCGGCGCCCCGGTCGGATTGGTCACCTGACCGTGGATTTTGCCGGTGGGTCCGGAGGGTGTAGCGGGCGCGGCTTGCGCCGCAGGCGCGGTGGGCGCGGGCGCCTGTGCAAGCGCGGGCAAGAGCGCGGAGGCCAACAGGCCCGCCGCGGCAGGCAGGGCTAGCCATATTGAGATGGTGCGTTTCATGTTCTTCTCCTTGTCATGTTCTTCATCTTGTCATGTTCTTCTTCATGGGAGCAGCGGGGACGAGGCGGCCCACGAGCTCAAAAAGTCTTGTTTGGCACCTTGCGCCGTCAATCACGCCAACGGCGTTTCCGCAATGCATGCGCCTCTTCAGTCGAATCACAGCATTCAACCATAAAATGCCTAATTCTGCTGCTGTTCGGGCAGCAGATTGCATTTTTGTTCAGCGTTGCCCACGCCACGATCGCACAGAGCTCCGCTCGCAGACCGTGTGATCGGCAGGACCAAAGGTAAATCCAATGGAGTGTCCAACACAAGGGCGAGTAGCAGTATGTGCGACAGCCGGTATTATTTGCAATGCATTTTCGGTGGATCGGCACGACTCGATTCGAACGGTGTGTGCGATGTGTCAGGTACTAGAATATCTGCGACGCGCACTAGAATACGAGTATGGCGACCACCATTCGCGAGGCAACTCCGGCGGACATTCCGCAGATTCTTACGTTTATTCGCGCTCTGGCTACCTACGAACGCGAACCAGACGAAGTGACGGCAACGGAAGCCGACCTTCTCAATCATGGATTTGGCCCCAACCCTTTCTATTTCTGCCTGATAGCTGAGCATGAGAATCAGCCGGCGGGCTTTGCATTTTACTTCTTCAACTACTCCACGTGGAAGGGCCGGCCGGGGCTTTATCTTGAGGATCTGTTCGTGCAGCCTGAGTTTCGCGGCCTGGGAATCGGGCGAGCGCTGCTTGAGAAGGTGGCGGCAATCGCTGTCGAGAAGGACTGCCCGCGCCTGCAATGGGAGGTTCTGGACTGGAATACTCCGGCCATTGAGTTTTATCGCGCCATGGGAGCAGAGTTTCTGGACGCATGGCGCAATGTGCGGGTATCCGGAGACGCGTTGAAACGGCTTGCGGGAGCGAGGGACCAACCAACGGAGGCGGCTCAGTGAGAATTCGCGTCATCGGCGGCGGGTTGGCCGGCCCGGAGGCCGCGCTGACTGCCGCGCGGCTGGGATGCCAAGTTGACCTCTACGAAATGCGGCGTTTGGTGGATGGAAAGCCGCTGCTTACGCCAGCCCACCAGACGACGGAGTTTGGCGAGCTGGTCTGCTCGAACTCGCTCAAAAGCGAAAGCCCAAACACTGCGCCCTGGTTGCTGAAGCAGGAGATGCGGCGGGCGGGATCGGCTTTGCTGCGCATTGCGGACGAGACTGCCGTTCCTGCCGGCCATGCGCTGGCTGTCGATCGAGTTGAATTCTCCCGCCGGATTGCTGAAGTCATTGCTTCCGAGCCGCTGATCCGCGTGATTCGCGAGGAGGTTACTTGCCTGGAAGCGCCGGACGCGGAAGATGGCGGACTGACGATTCTTGCGACGGGGCCGTTGACCTCCGATGCGTTGAGCCGCGAGATTGAGCGCATTACCGGTTCCGGCCACCTGGCCTTTTACGATTCCATTTCGCCCATCGTCGATGCTGAAACCATCGACATGGAGCGGGTCTACATGGCCGCGCGCTGGGACAAGGGGACGGCCGATTACATCAATTGTCCAATGGACCGCGCGGAGTTCGACCGCTTTCTGGATGCTCTGCTGGCTGCCGAGGCTGCCGAAGCCAAGGAGTGGGAGAAGCTGGATTACTTCGAGGGCTGCCTGCCCATTGAAGTGCTGGCCCGGCGCGGGCGCGACACGTTGCGCTTCGGCCCCATGAAGCCGGTGGGGTTGCGCGATCCACGCACCGGCAAGACGCCATGGGCCGTGGTGCAACTGCGCAAAGAGAATCTCCGCGCCGACAGCTACAATCTGGTGGGCTTTCAGAATCACCTGAAGTTTGGCGAACAGGCCCGGGTGCTGCGCCTGATTCCTGGGCTTGAGAACGCGCGCTTCCTGCGCTATGGCCAGATTCATCGCAACACGTATATTCAGGCGCCGCTGCTGCTGGACGAAACGCTGCGGCTGAAAAAGGCGCCCTGGCTGATGTTTGCCGGGCAGCTTTCCGGGGTCGAGGGCTACACGGAGTCCATCGCCACGGGGCTGCTGGCGGGAATCTACGCTGCTGCGCTGGCGCGCGGCGAAGAACCCACTACCGCTCCACGCGCAAGCGCGCTGGGCTCGCTGGTGCATTACATTACACACGCGGACGCAAAAGACTTTCAGCCGGCCAATATCACCTTCGACCTGCTGGAGCCGCTTGAGGAGGAGTTGCGCAAGAAGATTCGCGACAAGAAGGAGCGGCATCGGATGGTGTGCGAGGGGGCGCTGGCGGCGTTCGACGCTTGGTGTGCGAATGCGGCGTTGGCCGCACGACCGGCCGAAACGGTGGCACGCTCACCCATGCTAACGTGATGATGTCGGTGGAGCGGCAGATGTGGGTTCCGGGGCGAATCATTCTCGAAGTATCTGCGGGGCTGATCATCGCCGGAGGTCTCTACGATGTATTCACTCCGCGCCTTCCGTCGAACCTCGCACAGATCTGCGGCGCAAATGAGGGGGCACAAAAGCTGACGAGAGAGCTGCTGCGGGCCCTTGGAGGATCGCTCATCGCTATCGGCGTTGCTTGCGCTTATCTGGTCACCGTGTCGGGGGCACAGCCTGATGGATCGACGATTTTGCTGATACTGCTTCTTGTTGTGCCGGCAGAATTCATCAATGCCATTTGCATGTTTCGGGCCGGGTCCCCGTTTTACTTCCCAATGGCATTTGGCTTGCTCACCATCCTGGGCGCAGCTCTATGGTGGGCACAACCCCTGGGGTGATCTCAAGCCGCCGGCCGCGTTCGGTGGCTGGGGCAGAGGGAATTTGTGCAGGGCTGCGGAACTTCGCGGGTAAACTCTGCGTAGTTTTGTGGTATGCGGTGCTTCCGCTGAAAGGTCTTGCCATGCGCGCCATTTCTGCCTTCGATTCCGTTTCGCCAGCCATTCAACGCACCAGGGATTTTCTCTTCAGGCCCTTCAACTGGGGAACGTATCTGAAGCTTTGCCTGGTTGCGATCATCACCGAGGGCCTGGGAAGCAGTCTCAATTCCTCGTCGCATAATGGTCAATCCGGGGGACACGGGCCGGACCTGCCGTATCCTTTTCATGATGCGCAGGCATGGATCATGGGTTTTTTTGCGCTGGCGCTGGTCGCGGTTTTTCTTTCTTGGATTTTCTATCTGGTGACACGACTGCGCTTCGCCTACTTTCATTGCCTGATCAACAACACAAGGGAGATTCGACCTGGTTGGTGGCTCTATCGGGAGCAGGCAACACGGTTTTTCTGGATGAGCCTGGGGGTTGGATTCTGCTTTCTGCTGGTGACGGTGTTGGCCGCGCTTCCATTCGTGGGCGGATTTACGCGGCTGTTTCGTCAGATGCAGCACGGAGGCCAACCCGACATGGGGTTATTGCTGTCCACCGTGTTGCCGTTGATTCCGATCTTCACTCTGCTGGTGGTGGGTGTAGTTTTGGCCGACCTGGTTTTGCGCGATTTTATGCTGCCGCATTACGCGTTGGAAAACGCAACGGCCGGCGAAGCGTGGGCCCGTGTGTCGGCTACGATCAGGGCGGAGAAGAGGCAGTTCGTTGCTTATGCGCTGTTGCGAGTTGTATTGCCGGCGATTGCGGTAGCTTGTTTGTTCATGGTGCTGATCATTCCCGGACTCTTCCTGGCCGGCTCGTTGGCGGCCGTTGAATTCGGCATTCACTCGGTCTTTGCGGATGCGACGGGAGTGCCGGCGCTTATCGGGAAACTCCTAATGGTCTTCTTTGGCGTAATATTTTTCGGCTTCGCGGTGTTGGCGGCCGTCTGCCTTGGAGGGCCGATTAGTACGGTGGTAAGGGAGTACGCGCTCATTTTCTACGGCGGCCGGTATCGCGCGTTGGGAGAGAGGCTTTATCCGTTGATCTCCCGCTCCGCATGATGGGGAAATGCTGGCGCTGCCGCCTTGTGAATGGATAGAGGCGTCGGCGGGTTATCGGGATTTAGACTTGGCCAGGTTTAGCTGCGTCCGAGCGGTGTGCTACGCTGAGCACTCCCGGTGCATGCGCGATGACGGTCTATTCGGCCTCGGAAGCAATTTGGCCCGCCCTGGAGCGGACATACTCCTATCTATTTCGTGCGTTCAAGTGGGAAACTTTCCTGAAGCTGGCAACTGTGGCCACCATCAGCGAGGGGTTCATTGTCAGCTTCAGATATTCGGTGCCCAACGCTTTTCCGCTGGACATTGACACGGCTGCGCTGAAGGCGTTTCTGCTGGCCCCGGCGTTTCTTCCCGTAACGATCCTTGGCGCGATTGCGATCTTTTTGTTTGGGGTCTATTGCGTTTATTTGGTTACGCGCGTCCGATTCGGGTTAGTTCACTGCCTAATCCATCAGACCAGGGAATTGCGCACGGCTTCGAAGCTTTACTCCGATGAGGCTGAGCGGTTTTTCACAGCATCCACGCTGATCTGGCTCGCCTTTCTGGTGCTGGCTGTGCTGGTGTTCGTGGCCTTCGTCATCGCCGGCTATGTAGTGATTGCGTCGCCGACGCCTGAGGGCAAGCTGGACCCTGGCAATTTTCTTATTTTGTTTTTTCCCTGTATTGCAATCGTGTTTGCCTTCACTCTTGCGGTGTGCGCCGCACAGGTGGTGCTCAACGACTTCATCCTGCCGCACATGGCAATCGAAGGCGCACCGTTCAGCAAGGCCTGGGCTGAAGTTCGTGCGCGGATCAAGGCGAACAGAGAGACGTTCTTGTCGTTTTTTATCCTGCGCCTGGCCATGCCGCTGCTTGCGGGATTGATTCTGGGATTTCTTGCCTGGGTTCTGGAACTGATTGTCTTTGGCATTCTCGGGATGTCCGCGGCAGGGTTCATTGCCATGCTGGATGGCACCACCGGTTTTCGAGCGTACGCGTTGACGGCCATCGAATGGCTGTTTTTGCCGCTCGGGCTGGGCGTGGGCTTGGTGATCGCGGTAAGTTTCGGCGGACCGCTGGGAGTTTTCATGCGGAGCTATGCGCTGTTCTTTTATGGGGGGCATTACAAGGCGCTTGGGAATCTGCTCAACCCTCCGGCACCGCAATCCGCGCCTTCGGCTTCGCAATCGGTTGCGATTGAACGGATCGCGAAGGTTCCCTGACCGCGGGTTCGCAGCGCGGAACAGTGTTGCTGGATGCTTTGAGCCTGCTTTGCGGGCACACAAGTCACGCTCAAATGATCCTCAAATGAACTGGACCCACGGAGAAACAATTGTGTGGGATGATGAGTCAATAGAGTTTGGAGACGGGGATGAGTGACCCGGCACAACTGCTTTCGAATCCGGCCGTGGCTGTGTTCGTGCGAGCCGTATTGGGGACATATGTGATTTATATGGCGCGCAAATTCTATGCGGACCCCACCGGCTATTTCAGAAAATCGGCACGAGGAATGGTGGATCTGAAATGGCTGGGGCCAATCATTCGTGGACTGGCCTGCTTCTGCCTTTGGGGCGGATGTTTCATTGTTGCAACCGCCGTTGCGGTGCAGATTCTTGGGCTGCATGGCGATTTGCTGGCCTTGGCGCTGGTGACGGTGGCAGGCATTGCCGCCTGGCTGTTGCTGCCGAAGCAGAGCGCCACTGGCGCGGAAGATCAGTCGAGCGTCAAGCCTTGACCCTGGAACATTTCCGGCCATTTCAGTGTCCAAGTAAAGGTGGCGTGTAACCCCAGGCGACAGCGATTGATCAGCATCGCCCAGGGTCACAGCGTGTACCCTGAATACCGGAGTCTATCAATGCGCTGGATGTCTGTCCTGGCTGGTTCTATCCTGGCTTGTTCCGCGGCGCTGCTCGGCAGTGCAGCCTTCGCAGAGGCGCAGGCAGCGCCGGCGAAAGCACCGGCTGAGGCCAAGACGGCTCAAAAAGTTACCCCTCTGCAAATTGCCCATCCGCCGGCACCTGCTCCGCTGCTGCCGGATTCCTTCGCAGGATGGGTGGCAGCCCAGCCCGCGAAAGCTGTGACCGACCCTGCGCAAGCTGACCCGTCCAACGCAGAGGCCCTGAAGGAATACGACTTTACCGACGGCATGATTGCCGACTACAAGCGCAGCGGCGAGACGCTCAGCCTGCGTGCGCTTCGGTTTCATGACGCCAGCGGCGCATACGGCGCCTATTCGTTCTTCAGGCAGAATGGCTGGCCCAAAGAGGAAATTGGAACCGGCGCAACCTCCAACCACAATCGGGTGCTGTTCTGGCAGGGGAACACGGTAGTGGATGCAAATTTCTCGCGCATCGGTCCCATGTCAGGTTCGGAACTCCGTGACCTGGCCAGCCAGTTGCCCGCTGTGGCCGGACCCACAGCCATGCCGCCCCCCATTCTTGGCAATCTGCCGAAGGTTTCTATGGACGGACAGAGCACGCACTATGCGGTGGGGCCGGTAGGCTATGCGGGGTCGGGGGGCGTGCTGCCTCCGGAGCTGGTGGGCTTCGATCGCGGCGCGGAGGCCGTGACGGCGACGTACTCGTTGCGTTCCAACCCTGCGACGCTGACCATCATCGACTACCCCACGCCACAGATGGCCGCGGCTCAGGAAACCAAGATTCGCGCTTACATCAAGAATGGAAATGCTGGGGCCGGAAACCAGGCCCAGCCGCCATGGCCGAAGCCCCTGCAGGATTCCGACCCAGCATCGCTCGAGGTACACCGCAGCGGGCCATTAGTGGCGCTCGTCAGCGGCGACGCGATTCCCGAAGAAAGCCACAAATTGCTAGCCCTGGTGCACTACGAGGCAGACATTACCTCCCTGCCTGGGCCCAGCGGAGATTCTGACGTGGCGAAGACCGCCAAGCTGCTGCTGGGCATTGCCTCGCTGGTGATCATAGGCGTCAGCGCGGCCCTTCTGCTTGGGTTCTTCCTCGGCGGCGGCCGTGCTCTCTATCGGATTGCTCGCGGCAAGCCGATTTCATCGGTCTATGAAGAGGAGTTCATTCGAATCGATTTGCGGGAAGATCGGGCTGCATCGATACCTTCGGTTGACAAGGCGCATCCGGAAGGTTAATACGACCTGTTAAACCTGTGGATATCAAGACATTAATGCTAAGAAACCCGGAGAAAACAGGGCAAAACACGGAGGACTAAAGGCGAAGGCCTATCGAAGACCCGCCCTGCATCTTCTCCAACAATTGATTCGTAAATAATTGAATTCAGAAGATTTATTTCGCTGACGATTTGTTCTTGACACTCCCCTTCCCCGCCCCTAGTATGCAGCCAGAAAGTTCTGATGGTTTTGCCTCCGTTGGAACTATTCTCCCTGAGGGAAGAGCTGCCCTGTTGCCGGGCGGCTCTTTCCGTTTTTTGAGGGGTCAGGGGACAGGGTGGCCTGGCTTTCTTTCTGTGTCTTCAGGCGGCTCGGTCCACTGCTTGCCGCAGGCTTCACAGAGCCAGGAATTGGCCGGCTCAGCGCTCTCAAGCACCGGGTCTTCGGCGCCGCAATTGGGACAGCTCGGCGCGACGTACTCCGGCACATCGACCCTGGAATCTTCAATGATGTCTTGCGGGATTGGCCCCGCAGCGATCTCTCGTGCTTCGTCGAGTTGATCGGCAGCCACCAGGACCTGGAGATTCCCAACCATTCGCTCATCCCAGACAACCGCGTGGTTTGCTCCCGGTCGGGCGATCCAGCTTTCAATCCCCGCCCGCCTCAACGCCTCGGAGATTTGCCAAGCTTGTGCCTCGTCCTCGCACCCGCAAAGAGGCGTCTTCCATGTGAACTCTTTGGGATGATCGTCTTCCTCATTAGTGTCTAGGTCGCCGGGTTCCTCGCTGACGGCATCCGAGACAGCGACGCTGGCAAATCGCAGAGGCGCGGACTGCGGCCTCGTGCCAGCCGCCGGATTTTCTCCCGGCATGGCCAGTCCGCGATTCTTCATCTCGTTGCGCAGCACCTCGCGCGCCATCTCGGTCAGATCGGCAAAGCCGATGGCGAGCTCCTCGAGTTCTCCATCGAACATTGCGTGGTAATGCTCGGTGAGCCTCTGCCATTCTCCAACCGGGTTGCTTTGCATGTGCAGCAGTATAGCCGCATTCGACCGCGCAGGGAGCCTTGGAAACTTTACCTGCGGCCAGCGCAACGATACAATCGGAGGAGCAGCAAGCCGACGTAGCTCAGTTGGTAGAGCAGCTGATTCGTAATCAGCAGGTCGTCAGTTCAAGTCTGACCGTCGGCTCCATGTTCCCCAATCCGGCGTCCAGGGCGGCCCGCGAGGGCACTACAATGCGCCAGGACGCGACGGCGAAAAACCGTGGTGGGGTAGCCGCCGGGTTTTCACCACGGCCCATGCACTCAGCGTTCAGTAACGCTTAGCCCTCAATCGATTCGCCGCTCCTCTCTTATTTTGCAGGAACCCCAGGCAATACCTCAGGGCCGTTGGACTGCGCGGGCGCTTTTTTTTGTTGAAAACCCCCTACCCCGCCATTGATACCACCGGCATTAAGACCGGCTCCGGCAATCTTGTCGAGTTCGGCTTCGGTGAGTTCGTTGGAATCGTTTGGCTTCGTGGTGTCGGTCATTGTCGTTCTCCTTGTGGAACGAATATAGATCACGGGATGCAAGGCCGCAAGATGGACGGATGGATTAATCCGTTTGGGTTATGGGCAATCATCCGGTAGGGCGCTGCACGCCCGGTAGTCACATCGGCGGAAAGTCCGGGTGGAACGCGAACACTCAGTTATATGGCTCTATTTGCCTTCTCTGAATTTGTGGATGTATCTCGATAAACAAACCCTGGCAGACTTCGCATTTCCGGCCCGTTCCGCCCGCGTAACGCTGTCGCGGTGTCAGAGTCATCAACTTCC
>Ga0302324_100025864_pt1 | contig 11239 bp, 13 predicted proteins | sample Palsa_T0_1_FD_201949 | JGI IMG/M metagenome (GOLD analysis project Ga0302324, IMG submission 201949) | Peat permafrost microbial communities from Stordalen Mire near Abisko, Sweden - Palsa_T0_1 | ecosystem: Environmental > Terrestrial > Soil > Palsa > Peat permafrost | place: Sweden: Abisko... | reverse complement strand
CTTCATCGCCGAGCTCCTGCAAAAGGGTTTGTGGGCGGCCACCCGGCCAGCCCGTTTTAAGCACCGGGATTTTACCATCCCGGAAACTCACACCCGCAGGAGCTCGGCTTCATAGTTTCTTCGCGGACCTCCGACCGCCGCCTAAGGGCTAGCGGCGGACGGGTGCTTCATGCTCACCCCTGCCACTACTTCAGCGCCAAGACGATGAATCGAATCACGACGGCCAGGACCAACGCAACGATGCTCAGCGCCGGCATGATAAGGAAGTACATCGCCAGCGGCATGGGCTTGGTCATGCGCGCCAGCGCTCGCGACAGCCAATGGCTTCGCTGCGGCTGCGCGCAGTAGTCGAGCGGGGGTGGCGAAGGCTTGGACTCTGGTTTGTCCATTGGCATTTGGCTACCCCGCCGCCGGACGGCGGGGCCATTGCTGGAACCAGATCATGTGGCTGTCCGGGCCGGTCATGTGTGCGATCGTCGCGCCATAATTCGTCGGCTCGGGATCGGTAACGGAGACCCGGATCATGTGTGAACTCCGGCTCTTCGGAGCATCTCAGAGCCGCCGTCACAGGGTTGTGAAACCGCCTCTCACCCGCGCTGAATCCAAGGCTTGCCAACTTCCAGCACATACATTTTAACAATCATGCCACAATCATCGCACAAGTCGGCGACGATGGGCGATGTGCCAACCAACACTCCTGCCACCCGAAACGACAACCCGATCCTGCCACTGTCGGCCGTCTTACTAATGCCAACGGCTCGAATGATATTCTGGCTCTTGCACGCCGGGCAGATTGTGGTGGCGGTTTCGGACATCGGTGAGTCGCTTTAGCGGATGGCACGCTTGCCGGTCGATTTGAATGCGCCTGGTGGGAATCGAACCCACAACCAGCCCCTTATCCGGGGCGTGCCTTGCGGCGACGGGATATAAATCCGCTGCTCTACCAGTTGAGCTACAGGCGCGACGAATAGCTCAACGGCATATGAGAAACGCAAACATCCGGAGGATTGTGCCCAACGCACGGCCGGCATTCAAGCCGATCGAGCAGAGCGGATGATTATTCCCCGGCGGGAGTGTCGATTGGTGACTCAATAACAGGAAATCCCCGGGCTGCCGGTTGTCTTCCCCGCATGAGGCGACGGATACGTTTCACCGCCCAGCACGCTGGGAGCAGCGCCAGAAAAGCGGCGGCTGTATCGCAGCGAAATTCCAGCGTCCAGCAATTCGACAACCCGTTGACGTTAATGCCGACACTTGGCGTGCAGCGATAATGATCGGCCCACAACACCGGCCAATCCGATCCCGTTGTCGGCGGCCAGACGGAGTGAACAAGACGTACATCGGACGGGCCTACGTTGGCTTGAATCGCAGCGGTGTTGTCGGAGCTTAGCGCGGTGGTCGTTTCCAGATGGGCCAGGATTTCACCCGCCTCTGAATCGAATCGCATTTCTGTATAGGTCAGCGTCGACGGATTCCAACGAAGGAGATGAAAGTCATCATACGCAAAATGCCCGCGAATCAGGCAGATTGCCATCGCTGCCAAGCCAATTGTCGATACCAGCGCTCCTATTGCGAAAGCTCGACGCAGCATTGGATCTCGCCTTTTTCACAACCGACAGAGCCCGGCCGTCCCCGGCTCACCTTTATACACATTTATTGAAGTTTTGTCGGTCTGGGCATATGGGCTCATCTAATCCTCCGACGCCGTTGGACAAAGCTTGCGCCAAGCTCGCCAAGACGCCAAGAGCAAAAGGGAAATGACCTTTGGATCAGAGAATCGGCTAATACCACGGATTTAATCGGAGAATTCTGGTTCTTCCTTGGCGATCTTGGCGACCTTGGCGCGTTCTTAGCATCGCGTGCGCTAAACGAGAAATCAGATGTGCATAAGGTGAGCCGCCCTCGCTCCGTTTCCCGGTATTCCGAGAAAATATAACGCGCCGCTCGACCGGGACCAACGGTTCTGAGACGGTCTCCCAAACGCAACGCGCCCAATTTGCGCGCAGAATACCAGAAACGGCCTGCGGATCGAATCGCCCTCAAATCCGCCGATAAAGCGCTTCGTACTGGGGAACAATGACTTCAGCGGAAAATCGCTCGCGGGCCGCTTGCCGCGCATTTCGGCCCAGTGTCGCTCGGCGGGACGGATTCTCAATCATGCTGTCAACTGCCCCAGCGAGCGCCGCCGCATCGCCCGCCGGCGCGAGCAAGCCGGTGACATTGTCCTCGACGACTTCCGGTACGCCCCCCACCTTTGTCGAAACGCTCGGACAGGAAAAGCACATCCCCTCCAATATGCTCAGGCAAAAACTCTCCATGTCCGAGGTATACAAACCCAAATCGGCGGCCTGAAGATATTCTTCAATTTCGTTCACTTTATCGCGGACGATCACTCGATCCCCAATCCCCAGCCGATTGACGTCATCCATAAACGGCGAAAAATCCTCGCCCGCCAATACCACAAGCTTAAATGCATCACGCGACTCGATCCTCGCGACAGTTTCCAAAAGCAAATCGATACGTTTCATCGGCCGAAGATTTGAAGAATGTAGGATCATCACCTCATCGCTGAGGCCCAGCTCGCGTCGAACCTGCTCGCGCGATTGCCGCGGCTGCCGCGGCTCGAAAAAATTGTGAATGACATCGATCGAGCGGCTCACCTCCAGCAGGCGCTGGGTTTCCCGCTTCAAATAAGCCGAGACCGTGGTAATCGCATCAGAGCACGCCAGCGCGTGGCGAATCGCCGGGCCATATCCCTTGTCCCGGCCAAGCAGCGTTGTGTCGGTTCCGTGCAATGTCGTGACGACCTTTGGCTGCTGCGATGGCGCAAGCATCGATCGCGCCAAAATCGCCGCCGTCGCATGCGGCACCGCATAATGCACGTGCAGGATATCCAGCCCATGATCGCGGCTGACCTCCGCCATCTTCACCGACAATGGCAACGTGTAATCTGGATATTTGAATAATCCATAATCGCTGATCTCCACCGGATGAAAGTGAAGTCGCGGCGCATTTGCCGGCAATCGAAACGGTCGCTCGTAACAGATAAAGTGAACCTCGTGCCCGCGGCGAGCCAGATCTTCACCCAGCGCCGAAGCGAGAATCCCGCTGCCGCCCACCGATGGGTAGCACGTAATGCCGATCTTTAAAAACTCCTTGGCCGCCATGTTCAAAACCTGCGAGCCGCCCGCGTGATCTGCGACAGTGAATCAACAACCACCGGGTCGCTTGGGAATAGTGCGATGGCATGATCGACACCGGCTCGAAGGCCATTCAACCTCGCCCGCGTCAGTTGAAGCTGGACATAGTCGCGCGTCCTGGATTGCGAAGCATGCGCTTTCATTGCTGCCCTCCACGTGTCCACTGTTTTTCCGTCTGAAACATCAAAAAGAATTGGCGAAATATCCTTCGGCTCAGCATCGACCGTAATGGCGTAGAACAGCAATTGCTCGATTGCGTGCGCAGGAACATCCTTCATCTCACCAAGTCCGCCGTAGCGCGCCAGGCGCGCGGCATCGCGCGCCAGGCAGCCCAGCCGCGAGTGATCCGGATGCTGATTCGCAACCGGACTTGGCGCCAGAATAATCGTCGGCCGATGCCTCCGAATAATGCCCGCGAGCGTTATTGCGTTCTCGCTGCTGGTTTCGAAATGACAATCGCCGCCAAGCTCGATAAATTCCAGCGTCGCGCCCAGAATCTTCGCGGATGCCTGGGCCTCCTTTTGCCTCTGCGCCGGTGTGCCATGGCTGGCGGCTTCGCCGCGCGAGCAGATGACAAAATGCGCCGCGCGCCCAGCCGCGGTTTCACTGGCAATCACCCCGCCGCAACCGAATTCGATGTCGTCGGGATGGGCGCCCAAAGCAAGAAGAGGGGCCCGGCGCCCTGCTTTCCCATCGTCTTTAGATTTCCGTGTAGGCTTCATCAGATCGCTCGATCGTGTCGCGTTTCACATACACAATCTCCGGCGCATCCTGCGTTCGCAGGTAGTCCTGTTCCCCGGCGCCGGCCACGTAATGCGTGCAATGCACGACCGATTGCATCCATCGCAACCGACTGTCGCGCGCGGGGCTGATCTGGTCGCGGGTGAATTCCGTGGTCGGCAATGTCAAATACGAATCCCCGCCCTCGTGCAGCCTTAATTTGCCATCCATATTCCGCGCCCGCACCATCTCGCCCCCCAGCGGCACATCGACATAAAAATCGTCAATATCGCAAGCACTCCGGCGACACGCCGGATCGCTCGATCGAATAATGCGAATACCCTCCAGCAATCCCATGCCATGGTACATCTCCAGGCAAACGTCGGCCACATTGTCGGCGGATGTGCTCTTAAACACTTCCACCAAAGATCGATCGACATATCCGGGCAGTTGAAGCGCCGTTTTCTCTCGCCATCCCGCCATAACCCGCTTGAGATAGAGCGGCGAATATTTGCGCTGAAGCTTGTTTTCGAAAGTGAAGTTGATCGCGAATGGCTCGTTGGTTTTGCGATGGCGAAGCACCGTTTTGGTTTCGCGCGGATCGTGATCGCTGTCGTGATAGAAGAAAACGATCTCACCCCCAACGTCCTTCTGGAGACGCCGGGCGGTTTGAAATTTGGCGAAGAGGAATCTCTTGGGGAAAATCCCGCAGGGTTGCTGGCCAAAACAGATGATCGGGGAATCGCTCATTGTGTGGGCGATTCCTGATCGGGATTCGATCGAGTGACCGGAACTGTAGCCGGTTGGCCTTTCGACTTCAGTATGGATTGAAGAAGCATGCTCAAGAGCACGCAAGCCGCGCATCCGATGATATTGTACCAGAGGTAACTAATTGTAAGTTTGTAGTAGAACTCCAGGACCAGCCCCTGCGCAACCAGCGTTGCCCAAAAGACCGCCGTTCCGCCGATCCAGCGCAGAAAAAACGCGACTAAAAACAGACCCAGAACCGGGCCGTAAAAGATTGACCCAACGATGTTGCCCGCCTGGATCAGGTTCTCCGACAGATTCGCGAAGAGCGCAAAGCCAATCGCGACCAGGCCCCACATCACGGTGAAGCATTTCGTGGCAGCCACATAATGCGCATCGGACGAATCAGTCCGGATGATATGCCGATAGATGTCAACGGTGGTCGTCGATCCCAGCGCATTCAGTTCCGCCGCCTTCGACGACATCGCGGCGGCAAAAAATGCCGCAACCAGCAGCCCGATGAGTCCATGCGGCAAATGATCCAATATGAACGTAATGAAGACGTAATCGTTGTCGTTCGATTTGGTCTTGTCGGCGGCGCTCATCAACTTGCTCGCCGTTTCCCGAATTTCCCGGCTGCGCTTTTGCGCCGCGGAAACCGCGTCCCATGCCTCGGCCTTGGCCGCGCTGGTTCCCGTGTGCTGGTCGTGCACCCAGCGATTCAATTGCTGCTGCTGGATTGTCTGCGCCTGGGCAAATTCAGCCTCGATCGCGCGCATCTCCTCTGCTTTTCCAGAAGAGCTTTCCCAGCGTTCCTGCGCCAACCAAGCAGTCTGATTAAAATAAACCGGCGACGCCTGAAACTGATAGAAAACAAAGAGCAGCACGCCGAGAAACAGGATGAAAACCTGCATCGGAATTTTGCAAACCGCGTTAAACATCAGGCCCATTCTACTTTCACGCAGCGATGCGCCCGAAAGATATCGCTGCACCTGCGACTGATCCGTGCCGAAATATGAGAGCGCCAAAAACATGCCGCCAATCAATCCTGACCAGAACGTATAGCGCTGATGCAGATCGGTTGTGAAATCAACGCTATCCAGCTTGTTAGACCGCCCGGCCACCGTCAGGATGTCGAAGAATGTCAATTCCTTTGGCAACTTTGCCACCAGCACCACAAAAGCGACGAACATACCAAGGAAGATCACCCCGAGTTGATACTTTTGCGTGACATTCACGGCTTCAGTGCCGCCGGCCACCGTGTAAATGATGACCAGCAAGCCAGTGCACACGATCGTGAAATCAAGTCTCCAGTGAAACACGGTCGAGAGCACGATCGCCGGGGCATAGATGGTGATTCCCGCCCCCAGGCCGCGCTGAAGCAGAAACAGCGCCGCGCCCAAAAGTCGTGTCTTGGCATCGAATCGTTTTCCCAGGAATTCATAGGCCGTGTAAACCTTCAGCCGCCGATAGATCGGCAGGAATACCGCGGCGATGATGATCAGCGCGAAAGGCGCGCCAAAATAATTCTGCACGAATCCCATGCCATCGTGGAAACCCTGTCCGGGCGTGGAAAGAAAAGTTGTGGCGCTGGCCTGAGTGGCCATTACGGATAGACCGATGATGATCCAGCGCGTGTTTCCCGAGCCTTTGAGATAGGTGTTGAGATTGCGGGTGCCGCGCGTGCGCCAGACGCCATAAAGCGCGATTCCCAGGAGGCTGCCCAGCAAAACTACATAGTCGAGGAGTGTCACGAAAATATGTTCTTCAGCATTATCAGCAATCCAACCCAGATGATGAAAACGACGACGACTACAAGATAAACCCGCGACCAGGAACGCAGCACCGGCAGGCCCGTGCTTTGGCTTTCAATCGCTTCAGTCGATGAGCCGCCATGTTGCGGCACGATGCTCTCGATCGGTTTGCCTTCCATTGCCATTTATTTTCCTAGCGAAACCAGGTTCGCAAACAGGCGATAGGCGCCTGGATTTCCCGCCGGCAGTTGCCGGAAGAAAACCAGGCTCGTGTACACGAAATATCCCTTGCCATCGTGCGCGATCAAAAGACCGCCCTCAAGCGGCGCTTCGCCGGGATCGGAGCAAGCCAATATCGGCGTGAAATGTTCATCCCACTGATTGGGATAATAGATTCCACGCTCTTGCACCCATCCGGCGAAATCCGCATCCGTGATTTTGTTCGGCGTATTCAGCGCCGGATGATCCGGGGCAAGAAACGTCATCTTGGCGGTTTCATCCGTCACGCGATCACTCGACAATCGGAGCGGATAGGGCGTCAATTGGGCGTTCTGAAGGCCGTCGGGCCGATTGTATTGCTCGATCACATTGCCGCCCGCTTCAACATACCCGAAGAGTGCCGGCAGATTCGCCGCCAGATCGGTGCGGACATTGAACGCGCGTATGCCGATCACCAGGGCATCGAGCCCGCGCAGCTTTTCGGGCGTCAAATCCGCGCCGGTCAATTGAGTGACCGTATATCCCATTTGCGCCAGCCCCTGGGCCACGCTGTCGCCAGCGCCGGCGATGTAACCGACCGTCTTGCCGCGAATTGCCAAATCCAGCGCAACCGCCTTGAGCCGCGCCGCCGGCTGCAGCAGTATCGGTGGTATGTGATCGTATTTAATTTCGATGCGCTGGTTGCTGAAACTCGCGCCGTTGATCTGCACCGAGGCGGCGATGCTCGCCGAAGCTGGGGCGGGCGGCGCCGTCACCGAAAATGAAAACCCGGCATGATCACCGACATCAGCCAGATCGAATCTCTGCTCCGCCGGCGAGACTTTCCAGCCCTCGGGCGTCTCCAAACGCAGAGTGCCAGCGCTATGAGCGCGAGACGCGCTGGCCTCAACTTGCACCGATCCCGTTGTCCCCGGTGCGAATAATTGAACTTCCGATGCAAAACGCAGCGAGACCGGCGGTATCACATCCAGCCGCCGCCTTAGTTCTCCTCGCTTTGGATCATTCGTAACCTGCACGGGCTCATCAGCAATGGTCAGAGTCTGTCCGCCAACGTCAAAATCAAACTCAACCGGAAACGCCGGCGGATTTTCCGGCCGGCCGATCAGCTTGGCATCATCGACGCGGAACATCCCAGCCGTTCCATCTTCGCGCAGCCAATAGGGCTGGCTAAGCAATGTGGCCGCCGGCAGCGTCTGGATCGCATCACGCGTTGCAGTTTGATTGGCCTGCAATTGGATCGCATCGGCAATCTGGCCAGATGTCGTCGGATATCGCACCGCCATCCAGCGCACGGCAACGTTGGATGTAATTGTTGCCGCATGGTGCAGATGCAGCGCCTCGCCCGGAACGATCTCCGCCTCTGCAACCGTCGTTTCAACCGAAAGTCCCAGGCATGATGCCAGGATTCGATCAAATTGCTGTCGCTTGTCATCCACCAGAATGTCGGCCGGCAGCGCCGCCAATTTGCTTCGGATCGCCAGCAGTGCCGGCACGCTCGCGGGGGGCTCTTTCACATCAAATTTGGCAATCGCATCGTTGGTTAACGCGCCAATCTCCGCCCCATTGGGCACGCGTTCCCAGGTAGTGTCTACGCCGTCGAGAATATCTTTGCTGGCAGGCTCGCCATCCAGAAGCGTGAATGCTTCCTGGTGCGGTCCCCCGCCGCTCGCGCCGGCAAAATTGCCGAAGCCCTGCGTCTTGTGCATCGCCCGACTGCGGCGCGCGATGATCGAGAACGATTGTCCGAGCACCGGATCGACTCCGCCATCGTCAATCCTCACGACCGACGCCGCATTTCCCGCCCCCGCTCCAGCACGTGGCCCGCCAAAACCGGCGTTCATGAAAATCCGCTTGGGTTGCCAGGGTGTGATTCCATCGACCAACTGCTCCGGATACGCCTTGGGGTCGCCGGATATTTTGAACGCAGCCAGCGCCAGCACCGCCGACGCCGTGTGGTGTCCATGCGTATTTCCAGGCACCGTGGAAAACCGCGTGACAATGACATCCGGCCGAAATGTGCGGATCACCCGCACCACATCGCCAAGCACTTCCTGGCGATCCCAGATCGCCAAAGTCTCCTTGTAATCTTTGGAAAAACCGAAATCGATCGCGCGCGTGAAATATTGCCGGCCCCCATCCAGCCGCCTCGCAGCCAGTAGTTCCTGTGTACGGATGACGCCCAGCTCTTCGCCAAATTCCGGTCCGAGCAGATTCTGCCCTCCATCGCCGCGCGTCAGCGAAAGATAAGCCATGCGACACCCGCGCCCGCGGGCCAGATACGTGATGAGCTGAGTGTTTTCATCATCCGGATGTGCCGCGACCATGAGCACGCTGCCCAGATTGGAAAAGCTCTTCAGATCTTGCAGGATGGCGGTCCCACTGGGCAACTCGGCTGCCCGCGTCGTGCCTTGCACCGCAAGCAATATCGATAGGGCAAATACGCATCGCCACGGAATTGCGGCATGCAATTGGCGTAGATGGTCCGCGTCCACCGACCGGGTATCAATTGACCAAGCATGGGAAAAAATGCGCGATGCTATTCTCATGCGCCACATTCCAGATGCCCAAACGCTAACGAGCAATCGAATGAAATCTCCTTATTTCTTCACCGCGAACGGCATCGCAAACGCCGTATTCTCCCAAACCATCTTGAGGATTCCACCGCCTGTCGCCGGGTCCGCATCTATCGACATCGTGAACTGATCCATTTGCTTATCCGGCGCAGCATCCTTTTGCAGATCGATCCGCGCCAGCTCGTTATCCTTTTCCTTGGCCTCTATATACGGGATGCCCCATTGCCCGACCTTCTTGTTGATGATCAGCTTGGCCGTCCCGTCCGCTTTGGGCAGTGTGAAGAGCGTATAAGCCCCAGCCGGAACCGTCGTATCTCCCATTACCATCGGCTGCCCAATAATCATCAGCGTCGCTTCATCCGCCCCGGTTCGCCAGACCTTGTCAAACGGAACCAGGCCGCCCCAGATTTTGCGGATCTCGCCGGTCCTGGGATCTTTGGAATAAGGCCGGCCATACACAATAATCATCAGCGGCCCGCCACGGCTGCCGATGTGCGCGCTCACGATTTCATGCGGGCTGATGCGAGTGGAAATTTCCTTAGTTTGACCCAGAGCCGGCAGCGCAATAGCCAAAATCAGCGCGAAAGGAATGAAAGCGGATCGAAGCAGTCTCATGGAGCTCCTTGGAATTTGGGGAGATGCGATGTTGATGCCCGCGGCGGGAATTGTCAATTCTGAGATCGGCTCCAGCCGTGATCGAACATGACGGCGCAGCACGGCGCGATCGAATGCTCGTGAGAGGGGCCTGAACACGGCTACGACACATTTTGCTCCTTTCCAGCCGCCGGTTAGATAAGCCTGTACGGGCTGAACCCAGGTTCCTGTCTCCATCATGCCGGGCAAGCCATCACATTCGCGGATAGGATTAGGGAATGGACGGTTACACCATCGGACAGCTTGCGAAAGCGGCGAATGTGCCAACGTCTACCGTGCGGTATTACGAACGGACTGGCCTGTTGAAACCTGATTATCGCACTGGCGGAAACTACCGTGGGTATAGCGGTGAAGCTCTCGAAAGGCTCCGATTCATTCGATCTGCACAAGCAACCGGCTTCAGCCTTGCCGACGTTAAGCGGCTGCTGCGCCTCATACCGTCCGATCAATCCCCGTGCAAAGATGTCGCGTCACTTCTCACAAAGCGGCTGGCGGAAGTTCAGCAGCGCATTCAGGAACTTCGGCTCGTCGAACGGGTGCTGTCGAAGTCGCTAAAGGGCTGTTGCACTGGCGACGAGCCAGATTTGTGCGAGGCGATCGTCAAGATGCAGGGGAAACAAGCTCGCCGCGCCATATCCCCACAAAAATGTCGAGCATCCGCTTGACCTTGCACTACGGTGCAACCTCTACACTTGTATCGGAGTCACCGGAATGTAGCCGTCGTGCCGCCCGTTGGCTTGGTGTCGGTTAAGGAGAATCGCCGTGTTAAACGCGCTTCCGATTTCCGGGTGCTGTGATTGCTGCCCAGTTCCCTACTCGTGTCCGTGCTGCCCTCCCCCCAAAAAGTGAGCCGGTGGAAGGCGACGTGTGGCCACGATTCCTCTTTTTGGGATTGTAGTCACACCTCCTTTCATAGCGGGAGAAAACACCATGAGAAAGCCAAAGATTCTGTTCCTCTGCACCGGCAATTCGTGCCGCAGCCAGATGGCAGAGGGCTGGGCAAGGCAATTGAAGGGTGACTCCATCGAACCGTATTCGGCTGGTGTGGAACCTCATGGCATGAATCCGCTGGCAATCAAGGTGATGGGTGAGGCTGGCGTAGATATTTCGGGGCAGCGCTCAAAACACGTCGATGAATTGCGGGCTGTGCCATTCGATTACGTCGTGACGGTATGTGATCACGCAAATGAAACTTGTCCCGTATTTCCGGGCCCGGTTAAGCGCGTTCACGCCGGTTTCGATGATCCCCCACGGCTGGCTAGGAATGCGAAAACCGAAGGGGAAGCGTTGGCGCATTACCGGCGAGTGCGCGACGAAATCCGCGCATTTGTGTCGCACATCGAAAACCGATTGGGCACAGTTTGAGCATATG
>Ga0302324_100025862_pt1 | contig 11239 bp, 7 predicted proteins | sample Palsa_T0_1_FD_201949 | JGI IMG/M metagenome (GOLD analysis project Ga0302324, IMG submission 201949) | Peat permafrost microbial communities from Stordalen Mire near Abisko, Sweden - Palsa_T0_1 | ecosystem: Environmental > Terrestrial > Soil > Palsa > Peat permafrost | place: Sweden: Abisko... | reverse complement strand
TTGACATGGCGCTTTACAAGGATTTCAAGGTCGGGGAACGCGCGAAGTTCCAGTTCAGGAGTGAGTTTTTCAACACCTTCAATCACACCAACTTTAGTGGCATTTCAACAAATTTCGGGGCTGGAAATTTTGGGCAGGTAACCAGCGCCCTCGACCCACGAATCATCGAATTAGTCGGGCGCTTCGAATTCTGAGCGCTTGAATCGCTCCACAGCAGCTCTGGCCATCACATCGCGGCAGAACGGGGGGGGCCTCCCCACTCCCCTCGTTCCGCAAAAAACAAGGCTAACCACGCCGGGCAACTCATATAATGACCTGGACCAGAAATGGGGAACAGGTCATCCCTGAATTAGGAATTATTGAGGGCCAGATTTACACCTCCAGACTGCTTGGTACCGTGTCGCGGCGGTTTTGCGGATTCCGCGTATGGCCATGGCACGCGAAGGTTGACCGAATGAGTTTCCACCCGGTCGGCTGCGAGTCAGGTCTTAAGCGGGTCGCTGCCGCTTGGTTGTTATCCTGCCTGCGATCTTCAGCGCTGCTCATGCTCATAGCTCCCGGGGCGGCATTTGCTCAATCTTCTTGCGCTCAGGATCCCGGAGTTCAAAAGCTCATCCAGGCAGGAAGTGATACTCATCGTTCTTACCAGGAGCGGAAGCACGACTACGGGGAAGCTCTTCGTTTATGCCGGCAAAGCACTCTCGCCTACGATGGCCTTTCCGTTTTGCTAATCCAGCACCAGGACGACGAAGCGGCCCTCCAATTGATTCAGGCTGGCTTGAAGGTGATGCCCAATGATCCATCACTTACTGCCAACCTGGCCATGGTCGAGCTCTCCGCTGGCCGGCCGAAGCAAGCTTTACAAGCACTCACCAAACTTCAATCTACGGCAAAGGTCGAGTTTTACCGTGGCTTAGCCTACCGTGCTCTTCGCGATGACCGCGCCGCTCAGAAGTCCTTTTCAATGTCCTTCGAAATGGGATACGAAGACCCGTACGTTCTTTACGCCCTGATCGAGCAGGATCACGCTTTGGGCGACCGCGAGGCGGGCTTAGAGCACTTCAGTATCTTTTCCGAGCGCTATCCGAATTCTCCCTGGTTGCACGTTCTGCTCGGCAATGCCTACGCATCGCGCCATGATGTAGCCAATGCCGAGGCAGAATACAAACAGTCACTCGATCTCGATCCTGATCTCCCCATGGTTCACTATGCCCTGGGGCGCCTGGCCTTTGACCGCGGTGATTACCTTTCAGCCGGAGAAGAGTTTCGCAAAGAAATTGAACTGGACCCTCCATTTGGCGAAGCTTACCTCTACCTGGGAGTGGCGCTCCGGAGGGAGGGGAAAAACGCTGACGCGCTTCCGTTCCTGGAGAAGGCCGCCGAGCGGGATCCGAATTTCGCGCTTACCTATACTCAACTGGCGGCCACTCAGATCCAGCTGCAGAAACTCGAGGAAGCCTTGCGCACGCTCCAGGTAGCCAAGCAGCATTTCCCTGACGAGGCGGCCTTTCCTGCCCAGCTCTCAAATCTGCTCTATCGCCTGGGTCGACAAGAGGAAGCCAAAAAAGAATCAGCGCTTGCGGAGACTTTGAGCAAAAAAGGCAATCTCCAAGGTCATGATGCTTCCGATCCTCACACCTCCCAGCTTGCGGGGGGAGGGCAGGTTGCTGCGCCGGCACCGGGAATGGCCAGTTCTCCTTTCTCTTCTTCCTCGAGGGGAGAAGAACGAGAGGAGCGTCCAACCGTCGAGGTGCACGTTGACTCTGAACTCGACCCCCTGAAGAAATGCCTCGCACGAGCTGAAAAGCAATGCGCCATCGACGCCTTTTCAAAGCTGCAGGATCCTAAACTCAAGGACCAACCTGAATATCTCGACTTGTCAGCCCAGGTGATGAGCCTGGAAGGCAAGAAGACCGAGGCTCTCGCGGCCATCGATCAAGCCATCAAAATGGAACCGAAGCAGGCCACTTACCTCATGACCGAGGGGCAAATCTACCAGAGATCTCACGATCAAAATCGTGCTATTCAATCCTTCCTTGAGGCGGCACAGTTGCAACCTGGATGGGTTGAGCCTGCCTATTCTCTGGGGATGAGCTTCTTCATGCTGGGCAACGAAGATAATGACACCGAGTACTACGATCGTGGGGCACGACACTTCAAAGTTGCGCTCGAACTGGATCCCAATTGTCACAAAGCTGAGTTCATGCTTGGGGTCGTGGACGCAATGGAAAACCACCTCGACAAAGCCAAACAACACTTTGAAACCGCGCTGAAAATGAGTCCTCAGAATCCCTACTACCTTATTCACTATGGAATTCTGTTGAAGCAGTTGGGGGACACTGACGGCGCGCTAAGGGAAATGAAGATCGCCGAGACGCTCGATCAGTCCAATCCCCTGACTTATTTCAACCTGGGTCTTCTGGAATCACAACTGCAAGAGTATGCCGCAGCCAGGAAGCAACTGGAAACCGCAGTGCAACTCGATTCCAATCTTGCCGCCGCTTATTACTGCCTGGGCGGCGTTTATCATCATCTCGGGCTCGCCGACCTGTCCCGTGCAGCGTATCTGAAGTTCCAAGAAGCCAAAGCACGCGAGCAACAGGAACAAACCGACCCCGTAGAAGCCGCATTCTCGTCTTCGGATTCACGTACATCGACTCCGAAATAGCGCTGCCTTGGGAGGCAGGTTGAAAAAAAAGTCCCTTTCTGTTCGCAGGTCGTCAGCCATCCATATGGGGCTGCTTCTTTTTGCGATCGTGGGGATAGAAGCACCAATTGCTCGTGTAGCGCCCGCCGCCGCAACCGCTCATGCCGCCTCCTCCTCATCTACTGGAATTCCGGTTACTTTCAAGGACGTGCGGGAATCCGCCGGCATCACTTTTCGACAGGACTCGACCCAGACGGAGGAGAAGTACTATCTGGAAACGATGGGCACGGGTGTCGCCTGGATTGACTATGATCAGGATGGACTGATGGATTTGTTCTTCGTTCAATCCGCCGCGACTGACATTTACAAGCCGCCCCAGCGCCTGCGCAGCGCGCTTTACCACAATAACGGCGACGGGACATTTACGGATGTCACGGAGAAGGCCGGCGTAGGAAGCGAAGGACTCTACGCCCAGGGCGCCGCCGTCGGCGACTTCGACAATGACGGGTACCCTGACCTCTATGTTACCGGCTATGGCCGCGCAATCCTTTATCACAATAATGGCAACGGAACCTTCACTTCCGTAACGGCGAAAGCCGGCGTTACGGACCAGGGCAACTGGTCAACCAGCGCAGGATGGTTTGATTATGACAAAGACGGCTGGCTCGATCTGGTGGTTACGAACTATATAGAGTGGACCCCAAAAACCAATACGTGGTGCGGCGAGCATCGGCCCGGATACCGTTCCTACTGCCATCCTGGCAACTACAAGGGCCAGCGCATCAAGCTCTATCACAATAATCACGATGGGACCTTCACCGATGTAAGCGATGCCTCTGGTGTCGGTAAGCCCGAAGCAAAGGGCATGGGCGTAGTGCTGGCGGACTTCAACAACGACGGCTGGCCCGACATTGCAGTCGCCAATGACTCCTGGCCGAACTTTCTGTTCATCAACAAGCACGACGGCACATTTGAGGATGCCTCGCTGGTTTCGGGTATGGCCGCAAGCGAAGACGGACGTTACGAAGCCGGCATGGGCATCGACGCCGCCGACGTGGACGGTGACGGCTGGCAGGACGTTTACATCACCCATCTTGATTTTGAACTCAATCGTCTGTACCACAACAATCACGATGGCACGTTTACCGACGATACCTTTCATTCCGGCCTCGGCGACAAGGCGATGCTGCTGAGCGGCGTGTCCATGAAGTTCGTGGACTACGACAACGACGGTTGGACCGATATCCTGCAATTAAACGGCGCCATGCTCGATAACATTCAGCTTTACCACGGCGAGGTAACGTATAAGGAGCCGCTGCTGATGTTTCGCAACCTCGGGCGAGGAATCTTCGAGAAAGTTTCGGATCGCCTGGGTGCTGACTTCATCCGGCCCATCGCCGGACGCGGCTTGGCCACTGCCGATTACGACAACGACGGCGACATGGATATCGCAACCAACAATCGCGGTGATTATCCCTCACTTCTGCGCAACGATGGAGGCAACGCCAATAACTGGTTGACCGTGCTATTGATTGGAACCCGCTCAAACCGGGACGGTATCGGTGCTTCTCTAAAGCTCAGTTCCGAAGGCTTCGTTCAGGTAGAGCAGGCGAAGGGCGGAATGGGTTACATGTCCGCGAGTGATCCTCGAATCCACTTTGGCCTGGGCAAGAGAGCCAGGATCGAATCTCTTGAAATTACCTGGCCAAGCGGACACATTGACCGACTGACGAGTGTACCGGTGAACCGCATCATTGCCGTAAAAGAGGGGACAGGAATCGTGCCCAAAACATTCCCAAGAATCGTGAGGGCGAATTGACGAGCTCCAAATCATGCCATTTCGAGCGTCGTGAAGGCGTTCGCAACAGGAACGTCTCCCTATGAGACTTCCCCGGCGGCAGTTTGTTGGCTCGTCGATCGTACTCCTTGGCGGCACGCTGATGGACGCGCTCGCCACGCCGCTCTGGGGCTGGAAGAGCTGTCTCGCGCTGCAAATGAAGCCCGCAGCGAATCCAACCTCATCAGTTCAGTTCGTAGATGTAGCTCATGAGGCCGGGCTGAATACGCCAAATGTCTGGGGAGGCGTCGAACACAAAAGCTACATCATTGAGGCCAAGGGCAGCGGCCTGGCATTCTTTGACTATGACCACGATGGTTGGCTCGATATCTACCTGACGAACGGTACCCGTCTGGGAGAGAAGTGGGCAGAAGGAAAGGCGCCGACGTCGCAGCTGTTCAAGAACAATCGCGACGGCACTTTCACCAATGTGACGGAGAGGTCGGGACTGGCGCGGACGGGCTGGCAGACTGGGGTGTGCGTCGGCGATTACGACAATGATGGTTGGGACGACCTGTTCTGCTGCTTCTGGGGACATAACATCCTCTTTCACAACAATGGCGATGGAACCTTCACCGACGTGACCCGCAAGGCTGGCGTTTACGATGAACAGGTGCGTTGGGGTGCTGGGTGCACCTTCCTCGACTATGACCGGGACGGTCACCTCGATCTGTTCGTTTGCAATTACATCAAGCTCGACCCAAGCGAAGCTCCTTCGCCCAAAGGGCCAGCGGTTTGCCAGTGGAAAGGGATCCCGGTATTGTGTGGCCCGCGCGGTCTCCCGGGAGGCACAAACCTCCTTTTCCATAACAACGGAGATGGGACCTTCACTGACGTTACGGAAAAGGCAGGCATACTGAAGCCCGGTCCGCGTTACGCCATTACTGCCGTTTCCTACGATTTTGATAATGATGGTTGGCCCGACATTTACGTGGCCGTAGATTCACAGCCCAGCATGCTATTGCATAACAACCATGATGGAACCTTCACAGATATCGCGGTGATGGCTGGCTGTGCCTATAGCGAAGATGGTCACGAACAGGCCGGTATGGGCGTCGCCGTTGGCGATTACGATTGCGATGGCTTTCTGGACATTTTCAAGACCAATTTTGCCGACGACACTTGCAATCTTTACCACAGCAACGGCGGTAGGACCTTCAGTGATGTGACGTTTGCGTCAGGCATTGGAGTCAACAACCAGTATGTGGCGTGGGGTTGCGGCTTCATCGATTACGACAACGACGGCTGGCCTGACATTCTCCAGGTCAACGGACACGTCTACTCCGATATCGATCACTTTAACGTCGGCGAGACTTTCAAGAACCCCCGGGTGGTATATAAGAACCTCGGCAATGGACAATTCAAAGACGTTTCAGCAGAGATGGGGAGCGGCATCAGCGAGCGCTTCTCCAGCCGTGGCGCGGCGTTCGGCGATTATGATAACGACGGCGGGATGGATGCCCTGATCCTGAATATGAACGATTTGCCATCGCTGCTGCACAACACCGGGGGGAACAAGCAAAACTGGATTAAGCTCAAGCTGCTGGGAACCCGGTGCAATCGCACAGCAATAGGGGCTCGCGTGCGCGTGCTCGTCGGCAGCCACGCGCAAATTGATGAAGTTCATAGCGGCTCGAGTGTGATGTCACAAAGCGATCTTAGACTGCACTTCGGAATCGGAGGGGCTGAAACCGTAGATCTTATCGAAATCAAGTGGCCCACCACCCAGAAAACCGAGCAATACATGAATGTGAAAGCCAACCAGATCCTTACCATCCGCGAAGGCACGGGCATAGTATCCACCCCCAAGTATAGGAGCAAATAGCTATTTCCCCAGCTGGTCTTCCGCTGAAGCAAAGGGCGTTGAAGCGGAATTCCGGAGGCTTCTGGCGGGATCTGATCGCCTATTTCAAGCGGTAAACAACGGCTATCGCAACAGCTTCCTTGACGTTCTCAAGTTAAACTCCTATTGTTTCTGAGTCGTCTCAATCGGGAGGCAGGAAAGTCCATGTCCGCATCGTACCGCCCCTACAAACGCTTCGTTCAACCATCACTCTTGCTGGCCGCCGCGCTGAATGCCGCCTTCCTGGCGGCCCCGGCTGCACTCAGCGCTCAGTCCGTGCCGCCGGCATTGGAGTCTCCGTCGCAGGGGCCGCCCCAGACGGGTCCACACGGCGAGAAGCTCCTTGGCATGCCGAAGTTTCATCAACCCGCGCCCTACGACATCGACGCGCACACCGGCTACACGCAGATCTTCGACGGTAAGAGTTTCAAAGGATGGGATGTCGACACCAAGGTCTGGCGGATCGAAGACGGCATCATGGTTGGTGAAACGCTCGCGGACAAGCCGATCGGCAACAACTACATCGTCTATAGCGCACAGAAAACACGCGATTTCGACCTGAAGCTGCAGATGAAGATCGAAAAAGGCGGTGGCGGCGGCATTCAGTACCGCAGCCTCACGGGCGTGCCGTGGGGACGGACGCAGCCGCCCGGTACACCGCCGTATGACCTCAGGTTTATGATGACCGGACCCCAGGCGGATTTCTGGTTCCCGGTCAATGAACACGCACAGTCGTACTCGGGCCAGTGGTACTCAGAAAACACGATGCAGGGCGTGCTCGCGTATCGCGGCCAGGTAACCCAGGCGCTGCCGGGCCAGACCAATCGCCTGGTTGCCAACATCGGTGACATACAGGCGCTCGGTGGCTATGTGAAGACGAACGAATGGAACGACTACGAGGTCATCGCCCGCGGCGGCGTGATGATGCATATCATGAATGGCCAGCTGATGGCAATCTTCATCGATGACACCAAAGACTCCGTCAACAACCAACCGGGCTTTATCGGCTTCGAGATCGAAAGCCAGCCGTGCAAGATCTCTGTGCGGGATATCTGGCTGCGAAGTTTCGACTAGCTGGTCTGGTCTGAACTTCCGATGATTTTATTACGGTGTCAGTACATCGCGGCTGGTCGACCCACCCGCCTCGAAAGGAGCGGTGACGCACCATCTGTTGGCCAAGCAGAAAAATGCCGGCTGAACCTTGCATAGGAAGTCATCACCGCCAGGAAACCCTTTATGAGTCTGATTATGCAAGCGGTATCCGGTTTCACAAAAAGCCTGCCGTTCATGGCACTGTGGCTTGTGGTGTTTGCCGTGTTGGAGCGGCTGTTCCCGGCCGTGGAGCGCAAGGCCGTCAAAGAATGGCGATTCAATCTCTCAGTATCAGTTTTGTATATGACGGTTGGCGCGATCGCCGCCGTCGTTGGCGACCTCATCGGCGAAAAGTTGAGAGCGGGACTTCATGGAGGTCTGATCAACCTCAAGATCGGGAAAACTGGTGGCATTGTCCGAGATCTCGCGGCCACGTTGCTGTCCATTCTGATCTTCGACTTCTTCTACTACTGGTGGCACCGCTCGGAGCATAAATATCCCGGGCTTTGGGCTATACATAAGCTCCATCACCTGGATCCGGGAATCAACGTGTCCACGAATTTGCGCCATCATTGGCTCGAGGATGTGGGACGCATTCCAATGATCACGATCCCGATGGCCATCTTGTTCGATCTCTCACCGCGCGCCGGGGGCGCGATTGGTTTTGCTTTTTCGGCCTGGACGTTCTTTATACATGCCAATCTCAAACTCGGTCTGGGCCGTTTGAGCTGGCTGGTCGATGGGCCTCAAGTACATCGCATCCATCACAGCAAGTTACCAGAGCATTTTGACCGTAACTTCGCCGCATTCTTTCCCATTTGGGATGTCATCTTTGGAACTTATTATCATCCTGGCCGCGGAGAGTTTCCCCCGACCGGAGTGATTGGCGAGCCGCAGGTCACGACATTGAGGGAGGCAGCTTGGCTGCCGTTTCGCACCTGGCGGTGGGCGTCCCCCGCATCTGCGGACGCCGAGGTTGAATAAGGATTGGAAGCGTGAAGGAGACGATTTGAAGAGTAACGGCATCCGTCAAATCAGGGCCGCCATGCTTCGCATGGATGGAAAGAAGATCACTCAATGCTACCTAAGCACCGTCGACGGAATGGTCTTAAAGCTGGAACCGCAGCGCTAATTCGATGATCCTGGGATCAAGAGCGCTGGTTACCTGACCGTAGTTTCCGGCTCCAACGGATTTTGATACACCACTGAAGTTTGTGTGATTAAAGATGTTGAAGAATTCACTGCGAAATTGGAAATTACCGTAATGGAAGCCTGGGACACAACCGCGCCCCTTGAATCGGTTACGGTCCCGCTCAGCGTTCCAGTTGTGGTCAACTGCGCCCACGCTTCAGTGCTATGCAAAACCCAACAAAGGGAAGCGAACAGGAATAATTTCACGGCACGGGCGACCATCATGTCACGTGTCATTTTCGTTTCCTCCTGGCTTTCGGCTGGTCCAGCTTCGTGCCCCAGCGCTAGCCCGAAAAAACACTGGGAAATCTTCCGGAACATTTCAGGGAGGACCGCCCGGCTTGGAGCACGCGATCTGGGGCGCGAGCGGTGAGAGCTGGTGAAGCGACCCGCTGAATCGTCATAGTGCTGAGCGCCGCGCTCCGGCCGGCTCGATCCTCCTTCGGCTCGGCATAATAGGAAAATTAATTTCTTCTGTCAATGGCAAACTGAATACTGTTTGCAAAATGGTGAGCTGCCGGGATGTACTGTGCCTTTTCCTCGGCAGTCTTGTGGAAAGTGAGAAGACGAATGACTCGTCCTTGTCAGTGGTCTGCCCTCCAGTCCCGCCCACCACCTACAGCATGTGGGCAAACCATAAAGAAAATGTTTTTCTACTCTCTCTAATAATGGGAACTTTCTTTACATAACCTGAGCCGCTGTAGTATAAGGTGGCTCGTCACTGCGATACCCGGCGGCGCAATAGCGAACCGGGTTTATTGCAGAGTCTCAGGACGGGAGACTGAAAAATGAAGACTCAGGATGAAGGCAAGACTCGGCGCAGCTTTATCAAGGACAGTGTTATCTGCGGCGCAGGCTACGCGGCCCTCGGATCAACCAGGATCTTGGGAGCGAATGATCGGGTTCGAATTGGCGTGATTGGGGTCGGAGGAAGGGCGACCGAACTGATGACCTGTTTCAATCCGGGTCCCAATGCTTTGTGGGCGGGTATGCCGCAATTCAAGATAGCTCCGGTGACGGGCGCCGAGTTGGTAGCAGTGGCCGACGTCTTTGAGCCCCATCTGGACCGGGCTGTCGCAAAAGTCGGCCCGGGCACGGCAAAGTTTCACGATTACCGCAAGCTGCTTGACCAAAAAGATATTGATGCCGTAATTATCGCGGCCCCGGACCACTGGCACAAACAAATGCTTATCGATGCGGTGCAGGCGGGCAAAGACGTCTATGTCGAGAAGCCTGTTACCCACTCCGTCGAGGAAGGCCCGGAAGAGATCCAGGCGGTGGAGAAGAGCGGCAGGATGGTGCAAACCGGAACCCAGCATCATAGTTGGAAACATTACATCCAGGGCAAGGAAATTATTGACTCCGGTGCTCTCGGGCAGGTGCGGCTGGTCGAAGCTTATTGGTATTTGAATTACACCCCTGGGATGGAGGCGATGCGCCGGGCGAAGATGGATTACTCCAAGCTCGACTGGAAGGCATGGCTTGGATCTGCGCCCGATCAGCCCTTCAACGAGGATAGATTTCGCTGGTGGCGCTACTTCCACGACTTCGGAGGCGGTTCTTTGACTGATCTGATGGTCCACTCCCTGGACACCATTCAGTGGTATATGGACAGTCCCACCCCCTCGACCGCAATTGCCAATGGTCACGCCTACGATTTCGGGTGGGATTACCCCACCACGTTGACTTGTACGCTGGAATATCCCAAAGGATTTCTGGTGAGCTACATAGGCAATCACTTAAACTCGGTGGATTTTGGCAGTATCGTCTTTTACGGTTCCAAGGGCACCTTGGAAGTCAATCGAGCGGCTCTTTCCGTTTACGACGAGCCAGGCCGGTTCAACTACAACTCCGCGAGCCGGCGCTGGCGGCCTGACCCCAAGCTTTACGTCGAATCAGAATATGAAGGCACCTCCGATAACCTGCAGAGGTGGTTAGACAGCATTCGAAGTCGCCAAACCCCAAACACTAACATCCACGTCGGAGTGGCCAATGCCCGTGCCGCCCACATCGGCAATGCCGCCCTCATGAGCGGGAGGAAGGCTAAGTGGGATGAAGCAGGGCAGAAAATCATTCTCGTATAGGAGGGTAGGATGATTGGCTCACCTGGAAGACGGGAGCTGTGTCTGCTCGCCTTATTAGTCCTTTTTTCCATTCCCCTTCGCGCGGCCGGCAGCGACGATTTTGGTGCTCTATTCGCCGGCTCTGCTCTGCAGCACGCCATCGGAGACAAAGACGACTGGTCTTTCCACGACGGTGTCCTAATGGCAAAGACAGATCCTGCTGCAACGGAAAGCGTATTTCTCCTCAGGCAAGAACGATTTGGAAACTTTATTCTCAAGTTTCAGGCGCGGTCGGATGGCGCCGCCATGAATGTCCTTTTCCGAGCATCCATTCTGCCGCCGGGCCAGCTCGCGGGTTTTGCCACTACAGTAGGCGGCAAACACTGGGGCAATCTGAGCTTTCGAAAACCAATAGGCCGTTTCCCGGAAGTAACGAAGCAGGAGCCAGGGCATGCTGCCCCAGGCTTCCCAGACGCCGCAGGCATGCCTTTTCTTCGCGCGGCAGCAGAAGTCGAACTGGTTCACCCCGATTCGTCTACGACTGGGATGGCCTTTCCTCAAGGCCA
>Ga0302324_100025860_pt1 | contig 11240 bp, 15 predicted proteins | sample Palsa_T0_1_FD_201949 | JGI IMG/M metagenome (GOLD analysis project Ga0302324, IMG submission 201949) | Peat permafrost microbial communities from Stordalen Mire near Abisko, Sweden - Palsa_T0_1 | ecosystem: Environmental > Terrestrial > Soil > Palsa > Peat permafrost | place: Sweden: Abisko... | reverse complement strand
GCCGCTATATCAAATCGCGCGTCTACTGGAAGCTGTCGGAGATCGCGACGTTCATCGAAGGGCTGCCGCGCCAAGCACGCCCCGGTGAACAGTCCTCGCTGTGTTTCCCAGGCGCAGAGGCTGCCACAGCCAAGCGCAGTCGCAGCGCGCGTTTAAACGCTGAGGCCGGTAATACAGTCACAGCATCGTCATAAAAACCGCCCCGGCGTGTTAGCACGGGGCGGGGTAGCGGTAAGCGAACTTGTCTTGCGGACAAGCAAACTTACCGCATCGCGTCGCCGTTGTAAACGTCAGTCGGGGCCTCAACTTTTCCGAGGTCCATGTGTGTAATATCATACCATTTCCGCTACGATGCCGCGCCCCTGACGCAGCGCGGTGCTTGTACACCTTGGGACCGCTTCTTCGGCTGTCCCGCCGCCGGTGGTCACTCGCCGTAGACGGCCGTGCCGTCGTCCTAAAGCCGATGGAGCTGATCCTCGGCCCGCGCTCCGACGAGTTCGTTGCCACGCTGTGGCGCCTGTGCCGAGTCAAAGTATCCGAGCTTAGCGCGGAGCAGTGGCAGGCCATCCTCACCCATTTGCAACTCCACGAGCTGCTCGCTGATCAGAAGGCGCGCGAGGCCGCAAGACCCACGTGTGTTGGCCGGAGTGGCGGTGATGAATGACGGGGTCGCAGGTGCGGCCGGCATTACCACAGCGGTACAATACCTCCCGCTCGATCATCTGAAGGACTTCCCCCGCTGGGTCGCTTGGCGGGCCGAGCCGGCCGAAGGATCGGCTGCCCCGAGGAAGGTGCCATACAACCCGCGCAGGGTAGGCAGGGCGAGCGCCACGGATCCCTCGACGTGGGCAAGCCGTGAGCGAGCGGAAGCGTGTGCGGCCCGCCTGCCGACGCGGGGCGAGTTGCCGAAGGGAGTTGGGCTGGTCCTCGGCTCCATTAGCGCCGAACTTGCTGTCGGTGGCATTGACCTCGACACCTGCCGCAACGAAGAAGGTGCGATCGTATCCTGGGCTACGGACATCATTGATCGGCTGGACAGCTATACAGAAGTGTCCCCGTCCGGGACCGGATTGAAGATATTCTTTCGTTACGATCCCGCTGACCTCCCCACCTATCGCAAGGCTATGGACCGCGGTGAGGAGCAGGGCAGCGGTCGCAAGTGGGCGCCCCCAGGGGGACCCGGCGGTCATCCCCCCGGCATCGAGCTGTATCTCGATGGTCGCTATTTCACGGTCACCGATCTGCGTCTTGAGGGCGCCCCGGAAGCGCTACGTCTGTTGGACGCCGAGGCTCTGCTTTGGGTCATCAATGTTGCCGGGCCGGGGCGTGTGGGTTCCGGCGCCACTCGGATCGAGCAGAGGAGCCACACAGATCAATCGCGTAGTGCCAACGCGCTCAAGCTGGGAATCAAGCTGCGCCGTGAGGGCAAGACGTATGAGGAGATGTGTGCGATTTTGCACGATGATCCCCAGACCGCGGACTGGTGCCGTGAGAAGGGTGAGTTGCGTGGCGGGCGCGAGCTTCGGCGCATCTGGGAGAAGGCTGGGGCGAACGGTGGTGAGAAGCAGCGTGGGGGGCGGGAGCTTCGTGTGCTGCTCGACATCGCGGCCGATGTCGAGGTCTTTCATGCACCAGACGGTAAGTCGTTCGCTGACGTCGTGGTCGACGGTCATCGCGAGACGCACGAGCTACGCGGAAGCACTTTCCGAAAATGGCTATTACTGCGATTTTTTGAGCAGACCAGTCGCGCGCCAAGCAATGGCGCCGTGGTGCAGGTAATCGACCTCACCGACGCGCGCGGTAGGTTCCAGGGACCGCAGCGCGAGGTATTCCTGCGTGTTGGGCACCTCGAAGATGTGATATACCTCGACCTCGGCGACGACCGCTGGCGCGTGGTCGAGGTCACGGCTGACGGCTGGCGGGTGATCAACGCACCGCCGATCCGGTTCCGACGACCCGACGGAGTGCTGCCGCTGCCCGAACCGGCACGTGGTGGCGACATCGACCAGTTGCGGCCACTTCTGAACGTGGATGACGACGGCTTCGTGATGGCGGTAGCTTGGGTGCTCGGTGCCCTGCGCGGGAAGGGACCTTACCCGGTGCTAGCGGTGTCAGGGGAGCAGGGGTCTGCCAAGTCCACGTTCTCGACCCTTATGCGCAACCTAATAGACCCTAACGCGGCCTCGTTGCGAGGCTTATTGCGGCACGATCACGACCTGCACATCGCGGCTAACAACGCTCACGTCCTGTGTTTCGATAACGTCTCGAAGCTAAGCGACTGGCTGTCGGACACGCTTTGCCGGCTGGCAACCGGCGGAGGCTTTTCCGCCCGCCAGCTCTACACCGACACGGACGAGGTGTTGTTCAAGGGTATGCGGCCGCTGCTGCTGAACGGAATTGAAGACTTCGTTGAGCGGCCGGATCTAGCCGATCGTTCGATCGTGCTGCTACTGCCGCGCATCTGTGATGCGGATCGGCGCACCGAAGCGGACGTCTTTCGCGCGTTCGAGGCGGCTCACGCGGGAATCCTCGGCGCGCTTCTGGACGCCGTGGCATGGGGCCTGCGAGAGCTGCCGACCACGATCGCTGCGGACCTGCCGCGCATGGCGGATTTCGCCCTTTGGGTGACCGCATGTGAGGGTGGGCAGTGGGAGCCGGGCACGTTCCGGGCGGCGTACGACGAGAACCGCGATCAGGGGCAAGCCGACCTGCTAGAGGCTGATGCAGTCGGTGCGGCGATCGTGGCGCTAATGAACGAACTCGACCGCGACCGGCCAGGGCGCACCCAATGGGAGGGCACTCGCCAGGACCTCCTGGGCGAGCTGACGCTGCTGGTGGACGATGCCCCGCGGCGCGACCCGCGCTGGCCGAAGACGCCTAAGGCCATGGGCGATCGCGTCCGGCGCATGGCAACGGTCCTGCGCAAGGTCGGGATCGAACCTGTATTCCTGCCGAGGTCGCACGGCCAGAACCGGATGATCCTGCGACGCCTGCCACAACCGAAAGAGGAGGACCTATGGGGGGACGTGCCATTCTAGCGCACGCGGTCCCTTGTGGGCCTGTTGGCGTCGTTGGGCGGCGTACTGGCGCGGCGGCGCGGGTGCACTTGAGCCGGCCGGGTGCAGTTGGCCAAACTGAAGTGCACCCGCAAGTGCACCCGCAAAAACCGCATATTCCTGTGGGTTTAAGCCCCCAAACAGGTGTTGGGTGCACTTGGTGCACTTGGCAACCTACCTTCCTCCGTCTTGTTTTTTTGGGGGGAGCAGGGGGGCACCCACAATGTGGGTAATGCACGTAAAGGCCCTGATTCAACTGCACCAAGTGCACCCATGGGCATGCATGCACTCCATCCTATTGAAATCACATGCGTTATTCGGGTGCACTTGCGGGTGCACTTACGGGTGCACTTGCACACCCGCGGGTGGCCAAGTGCACCGCACCGACGTGCACTACAGGTTTTATACCTACACAGGTCTGGCGGATTGGTCCGCCCAAAATCTGGCGCCCCACCGCCCTACGATGGTTCCGCCACGTCACACCACCCACATACTCCTGGGTGTGCCGCCCGCGCGGCACGGATTTCCTGCCCCTGGGCGCTGCCGATTAATAGCTTATTAAGAGGGAGGAGGTGCATAAGTCATTGATACGACGCAATATGATGTCAACCCGCTAGACAGGGCTAACGACAGGGTAACGCGGCTACGAAATAACGATGGCTTCTTCAATATACTGCTCGACAATGCTGCCAATGTGTTAAAATATAAAAGCACAAAGCGCGCCATTACTCGGTGTTAATCGGTTGGACAGCGCTATATAATAGCGCTATGTCCGCCAACCATGCTTTGCCCTTACTTCCAAATGCCGACACCGATGCTTCTGAGCGGAGTGCAGCGGCGCGCCTGCTGGCCCGTCCAGGCCGGCCACGCCGACGACGGCACGAGGACCTGTGTGTTCGGGTGGAGGTGGACTGTCGGACCAAGGCCGGCCGGGCAACAAAGGAACTGCGGGCTGCCTTACTCACCCATGTCGGCCCAAAGGCCAACGCCGCGCAGCTAGCTCTCATTGCGCAAGCGTTGCAGTTGAAGTTGCGACTTGTGCTGCTCGACCTGCGGTTCCTTGAGGCCGGCGGTGCAATGTCGGCGCACGACTCGCGGACGTACCTAGCATGGAGCAATAGCTTCGTGCGGCTGCTGCGACAATTGGGCCTAGAGGCGCCCGCCGACCGCCCGATCACCCTCGCTGAAGCATTGGCCGCTGGTGCCGCCCCGTTGACCGCTGGCACGGCGTCCCCCGCACCCGCGGCGAGCGCCCCAGGACCGGACGCACTGCCGCCCTGGGCGCACCCTGGCGCGACGTCGGCTCGATGAACGCGGACATCCTCTCCGCAATTTATAGCCCTGCGCTGTTCCATCCATGGTTTCGCGACCTCGGGACGTGGCGCGCTTGGTTGACGTTCCTCCGTGCCCTTTTCGCGTTGCCGATGGATGACGCTGACCTCGTAACGTTCCTTGAATGCACCGGCCGAACAGCAGCACCCACCACGCGCGCGACGGAGGCTTGGTTGGTCGTCGGACGCCGCGGTGGCAAGTCGCTCATTTTGGCTGTGATCGCAACGTTTTTGGCGATCTTCGTTGACTGGTCCGGCTGCCTTGTGCCCGGCGAGTCGGCGTTGGTGCAGGTCATCGCAACGGACCGGAAGCAGGCCCGCATTATCTACCGTTACGCTCGTGCGATGATGATGCGCGTCCCCGCGCTCAAGCATCTGGTCGCGAGCGAGACCGGTGACGTTATCGAGTTGACCAACGGGATCAGCATCGAAATCACCACGTGCAGCTACCGGGCGGTGAGAGGTTACACCATCGTCGCCGCGCTGCTTGACGAGATCGCCTTTTGGCGCAGCGACGATACCGCGGCCAATCCAGACAGCGAGATACTTGCCGCGCTGCGCCCCGCGATGGCAACGGTGCCGGGCGCCATGATTTTGGCCGCATCGTCACCGTACGCGAAACGTGGTGTGCTCTACGCCGAACATCGCAAGTCGTTCGGCAAGGATGGCCCGGTGCTTGTGTGGCAAGCGCCAACGCGCGTGATGAACCCGACCGTGCCGCAGTCGGTGATCGACGAAGCGTACGAGCGTGACCCGGCCAGCGCCGCCGCGGAGTATGGTGCGGAGTTCCGGTCTGACATCGAGGGCTTCGTGACACGCGAAGTGATCGACGCCGTTACGATGCCGGGGCGTTTTGAATTACCTGCTATTGACGGCGCATCGTACCTCGCCTTCGTTGATCCTTCTGGTGGCAGTTCCGACTCCATGACGCTGGCCGTAGCTCATCTAGAGGGTGCCCGGGCTGTGCTCGACGCGTTGCGCGAGGTGCGCCCGCCGTTTAGCCCTGAGGCGGTGGTGAAGGAGTTCGCCGCGCTGCTCGCGCAGTATGGATTATACGAGGTTGAGGGCGACCGATACGGCGGCGAGTGGCCGCGCGAGCGCTTCAGCGAGCACGGTGTCAGCTACCTGTGCGCCGAGAAGCCAAAGTCGGACATCTACCGCGAACTGTTGCCCGTCCTTAACAGCGGCAATGCGGAGTTGCTCGACGTGCCACGGCTCCAAGCACAACTCACGGGCTTGGAGCGGCGGACGGCGCGCGGCGGACGAGATTCGATCGACCACGCACCGGGCGCACACGACGATCTAGCCAACGCCGCGGCGGGGGCGCTCGTGCGCGCGGTCACCTGGGGCGGCGGCGCCTGGGTTTGGAAACGGCTGGGGGAATGATGGTCCCCGCCGAGCATCTGGGCCAAGCTAGAATGTTCCGCCAATCGGTGGTCGTAGCCGACCACCGGGTAAATGTCGGGCTGTCCACGATTGCCGAGCCGTTGCGGCGACGCCTCGCGCGCAAGCCCACGCTGCGATCTGATCAGGTGATCGACACGTCGAGGGCCTGGGCGGAACTGGTATCGGACGCGTTCACGCTCGGCCTGCGCATCAACCCCCGGAAGGGCTCGCTGTCGATAATCGAGACACGGGTTTGTGGTGGCAAGTGGCGATCCGACGGCTGGGACGAACCGGACTGGCAATCTGGCATCTCGGTTATCCGGATAACTCTGATGGCCGAGGACGGCTGCCTGAAAACGACCGTTCAGCCCTTGGCGAACTTGCTGCTTCACGCCCTGGCGCGGCGCTTCGAGCGCGGTGACGGCCGCACAACAGGTACCGTCGTGCGCGACCTAAAGGCGCTGGCGTCCGGTGCAAGCGGCTGCGCCATTGCTATCCCGGTGCCCTCCGGGGGTCGGTGGATAGGCGAGCGCAAAGCCGTTCGCGACGAGGGCCAGCAGCAAGACGTTACTGTGTTTGACTGCAAAACGTACCTTCACTAAAACAAAAAGGAGTCATCAGCATGCGCGTTCAATTTCGTGATGCACCCGCCGACGCCAACACCGGGAGGACGTTGGTCCAGACGTTCCCTCCAGGCACGTACTACCTGATGACGGCCGCGGGCGGGCGCGTCAGTCTCTACCGAGTGGAAGACCCTTCGATGAACCTTGGCAACGTTGGTGAGGATGCGCGCGAGGGGCGTGCGACACAGGATCGCATCATGACGATCAATCAACGGAACACGGCCTTCTGGGCGGGCAAGATGGGCGGTAGGCGCCCGGCGCCGAGGTCGGCTCGATGAGCGCCATCGAGGAGTTCTCGGAGAAATTGCGCACCCAGGCTATAGCGCATGAGGCCGCGCTGGCGGCGGGCGCTGCGGTCAAAGCGAGCGCTGCTGACGCCGAACGCAGAAAGGACACCGAACGGGTGGCGTCGGAGGCGTTGGCAAACCGCAGGGCGGAGGAGGCGGTGGCCGAACAGGCAGCCGTCACCGCGCGGAACGCCCAGCGCGCGGTGGCCTTGCGCCAATTGCTGGCCAACAGCAAGCCCGACAGCCTGGGTGCCGGGCTGCGCGTCGCCATAGCGCGGCGGGAGAATGCGCGCGACACGCTTGGTGACGCTCGCGCTGAGGCCGAACGTGCCAGGGAGGAAGTTGCTGCCGCGCAGTCTGTGGTGGACGGATACGCCGGCCTCGACGCCGAGCGAGACACCCGGGCGGTGGCAGCGTTCCGCGCCGGCAGCTTAGGCGAGGACGACCCGGACCTGCTTGCCGCTTTGGCCGCGCGCGATGCCGCCACAGCGCGCCTGGACGCCGCCCAGCGCGCCGAGCGCGTCCTGTCGGCGGCGGTGGGCGAGGCCCACGCTGCAAGCCTAAATGCGGACGAGGCTGCCGTCCTGGCGGCTACCGCGGTGGTTGCATCGGAGGCAGACAGATATGCCGCCGCGCTGGAGGAGGCCGAGCAGCGCGCTGCGGTGCTGCGCACCGTGCTGATGTCGGCGGATGCGCTGTGGTTGACCGCGCCGGGCGTCGGCGCGCCTATCGCGATGCCCCTGACGGACCGGCAGCGTCGGCTGATCTCCAACCCCCCGGCCAACACGCTGGCCCGGCGCGATCCGGCCATTGCGGAGGCGTTCAAGCGGCACTTCGGGGCGCTGTTGGCGGGCCACAACTCTGTACTATTAGCCGAGCTGCCCGAAGAAGTCCGCCGTGTCCAGCCAATCGGTACCATGTGTGACGTTGGGACCGGCCAGGCAGATGGTATGGTCGCCTAGTCAGACTCTCAGGTTATACTAGGAGGTGCGGGCGCTGAACGAAGTCCGTGACGGTTCGGAACTCCTGGATCGGCGACGCCGTTATGTTTGGATTGAGATAGAGGATTTACTTGCGGTAACAGGATCGACGAAGGGAACCGTGCTGACAAAACCGGCGCACTTCCGGCCGCCGGCAAAGACAAGGCGCTCAAGGCTTGCCTTGCGTGCCACCGCAAGATGCAGTTTCGGCACTACAAGCTGGGCGCCGTACGCGCTATGTTAAAACCTGACGACGTGGCCAATTGTTGGAAATCGGGGGGGGGGATGGGACCGGCTCGAAGGTGTATGGGACTCGCCAAATATGGTGAGCGTGGAGGTCCATATCGGGCCGCCAGGAGCATGGATAGCCGGTTGACGTTTGTGTCCCTCTGGCAGACGGATATGTCCGGCATCAGAATTGGATGATGGAAATGGCTAGTGCTGCTGAGGATGTGCCCTCATTTGACCAGCCGCCTGTGACCGAAGTCGGGCTGTCTATCCAATTCGCATCGATCCCAGGATTTCGCAGCGTCCATATTGGTCTTCTTTGGCAACATTTCAGGCAGATATACCCGAAGGTGTCGGAACAGGCACCGGTTGGGCCTGTGTTTGAGACATTTGGATCGGGGGCACCGTCGACGCCTCAATTCCAAATCGAGACGCTGATGGTCCCTCCCATGGCGCGGTTTTGGTTTGAAAGCACAGATGGGGTGCGCCTCCTGCAGGTTCAGCAGGATCGCTTGATTCATAACTGGCGCAAGATTAACAATGAGCCTTACCCACGGTATGAGCCGATTCGGGAAAGATTTTTCAATGATGTGGGTGAAACGTCTGGTTTCTTGGAACGTGAAGGTTTGGGGCCGATCCAGCCTAACCAGTGCGAAGTGGTCTATACCAACGTGGTGACGCTGCCAGATGGCACCGATCCTCACAGTCATCTAGAGCGGATCACGCCACTCTGGCGCGGTTGGGAGCACGAGGCGGAACTTGCGCCCTTGGAAAACGTGAGCATGCGCTTCCGCTACTTGATGAGGTCAGACGAAGTGCCGGTAGGCAGGGTGTATGTAGAATTTCAACCCGTACGCATGATCGCGGACGCTGCTCCTGCGATTAAGATCGACATTACCGCGCGAGGCAAACCACGTGAGAGTAACATTGAGAGCGCGTTTCAATTGTTGGATGTGGCTCGTAGGGCTGTTGTCCGGACCTTTGATCGTGTGACCACCCAAGAAATGCACTCAGTTTGGGGAAAGGTTCATGTCAGCTAATTTAGCTCGGCAACTGCCAGCTACCGTCCAAGACTCGCTCGCCTCCAGAACCGTTGGTAGCGAGGCAGGCACCAGTCAACTCCGCTATGAAAACTTCCGTCGGCATTACGAATTGGGCCCCGACGAGAAATGGCAGGTCGCGGTCGTCGAAAAATTGGTGGCGTTTGCCAAACTGCCCCTAGGATGGGACGGTTATAGTGCCCCACCAGTTAAGTGGGATGCCGGAATGTTCGCCTTGAACGTACTTACCCAAGTGATGTTACCTCGTACGCCGGCGCCACAGATCGTGCCTTCATCGGCGGGTGGCGTCCAGTTCGAATGGCACACCGGAGGTATCGATTTGGAGTTTCACGTCTCCGGGCCGTACGATTGTGAGCTTTGGGTTGAGGACCATTGCACAGGAACGAATAAATCTGTCCTGGTGAGCGATGATCTGTCGGACTTGCAAAACGCGGTTCGGACACTGACCAGCCGATAGCCAGACAGCAGCGCGCGCTACGTAGGCCGCAATGCCAGACGACGGATCAATCCCCGATTCGGCGGGCTTGTTGCGGCGCATTCATCCGACGCAAGTCGTGAATGACAGCAACGCTGGTGTTCTCCGCCCTTCGTCGGCGGCGTTCAAAGACGTCAGCATGTCCGTTGACGTAGAGACGTTCCTAATTGCCCTAGGTTTAGACTGGCAATTCTCATTGCGGAGTTTTCCTGATCATTCACTGGTAAGGCTCCTTGCGGGGAGGGCCCGGGCAGAAAACCAAGCGGTCGTGTCATGTCCAATCCCAGGCGAAAATGAAGCCCACGCCGAGGTTCAGGGGAAGAAATCACCCGGAATCGCTAATAGGTTGCGAGATGCCTCCGAATGGGTAGCCTGTCGAACAACTCGAGTCTGATGAGATGCTGAGGCTACTTGGTTGACCGCTCGGGCTGCCGGTGGGCCGAGGTGAAAATTGGGCCGTTCGCCACATAGGTTAGGGGCAAGACGCGATCCAGTCATTATGCGACGATCCGCTGCTGAGCGCGTCGGCCCCAATTCACCCACGCGTACTCCTGAATCCGAATGTCGGAGAGGCCGTCAAATACTGAGAAGATAAGCGTCTTAGTATCATTCTGATTGTAGACTGACATGGCGCGGTATAGATGTATGTTCCGATACCGATACGTATTCAAACGCAGATCCGGAACGTCTCCATGTCAACCTACGTCCTCACCAGACTCGAAATTCGCCCCGAACACGAATTCTCGCTGACGTGCGACGAATGGCAACTACGAGTATTCGACGCGGCCACATTATTCACGGCCTTCACGTTCCGCGGACGGTTCAAGACGCGCCGTCAGGAGTTCGATACATTGCCGCCGGCCATTGAGGCCGCGCGGAACGACGACCGCACCTGCGCCTACGCGGTCGCACCATCCGGCCGGTCCATAGTCCTCGACCGCGCAGATTGGCCGCGTTGGGTTGAGCGCTATCGGCGGAACAATCCCGGATATTAGCGCGAGAATCGTAGTCCCTCGAATTCTCCGTCCGACACGTTGGCGCGGGAATCCTCGGGCACCTAGGCTAACCCTGGCGGCTGGCAAATGGTCGGTGCCCAGCATCTGCACGGAATGCGGCAAGGATCTTACGCTCGACGGCAAGCCGATCTTCTGTCGGCGCCCAGAACAGCCAGACCGGCAGGCGCGGTAACAGTAGCTTCAAGTCATGTCCACCTCGATGCGGCGAGCGGTCACCGTGACGATGTCGATAAAACTGCCTAATTCGTTTGCGCAGAGTGGATTTGAGGCCAAGTCCGCCAGCCTTGCCGATATAGAGAATCGGCTGTTCCGGTAGCCAGCGCACACGTAGCGCAGGACACAATTCCGGTGGTGCTGGAATTCCTGCATTCCAAGCAGGGTTAGGATTCAGAGTGACGGTGTAAACTCCCGCCAGATCGCATAGGACCGGCTCACACCATGCAGTCGGTCCATTTGGTAGCAAGCCGCAACATTCAAAAAGCTCGATGACGGTCATCGTTCAGGTCGCCATTTTGTTATGAAACGCTTCATAGCAACATTTCACGTCGATACCGCAGATCGCGCTTTAGGGTAAGTCTCCCTAGTTGGACTTTATCCCGATTCTGCCTCTGACGAGAACTTAGCCTTTAGCTCTTCGTTATGGCGTTCAATTGCGGCACCGAGTCCGTGCAACTCCTGCTGCCACTCGCTTGGGACGACTTTTACCTCATCAGTCAAGAATGCAGAGAACACATCAAGCACCATGACGAATGTGTGAAACAGGGCCAGGGCGTGGATTTTTCTCTCCGTCTCATTTT
>Ga0302324_100025859_pt1 | contig 11240 bp, 15 predicted proteins | sample Palsa_T0_1_FD_201949 | JGI IMG/M metagenome (GOLD analysis project Ga0302324, IMG submission 201949) | Peat permafrost microbial communities from Stordalen Mire near Abisko, Sweden - Palsa_T0_1 | ecosystem: Environmental > Terrestrial > Soil > Palsa > Peat permafrost | place: Sweden: Abisko... | reverse complement strand
TTCAATGTGACCGCGGTCTCGCCGCTCCTATTCGTGATCGGCGTGATCGCATTCAAGCGCGGCAAGCAGCCGCGCACGCGCGATCTCGGACGGGTGGCCATCGGTGTTGGCCTGATGCTGCTGTCCTTGCACATTTTGCTCGACACGCTGGCGCCGGCCGAAACCGCGCCCGCCGTGCGCACCTTGCTGGCGGCCACGACCCGCGATCCCCTACTCTGCCTTCTGGGAGCGGCAGCCCTCACCTGGGCGGCCCATTCGAGCGTGACGGTCGTGCTGCTGGTGATGTCGCTCGCCTATTCCGGATTTGTCACGCCGCCGGCGGCGATCGCCCTGATCCTCGGCGCGAACTTGGGGAGTGCGATCAATCCGCTGATCGAGGGAAGTCATAGCGACAACCCCGCGAGCCGCCGGCTGCCGATTGGGAATCTGATCAATCGGGTGGTGGGCTGCGCTCTGGTCGTGCCCTTCGTAAATCCGATCGCGGAGTTCTTCACGCGCTTGGAGCCCAATCCATCGCGCATGGCCGCCGACTTTCATACGGTGTTCAACCTCGTACTCGCGCTGATTTTCATCCTGCCGCTGGGCCCGCTGGCCGCTTTATTGAGGCGCCTCCTACCGGATCGGCCCCGACCGACGGACTTGTCCACACCGCTATATCTGGATGAAAGCGCCCTCGCCTCGCCCTCCGTGGCGCTCGCTTGCGCGGCACGCGAGACCTTGCACATCGGCGACATCGTGGAGAGCATGCTGCGCAAGACCATGGAGGCGCTGCGCACGGACAACCGCGAGCTCATCGCGGAAATCTGCGCCATGGATGACGCCGTCGACAAGCTTGATGAAGCCGTGAAACTCTACGTCACCAAGCTGACCCGCGAGAGTCTGGGCGAGCGCGATGGGCAGCGCGCCATGGAAATCATCTCGTTCTCGATCAACCTCGAGCACGTGGGGGACATCATCGACAAGAATTTGATGGAACTCGCAAGCAAGAAAATCAAGCGCAAGCTCTCATTCTCCAAAGAGGGCGCGGCGGAGCTGGCCGCCTTCCACCAAGAGGTGCTCGACAATCTCAAGCTGGGAATCAGCACTTTCATGACCGGGGATGCGACCGTGGCCCGGCGGTTGATCACCGAGAAGACGAACCTGCGGGCCGCGGAATTCGCCGCGGCGGAGAGCCATCTGGCGCGCTTGCGCGACGGCCGCGCCGAGAGCATCGAATCGAGCTCATTGCACCTCGATATCCTCCGAGACCTCAAGCGCATCCACTCGCACATCTGCTCCGCGGCTTATCCCGTGCTGGAGCGCATGGGTGAGCTGCAACCGAGTCGCCTGAAGGAGTCCGATCCTTTGGAAAACCGGGTCACGAGTTTGAGCGGCGGCGGTTGACGTGGCTGTGGATTGGATGTAAAGCCCTATATTGCAGTCAGTTGCAGGCTCCAAGGAAGACCCAATGGAAACGGCCGATCTCACCCATCACATTTCGCGGCGGTTCAATCAGGACCTGGAGAAGGTGCGCAACCAGATGCTGCAGATGGGAGGATTCGTAGAGCAACAGCTACACCGGGCGATTCTTGCGCTGGTCGAGGGAGACAGCCGCCTCGGTGAGTCGGTTGCCGCAGACGATTCCAAGGTCAATGGCATGGAAGTGTCGATCGACGAGGAGTGCAGCCGAATCCTCGCGATTCGCTCGCCCGCCGCCGGAGATCTGCGCGTCATCATCGCCATCATCAAGACGATCACCGATCTCGAGCGTATCGGGGATGAGGGGGAGAAGATCGCGTACATCGCCTCGCGGCTGGCCACCATGGAGCAGCCGGAGGACCGCTACCGTGAGGTCAAGCATCTGGGCCGGCACGTCGCACAGATGGTGCATGACGCGCTCGACGCGTTTGCGCGCATGGACTCCCACGCCGCGTTGAAAACCGCGCAAGAGGACCGGATGGTGGACGAGGAATACGATTCCATACAACGCCAATGCATCACCTTCATGATGGAGGATCCGCGCACCCTGCGGCGCGCACTCGAGATCATGTGGATCGTGCGCGCGCTGGAGCGCATCGGGGATCACGCCAAGAACATTTGCGAATACGTGATCTACATGGTCCACGGCAAGGATATTCGTCATACATCGCTCGAAGACGTGGCCGAGCAGCTCGATGCGAGGCAAGCCGTCACGCCCTCCTGACGGAAAGCCTATGCAGCTGCAGATTCGTCCGCTACAAAGAGATGATTTTCCGGCCTGGCTGAAACTCTGGGACGGTTACAACGCCTTCTACGGCCGGTCCGGAGAGACGGCCCTACCCCTGGAAGTCACCCGGATGACATGGTCGCGATTCTTCGACGCGTACGAACCCATGCACGCCTTCATCGCGGAGCAGGCCGGCACGTTGCTCGGGCTGGTGCATTTTCTCTATCACCGCAGCACGACCGATATCGCGCCGATCTGCTATTTGCAGGATCTTTTCACGGCGCCCGAGGCCCGCGGCAAAGGGGTGGGTCGCGCGCTGATTCTGCGTGTATACGAGCATGCCAAGAGCGCGGGGGCTCCGGAGGTGTATTGGCAGACGCACGAGACCAACACGGCTGCGATGAAGCTGTATGACAAGGTCGCTGCGAAATCGGGGTTCCTGGTCTACGCGCGCGCGCCGTAGCGTTCGCGGCGGGTGTAGGCGGTGCGAATGGACTGGGCAACCCGCGGAGCCTCGAGGGCGATCTCGCGCAGTGCCCCGGTCGGAGGATTCTTGAATCCGACAAAATACAGCCCGGAAATACCGGTCTCCTCGCCGAACCGATTCGGCCTGCCACGCGCATCGGCGATGGTCTCGAATCCTTTGATCACTTGATCCAGGCCCGGTGCGTAGCCCGTCGCAAAAATGATGGCGTCGAAGCGTTGGTGAGCTCCGCCCGCAAGACGGACCCCGTCAGGCAGGATTTCCTGCACCGCGGGCAGCACACGGAGTTTGCCCTGCTTGATCATCGCGACGGTACCAATATCGAGTATGGGAATACGTCCGGACTCCTCGATCATGCGGTTGGGCCCCGTCCGCGGCCTCGCGATGCCCCAACGCGAGAGGTCTCCCACTACGAGGCGCATGGTCGCCATGGCAATGGCATCGCGCAGCCCGAGCGGCAGGCGCGACAGCAGGATATTGGTGCGTTGAGTGGGACGTCCAAGAATATCGCGCGGGGCCACATGCACCGGACCACGCACCACCATGGCCGCATCCACCCCATGCTCGGCCAAATCGAGCGCAATCTCCGCGCCCGAATTGCCGCACCCCACCACGAGCGTGCGCTTGCCTTGATAGGGCCCGGCGTTCTTGTAAAAAGCGGCGTGAATCGCCGACCCGCTGAAGCTGTCCAATCCTGAAATCGCAGGCAGTCTTGGCACAGCGTTGTAACCCGTGGCCATGACGACGATGCGCGGCGTCATCGCGCCGGCGCTAGTAGCCACCGTAAAGTGATCGCCTTCTCGTTGCACGGCGTGCGCACTTACACCGAGCCGAGGCGCCACCTGGTGCTGCGCCGCGTACCCGTCGAGGTAGCTCACGACCTGCTCTCGTGCCGGGTAGCGCGGCGCGGTCTTCGGCCAGGGCGTCATGGGCAGTCCGGAATAGGTCTTCGTGGTGTGTAGATGCAGCCGGTCGTAGTGTCGATGCCAGGCATTGGCGATCCGTGCTTCGCGCTCGAGCACGACATGGGCGAGTCCCTCGCGGCGTAAACACGCCGAAGTCGCCAAGCCGGCGGGGCCGGCGCCAATCACGAGAATGTCTTCGGACTGCATCGGACTCGACGATAGGTCAGCGCGACGTCGCTTGGAGCGCAATCGCGCGGTCGACCAGTCGCGCGACGTCGCGCGTGTCGCGGATCGGACCCAAAAACAGGGCGGCGAGATAAATCGGCGCCAGCACGAGTTCGAGCACGTCACCGAGTACGGGAGTCGGCTCGCCGCGCTTCTTGGCGCGTGACAGCATGGCATCGAGCTCCTCGAGCCGACGCGCGATCGGGAGTTTGCGCAGATCCGTCTCTCCGGAAGGCGGGGTCGCCGCCATGATTCGCAGCAGCGAGACGCTGCGGCGAGTACTGAGCCCGCGGGCCGCGGAGGCGCCCCATCCAATCAGATCCTCGCGAAGACTTCCGGTGTCCGGCACGGGCAGTTCCCGCATCAGGCGGTCCACGGCCACTTCCCCGGCCAGGATGCGCACGTCGCGCCAGCGGCGGTAAAGGCTCGTCGGATTGACACCGGCGCGTTCGGCGATGCTCGCCATGGAAGGCAAGTCACCGGGCCGTTCGACGAGCAGGCCCTCGACCGCCTCGAACACGGCTTTTCGCACGCGACTGCTGCGGCCCCCGGGGCGCTTGTTGGCTTTCGACATGTGCCTTTAAAGCAAAGTCTGTTGCTTTTGTAAACCCACCGCTGTTTAATGCAATGAAACTTGCTTTAAATGGAGCCGCCGTGCGCAGGATAGTGGTCATCGTCTTGGTCATTCTGGCGGTCACCTTGGTGGTCGTAGCGCTATGGCCCGCCTCGCCGGACCGCGGTCAGGCCGCGTTCTTCGCCGATCGCAGCTACGACTTCGAGGCCAAGCGCGTGCTCAACGATGTGGCGGTCGCAGGCGGCGACACGCAGGAAACGCTGCAGACTATCGCCGGCATCGACGCGGGGGACGCCGACAGTTGGTATCGCGCCTGGAAGGGCGCGGGCGATCGCGCGACCGCCCTCTCGGCCCACACCGAGTCGACGCTGGAGCAGGGAAATGCGCTGCTGCGAGCACATACCTACTATCGGACTGCCGAGTTCTTCCTGCCGCCGCATGACCCGCGGCGGCCGGAGCTGTGGAAACTGAATCTAGACGCCTTCTACCGGGGACTCGGCGTGCTCGGGGTCGCGCATGAGCGCATCGGCGTTCCCTACGGCGAGCACCATCTCAACGCGGTGTACTACCCCGGACCCGCGGGCAGCGCACGGCGGCCGCTGCTGGTGGTCGTCGGCGGCTACGACAGCACCATGGAGGAGTTGTATCTCTCGGTCGTGGCCGCGGCATTGCGCCATGGCTACGCCGTGCTCACCTATGAGGGGCCCGGGCAAGGCTCGGTGCTGCGTGATCAGGGGCTGACGTTCGAATCGAATTGGGAAAAGCCCAACGGTGCAGTACTGGACACGTTTCTGGCGACCCACGCGAAGCCCGCTCGGATTGTACTGCTCGGAGAGAGCCTGGGCGGGTACCTCGCGCCGCGTGCCGCGGCGTTCGATCCGCGCATCGATGGCGCGGTGGCCTTCGACGTCTGGTACGACGGCTATGCAATCGCGACGCGCCACGTGCCGGGGTTCATCTTCTGGCTGCGGGAGCGAGGCTACAACGGCGTGCTGCGGTTCCTCGCCAGTCACAATTCCGATCCGGGCTCCAAGTGGGCCACCGATAACGGCCAATGGGTATTCGGGGTCGCCAATCCGTTCGCCGTCATGGACGCGTTCAAAGCCTACACGCTCGCACCGGTCGCCGGGCGCATCAAGGCGGACGTGCTGCTGCTGGCCGGAGCCGACGATCACTTCGTCCCACCGGATCAATTGGACGCGCTGCGCGACAGCCTCACGCAGGCGCACAGTGTCAAAGCCATCCTCTTCGACCGTGCCTCTGGCGGCGGCCTGCATTGCCAGATCGGCGCACCCAGCTTGTGGCAAGGCGCACTGTTCGATTGGTTGGCGCAGACGTTCCCTTGATAACGGTGATGACCGGATTGCCTTCCGGGGCGTCTACGATCAGGCGTGCCGTGAGCGCGCGACTTTCGACGGAGACAGGCCGTAACGTGCGGCGAACGATGAACTGAAGGAACTTGCGCTCGAGTAACCCACCGCGAGACAAACCTCAAGAATGGGGTGACTCGTGGTCCGCAACAGTGCCATGGCGCGTTCCGCGCGGCGGCGCGATAACCACGCGCGCGGCGTCTCACCAAAGACCATGCGAAAACAGCGCTGGAAGTGGTGGGGAGCCATCATGGCAGCCCGCCCCATCGTAACGAGCGTCCAGCGCCCGGCCAAATCGTCTTCCATGGCTTGACGCGCGAGATGAACTCTTCGGTGAATCTCGAGACGGGTTGTCGGTTGTCGAGTCGCCATTCCACTTCTCCGCAGCTGACGGCCTTGATCGAGATTGGATCGGCGAATCTGGCGACATGGCAATAGCTGGCGGCGCCAGTTACTACCAAGTTCCGGGCGCCGGAGCCATCAAACTCACATTTCCCGACGTGGGGTGCTTGTTCCAACGGACACCTGCAAAATTAGCAATCGAGGAGAAGCGCGTTCCTGAGTCGTTGCTCAGACTGTGCCCAACAGTCTGGAAGGTCAAGATCGGGCCGCCGGCGTGGCGTTCGCAGTTCCAAATCGAGGAGAGTAAGCCGTGAAGACGAACTACAACCTGGCGCTGGCGGTACTCGCCGGCGTATCGATCGGCCTTGCCGCGGCCCAGGTGATCCATGCGCAGCAAGTGAAGGCGCCTCCCGCCTACGTCATCGCGGAAGTCGATAAGGACCCCGCCAAGACACAAGACCCTGCCGCCTCACAGAGATATGCCGAGGAGGCGCCGAAAACATTGGCTCTCTTCAACGGCCAATATCTGGCCCGTGCAGGCGGAGCCAGGATTCAGGCCCTCGAAGGCGAAGCACCCAAGGGCTACATTGTGGTCATCGGATTCGAGAGCGTCGAGAAAGCGCGTGGATGGTACTACTCGCCTGCCTACGAAGCCATCAAGGCCATCAGGCAGAACTCGACGAAGAGCCGCATCTATATTGTCGAAGGCGACAGCGCCCGGTAAACGAGCCAGGGATCAGATTTCGTTTTATGCTATGCCATGATCGGCAAGCTGCTGATTTTTGTGATGGGTCTGGTGGCGATCGCGTCCGCTGCCGCCCAGAGCATCGCTCCAAACACCCGCCCCCGTGCCTCCGATTTGGGACTGAAGGTCGGCATCTTGCCGGCAGGGCCGCTCGACGCGATCACTGATGTTGCCGGTGTTGAAGTCGGGCAGACGACCATCATTCGCGGCGACAACATCCGTACGGGCGTGACCGCAGTTTTGCCGCATTCCGGCAATCTTTATCGGGAGAAAGTGCCGGCCGCGATTTTCGTGGGAAATGGCTTCGGAAAGCTGGCAGGGTCGACGCAGGTCGATGAGATGGGCGACATTGAAACGCCGATCTTGCTGACGTCCACCACCAGCGTGCCGCGCGTGGCGGACGCGTTGATCAGCTACATGCTGTCCCTGCCAGGCAATGAGGACGTGCTATCCGTCAACGCCGTGGTAGGCGAAACCAACGACGGGTACCTTAGCGATATTCGTGGCCGCCACATCACTCCAACCGATGTGTTCACCGCCATTAAGAGCGCAAGAGCGGGACCGGTCGAGGAGGGCGACGTGGGCGCGGGAACCGGCACCGTGGTCTTCGGTTGGAAAGGTGGTATCGGTACTGCATCGCGCCGCCTGCCGACTAATCTAGGTGGTTACACCGTGGGTGTGCTCGTGCAAACGAATTTCGGCGGCGACCTCATCATGGCAGGAGCTCCTGTAGGCCAGGAACTCGGCCAGTATTATCTGCGCAAGGAGCTACAACAGCAGCAGCCGGGCGGCGTGAACGAGAAAGCGGATGGATCATGCATGATCATCGTCGCCACCGATGCGCCTATGGACGCTCGCAACTTGAAGAGGCTCGCTGCAAGGGCCTGGCTCGGTGTGGCACGCACGGGCAGCTCGGCGTCCAACGGCAGCGGGGACTACGCAATTGCATTCTCGGCCGCGCCCCAGGCGCGGATCCATCGCGATGACAAAGCGCTGACGCGGAGCGTGGAGGTTTTGACCAACGACGCGATGTCGCCGCTGTTTCAGGCTACGATCGAGGCAACTGAGGAGGCGGTTTACAACTCCATGCTCAAGGCGACCACCATGACCGGAAACGGACACACCGTCGAGGCACTGCCGATCGACAAGACGGTGGAGATTCTCAGAGAACACAGAGTGATCAAGTAAGTCAAATCGCCAGAGAATTTGCGAAAATTCCGGAGCATCTCAACGCCGACGCGAGAGCGGTCAAAGCATCTGCTCGACCCGCACATTACGGGAGTCCATCTCATAATCTACCCCGACGACGGGAGGACGACAGAAATGTCTTTCGCAGACGGATTATTTGCGTGACTACACTCTTTGAAGTCCCCGCGTATCTCTATAGCTGTGCACAGAGGCGTGCGCGCGCCCGTGGTCGGCCGGGTGTTTGGATGCTAGTAGTCCTCGCATTTTGGACAGGGAACGGTCCGGCACTGGGCGGCGCTCAATCTGAATTCGGCGCAGATCGTGCGCAGCGCATTCACGCGCTGCATAATCCCTGCCTCAAGGGCCGGATCGTGACCTGTTACACGCCGGGCTACCGGAAGCGTGCCGTCTCTCTACAGCAATTTCTGACGGGCGAGCTGTCCTTTGTTCAGCAGCGGCTAAGGATTTCGGTGCCGCTCTTACTGGCCGTTCTGGATGAACGCCAATGGCCTTTGGCAGAACATGAGTTGCCATATGCGATGCCATCGGTCCACGGCAAGCCACCGATTGCGTTGGTCGCCGCCAATTGGGTGGCCGCCAAAGACTTTTATCCCACGGCTGAGGAAGCCGGAAATCCGGCGGTTCTACGGGAAATCGCCGGTCACAGGTTAACCTGGGATCAGGCTAACGCGCAGGCCGGCGATCTGCTGAGTGCTCATGAACTGGGCCATGCTGTGATCGACGCTTACGGCATTGTTCCAGGGAGTCATTGGCTCGACGAGTTCTTGGCTTCCTACGTCTGGTATGCGTATGTCAGCGAGCGACGCCCTGAGCAACTCTGGCTGTTCGATGTCATTCAAGCCGGGAATCAGCTCATGCGTCCGCAACGTTATGTCACGCTCACTGAGTTAGACAAGAATTATCGAGCGATTGTCGAAAGCGACCCGCAAACCAATAACTACGGCTGGTATCAGGGCCAACTGATCGAACGCGTGCGGCAAATCTATCCTATGCGGGGATTCGTCTTTTCGGAGGAAATACGAGCCGCATTCCCACCTGGCGAACCACCGCAGTTAGGTAGTGACGAAGCGCTCCATCGAGTCGAGCGGATCGACCCCACTTTTGGCGATTGGGCGAAAGGACTCGCCACGAAGCCTCATAAACAAGATACAGCACCATAAGCGGGAGATCGTCGTACGGCGTGCCGCGCTTTCTACCGCAAACTCCATGCACGGCTGGGTTCAAAACTAGGGGAAGCCGATGGCAACAACACTCTACGACCTCAGCGTGCCGACCTTCCTTCAGACCGTGAAGGCAGTCGGGGGCTTTCTCGCCCGCGCGGCCAGGCACTGCGCCGAGATCCGCGCAGACCCGGACGACTTCGTGCATGCGCGGCTTTTCGACGATATGGCGCCCTTCCATTTCCAGATCGAAGCAGCGTGGCATCATTCCGTGTGGGGGCTGGAGGCCGTGAAGAGCGGCGTGTTCGCCCCGCCCGCACTGGTCGGACCGGTTCCTTTCGCCGATCTGCAGGCCATGATCGGCAAGGCGGAAACGGCCTTGGCGGCGTTCACTCCCGACGAGATCAACCGCTGTGCGGGCAAGGAGCTAGACCTTCAGATCGGCCCGCGGAGGGTAGCCTTCACGTCGGAGACCCTCATCCTTTCGTTTTCGCTGCCAAATTTCTATTTCCACGCCGTCACCGCATACGACATTCTGCGCACGCGGGGCGTGCCGCTCGGAAAGCGCGATTACGAGGGCCAGCTGCGTACTCGGACTGTCTAGGCCAGCGCGAGATAGGACGCTTTCGCGGGAGCGACACGGGCTAATCGCGGATCCACGGCCGCATCACGCGTCGCACTGGCGCGGTCACAGTAGCCGCGACCGTCGGATCCAACAGCTGTCGTCGACGCAAATGGCGCAATGCCGTCTGTACCGTTGATTTTGAAAGCCCGGTCTTTGCCGCAATAGTCTGCAGGCTGACCGAAACGGCGTCTCGTCGCGACTTCGCTGCTTGCCGAAGCAGGAAAAGATACACAATGAACGTCGCCGGCCGCCGGTCATGTCCCACTAGATCGGGCATCAGGACATCAACAACATAGGCATCGACGGTTATGCGTTCCATGGTAGTAAATACTATAGTACTAATCAGCATTGTGGCCAGGCCTGCCGAGCTAGCATGAAGGATATGGGAGGTTCGACGAATGATTACGCAGGTAAAGTTTATCGGTATCCCGACCGCCGACCAGGATAGGGCTCTCAAGTTTTACACGGAGAAACTGGGTTTCGAAGTATCGACGGACCAGGTGTTCGATGATAAGCAGCGTTGGATTGAGCTGCGAATTGCCCATTCGTCGACCCGCGTAGTGCTCTTCACCCCGGAAGGTCATGAGAATCGCATTGGAACCTTTTTCAATGGTTCGTTCGCTTGCGATGATGTATCGGCCACCTATCGACAGCTCAAGGGACGCGGCGTGACTTTCCTTCGGGAGCCGCAGAAGCAGCCCTGGGGCGAGTTCGCCATGTTTAAGGATCCAGACGGCAATCAGTTCGTATTGTCCTCATCCTGATTCGTCAGTCTGCGGTTCTCCGCTAAAGGAGTCTGCCGTGAGTGATTTGTGGGCAAAGCTAAATTTAAAGGAGCAGAAGCAAATTGTGGTCCTGAATGCTCCGGACTCGTTTGCGTCCGAGCTCAAAGAACTCGGACGGGTTCGTGTCAATCGACGTATCTCGGGCGTCAAGGAACTGACTTTCGTGCTGGCCTTTGTCGTGACAAAGGCTGAGCTCGACAAGGTGGCCACGGTGGTCGCCAGCAAAGCATCCGGCGACGCGCTGCTCTGGTTTGCCTATCCGAAGGGCACCTCGACCAAATACAAATGCGATTTCAACCGCGATAGCGGCTGGGACATTCTACGGCAATCGGGTTTTGATACTGTTCGACAGGTAGCGATCGATGAAGATTGGTCTGCCCTGCGATTTCGTCGCATCGAATTCATCAATCACCGGGCTAACAAATAGAACTTCAGCTCGGAAACTTCAACTCCTGGATCACCGCCGGAAAGCACGGCTCTTGGCGTATGGGATCCAGGAGCGGGTCGGTCTTGAGGTACCCCAGGCCACCGTCCCGCAGCCGAACGCCGTCTCGAGCCATTCAAGCGCCTTCGCCCGATAACCCCCACTGCGCATAGATCGTGGCGTACTGGTACGCATTGGTTTCGCCCC
>Ga0302324_100025856_pt1 | contig 11241 bp, 10 predicted proteins | sample Palsa_T0_1_FD_201949 | JGI IMG/M metagenome (GOLD analysis project Ga0302324, IMG submission 201949) | Peat permafrost microbial communities from Stordalen Mire near Abisko, Sweden - Palsa_T0_1 | ecosystem: Environmental > Terrestrial > Soil > Palsa > Peat permafrost | place: Sweden: Abisko... | reverse complement strand
TCGGACATGGCGGCTCCTCCTACGCGTCGCCGCCGCAGCCCGAGATCCAGGCGCTGGCGCTCGTACGGATGCTGCTGGGGTCGAGTACCCGCGCGCTCGCGGTCGGGGAGGCTCCGTTCAGGACGCCGATCGCCGGCGGCCAGCGGGTGATCCGCCTCCACCGCGCCGGCGCTGACGGGCAGCTGCAGATCTGACTCAGCGCGCTGTTTGAACTAAGGGGTGGATGCCGAAAATCCGCTGCATATTCCCGATGCGCGAGGCCTCGGCCGATGGCAGACTTTGAGCGGTCAACACCAGGAAGTCCTCTACGGAGGTGCGCAAGCTGATGGCCACACCGATCACCCCACAGGAGCTGTTCGAGCCCGGCTTGGCGGCGCGCGCGTCGGCGCGGCTGCGCCACCGGATGCTTGACCAGGAGCTCGCCGAAGGCGCCAATCCCGCCGAATGTCCGCAGTGGGCGGCGCGCGCCGCCGAGCTGACCAAGCGCTCATCGCGTGAGCGAGCCGCCGATCAGATCGAGCAGCTGGTGCGTTTCTCCGCCGAGCGTCACCGGGTCAGAGTCGGTCCACACCCGGTCGCCGCGGATCGGAACCGCGAACGACTGAACCGGCTCGCGGCGTTGTTGCGCGACGACGTGCCGCTGTATGCCCGCGGGCTGGCGCGGCTCCAGATCGCGCTGTCGGATGGGACCGGCCCGGTGTACACCGACCGCGACGGACGGGCGCTCGCGCGTGAGCTGGAGCACGTTCACGCGGCGTTGATCGGCTAAGCCTGGATCCGCCGATCCTGCGGTCGTCTCGTCACCGGATGACCGTCGTCATACGCCATCGGCGTCGCTCATAAGGGTCACCCTCATGGTGCTCCGCCGATGACGTCTGACTCGGCCCCCGGCACCGAGACTCCGCCCAGTATCGGCGGATCCAGGCTAAGGCGCCCCGCGGTCTCCGGTCTCGATCAAGGTGATCAGGGCCGCGGGCGCATCCCACATCGGAACGTGACCCGCATCGGGCAGCGCCACGCTGGTGACCTTCGCCGGCAGCGAAGCCGGCCGCTCGACGAGCTGATCGTGCTCGGGCCAGACCAGCGTCACCGGGCACGGGATCCGATCGAGTGAGGTGAACGTCGCGGCGCGCATCGCATCGTTGACCGCGATGAACCCGGTCGCCCGTGCGTACGCGTGGACCAGATGCACGGCATCGCGTGCGGGGATCCGGTCCGGGTGCGCAACCGAGCCCGACAGCAGCAGTCGCCGCCCACGTCGGCTGAGCGCGGCTGGTCCGAGCAGCGGTTCGAACGCCCGCGCCAGCCGATGCGCGAGGCTCGACTTGGGTATCAGCGGCGCCGACCACAGCCCCGCGGGCGCGATCGCGGTCACCCGTGCCGCGGCACCCGCCAGCGCCAGCTCCAGCGCGACCCAGCCGCCCAGCGAGTTGCCGACCACGTGCGGTCGATCGATCCCGAGCTCCCGCAGCAGCACCGCGACCGAGTCGGCCAGCGCCCGGGGCGTCGGCGTGATCTGCTCAAGCGGCGGCGAGTCGCCGAAGCCGGGCAGGTCAATCGCGATCACATCGTGCGTCGCTTGCAGCGGCCCGACGAGCGGGGCCCACACGTGCCGGTCGGCGCCGAGCGGGTGCAGCAGCACCAGCGGGGCCCCGTCACCGGTTCGGTCGTAGGCGATCGCCATCGGCTCAGGCGCCGAGCAGCAGCGCCACGACGGCGGCCGCGCGATCCACTTCGGGCTCGACCGCGGCGCCCAGGTCGTTGTAGATGAATCCCTCGGCGAGGCACACCACCGCGAAGGCGAGGGTGTCGACGTCGGCGGGGGGGTCGAACTGGCCGGCGGCCTGCTCCTCGCGGTAGAAGTCAGCGACCTGGCGCACCGTGCGCGGGTTGATCAGGCCATTGCGTGCCGTGAGGATCCGCAGCGCGGCCTGAGGCTCCTGGCGCCGGAACGCCTGCAGGGCGCGACTGTCGGCGATCGCCTCCACGTGTCGGCGGAAGACGGCGAGTAACCGCTCCGTGCCCACCAGGTGCGCGGTCTCGTGCTTGGCCCGCTCGAACACCCGGTCGGAGAGCGCGAACAGGACGTCGGCGATCAGCTGCTCACGCGGACCGGTCCAGCGGTACAACGTCGGACGCGAGACCCCCAGTTCGGTCGCCAGCCCGCGCATGTCGATGCGGTCTCCGGCGAGGTAGCGCGTCCGGGCGGCGAGGAACGCCCCGGCGGGCGAGGCGGGCGCAGGTCTCTCGCCCCGGCCCAGCCGCATCGCCGCCTGGTAGGCGGGAGATCCGCTGAGATCGGACCCGTCCACCGCCGACTTTGACACATGCAGCATCTGTAATCCTGACACTTCTGAATTCTGTAGCATGCCCGCTCCGGAGGGTGACGCAAAAGGTAGCCGCGTGCCGCATCCCAAAGGTGACGGCACCGGTCATCGAGAGGAGAGGATGAGGATGCAACCCGCTGATGCTCTGCGCCGTATGCGCCCGACCCCGTCCGGAGAGGAGCGCCGCCGATGACGGCCGCACCCGTCTCCGCCGCGCCCTCACCCGTGGCCCGACTGTGGCATCGCTCGCTGGACCGGTATCCGTCCAACCCCAGCCGCTACCTGAGCCTCGGCATCGTCGTCGCCACGACGATCGTCCTCTACTACCAGCTGTATCTCAGCGGCGGCGTCGCGACCGACATCCTGCGCAACCTGCACATGTCGTTCACGTACTACGTGAACATCAGCGTGATCGCCTACCTGCTCGGCGCGGCCGCCTCATGGCTGGCCGGTCTGGCCGACCGCTATGGCCGCGCGAACATCGTCACCGTGGGTCTGGGCGTGGTCGGGGTCCTCTGCCTGGTCGCGCTTCCCAACGCCCACAGCAAGCTGGCCTTCCTGATCATCTACGTGGTGATCGGGTTCGTCGAGGGGATCATCCTCGTCGCCACCCCGGCGCTCGTCCGTGACTTCTCTCCCCAGCTCGGCCGCGCCTCGGCGATGGGCTTCTGGACGCTCGGCCCGGTGCTGGGGTCGCTGGTCGTCGCCGCCTTCGTGTCAGGCGCCGGGACCCGCAGCTGGCAGGACCAGTACCGCATCAGCGGGGTGATCGGCTTGGTCGTGTTCGTCGTGGCGCTGATCGGCCTGCGGGAGCTCTCCCCGCGCCTGCGTGACCAGTTGATGGTCTCACGCAAGGACCGGGAGCTGATCGAGGCCCGGGCCGCCGGCGTCGACGTCGAGGCCGCCACGCGCCACCCGTTCCGGCAGATGCTGCATGCCGACATCCTGCTCTCCTCGTTCGCGATCAGCGTCTTTTTGATCATCTACTACGTCGCCGTCGGGTTCTTCCCGGTGTTCTTCGAGACGGTGTTCGGCTACAGCCAGTCCAGGGCCAACACGCTCGGTGACTGGTTCTGGGCGTTTGACGCGGGCGGTCTGCTGCTCGTCGGCGTGATCTCCGATCGGCTGCGCGTGCGCAAGCCGTTCATGGTCCTCGGAGCGGCGTGCGCGATCGCGTCGACGACGCTGTTCGCGCTCAAGGCGACCCATTCCACGACCTCCTACACGACGTTCGTGATCCTGCTGTCGTGCATCGCGGTGTCGCTGGCGCTGGCCTTTGCGCCATGGATGGCCAGCTACACCGAGACCGTCGAGCGGCGCAATCCGGCGCTGATCGCGACCGGTCTGGCGGTCTGGGGGCTGATGATCCGCGTGATCATCGCCGCCAGCGTGTTCTTCGTGCCCAAGGTCGTCACCACGGCGACGACGCTGGTGCAGCGGGGGCCGGCGGTCAAGGCGGTGCTCGCCGATCCGGCTCCCGTCGGCCACAGCACGATCGGCCAGGTAGCCACCGCCGTCGCCGCCCACCCAGCGACGGTCGCCCGACTGCAGTTGATCGCCGCGCATCCGACAAGCGTCACCGCCGCCGACAAGCGCTTTCTGGCGACGACGGCGCCCGCCACGCTCGGCGCTGCCAACCTGGTCGCGCTGACGCATCCCACGCCGGCGTTGAGCGCGGCTTTGAAGGCGCTCGCCGCCAACGGACCGGCGGTCCAGAAGGCGGCCGCCAAGTCCCCCAGGCAGTGGCGGACGTTCTTCTTCGTCGGCGTCGGCGGCGAGGTCGTGTTCGTCCCGCTGATCCTGCTGATGGCCGGATTCTGGGACCCTCGGGCCGCCAAGCGAGCCGAGCAGGAGCACGACCGCTGGCTGGCCGAGGAGCTCGAGCGACTGCACAGCTGATCCGTCGGGGGCGCGGTTGCCGGGGTCGTCTTCGCACTCGTGGAGACGATCCCGGCGCGGTGGCGGGGTAGCCTCCAGCACACGAAGACCGGCTGAAAGGGACTCCGATACAGATGAAATCCGTTCTATCGACGGCGCGCATGTACACCAAGCGCACCGGCAAGCTCAAGCAGCAGACGGACCTCTATGAGCACAAGGTGGCGCTGCTGGAGGGCGGCGAGCTGGATCTGGAGTCGCTGCGCGGCAACCCGACGCTGATCGTCAACACGGCCAGCAAGTGTGGGCTGACGCCACAATTTGAGGGCCTGCAGAAACTGTATGAGACCTACTCCGACCGCGGACTGCAGCTCCTCGGCACTCCCTCCGCCGACTTCGCCGAGCAGGAGTACGACGACGCCTCGGAGATCGGCGCGTTCTGCCAGCGAAACTACGGCGTCACGTTTCCGCTGACCGAGAAGATGTCGGTTCGGGCGCATCCGTCGCCGCTGTGGTCAGACCTGACGCGCCAGCCGAACTCGGGCCCGCCGGTGTGGAACTTCGGCAAGTATCTGGTCGGCGCCGACGGCCGTCTGCTGGCCTACTGGAAGAGCCAGGTCAAGCCCGAGGACCCGAAGATCACGGCTGCGATCGAGGGCGCGCTGCCGGGCGAGTAGGGCCGGCGGGCCGTTCGTCGGGCAGCGGCGGCGGCGCGCTGCGATACGACGGCGGCGTCCGCGAGAGCCCGATCGGGTTGCGGGTCAGCGGGACGGCCGATCCGTCGGGCCCGGGTACGTCGACGATCGGCTCCAGACCGAGCGTCCGGGCCAGCTCGAAGGCGCCGGCGATGTCGTTGACGACGCCCGCGGGGACGCGCTCGTCGAGCAGCAGCCGCGCCCACTCCGCGGCGGGTCGTGTCCGCAGCCGTGCGATGAGCTCTCGCTTGAGCACATCTCGATGCTCGACGCGCGCGCGGTTTCCCTCAAACCGCTTGTCGGTCGCCAGCTCGGGTGCGCCGAGCACGTCGCACAGGGCCGCGAACTGGCGCTCGTTGCCGACCGCGAGCACGAGCGCGCCGTCGTCCGTCTCATACAGCTCATACGGGCTGATCGACGGGTGCGCGTTGCCCATCCGCGCCGGCACGACACCCGCCACTGTGAACGCCGAGCCCTGGTTGACCAATGCCGCCAACAGCGACGAGAACAGGTCGACCTGCACCTGCTGGCCCTCATCCGTGGCGTCACGGTGGCGCAGCGCGGCGAGGATCCCAACGGCGGCGAAGAGGCCCGCCAGCACGTCGACGACCGCGACGCCGACCTTCTGGGGCTCTGAGTCAGGCGCGCCGGTGATGCTCATCAGCCCGCCGAGCGCCTGCACGAGCAGGTCATAGCCCGGCAGCCGCGCGCCATCGCCGGCGCCGAACCCGGTGATCGAGCAGTAGACCAGCCGCGGGTTCGCCGCCGACAGCGTCTCGTAGCCGAGCCCGAGCTTGTCCATCACGTCAGGCCGGAAGTTCTCGACGATCACGTCGGCGGTGCCGGCGAGCTGCCGTGCGAGGTCGCGGCCGGTGTCGCTGGAGAGGTCGACCGCGACGCTGCGCTTGTTGCGGTTGACCGCCTGGAAATAGGTCGCGTCGCCGTGCGCGTCGTTGGGTGGCCCCCAGCTGCGGGTCTCGTCACCGATCCCGGGACGCTCGACCTTGATCACCTCGGCGCCGAGATCGGCCAGCATCATCGTCGCGAACGGTCCCGCCAGCACGCGTGAGAAATCGAGGATCCGCAGGCCGCCGAGCGCGGCCGGAGATGTGCTCGCGTCGGCCATTTGCGAGCATCATCGCCGATGGCCGTCGCCTCCGTGTTCGCCGCGCCGGGCTCCGTGACCGCGGTCGCCGCCGCCGTCGTGGCGGTGCTGATGCTCGGGCTATGGGCGATCAGCATCCGCGTCCGTGACGTCTCGATCGTCGATCCCGTGTGGGGGCCGGCGTTCGCGCTGGTGGCGCTGACCTGCGCGGTCGTGGGCAGCGGCGCCGCCGGCCGACGCTGGCTGCTGCTGGGGCTGACGGCCGTGTGGGGGTTGCGGCTCGGCGGGCACCTGCTGATCCGCAAGCGGCACGACCGCGGCGAGGATCACCGCTACGCATCGATGCGAGAGCGTCGCGGCGACGCGTTCATCCCGTGGAGCCTGGTCTGGATCTTCGGCCTGCAGGGGCTGCTGGTGCTGATCGTGTCGTTGCCGCTGCAGGTGGCGGCCGGGCGCGGCGGCGGGCTGAACTGGCTCGTTATCCCGGGCGTTGCGCTGTGGGCGATCGGGTTCGTCTGCGAGACCGTCGGCGACGAGCAGCTGCGGCGCTTCAAGGCCCGGCCCGACAGCCAGGGCGCGGTGATGGACGCCGGGTTGTGGCGCTACACGCGTCACCCCAACTACTTCGGCGACTTCTGCGTCTGGTGGGGGCTGTGGCTGGTGGCGCTGACCGCCGGCGGCACCTGGTGGACGGTGATCGGCCCGTTGCTGATGACGCTGCTGCTGATGCGCGTGTCGGGCGCGGCGCGGCTGGAGCGTGACATCGGCGAGCGCCGGCCCAAGTACGCCGACTACATCAGTCGGACGTCGGCGTTCTTCCCGTGGCCGCCCAAGCGCCGTTAGGGCGGTCAACAGAACCCGCTTGGCGCGCGGTTTGCCGGGCGGCGTGCCGGGGAAACGTGCTCGGTATGTCCGGTCCGCGCCGTCGTACGCACCTGTCGTGGGCGATCGCGCTGGGCAGCGTCGCGGTGCTCGCACTGCTTCTGGTCCTGCTCCTGCGCTTGCCCGATCGTGCGCACGCCGCGCCGGCTCGCGCGGCGCCGGCCCGCGCTGCGCCGGCCCGCGCCGGTCACCCCCGCGCGGGTAGCCCGCGCGCTGGCGCCGCCGAACCGATCAGTGCCCCCAAGCACCCGCTCGCGACGGGCACCGGCGGGGCCATCGCATCGATGGACCCCGACGCCAGCCAGGCCGGGATCGACGTGCTGCGCCGCGGAGGCAACGCCGTCGATGCGGTCGTCGCGACCGCGAGTGCGATGGGAGTCACGATCCCGTTCGTGGCCGGTCCGGGCGGCGGCGGCTTCATGATCATCTACAACGCGCGGACCCACAAGGTGACCACGATCGATGGTCGTGAGACCTGTCCGGCGGCGTGCACTCGGTCGCTGTTTCTGAACCCGAAAACGGGCAAGCCGATGGGTTATGACAACGCGTCGTCGCAGCCGTTGTCGACCGGGGTGCCGTCGATGGTCGCGACCTGGGCCAAGGCGGTGCGACTCTATGGCGCCCGCGGCTTCGGCGCCGACCTGCAGCCGGCGATCCAGATCGCGCGGCGGGGCTTCCGCGTCGACCGCGACTTCGTCCAGCTCGAACGCTCGGGCCTGAAGCTGCTGCGCGCCTACCCGGCCAGCCGCGCGCTGTTCTTGACCAAGGCCGGGAAGCCGCTGCCGGTCGGGTCGGTGATGCGCAACCCCGACCTGGCGCGGACTTACTCGCTGCTGGCGCAGCACGGGCCGGCGTACCTGTACGACGGACCGCTCGGCCAGGCCGTCGTCGATGCGGTCGACCACCCAGTGCTGACCCCGGGCCAGAAGGTCGTCACCCGGCCGGGGATCATGACCACCGGCGACCTGCGCTCATACGTCGCGCGCGTGAAGCCGCCGACGCAGGTCACGTACCGGGGCGTGCGGATCGACAGCACGCCGCCCCCCTCGAGCGGTGGTTCGACCGTCGCCGAGGCGCTCAACATCCTGTCGGGGTGGAACCTGTCGACCGAGCCGCGCGCCACCGCGCTGTTTCAGTACCTGGAGGCGTCGCGCCTCGCCTACGCCGACCGCGATCGCTACGTCGGCGACCCTCGCTACGTGCACGTGCCGTTGCGACAGCTGTTGAGCACGGCTTTCGCGGCTTCGCGTCGCTGCCTGGTGCATGCCAGGGCGCTGAAGTCGCCGGTCGCGCCGGGGAACCTCTCCAAGAACGGCTGCACGGGCGGTTCGTCGAAAACGGTCGCGACCAGCGCCTCGCCCGAGCGCCACCACACCAACAACATCGTCGCGGTCGACAAGCGGGGCGATATCGCCGTTTACACGAACACGATCAACTTCTTCGGCGGCAGCGGCGAGACCGTCCCCGGGTACGGCTTCCTGCTCAACGACGAGCTGACCGACTTCGACTTTGCGCCGACCAAGCCCGGCACGCCTGATCCGAACCTCCCGGCCGGCGGCAAGCAGCCTCGCTCGAGCATGGGGCCGACGATCGCGTTCTCCGGCGGCCGCCCGGTATTCGCGCTCGGCGCCGCGGGCGGCTCGACGATCCCGACGACGATCCTGCAGACGATCGTCAACCACCTCGATTTCGGCATGTCGCTGCCGGCGGCGCTCGTCGCCCCACGGGTCAGCCAGACCAACTCGCCGACCTCGCTGGCCGAGCCGGCGTTCTACGACAGCCCGCTGCGCCATCAGCTGACGCAGCAGTTCGGCGAGCAGTTCTCGCTCGCGACCGGACCGGTGCTCCCGCTCGATCACTACCCCAGCGACGCGACCGCGCTGTCGTTCCTGGGCGGCAGCCGGGTGCAGGCGATCGCTGAGCCGGTGCGGCTCTACGGGGGCTCGGCGATGGTCGTGCACGCGTCGAAGTAGCGAGCGGGGTTCGGCGCTCGCGCGTTGGCGGCGCCCGCGCGTTGGCGGCGCCCGGGCGAGGGCTGCGCCCGCGCGCTCGGCCGCTCACGGCGCCCGCTCGGCGAGCAGCGCCCGCAGCTCGGCGGCGAGCTGGCGCGGGTGCTCGGTCATCCGCTTCCAGGTGATCCTCAACGTGTCGTGCCGGTACTTGATCGCGACCGCGTCGCGCATGCGATCTCGTTCGAACTGAAGCGGGTTTGAGTGAAACTCCCAGCTGTCGAGCTCGATGATCAGCCGGTGCGCTGGGTAGATCGCGTCGACCCGGAAGCCGTGGAACCAGTATTCAGTGAGCGGAATCGGGAGCCGGTAGCGCTTGAGGAAGAGCAGGAACATCGCCATGAAGATGCTCTCGCTCGGCGCCTGCGCGGGGTCGATCAGCCTGGCCGCGCGGACGCTTGCGGCGAGCAGGCGGTGCAGCGCGGTCGGCCCGAGCTGGCCGGCGCGACGCGCGTCCGAGACGATCTGGATCAGCTCGGCGTCCGTGAGGCGGGGGACGACGTCGAGAATCGCGCGGGCGGCCGTCGTGACCGGGATCCCGTACAGGCGGGTGACATCGGACCGGGTCAACGTCTGCGAGCGGTGCACCCGGATCCCCGGGCGCCGGCGGTGCGTGAGCACGGTCACCTCCGGCACCCGCGGCCATGCCCGCAGGTCATACAGCGCCGCTGCCGAGCCGTGACTCAGCACTCCGTCCACGCCGCACGCCAGCACCGCCGCATGCGCACGCTCGAGCGGCCGCTGACGGCGATAGCCGGTGGCGTACACCCCCGCATGCACCGGGATCAGGAATCCCCGGTCGATCAGGTACTGGATTTCGCCGGTCGACAGCCCGATTGCCAGCAGCTGTGCTCGGGCCACGTGACCGTTCTGCCGCTGGGCGAGGCGGTGGATCTTCGCGGTCCAGGCGAGTAACGCCGCCATCCTGCGTGTCGATAGCCGCACGCGGGGTGTTGTTCACCCCCGTCAGCGGGGCAGTTGGCGTCTTTTCAGCTTCTGGGTGCTGAAAAAACACCAAGCGAGCCGATCCGTGCGGCGGGCGCGGCGGGCCTCGCGCGGTCGAACGTCGAACGTCGAACGTCGAACGTCGAACGTCGAACGTCAGCGGCTCGGCGCCAGCAGGTAGTGCGAGACCAGCCAGCGGTTGCCGCCGCGATAGCGCCAGATGACCTCCGTGGAGATGAAGAACAGGCGCCAGGTGGCCAGCAGGCGCCGTGCGTCGGCGTCCGAGCGCCCTGACTGCACGAGCACGTCACGCGCCTCGCCCGAGGCGATCGCCGCGTCCAGCCGCTCCAGCCACGCCGACAGCGTCCGCGCATAGTGCGTGCCCGGCACGATCCACGAGTCGGTGACGCGCAGGTCCTCGGCGAAATGCAGCAGCAGCTCGTGGGACGGCATCAGTCCCGCCGTGAAGAACCGCGAGGCGGCCCAGGTGCCCTGAAACAGGTACGGCAGCGTCCGGTGCGAGAACACGTGGACGAACGCCCGGCCGTCGGAGCCCAGCCACGACGACACCCGCGCCAGCAGCTCACGCCAGTTGCGCAGGTGCTCGAACATCTCGATCGAGATCACGCGATCGAACGTGCCCGATGGCGAGAACGAGTTGACGTCAGCGGTGACGATGTCGAGGTTCGCCAGCCCCCGCCGCTCCGCCTCGGCCACGATCCACGCCCGCTGCGACGCCGAGTTGGAGACGCCGACGACTGAGCAGCCCGGGTAGCGCTCGGCCAGCCACAGCGACAGCGACCCCCACCCGCAGCCGAGGTCCAGCACGCGCATCCCGTCGGTGACCCCGGCGCGTGCGCAGGTCAGCGAGAGCATCGCCTCCTCGGCCGCGGCCAGCGACGACACGCCGGCCGGCCACAGACAGCCCGAGTACTTCATCCGCGGCCCGAGCACGAGCTCCATGAACGACGCCGGCAGCTCGTAGTGCTGCTCGTTGGCGGCGCCGACCTGCTCGGCGATCGCGCCGGTCGACATCCGCGCAACCAGCGCGCGCAGCCGTTCCGAGCACGCGTCGACACCGCCGTCCGACTCGCGGCGCTCGCGCGCCCACGCTCCGTACAGCGAGCCGGCGCGCAGCACCCGGTCCGGGAGGACGCCGGCGGTGAGCGCGCGGTCCAGCAGCCGGTAGCGCAATGCCTCAGGTTGAGACTCGTTCATCGCGTGAGCGTGGTTAGTGTCCGCGGATATGGGTGCCAGATACGTACATACCTGCATTCGCGTCCAGGACATCGACAGATCAACCGAGTTCTATGCGCGGCTCGGGTTCGAACATCGCGGAGGCCTGAACTTCGAGTCGGCCTACAACGTCTACTTGGGCCTGCCCAACGACGGCGACGTGCTGG
>Ga0302324_100025855_pt1 | contig 11241 bp, 11 predicted proteins | sample Palsa_T0_1_FD_201949 | JGI IMG/M metagenome (GOLD analysis project Ga0302324, IMG submission 201949) | Peat permafrost microbial communities from Stordalen Mire near Abisko, Sweden - Palsa_T0_1 | ecosystem: Environmental > Terrestrial > Soil > Palsa > Peat permafrost | place: Sweden: Abisko... | reverse complement strand
GCGTGCTTGGGCTCTACGCGGGCTGGGTGCTGCAAACGGACCAGGCGACGCTGCAGGGAACCATCGGCTTCGCCAACGCGCAGCATATGGGAATCGAACTGGAGGCACCCGCACTGCAGGCGACCGCGTCGTGCGGCACCGGCGTCGAAGGGTACGCTCCAGCCGCGACGACCGTAGCTGCCATCACGCTTTCGTACTTGAACCGTTTGAAAGCGCTCAACGCCGACGTGCGGTACATCAAGGTCGACGAGCCGCTCTTCTTCGGTAGCTACGTCAACGACCCGCGCGCCTGCGGGCTTGCCGTTGCCGACGTCGTCTCGCAGGTGAACGCGTACGTGCACGTCGTGCAAACCGTCTATCCGAACGCTCAGGTCGGCGACGTCGAGCCGATCATCCTCAGCCAGTACAATCCTGACGTCATTACCGCGATCGGACAGTATCACGCCGCGTATGCGGCCGTCGCAGGCGCACCGTTTCCGTTCTTCTTCGCCGACATCGATTTCACGAACCCGCTCTGGGCGACGCTCGTCAAGTCGTTAGAAGTGCAGACGCGCAGCGAAGGCAGCCGTTTCGGCATCATCTACATCGGCGATCAACTCGACACGTCCGATGCGCAGTGGACCGCCAAAGTGATCGCCCGCTTCACAGCGTACGAGGGAGCAAATGGCGGGCGACCGGACTATGCGCTCTTCCAGTCGTGGCAGCCCCACCCGCTGAAGAATCTCCCCGAAACCGATCCGACCACGTTCACCGGCGCGATCAACGCCTACATCCCCGCCGGCACCTGAGCCGCGGCCGGCCGCCGCGACCCTTCGCGCCCCTAGTGGTCGATGAACTTCGAGGCTTCGTCCATCGTCGGATCGAGCCGCAGATCTTCGTGAGCGTATTTCCGCAGCTCGTGGCCGCCCGGGACCGCGACCCGCACGGAGACCTCGTGCGGATGCACCTCCTTGACGACGCCCTCGTCCGTCGTACCGTCAATGTAGACCCGATCGCCGGCTTTCAACATCTCGTTCCCCTCGCTGAGGCTGCGCATCCGGAAGATGCGCGCTTCCGATGGTTGTTGGTTGCCGCCGTCGTCGTGAACGGCCTGCGATGCTGGCCCTCGCTTTCTCGGCATCGATCGCGGGGATCGACGCGCACGTCGTCCGGGTCGAAACCGATTCCGCAGCCGGCGTTCCGCACTTCGCCATCGTCGGGCTCCCCGACCGCGCCCTCAACGAGTCGCGCGAGCGCGTGCGCAGCGCGATCGTCAACTCGGGCTTCGGTTTTCCCCCGGGTCGTCTGCTGGTCAACCTCGCGCCGGCCGACATGCGCAAGGAAGGCGTCGGGTTCGATCTCCCGATCGCGCTGGCGCTGCTGGCAACCGACGAACAGATTCCGCCGACCTCGCTGCGGCCGTTCGTCGTGTGCGGCGAACTCGCGCTCGACGGCAGCTTGCGCGCCGTCGCCGGTGTGCTCGCGATGGCGCTCGCGGCGCGCGCGGCCGGTTTCACGCAGCTGGTCGTGCCCGAAGCCAATCGCGATGAGGCCGCGCTCGTCGACGGGATCGACGTGTACGCCGTGCCGACGCTGGCGGATGCCGTCGCGGTCGTGCTCGGTCATGGCGCGCCGTTTCGCCGGCGCGGCACGACCGTGCTCGCGCCCGTCGAGCGTGCGGGCGTCGGCGATTTCGCCGACGTGCGCGGGCAGACACTGGCGAAGCGGGCGCTGGAGATCGCGGCCGCCGGCGGCCACAATGTCGTGCTGGTGGGGCCTCCGGGCTGCGGCAAGACGATGCTCGCGCAGCGCGTGCCGTCGATTCTGCCGACAATGACGATCCCCGAAGCGCTCGACGTGACGAAGGTCTACAGCATCGCGGGCCTGCTCGGCCCCGCGCCGCGCGTGGTCGGCGTGCGCCCCTTTCGCGCGCCGCACCACACCGCCAGCCGCGTCTCGCTGGTCGGCGGCGGCGCCCAGCCGCGCCCGGGCGAGATTTCGCTCGCGCAGCACGGCGTACTGTATCTCGACGAACTCGCCGAGTTCTCGCGCGCGACGCTCGAGGTGCTGCGACAACCGCTCGAAGAGGGAACGGTGACGATCGCGCGCGCCGCCGGCACGCACACGTTTCCCGCGCGGTTCACGCTGGTTGCGTCGATGAACCCGTGTCCATGTGGATTCCGCGGCGATCGCGGCTCGGACTGCCGCTGTGACGACGCCGTCGTGCAGCGTTATCTGGGCAAGCTGTCCGGCCCGCTGCTCGACCGCATCGATCTGCACGTGCGGGTTTCGCGGGTGTCGTTCGACGAACTCGTCAGCGGCGGCGCCGCCGATACGTCGGCGGCGATACGAGCGCGTGTCGAAGCGGCGCGCGGGATCCAGCAGCGCCGCTTCGGCGAAACCGCGACGCGCACGAATGCCGCGATCGCTGCTGCCGACGTGCGCCGCTTCTGCGAGCTCGACAGTGACGCGCTCGCACTGCTCGAGAGTGCGGTGGCGCGCGGCACGCTCAGCGCGCGCGCCTTCGACCGCATCGCGCGGGTCGCGCGCACGATTGCCGACCTCTCCGAAAGCCCGCGAATAGCGCGCCCGCACGTCGCCGAAGCGTTGGTCTATCGCGCGAACGCCGGCCGCAACACGGCGTAGCCGCAGCATCAGCTTTCGCTACGGAGCAGGCTTCAGCCGCCCCCCAGGGCAAGGTTGCGCCATGCAGGGCATACGGCCGGCCTAGGCCGGTGACGCCTCCATGCTGACGACCATCCTTGGCGCGGGCGGCCCGGTCGGAGACCAGCTCGCCAGAATCCTGATAGCGAAGAATGCTCCAGTCCGCTTGGTGGGGCGCAGCCCAAAGCCGTTCGCGGGCGCGGAGCTCGTCGCGGCGGACATCTCCGAGCGAGAGCAAGCCATTGCGGCTGTCAGCGGATCGACTGTGGTGTGCCTCGTCGTTGGCCTCCCGTACAAACTGGCGGTCTGGCAAGACATCTGGCCGCGGATCATGGCCAACGTGATCGAAGCCTGCAAGCTGACGCACGCCAGACTGATCTTCTTCGACAACGTCTATGTGTATGGTGAGGTTCGCGGTCCAATGACGGAGCACACGCCATACGCCCCCTGCAGCAAGAAGGGCGCGATTCGCGCGAAAATTGTGACCGCGCTCATGGACGAGGTCAAAGCGGGAAATCTCACGGCCATGATCGCGCGCTCGGCGGATTTCTACGGGCCGAACACCAGGAACGGCATCCCGAACGTCCTCGTCTTCGAACCGCTCGCGAAAGGTGCCACGGCCTCGTGGCTCGTGAACGCCACGGTACCGCACTCGCTCACGTTTATCCCTGACGCAGCGCGCGGTGTCGCGATGCTTGCGGAGCGGGAATCGGCGTGGAACCAGGTGTGGCACTTGCCGACCGCGCCGGCCCCGCCGACAGGTAAAGAGTTCATTGAGATGGTTGCCGCGGCGTTCGGCGTCCCGCCGAAATATCGCTTACTGAGCAAACCGATGCTCCGCGTGGTGGGATTGTTCGACCCGCGCGTACGGGAGTCGTACGAGATGCTCTATCAGAACGCGGGATCGTATGTCTTCGACTCGACGAAATTCGAGACCGAGTTCGGGGCAACCGCAACGCCATATTCCGAAGGCGTCCGGATTGTCGCAGGGTCGTATCGACCTTCCGTCGAGCCGAACCAGCGGTAATCGCCCTCCCCGGGGCCCTGCGCGACGGCATGCGGCCGTTCACTCGGGCTGAACGACCCGTTCCAGGTGCTTTTCGAAAGCTGCGTCACATTCCGAACCTAGGGACTCGGTTCGCATCGAGACGAACTTTCCTCCATTCATGACGCCGCGCCGGTCGCAGCACGTTTTTGTTTTCGCGTTCGTTGCGGGCGTTGGGCTCGCGGCGTGCGGCGGCGGCGGGGGGACGTCGCCCGCGACGCCGCCGCTGCATTCCGGGATCGGCATGACGCCGTCGAGCCCCACCGGGTCGCCGACACCAACGCCCAGCGCGTCCTTGACGCCATCCCCGACGCCGACACCGACCCACGCCGGATCGGGCACTCCGTCGCCGACCCCATCACCGTCGCCGACGCCGATACACTCCGCGACAGCAACGCCGACGCCGACACCGACGGCCACGCCCACCGGGGGCGCCAGTCCGCTCGTGGTCGTCAACGCTGCCGCGAGCATCGCCACCGTTTCGCCGGTGCTGCTGGGGGCGAACATGGCGGTCTGGTACGATCAAACGACGCCCGGACTTGCGGCGTCACTGCAGTCGGTCGGCTTCACCGCCGTGCGCTTTCCGGGCGGCTCGACCTCCGACGGCTATCACTGGGAAGGCACGACCGCAAACCCCGCCGCGCCGACGTTCTGCGGCGGCGGCTACGGCAATCCGAACTCGACTTTCGACAACTTCATGACCGACGTCGCGCGTCCGGCGAACCTCGACGTCGCGATCACGCTGAATTACGGTTCGAACGAGGCGTGCAACGGCGGGGGCGATCCGAACGAGGCGGCGGCCTGGGTCGACTATTCCAACAACAACCGTAAGTACGGCGTCCATTGGTGGACGGTCGGAAACGAAGAGTTCGGCAGTTGGGAGTACGACCTCCACGCCCTCAAGAACGACGCTGCCACCTACGCAAACGCGGTTGCGACGGGTTACTACCCCGCCATCAAAGCCAAGGACCCGACGGCGATGGTCGGCGTCGACGTCGAGCCCGGCTGGAGCCCGGCCTGGGATCCCACCGTCCTCGCCCAAGCGAAATACGACTTCGTCGAGCTGCACTGGTACGCGCAAGGACCGGGTTCCGAATCCGACGCCTACCTGATCGGCAACGCGACGAATTACCTCGCGAGCACGATCGCCTCACTCAAGACGGAATTGGCGAGCGCCGGCCACGCCGGCACCCCGATTTACATCGGCGAACTGGGCTCGGTCTCGTCGAATCCCGGCAAGCAGACGACCTCGATCACGCAGGCGCTCTTCGCCGGCCAGGTGATCGGAACGATGCTCAACGCGGGCATCGCGCGCTCGACCTGGTGGCTGGCCTACGGCGGCTGCAACGACGCGGGCGGCGGCGGCAACTTCTCGGCCTCGCTCTACGGCTGGCAGAATTTCGGCGGCTACCAGATGCTCTCCGATGGGCTGCCCGAGTACGGCTGCTACGGCGCGCCGTCGATCGCACGCGGGACGCTGCTGCCGACGGCCGTGGTGTACCAGATCGCGGCGGCGTTCGCGCACGGCGGCGAGCGGGTGTTCGCAGCACCGGTGAATGCGAGCCTGCCCAACGTGCGCGCGTTTGCGACCAGCCAGGGCGCGAAATACAACGTGCTGCTCTTCAACCTCGACCAGAACAACGCGGTCAACGTGCCGGTCGGCATCAGCGCCTTGGCGAGCGGTTCCGGTGCGACCGTCACGACCTACGGTAAGGCGCAGTACGACCAGTCGAAAAACAACGTCTGGACGGGTTCGGTCACCTCGACGCTCGGGTCGTGGCGCGGATCCGTGACCGTCGCCCTCCCAGCGTGGAGCGTCACCCTGGTCAGCATCGCACCCTAGCCCTTTCGCCAAAGGCGCGGTCGCGGGAACGCTACTCACAACGTGCCGGGGTAGGCGCCGCCGTCGATCAGAAAATTTTGGGCCGTGAGGTAGCCGGCTTGCACGCTGCACACGAAAGCACACAGCGCGCCGAACTCCTCGAGCGAGCCCAGTCGCCGCGCGGGAATCGCCGCCTTCCGCAGCGCGATCTGCTCTTCGAGCGTGCGGCCGGCGCTCGTAGCCGCAAGGCCAAGGACCAGATGCAGCCGTTCGGTATCGAAGGCGCCGGGCAGAATGTTGTTGATCGTAACGTTGTACTGCGCGACCTCGCGCGCGAGTCCCGACACGAAACCGGTGAGCCCGCTGCGCACGCCGTTGGTCAGTCCGAGGTTCGCGATCGGCGCCTTGACGGTGCTCGACGTGATGTTGACGATGCGGCCAAAACCGCGCGCGATCATCCCATCGACCGTCGCCTTGATCAGTTCGATGGGAGCGAACATGTTGGCGTCGAGCGCGTGCAGCCAGTCGTCGCGCGTCCAGTCACGAAAATCGCCCGGCGTCTCTCCGCCTTCGTTGTTGATCAGGATGTCCGGCTGGGGACACGCTGCAAGCAGCGAGGCGCGGCCCTCGGGGCTCGCGAGGTCGGCGACGACGGTCTTGACCGAAGCGCCGGTTTCCGCCTCAATTTCGCGAGCCGCCGCTTCGAGCGGTTCGCGCGTGCGCGCCGCGATCGTGACCGCGACGCCTTCGCGCGCCAGCGCCTCGGCGCAGCTGCGCCCCAGGCCCTTGCTGGCCGCACAGACGATCGCGCGCCGGCCGCGAATCCCCAAGTCCATCGTGCGTGCTTCGCCGCTTCGGCGCTCGTATCGTCCTCGAAGGACGGCCGCACGCCGGGAGGCAAACGCTTCGCGATGAGGGACGCGTGTGACGCCTGAGTGGGTGACTGCCGGAGCAACCGTCGCGACGCTCATCGTCATTGCCGCCTCGGCGCTCGCGGCCCTCATGCAGCTGCGACATACTCGCGGCAGCAACCAGATCATCGCGCTCACCGAATGTCGCGAAACGCTGGAATCGGAACAGTTTCAAAATGCGCGGGATTTCATCGTGAACACGTTGCCCGAGATGTTGCGCGACCCGCAGATCGAGGCCAAGCTGCAACTGCGACGTTTCCCGAACGAGCTGCGCTCGGTATCGTACGTCGCGAACTTCTTCGAGTCGATGGGCGCATTCGTGCGTTTCAACATCATCGATCGCACGATCGCCTGCGACCTGTGGTGCGGCGTCGTGCTCTCGAGTTGGGAAGCGCTGCTCCCGGTCATTCGGATACGTCGCCGTATGAGCCCCGGGATCTGGGAAAACTTCGAGTATCTGGCGGTGCTCTCGAAGCAATATGCGGACCGGCATCCGACGTCATACCCGGCGGGGATGCCGCGCATGCCGCTCGATGGCCACCCGTGACGCGCCGCGTCGGCTAGCGTTCGTTCGTGGAGATGACCGCGATCGCCAGCCCCGTCCCGACCTGGTAGCCGAAGTTCGGGAGCAGCGTCCCTCCACCGCCGGAAGGGGAGGACGCACCGAATGCCCCGCCCGTCAGGACGGCGTACGCGTCATCGCTATCGGTGTCCGAGCCACCGACAACGGGGGCGCTCGTGAAGCCCCAGTTTGCACTGAGTGGGCCCGGGGGCAGCGAATCATTGAACACCGACACATACGGGCTGCCGGAATTGAAGGCGTAGAGCTCGTTATTGCGGTCATCCGTGGCCATCGAAACGATGGTGCCGTCCCCATTGTCGGCGACAATAACGTTGCTCGCGAGAGAAAACTGGTAGACCGCCTCATTGGTCGCGAGATACGCGTTCGGCAGGGTGGAATACGTCGAACACGCGACCGAAATGTGCGTGGACGTTGCACCCGGGTCGCCCATAAAAATCGGGGCTGTCGGATTCGCAAAATTATAGGTATAGATGTCGTAGTTGCCGCCGCCCGAATTGAACGCCGCCGCCGCGACAACCCCGCCGGTATAGTTCGACCAGCACGCCGTGTACCCGCTGAGAAGCGTGTACTTCGCCGTGTGGGATTGCAGGTTCGGCGTATACGCGTTGACCTGTCCGGTCCCGGCGTTATACGTCATCATGCTCTGCGAATGGGTGTCGTATCCGATCAATGCGTCGCCGGCGGCGACACTCGTGATACTGAGCTCGTCACCGTACCAATCAAAGACGTAGACGTTATAGGACGTGTTCTCGACAAAGATGGCCGGAGAATGCTCGACCGCGACCGTCGTGGTGGGACAGGTCGGCGCCGCCAGCGTGAGCGTGTCGGGTGTCGTCGAACGGAAGCCTGACAGCGGGGTGAGCTGGATGTGCGCCCCGTCGATGGGTGTCACGCTGGCGGCCCCGGACCCGGTGATCTGGTACGAAACCGTCCCGCCGGTCCCGGCGATAATCACGTTGCCGTCGGCATCTTCGGGACCGACGACGAGCGTCGCCGAACTCTTCCCCGCCAGGACCACCGATTGCAGCGTCGCAGCGTAGATCCCGGTCGCTCCATACACTGCGTTGATAAACCCAACATCGTCGTTCGCGTATTGCACGTTGGTGACCGCGCATACGGCTTGAATCACCGCGGTCACGTTGTTGGCCGCACCGTCGACGATCAGCTGCGAGACGGTGGCGGTGCCGAGTAGATGCCCTCCGCCGTTGGGGCCGTCGTAGATGTTGAAGAGGAACAGGTCGTTGCCGACCGGCGCGATCAGCGTGATGGACTGCGAAGGGCTTCCATTGCGGTTCGCGACCGTACTCTCGGTGCCGTTGATGGAAATGGCGACGCTCTGGGCCGACGGCGAGATCGTGTCCTTACGGCGGACGGAGGCCGGCGCGCTCGGGTTCGTCCACCGGATCGTGAAGGTGGCCTTGGTCGTCTTGGCCGCTTCCGCGGCACCGTGAGGGCTCGTCGGTGTCAGTCCGGCACCGCCGCCGCACGCGGACAGAGCCCCGGCGAGAAAGACCGACGCGACACGACTCGACGTTCGCACGAGAAACACCTCACGAGAAGGGAGCGGCGAGCGGGCGGTTCGTCAGGGAAGCGAGAGCCTCATTCCTTGCCCTCGCAAGGCGAATCGACGCGCTAGCGAAGACCGGCGTATGCATCCCGAAGCGCAGCGTTTGATCGGCGAGCTGCGGCTGCAACCCCACCCCGAGGGGGGCTGGTTTCGCGAGACGTATCGCAGTCCCGACCGCGTGACGACGCAGCGCGGGACGCTGCGCAGCGCCACGACAGCGATCTACTTCTTGCTGACCGACGGCACGTTCTCGGCGTTCCATCGCCTCTCGTCCGATGAGACCTGGCACTTTTACCGGGGCGATCCGATCGTGGTCGAGGTCATCAGCCCCAGCGGCGCGCACGCGCGGCGCACGCTCGGCACCGGCGACAACTTCCAGACGACGATTCCGGCCGGCGCGCACTTTGCCGCGCACGTCGATGCGCCCGGCGGCTACGCGCTGGTTGGCTGCGACGTTGCGCCGGGGTTCGAGTTCGCCGACTTTGCGCTGACCACGCGCTCGATGCTCACCGCTGCCTACCCGCAGCACGGCCCGCTGATCGCGCGTTATACGCGCTGAGCGAGGGCGTACCGGATCGGCGTGACGGCGGCGTCGCGCACGACGACGCCTTGGGCTTCGAGATGCTGCAGGTGAGCGAGCGTTTCGGCGACCGCGAACTGGCGATGCATCTCGTGGAGCTGGTCGAACGGATCGCCGCGGCGCCGCCACGGCAGCGCGCGCGCGACGTCGGTCGCACTGGCCGCGCCGCGTTCCAGCGCGTCGAGGATCTGACGCTCGCGATGGCGGTGATGCGCGAGCAGTTCGGCCGCGCGTCCCGCAACGTCGGCGAACGGCTCGCCGTGGGCCGGCAGCGCGCCGGAGGCGCCGCAGGCGGCAACGCGTTCCAGCGAAGCTTCGTAGTCGCCCAGCGCGTCGCCGCGCCCTTCGTGCCAGATCCCGACGTGCGGGGTCACCGGATCGAGCACGTGGTCGCCGGTGAGCAGCTTGCCGCTGACGTTGTCGAAGAAACAGAGATGGCCCGGCGTGTGTCCGGGGGTCCACATCGCGCGCAGCCGTCCGACCCGCGCGCCGTCTTCGAGCAATTCGGTCGGCGGCGTCAGCTCGGTCCGGTGATGCTGCAGCTCATCGACGAAGCCGGCGGCGTCCTCGAGTTCGAAGCCGTTGCGCGCGATCCACGCATCGGCGGCGCGGTCGAAGGCGTCGGGGTCGGTCAGGTGGCGCTGCGCCATCTCCCAGTCGCGCGGGTGCATTGCCAATACCGGCACGCCGGCACGCAGTAGGGTGCCGGCAAGGCCGTAGTGATCGAAGTGCACGTGGGTGATCAGCAGCCGCCGCACGTCGGACAACGCGCGCCCGTGTTCGGCCAGACCGGCTTCGAGCGCGGCGAAGACGTCGTCGGCTTTCCAGCCGCAGTCGACCAGCGTCCAGCCGTCGTCGGCGTGCAGCAGGTAGGCGTTGATGTAGCCCATCGGGTTGCCGGTCATCGGCAGCCGGATCTGCACGATCCCGTCGCCGAGATCCGTCGTGAGTGGTCCAGCCGCTGCCATACCACCTGTATGCGCGTGAAGGCTGGACGCGCCTCCTCGCGAACGCGACCGGCGGTGTCGCTCGACTACGCGTTCTGGAACGCTCTTCTTTCGACTGCTACGCTGATCGTCGTCGGCGTAGCGGCTCTCGCCGCCATGCGGCAGCTCCGTCATTTGCGCGATCAAACCGGGCTGATGGGCCAGCTCAAGGTGCTCGACGATTGGCGCGACCCTGCGTTTCAGCGCGCCTTCGACTTCGTGCGGCTCGAGCTCCCGGACAAGATGAAGGATCCCACGTTCCTCGCCGAACTCGACGGGCCGGGGATCGACCGGTCACGGCATCCCGAACTCGATGTCTGCGACTGGTACGAGCAAGTGGGCTCGTTCCTCAAGTACCGCCTGCTCGACGAGACGATCGTGCTCGACGTGAGTTCGTCGTCGGCCCCGGCGGCCTGGCGTATGCTCGAACCGACGATCGCGCGGATGCGCGTCCGGCGCGGCGACACACTGTACGAAAACTTCGAATACTGGGCCGTGAAGAGCATCCTCTTCGCGCGCCGTCACCCGAACGGATGTTATCCGCGCAACCTGCCGCGAATGCGGGACCTGGAACCAGCCCCCGCGAGCGCCGCGGAGGAAACGGCGCCGCGGAACTGAGTCGCCGTCGTCGCGCGGTGGCAGGCTAGGCACAGCGTCTCGAGGTTGTCGAGGTGGTGCGCACACGAGAGCTGCCCGTGCTGTCCGATGCACGGCACGATGTGGTTCACCTCGAGCCGCGTTGTCCTTCGCTCGCGTCGCCACGTGCGCATCGCGTTCCGAAAGGCTCCCTCGTTTGCGCTCCGCGCCCGTGAGGGACGCGGCGGCTGTTTCGCGCCGCAGCGCGCGCAGCGATACTTGTCGCGCCGCTTGACGGTACGTCGCGCGACCGACCACCAGTGGTTGGCCCAGAATGCCGTGCCGCAGCGATCGCTGCACCACGAACGGCGCCGCGGCGGCAGCACCGCGCCGCACCAGCCGCACGCGCCGGCGGTCGCCGGCGGAGCGAGCGCGCACGCCGCCAGCAATGCGGCGCTCTTGGGCGCCGTAGTCTTAGCTGCCGGCGGCAGCGACCAGCTCCAGGCGCGTCCCAACCGGATCGGTGAA
>Ga0302324_100025854_pt1 | contig 11241 bp, 8 predicted proteins | sample Palsa_T0_1_FD_201949 | JGI IMG/M metagenome (GOLD analysis project Ga0302324, IMG submission 201949) | Peat permafrost microbial communities from Stordalen Mire near Abisko, Sweden - Palsa_T0_1 | ecosystem: Environmental > Terrestrial > Soil > Palsa > Peat permafrost | place: Sweden: Abisko... | reverse complement strand
TGATCAAAGACGAAGGCCTGAATCCCACCGGCTCGTTCAAAGCTCGCGGACTCTCCGCCGCCGTTACCATGGCCCGGCATTTTGGACTGAAGAAGCTTGCCATTCCATCCGCCGGAAACGCCGCCGGAGCCCTTGCCGCCTACGCCGCAGCCGCCAACCTCGAAGCCCACATCTTCATGCCCAAAGATGTTCCCATGGCCAACCGCATCGAGTGCCACTACTATGGCGCGCACGTCGCGCTGGTCGATGGCCTCATCTCCGACTGCGCTCGCAAAGTCGCCGAACTGAAGGAAAAACCCGCATGGTCGAAGCAAGGATGGTTCGACGTCTCCACCACCAAAGAGCCTTATCGCGTCGAGGGCAAAAAGACCATGGGCTATGAGGTCGCCGAACAACTCGGGTGGAAACTGCCGCAGGGCATCATCTATCCCACCGGCGGCGGCGTTGGCCTGCTGGGGATGTGGAAGGCGTTCGACGAGATGGAGCAACTGGGTTTCATTGGTCCTGAGCGCCCGAACATGATCGGCGTGCAATCTGCGGGATGCGCCCCTATTGTTAAAGCATGGGATGAGGGTCGGGCCACTTCCGAAATGTGGCCGCACGCCTCGACTCTCGCCTCCGGTTTGCGCGTTCCGAAACCTTACGGCGACTACTTGATCCTCGACATCCTGAAAAAAAGTGGGGGTCTCGCGCTCGCTGTCACCGACGCCGAGATTCTCGACGCTACTCGGCACTGGGCGAAGGTCGAAGGCATCTTCGCTGCACCCGAGGGCGCTGCATCGCTTGTCGCCTACAAGAAACTGCTAGCCCGCGGTTTCTTCGCTGCTGGCGACACGGTGGTGCTGTTCAACACTGGCTCTGGCCTGAAATATCTCGATGTGCTGGACACGAAGGATGCTGCGAAGCCGCCAGCGGACCGCGCTATTGCTGGCATCATCGGCCCCTACTAATGCCAACCAAACCTTAGCTCCAGCAGCTTAGTTCCTCTGTTCCATGCACTGCAGTTTCGCGTACTCGGCCTGGGTTTCCTTCAAGATGGGGATGTGGGGTCTGGGTCTCTCTTGAGGGTGAAGAACTGGTCTGTACGCAGTGAAGGGACGGTACCCCAGCTGCAGTGCCTGTACACACGGCAAAGCCGACTAGCGTAACGGCCGCTACTCGCAATTCGATGATGGTGTCTATTTCGCCGGCGCGAGTATCGCATCCAGCCGGTCGGGCGTTTTCTCGACTCTCTCCAAGTGCGGGTAGCGCATTCCACCGTGGTAGTCCAGAGAGACTGTGACAAACTCGTCGCCTCGCTTAAGTAAGAGATTGATTGGTTCCTTCGTTCTCTCTACGGCAAGGATGGTTTCGCGCAGGAACGCGGCAGTGTAGTTCTGACCGTTGACGGCTTGCAATTGCATATCCGGCGTGATGCCAGCCTTGAAGGCCAGACCGTCCCACCAAACGCCATCAAGGCTGCCACGTGAATCAGGGCTGTCCTCTGACTTCAGCGAGAACCCAAGTGAGCTAGCGAAGCTCGCTCCATGAACCGCCTCTGCTTTCTCCAGCCACTCCGGTTCGTTATCGTTGTACACGAGGCGATAACCACCCTGCGTAAACCCGTTCTCCGGAACGTTCGGGCTGACCTCGTAAACCCGTGTGCGGAAGAATCCTGCCCAATCGTACGGCTGCACGGTGTTCAACGCTTTCACGAGATCGTCCAACGTATACGGAACAGTGATGTAGCTCCCATTATCAATCCCGAAAAAGAGCCTCGCGAAATCGTCAAGGGACTTGTTTCCGTCGCTCAGCTCGCGGATCTTCGTGTCGGCGTCAAGCCAAATGAGGTCCGACTCAGGGTAGTAGTCGTACCCACGCTGCCAGCTTGGCCAGTCATCCTGGGCGCTGCCATGCAACGAAATAATGGGCGCGGTGGTAGTGTCTTCCAAAGAGCGCCACCTGCGTCCCGGGCTGATTTCGAAGGCCGCAGCGATTTCTGCGAATACATCGCGGGCCTGCTCGGGAGTACGCATTCCGGAACGCGCTGTGAGGACATTGCCGTAATAGTCCGTCAAGCCTTCATAAACCCATAGCAGGTCGTTGCACATGGGCACGTTGAAGTTGGGCGCCCACAAGTCAGCCGGCCGGCGGAACTTGCCGTTCCACGAATGCGCGTATTCGTGGGCCAGAAGAGCCCGACCGGCAACTCCTGCACCCCAGTCTGTAAAGTAATTGGCAGGAGAACCGTCCTCACTCGATTGGTGGTGCTCGAGGCCCTTGCCGCTGACAATGTTGCTGACAGAAAAGAGGAAATCGTAGTGAGCATAGTGATGCGAATGAAAGAGCTTCTGCCCTTCAATCACAAGGTTGCGGTGATATTGCAGTTCCTCCGGAGTGATCTCCAGATTGGCAGGTTTGTCGGCGAAGACATCGAGGTACACGGGGTTGTCCGGCCCAGTGGACAGGTCTAATCGTTTGAAGTTGACGCCCGCATAAAGTGGCGAGTCCACCAGCGTATTCAACGTTGTGTCTTTGAACTGAACCAGGTCGCCGTTTTGCGATTTCACATCCAGAGCACTGGCGAATTTCCATCCCTCGGGCAAACGGAGCGCGGCCTCGAATTTGATATCCCGCGAGAAGTATCCCGCCGGATAGAGAAGCACGCTGTTCCAGGTGACGTCGGCGAACCTCGAGGAAATACGGCCTCGTTTGGGATCCTGCGGGGCCAGGTACTGGAAGTCTATGTCCAGCGTCGTTGCATCCTGCGGCGCCTCGACATGGAATGCGAACACGTCCACGCGATCGCGCACCCAGGGGATGGGTTTGCCATTTGCCGTGACGGCAAGGCCGGCAAGTTCGCCCACCAGGTTCGATGGCGAGTGCGTTCCGGGGAGCCATCGCGGGTAGAGCAACGTAATGTCACGGCCTTTTATCGGGATCGTCTCGTGCACATTCAGCACGCGAACCTTGATGTTAGTGACATCGACGAGCAACGAAATCGTGCCGGGATAAGGCGTGTCAGCCGGTTCGACAACGGGGGGAGGCAGCGGCACGGGCTGTGGGCCCGGTGAATTCTGCGAATACACAGTTGCGGTTAGGGCAATGCATACCACCACGCAAACCGCCGCAGCGCCTCTACGACGGAAAAATGAATGTGGCATGCATATCCTCCGATGCCGCCGATCTTTGAGACGATGCGACGAGAAAATGGTTGAATCGATCACTCGGGCAGAATCCTACGATCTGCGAACTGGTCAAGTCAACGAAAGCCAGGCCTCGAAAAGATTGTGCGCGCAATATTCGCCGTTCGATTGAGCCTGGCGGAAACTGCGGTTCGGGGAAGCGTAGTAGAATTCTAGCCACTTTCGAACATGACAACTACGGCAACCCATAACCGCGTCGACCGCACGATCCCTCTCGACTCGATTCTGGCGGCTCGCCAGCGCGTTTATCAGGCCGCGGTCCGGACACCGATGGTTCGCTTGTATTACGAGGACGCTCCCGGCGAAATTTATCTCAAGCTCGAATCGTTCCAACCGATCGGTTCGTTCAAGCTGCGCGGGGCTTATAACGCGATCTCGTTGCTCAGTCCGGAAGCCAGGGCGAAGGGGGTGTGGACCGTCAGCGCCGGCAACGCCGCCCAGGGAGTGGCGCTGGCGGCCCGCATCCTCGGGACCCGCTGCGAGGTTCTGGTCATGGATACCGCCCCGGCCGCGAAGCTCGATGCCATCCGGCGATTGGGCGCAAGCATTCGTCAGGCATCCATGGATGAATGTTGGACCGCGGTGACCGAACGCCAGCATCCCGCGTTTCAGGGCGTCTTTGTCCATCCCTTCGACGACGACAACTTCATTGCGGGCAATGCCACGGCTGGTCTGGAAATCCTGGAAGATTTGCCGGACGTCACCTCGATTGTGGCCGGCTTCGGCGGAGGCGGCCTCAGTTGCGGGATCGCGTCTGCCATGGCCGCCATGAAGCCGGAGGTCAAGGTATTCGGCGCCGAACCGGAGACCGCGGCACCGCTTCACCTGTCGTTTATCAAGGGTTCAGCCCAGAAGTTTCCCGACTGGAAAACAAGTTTTGTGGACGGCTGCGGCGGCAAGTCAGTCTTGCCGAGTATGTGGACGCTTGCGAGTCGCCTGCTGGCCGGCTCGATCGTCGTCTCGCTCGAAGAAAGCCGCCGAGCTATGACCATCGTTGCGGCCCGGAATCACCTGATCTGCGAAGGAGCTGCCGCCTGCGCAGTCGCAGCCGGACTCAGTGGCAAAGCCGGGAACGGCAAGATCGTGTGCGTCGTCAGCGGCGGAAATATTGACCTCGGCAAATTTGCGGAGCTGGTTTCGGCCCCGGCCTAGACCTCCCGGGTTCCCCCCAATGCTGTGCATGTTCACCAGGAAAAGAGTTTGTTCTCCAAATCCTGAGCGGCTTGTGCCACATTCTCCGGTCGGCCCAGGTCCCGCCAATAATATTCATCGGTGCGAAACGCGAGAATTCTTTCGCCTTGGGCAGCGAGCCGCAAATAGAAAGGAATGATCGAAAAAATACCTTCTTCCGTCATCATCGCAAAAATGCGAGGCAGGATAATGTGGATGCCGGAAAACGCCAGTGCTTGCACCTTCGCGGATGGCCGAACCAGTTCCGGAGTCTGATCGCGTCCTGATTGCCGCCCGCAAATTTGAAGTTGTCCATCGAAGAGGAGATATCGCGAAGTCGCGCGGTCTTGCACCGCCAGCGTGGCGAGGGCCTTATGCTCAGCGTGAAACTGCAACATGCGTCCCAGATCAATCGTGCTGATCACGTCGACATTGTGCAGAAAGAACGGCTGATCCAGATGGCTGGGGTTCTCCAGAAAGAACCAGGCGGCTTTTTTCAATCCACCGCCGGTGTCGAGCAACACTTCCTCGCGCGAGACTTCAATCCGCATTCCGAAGTGGTCCTTCTTTCGTAGATACTCGACGACCATATCGGCAAAGTGATGCACATTGATGATTACTTCGCGGACTCCAAACTTGCGCAAGCGGGAAAGCGTGATCTCCAACAGGGTTCGGCCAGCAACTTCCACCAGCGCCTTGGGACGATTGTCGGTGAGGGGACGCAGGCGCGTGCCCAGGCCGGCGGCCAGAATCATCGCTTTCATGGGGCGGGATTCTCCAACTCACGATGCCGCACCACCACCTCGACCCCATTCCGGCCGCGTAAGCGTTTCGCCAACTGTTCCGCCAGATACACCGAACGATGCTGCCCGCCGGTGCAGCCAAACGATACCATCAAATGTTTGAAGCCGCGCCGCTGATACTCGCTCACGCTGGCGTCCACCAGCGACATCACGCTGGCCAGAAATTGATGCACGCTCTCCTGCTGATTCAGATACTCGACGACGGGCGCGTCTTTGCCCGTGAGCGTTTTGAAACGCTCTTCGCGGCCGGGATTCGGCAGGCCGCGGCCATCGAATACAAATCCGCCACCATGTCCGCTTTCATCTTTCGGCATTCCGCGGTGAAAGGAAAAGCTTAGAATCCGCACCATCAGGTTCTCCGCCTCGGAGGCCAGGCCCTGCAGTTTCTCCGATGCCAGCATGCTGTTGAACGCCTGCATCAGGGTCGGAAGCGCGATCGGCAGCTTCACGTTGTGCAGCAGCCAGCGCAGGTTCTTCAGCGCATACGGCACGCTCTGCAGAAAATGCGCCTTGCGCTCATAAAAACCGCGAAAGCCATAAGCGCCCAGCGCCTGCAGGATGCGAACGTAAACGTAGCTGTAGTAAGGATCGAGGAACGCCTCGCGCTCCAGTTCGATAAAACCGCCAAGCTTGTCGATGTAGAGATCGAGCAACTGCTGGCGCAGTTCCGGCGTCAGATCGGCCTTGGCATCGTACAAAAGGGAAGCGATGTCATATTGCAGCGCGCCTTTGCGGCCGCCTTGATAATCCAGGAAAAACGGCTGGCCGTCGCGCAGCATTATGTTGCGAGATTGGAAATCGCGGTAAAGAAAATAGTCGCGACGGGCGCTCAAGAGGAAATTTGTTAAACCGTCGAAATCGTCTTCGAGCGCCTGTTCGTTGAAGGAGATGCCGGCGAGCCTGAGAAAGTAATATTTGAAATAATTCAGGTCCCAAGAGATGGACTGGCGGTCGAAGCTGCCCCGCGGATAACACACGTTGTAATTCAAATCGCGTCCGGCCTCGATTTGAAAGCGCGGCAACACGGCCACAACCTTGCGGTACGCTTCCACCGCTTCCGGAGCGATGGCGTCGCCTGCGCGATGCTTCGAGAGAAACTCGAAAAGCGTCGTGTCCCCCAGGTCTTCTTCAAGGTAGGCGCCGCGGCTCAAGTCTTCGGCATAAATTTCCGGCACGGGCAGACCGTGCCGGCGAAAATGCCGGGAAAACTCCAGAAACGCGACGTTCTCTTCAGGCACCCCGTACAGAATCCCAATCGCGCTGAGTTTGTCCGAAGAAAGCCGGATGATCCTTCTCCCGGACCCGCCGAGCTCGCCCTTCAGTGGCTGCAGCGTCTTGGGCGTAACGTGGAAATGCTGGTCAAAAAGCTTTTGGAGAACGTCCATGTGGATATGCTTCTTAGCGCAACCACTAAAGATAACATCGAAGCCGCGACGCGAAAGGCGGCGGGGCATCAGCGATCACAATGACTTGATAACCACCCGTTCGATCCATATTCTTAGGCTCTAGCCTGAATCCATGAGCCATGACTGAGCGCCTCTACTACAACGACTCCTTCCTCTACCAGTTTGACGCCGAAGTCCGCTCGGTCGTCGAAAGCCCGCGTCCGGCAATCATTCTTGATCGCACGGCTTTCTACCCCACGAGCGGTGGCCAGATCCACGACACCGGCTGGATCGTTCGCGATGAACCCGGCGCCAGATTTCGCGTCTCGGAAGTCGCCGATGCCGAAGACGGTCAAGTCATCCACTACCTTGAAGCGCCGATCAAAGACGTGCAGCCGGGAACCACCGTCCACGGCCAAATCGACCCCGCCCGCCGTCGCGATCACATGCAGCAACACTCTGCCCAGCACGTGCTCTCAGCCGCCTTCGTGCGTCTTTTCAATATGCCCACCGTCTCTTTTCACATGGCCGACGATTACTGCTCTATCGATCTCGACACGCCCTCGCTCGATAAGGATCAAATCGAATCCGCTGAACGGCTGGCCAACGAAATCGTCCTTGAGAATCGCTGCGTAGACATGCGTTTCGTCACGCGCGAGGAAGCCGCGAAGCTCGGCCTGCGCAAACTTCCCCCTGCCGAGCGCGACCAACTGCGGCTCATCGACATCCGCGACTTCGATCTCACCGCCTGCGGGGGCACGCACGTGAACCGCACCGGACAGATTGGTGGAATCTTCCTGCGCAAGGCCGAGAAAGTTCGCCAGGGATACCGCGTCGAATTCGTTGCCGGCCAGCGCGCCGTCGCCACCGCGCGCCGCGATTTCAACACGCTGACCGAGACCGCCGCACTGTTTTCCGCGCAGATCTACGACGTTCCTCAGCAAGCCCGCAAGTCTCTTGACGAGACCAGGTCGCTGCGCAAGCAACGCGAGCAATCGCGGGGAGAACTAGCCGCGGCGCAAGCCGCAACCCTGTTAGCGGAGACTCCCGAGAGCCACGGCGGCAAGCTGGTCGTGCGCACTTTCTCTGGCCGCGACCTCGATTTTCTCAAGCTGCTAGCCCAGACACTGACCCGCCAATCTCCAGCCGTGACCGCGCTCCTCGCCACCGAGTCGCCACAGCCCGCGCTTGTCTTCGCTCAATCCGCCGGCCAGCCCCACGACATGGGTGCGCTCCTGAAGGAAACCGTAGTCAAACTCGGCGGACGGGGCGGAGGCACCAAGGACCTGGCCCAGGGTGGGGTGCCCCAATCTGCAGGACTCGCCGGTGCCCTTGTCGCCGCCGCTCAAACCCTCACGCCCTGACCCGCAGCCCCGAGCCCAAACAAAAACCCCCAGCGGAACCAAGTCCCGCGGAGGCTGAAACCGTTGACCGTTTCCAGCTTCTAGTTTCCGGATCCACCGACGAATGGAAACCGAAGCTGGAAAAGGGAAATTCTGATTCTGGCCGGTTAAGCGATGCGATTCCGCCGACCGCCCTTTTCCCACCAGACTGCGGGATCATCGGGCCGGTTGAGCATCTGCGACAACTCCTTCTTGATCTCCACCAGGCGGTTGGCGCGCATCTCCGCCGCCGATTGGTCGATCTGGCTGTCCGCGGTCTTGGCTGCGGAGCGGGTGTTCATGTTCCGTAGATCCGTGATTTCCTGACGAAGGCTGGTGAGGTGTTCGAGGATGTAAGGCATGTCTTGATCATACCCCATATTCCCCGACCCGCCGCTTTATTAAATCACCCATTTCCTGCCTGATTGCGGTTTGAAATCTGCCTTCCCTAGGGCCCCGCCGCATCCAACCGCCGGTTCTGGGCATCGAACAAAAGCCAAGGTTCTAAGACTGTTAAGCAGCGAGGAGAACATTGTTTATGGCCAAGAAAGATCTCAACGCAAAATCGGAAAACGGTGCGCGAAGGCAAGTGAGCGCGCAGCCTCGTCTTCACCAGAGTGCTCCCGAGATTCAAGCATATGGCACCGTCTCGCACATGTTGCCTCTCGATCTAGAGGAGCCGGTTCGCCTGGAAATGACCGAACAACTCAACCTGTTGCTGGCCGACACGATGACCCTGCGCGATCTCTATAAGAAATCGCATTGGCAAGTCGCGGGACCAACCTTTTACCAGCTCCATCTCCTTTTCGACAAGCATTATGGAGAACAATCGGAGATCGTCGACACGATCGCCGAACGGATACAGCTTCTTGGTGGCGTCTCAATTGCCATGGCTGCCGACGTGGCCGAAACCACGCGCATCGAGCGTCCGCCACGGGGCAGGGAAGAGGTCCCAGTGCAGATTTCCCGCCTGCTGGATGCCCACCAAATCATCATCGGCCACTGCCGCAAGTTGGCGGGCCTTGCCGACGAGCTTGGCGACGATGGCACCAACGATCTGGTCGTCAGCGACGTGCTGCGGGCCAATGAATTGCAAGTCTGGTTCCTCAGCGAACATCTTGTGGATGCGCCCCTCGTACACGCGGAACAGCCCCAGTTGCGCACTGCCGGCTAATTCAGTCACAAACCAACCGAGCAGGCTCTCGCCCTAGAGCCTGCTCGTGACCGCTTCGGTGTCGCCGCCGACTATGGCCGCCTCCCAGCTGGGGTGGAGTGCCTGTTTCACCGGTCTGGCTCAAACTCGCGCCGCCATGGGCAGCGGAACCATTAGCGTCCTGCGCCAACCGCTGCTAACGGCTGCTAACGGCTACCAATGATTGAAAATTAGGGCCGTCTCTTATATGCTTCCGTGACTTGGATTCGTCCATGAGCGGAATCGCGAGCAATCCCGTTGCACCCCCACGTTACACGCGCCACACCGCACCCCGGCCCCGATCCGCGGCCAAGCGTTCCCGCATCATTGAGACCGCCATGCAGCACTTCGCCGAGAACGGTTACCACACCGCGCGCGTCGGCGACATCGCGGCTACACTCGGCATCGCCAAAGGCTCGATCTTCCAGCACTTCGGCAGCAAGGACGGACTGTTCTTCGAAGTCTATAAACGCGCGGTGTGCTCCTTCTCGAAATATCTGGACGCGCCCGCCGAGGTGCGCGCCGCCGGCTTTTTCGAGGTTCTCTATTATTGGTTGCTCCGCACCGAAGATCAGCTGCGCGAAGCTTGGATCCCCTATCGCATTTCGCGGCTCGGCAACCACGGCACCGATTTGGTGTTGAAGCACGAAATCAATCGCTTTCTCACTACCGAAGATCCCTACGGCACGGTTGCCTTTGTTCGATTTGGCCTCGAGCGCGGCGAATTGCGCAAGGATATGGATGTGGAGATGATTGTCTCCATCCTGGACTGGACGATGGAGCGGTTCGAGGACGCCTTGCTTACCGGCGACCTCGACGCCGGTGTTTTCCGCCGGGAGGACGGGATGCCGGAGAGGAAGGAAGCCCGCATCCGGCAATTCCTGGCGGTTTTGCAGCGCGCGGTTGGCGCCGCTTCTGCGTCTCCCGTTCGTGGCCGCCCCGTAATTAGAAAGATCGCCGCCGCTGATCGTGTCGCAAAGCCGAAAACATCATAGCCAAGCCGCGCGGGCAAAGAAAAAAATGTAATGCACTCCCCAGTAAGAAGAGCTCCCATGCAACCGTCCATCGAGCAGATACTCTCCAGTTACGACGACCACGCCCCACTGTCGCTAGCCTCAACCATTCCTGCAGCCTGGTACGTCGATCCACGCATCGCCGACCTGGAACGCGTGAGCGTGTTCAGCAAGGCCTGGCAACTCGTCGCGCGCACCGATCAAGTGAAAACGCCCGGTCAGTTCGCCGCCACCACCGTCGCCGGTGAGCCTATCGTCGTGATTCGCGGCAACGACGGCGCTCTGCGCGCTTTCTACAATGTGTGCCGCCACCACGCCGCTGCCGTCGTAACCGAACCCTGCGGCCGGGCTTCGCTCCTGCATTGTCCCTATCACGGCTGGAACTACGGCCTCGATGGCTCCCTGAAAGGCATGCCCGAGTTTGAAGGTGTGGAGAATTTCGACCGCGCACAGAACGGCCTCGTGCCCATTCGAGTCGACACCTGGGAGTGCTTCGTCTTCGTGAACCTCGACCACCATGCCGCTCCGCTCGCCGATTTTCTCGGCGGTCTCATCCAGCGAATGGCACCTCTCGGCATCGACAAACTGCACTACTTCGATCGCCGGACCTACAATATTGATTGCAACTGGAAGGTCTTCGTCGATAACTACCTCGACGGCGGTTACCACATTCCCCATCTGCACAAGGGGCTGAACTCCGTTCTCGATTACAAGCAGTACACCATCGAGAACGAAGACCGTTACTGCCTGCAATCCAGCCCGATGGTGGCTTCCGAAGAGGATCTTGCCACAGGTGCGACCCGCAAGGGCGACCGCGCCTGGTATTTCTGGCAGCATCCCAACCTGATGATCAACTGCTACGAGGGATATATGGACACAAATCTGGTCATCCCCGTCGACGTCGATCACTGCACCGTGATCTTCGATTTCTATTTCGGAGATATCAGCGAGTCCCGCAGGGAATATAACGAACAATCGGTGAACGTAGGCAATCGCGTGCAGGAAGAAGATCTCGGAATCTGCCGAGACGTGCAGCGCGGCCTGAAGTCGCGCGCCTACCGCGCCGGACGCCTTTCCGTGCGCCGCGAAGCTGGAGAACAGCTATTCCATC
>Ga0302324_100025853_pt1 | contig 11241 bp, 9 predicted proteins | sample Palsa_T0_1_FD_201949 | JGI IMG/M metagenome (GOLD analysis project Ga0302324, IMG submission 201949) | Peat permafrost microbial communities from Stordalen Mire near Abisko, Sweden - Palsa_T0_1 | ecosystem: Environmental > Terrestrial > Soil > Palsa > Peat permafrost | place: Sweden: Abisko... | reverse complement strand
ACCGAACGCCGGAACCGGTTCATCCTGCCTCCCGGTTGAGCACGGACCTGCCTGCACTCCATGATCCGCCGATCACGGCGGTTATGCGAGCCAGCGCTTACCGCGGACAGGAGACGTCGTGGTCGGTTTTCGACGCCGTCCACTGGGTGACGGTGACGATTCCCCGGCCGGTGAGAGGGGCCAGGCGACAGTTCGCCTTGGCCTGCGCGAGGGTCCTGGCACCTGGTATCCAGTCCGCCAGGCGGTAGAGCGGACTCGTGGACGGGATCGTTTTCACGATCTTGCGCAATTGGCTGGCCGTTGAGTAAACGCCGACGGCGACGCCGATGTGGTGGAAGTAGGCGACCATGCCCTCCAGGTCGGCGCGGTTGTTCTTTGTGCTCGACTCCCAGCTGCTGATGGTTTCGACGTCGAGCCACCACCGGTACCGGCCGGGTTTGTAGATACCACGGGCTCGCACATCGAGCTCAGCCATGTTCCGTCCGAACTGCCAGGCGCAGGCCCGGTCATCTCTTCTGCCGGAGCACGCGCCATAGGGGTCCTTGACCACCACGCCGGAAATAGGGTCGCGGTTATTCGCCGGCCAGTCAGTGACCCTGAGATTACCCGGGTCGCCGGTATTGACGTAGAACGAGACCTTCGGCTGCCTGGTGCCGCCGGAGGATTGTCGGGCCCAGGCTAGTTCGCGGGCCAGGCACGGGTTCGTGGCATCGGCGCGTCCATCGTTCACGCCTACCACGCCGAACGCGTGCTGTGCTGGGAGCGCTTTGCGGCATTGGGGGTACGACACGTCGTTTCCACTCGACGTGCGGCCGGTGCTCGCCGCGTCAGCCGTCAGAGTCGAGGCGCCGACTATCGCCAATGAGCCAAATACCGCCATCACGGTCATACCGAACCTCATTGGCTAGCCTTTCCCCCGGATTATTGCCCGACGCGGGGCCATAAAGTTACGTCTATCGAGTTCCCGCGCGAGTTATCTATGTCCGTTACGGTATGCGTCTTCTAGACGCGCCAGCATGACTTTCGGTGTACTCGCGCGAAAACAGGCGTGCGGGGTAAGGCAATATCGCGACAGTTCCCACTAGGACCGCTATTAGGACAATGAAAAGGACGGTCCTGGGTCAGTTTAATAAAGGGCCCGTTGCGGGACGGGTGCGAGCAGGCCAAGGGCGCGGGCCCGGTCGATGGCCTCCAGGCGGCGGTGGGCGCCGAGCTTGTCGTACAGGTGCCGCATGTGGGTCCGGACCGTGTTCACCGACACGTAGAGCTCGCGGGCGATCTCCGGCGCGGACAGGCTGGTCGGCAGGAAGCGCAGGACGCGGGCCTCGGCCTGGCTGATCGGCTCGGGCAGGCGCTCTGGTGGGCGCGCGACTGGCGTCGCTGGCGTCGCTGGCGCGGCGAGATCGAGGCCTCGCTCGAGGGTGCGTCCGGCCGCCTCCCGCTCACCGAGCGCGTCCCGGGCGCTCGCCGCCAGCAAGAAACCCGCGATCAGCCACACCTGAGGGGCCGGGCTGTCCAGGACGGGCGCGAGCGCGGCGGTCGCCGCTCGCGGGTTGCCCTGGGCGATCTCGAGAAGCCCTCGAACCAGATGGAACAGCATTCCTGTGGCCGGCTCGACTTCGGACCGGAGCGCATATTCCCCCTCCATCAGCCACCGTTCCGCCTCCTGGAGTTTTCCCTGCCAGATCAACGAGCCAGCCAGCATCGGATAGGCGATCGCGACGGACGGCTCCCCGCCCCAGCCGTGCCGCTGCGCCAGCTCGATCGCTTGCAGGCCGCGCTCCACCGCCAGTGCGGACGACCGGAAGCTCGCGGCCAGTCCCCAGTGCGCCAGGCCGTTGATCTCCAGCTGGGGCCGCCCGATCCGGCGCGCCAACGCGACACCTCGCTCAAGGTGCCCTTCGGCTTCGCGGACTCGCAACGACCAGGGCTCGGCGATGCCCAGGCTGATAAGCGCGAGCGCGCGCAGGTCCTCGTCGAGCCCGGGCTGCGCCACGTCCAGAGCGCCGGCCAGCCGCAGCTGGTCCGCCTCCGCCAGCGATCCGCGCATCAGCGCGGTGGCGGCCGCTACCGCGGTGAGCTCCGCATCGGCGGTGACGGCATCGGCGGGGAACGCGGTGACGAGCTGGTGGACGGTGGCGGCCTGCCCAGCCAGGGTGATGCCGAGCCAGTGATCGGCCAGCAGGCGGCCCTCCCGCTCCCAGTCCCGCGCCGCCTGAGCGTGCCGGACCGCGTCGGCACCGAACCCGTGCTCGGCGAACCAGTCCGCCGCGGTACCGTGCAGGGCGGCTAGTTCAGCCGGCTCGGTATCCCTCAGCTCCAACTCGAGCAGATCGGCGAGCAGCGGATGGTAGCGAAACCAGGATCGCAGCAGGTCAGCCAGCGGGCCGCTGACCCGCTCCAGCACGGAGGTCCGCGCCAGCAGCCGTCGCGCCTCCTCGCTCTGCCGCTCGAGGACCTCGGCGAGCAGATCCTCGGCCACCGTGCGCTCGCTGCCGCAGAACTCGGCCGCGAACCGTTCCGGATCTGGGTGCCCGGCCAGGGACAGCCCCGGCAGCCGCAGCCCGGCCGCCCAGCCCTCCGTCCGCTCGTGCAGCAGGGCCAGAGCCGATTCGGACAGCCGCACCCCGGCGGCCTCGAAAAGCGCCCGCGCCTCGTCGCGGCCGAACCGGAGACTGGCCGCGCGGATCTCGGTCAGCTCGCCTTCCAGGCGTAGCCGGTGCAGGCCCAGGCGCAGATGGTGCCGGGTGGCGAGCACGAATCGCAGCCCGGCCGGCGCGCGCCCGATCAACAGCTCGAGCTGCCGCGTCTCGGCGGAGCCCAGCGCGTGCACGTCGTCGATGACCAGCCAGATCCGGTCCCGCAGCGGGCTCAGGTCCGCCAGCAGCCGCTCGACGACCGCCCACCCGTCAAGCGCGGTCAAGGGTCGGATGAGCGCCGAACCGGGCGCCGTGTCCCGGAGCGCGTCGGCCACCGAGGTCCAGAACCGCCGCGGATCGCGATCGGAGTCCGGCACCGACACCTGGGCGGCCTGCTCGGCCAGGCCCGCCGCATCGATCCATGACCGCAGCAGGACCGACTTGCCGCTCCCGGCCGGGCCCGACACCTCGGTGACGCGTCCGGCCCGGTTGAGCCGCTCGAACAGCTCACGGCGGACGACCACCCCGCCGGCGACGTCGCGAACCGGATCGCCGGCGGGCTTCTCGCTCGGGCCCGTCACCTTGAGGCACGGATCCAGCGGCACGGTCCTTGGGTTACTAGCCGTGAACGTCATGGCCACGACTCTTCCTGATTCCCCTGCCGGAATCATCGTCACCAGCAGGTACCGGCCCTGCGGGCTGGCGGTAACCGGCGGGTACACGCTAGCCGGGTAGGCATCCGGGTCTCGTTCGTGATCTTGGCGGGGTGGCCTTGTCCCGGTCGGCTCGCACGTGGCGGGGGGGTGTACCACGGCCCGTTCGGATCAATGCTCGTCTGGGGTGACGGGGAGCAGCACGGTCAGTACGGTGCCGGCCCCGGCCGGGCTGTCCAGGCTCATGCTGCCGCCCACGGCCTCCACCCGGTCCCGCAGGCCAGTCAGGCCCGAGCCCCGGCTGGCGTCCGCGCCGCCCGCGCCGTCGTCGCGGACCTGCACGGTCAGCGTGCCGCCGGCCTCCTCGATGACGATATCCACCGCCGAGGCGCTCGCGTGCTTGGCGGCGTTGGTGAAGGCCTCGGCGGCGACATAGTAGGCGGTGATCTCGCACGAGCCGGGGAGCCTGCGGTCGGCCCGAAGCCGCACCCGGACCGGCAGCGGCGAGCGCCGGGCCAGCGCGCGGATGGCCGCCCCGAGGCCGACCTCGACCAAGATGGCCGGGTGCACGCCCTGGCACAGATCCCGCAGCTCCTGCCGGGTGACGGCCAGCTCGTCCCGCACCTCGTCCACCTCGGCGCGTACCTCCGCCGGGACCCGGTCGCGGATCCTGCTCAGCAGCAGCGCCTGGGTGACCAGGCGCTGCTGGACGCCATCGTGCAGGTCCCGCTCGATCCGGCGGCGCGTCTCGTCCGCGGCGGCGACGATCCGGGCCCGCGAGGCGGCCACCTCGGCCTGCGCCTCGGCATTCGCGACGGCGGTCGCGGCCAGCTCGGTGAACCCGGCCAGCCGTGACTCGGTATCCGCCGGCAGCGGCTCCGAGCGGGTGGCTACGGTCATGACCCCCCACAGCTCGCCTGCGACGTTGATCGGCACGCCGACCAATGCCCGGATGCCAATCTCGCTGGCGATATCGCCGAACGGGCCAGTAGCGTCGGTGTCGCCGTCGACCCGCGCCGGCTGGCCGGTCCGGAACACCAGCGTGGTGACGTTATGCCCGCCGAGCGGCACGCGGGTGCCCACAGCGACGGGCGGGGCGCCGGTGCTCGCCCATACACCGACGACTGCCCCGGTGCCGTCCGAGGCGTATCGGTTCATCATGGCGGCGTCGGCCGTGAACAGGCGCCCGGCTTCCTCGGTGACGACGGCGAATACCTCCTCCGGCAGAGCCGACCGAGCCACTAGCGTCGCCGCTCGCCCACCTGCCGCCCAAGCTCGTGTCCGCGCACCTGAACATCCCCGAGGAGACCCTCGCGAAGTTCCCGCGCGGCGCGCAGGGAATCGTGCCGCTGCCCTAGAACGCTGGGCGGGATGCGGGGAACAGGCGGTGCAGGTGGTAGTCGATGACGGCCTGGGCCTGCTCGACCGAGGACTGGCCGCCCAGGACGCTCGTGCCCAGGCCCGCGGACATGGCCAGCAGGCTGAAGGCTTCGAGGTCCGGGTCCAGGTGGGCGGGCGTGTCGCCGGCGGCCTGGGCGGCTCGCAGCTGGGCGGCGACCACGTTGATCACCGCGTCTGAGTTCCTGAGCAGGGGGGCGATCGCCAGCGCCGGCTCGGTCAGCGAGAGCGCGAAGTAGGCCGTGTAGAGGACGCTGAAGGTGCGCCGCTCGTCGTCGGCGGGCAGCCCCTCGGTCAAGATGGCGGCGATGACGTCGCACGGGCGGACCGCGCCTGCTTTGTCTTTGAGCCGCCTGATCCGGGCCAGGCCCCGTTCGCTGAACCGGGCGGCCAGGTGCTGCATGGCAGCCAGCAGGAGCTCTTCCTTGGTGCCGAAGTAGTACTGGACCAGCCGCAGGGACACGCCGGCTTCGGCCGCGACCTCGCGCATCCCGGTGGCGTGCAGCCCGCGCGTCGCGGCCGTCCGCAGCAGCGCGTCCGCGATCTGCCGCCGGCGTTCCTCGTGATCGACCCGCTTCGGCACCCGCTCACCGTATCCCTCGTTGCCCGCTCGTCCCTGTTGATGATACGTTCGTATCATAAACGTGGCGGGCTCAGCCGCGAGGAGGCACGACATGCTCGGGATCAAGCGCATCACCGGCGCCGCGGACCTGGCACCCAAGGGCGAGCCGGGATCCTGGGTGAGCGAGGCGGCGCGGGAGAAATTCATGGCCGCGTACGAGCGGATCTTCGCGCTCTGGCCGCAGCCACGCGAGGAGCTCGATATCGAGACGGCGACCGCGACCACACGGGTGCATGCCTGCCGGCCGCATCCTGACGGGCCGCCGGTCGTGCTGCTCTCGGCGTTCAACGCATCGAGCTGGTACCCGCACGTGGCGGCGCTGGCCAAGGTCGGCCCGGTATACGGGATCGACATGCCCGGCGACGCGAACCCCAGCGTCGCGCGCGCGCTGATGACTCCCCCGGCGTCCTGCGCCGCCTGGCTAGACGAGCTCCTAGGCCAGCTCAGCGACCGCCCGGCGCACCTGGTGGGCTTCTCCTACGGCGGCTGGATCGCCATGAACCAGGCGATCCGCGCGCCCGGCCGGGTCGCCTCCGTCACGCTGCTCGACCCCGCCGGGCTCACCAAGCTCGACGCCCGCTTCTGGTGGTGGCTCTCCATCAGCGGCCTGGCCACCCTGACCCCGATGCCGCTGCGCCGCCACCTCGCCCGGTGGCTGGACAGCCCGGCCATGCTGGTGCCAGACCTGATGACGCTCATGTGGGCAGGCACTCGCGGCTACCACGCCGAGCCCAAGTTCCCCGCCATCCTCACCGACGACGAGCTCCGCGCGATCGACGTGCCGGCCCTGCTGATCACCGGCGCGCGCAGCGCCCTCATCACCCCGGCACAGGCTCGCGCCCGGGGCAGCCACATGCCGCACGCGGAGGTCGCCATCGTCCCCGGCAGCCACGGCGGCTTCAACCGGATCGACGAGCTGAACGACCGGATCGCCGCCTTCATCGAGGCCCACGCGGCCTTACTTCACGGCCTGCCGTACCGGCAGGGCCTGCTGACCGACCGGGCCGGAGGTGGCACGCGGCTTCAAGGCCACCCAGGCGATCGCGATGACGACGGCCGTTACGACCGTCGGCACCACCGGTGCGTAGGAGTGCGCGTGGCTGAGCATCAAGTCGCCGAGCAAGGCACCGGCGGCCATGGCGACCACCGAAGCGGACAGGCGCCGCGCCGAGTGTGCGTTGAGCGACCAGGTGACCAGGCCGCTGAACAGGTCGATGTAGGCGGCGGTAAAGGCCGTGGTGGAAATGCTCGGCACGTTGAGTGAGCGGATGGCGTTCGCCTGCAGCCCCAGCGCCAACGCGCTCAGCGCCATCAGGATGTAGGCGAGACGGGCCGGCGAAGCAGCCGTGACCCAGACCGCCACGAAGGCGGCCTGCAGGACCAGCGCGATGGCGAGCGCGATCGACACCCGGCGCGGCCAGGCCGGGAAGACATGGTTAGCTTCGGCCTCGCCGCGGAATGCCTTGAGGATCGGGATCGCCAGCGCGACACCTGCCGCGAACGCGGCGAGGGAGATGACGACCGTGACCGCGTTCGGGCCAGCGGGCTGGTGGGTGCCAGCGGCACCGATCCCGAGCAGCACGAGGTTTCCTGTCATAGCTGCCGTGAAGACCTTCCCGAAGCTCAGGAAGCAGATCGCCTCGTACATCCCGGTGGCCAACGACAGCCCCGCAAGCAGCCAGTCGCGCACGGCCAGTTCCGCCGGCGTCGCGTGCGCGGCAGCCCGGTCCACAACCCTGTCATTCATAGTTCCTCCTAGAGGAGTGCGCGGGCTGCTGGGCCCGGGCTCTAGCCAGCCTCACGCCCGGCTTGGTGAGCCGGCATCACAAACTCTGGTGATTCGACGAGGATCCGCCTCGGCGGGAAGCGTTCGCCGCGGCGCCGCGGCTGGGCAGTTGGGCTGGACCCCACGGCCGGTGCGGGCCTTGTGCTGCGCCGCGGTCAGCCGGATGGCGGCCGCCGCGTATCCGTTTGCCGGCACCCGTGGCGGGAGGGGCAACTCGTACCCGAGTGAGCAGCAGCGCCGGTCACAGACATCACCGTCCGTTCGGAAGTAGAGAACGCCCTGTTCTGACCGGGGTCTGGCCGGGTGGGCACCAGCCGCCGCCGCTCCGAAGACTTTCCCGAAGAAACACGACGATAATCTTAGAATATCGACCATAGATTCGATACAATGAAAGGCAGGCTGAACAACTGATCTTCCGAACGAAGGGTGGTCCATGCCCGAGGAACCGTTCCCCCCGCCCGGGCCCGGCGCCGAGGAGCCCCAGGGCCCCGCGCTGCCCGCCGGCCGGAACGGACCGCAGAACCACACCCCCGCAGCTGCTTTTGGGACCGGTACCAGCGCTCCGGATGACGGCTGTGATGAGCCCCCTCCCGATGAGCCGCAGGAGCCTCAGCAGGGCCTGTTCGTGTGCCTGCCGGCGGAGAACATGGAGCTGGCCCGGTTCGGCGGCGACGACGAGAGGCCGCCGATGGCGCCGGGCCCGCTGCTGGCCATGGTGGCCGCCGCGGTCGCCGGCGGCGACGGCGCCGGGCTGGCCCAGGTGCCACCCCTGGGGCGGTTGACCGGTCGTGCCGGGGGCGGTCGGCGCGGCCGACGGATTTCGGCACGAAGATTCACTTATATGCGATGAATGAATAAGCCCCCGGGGACGAAAGTCCTGGCCTGCAAGGCCGAATTGCTCTAACGCCTGGGACGAAGGTCCGGGAGATTTACCGTCAGGGTGCATGTGGGTGCGGCCAGGCCGAGGCTAGGAGTAATCGCGATGAAAGCTGCTGTCGTTACGTCGTTCACAGAACCGCTGCAGATTCGCGACGTGCCGGTGCCGGTGCCCGGGCCAGGGCAGGTGCTGGTCCGGATCGAGGTCTGCGGCCTCTGCCATACCGACATTCATGCCGCCCGTGGTGACTGGCCGGTCAAGCCGACGCTGCCCTTTATCCCGGGCCACGAAGGCGTCGGAATCATCGAGAGGGTTGGCGCCAATGTAGCCGAGAGCCGGATCGGGCAGCGGGTGGCGATCGCGTGGCTCGGATGGGCGTGCGGGTACTGCGAGTTCTGCGTCTCCGGGCATGAGACATTGTGCGAAAGCCAGCAGATGAGCGGCTACTCGATCGACGGTGCCTACGCGGAGTACGCGGTCGCCTCCAGCGACTTCGTGGTGCCCGTGCCCGCGGGAATTTCCTCGTTCGAGGCGGCGCCCCTGAGCTGCGCAGGAGTCACCACCTACAAGGCGGTCAAGGTATCTGGCGCCAGGTCCTCCGATCTCGTCGCGGTGTTCGGCATCGGGGGCCTGGGTCACCTGGCGGTGCAGTACGCGAAGATCGCGGGGGCCACGGTCGTCGCGATCGATCTGGAAGATGCCAAGCTTGACCTTGCCCGCAAGCTTGGCGCTGACCACACGGTCAACGCCCGGACCAGCGATCCGGTCGCGGCGATCCAGGCGCTGGGCGGCGCCGACGCCGCCATCTCAGTGGCGGTGGCACCCGTGGCGATGCGCCAGGCCTTCGACTCTCTCAAGCGCGGCGGCCGCCTGGTGCTTGTCGCGCTGCCGAAGGACAACGTGCTCGAGCTCCCGATATTCGAGACGGTGCTCAAAGGCATCTCGGTCATCGGCTCGATCGTCGGCACGCGGCTTGACGTCGCGGAGGTATTCGAGCTGCACGCCGCGGGCCGCACCCGGATCATCGCCGATGTCCGCCGGATCGAAGACGTCAACGCCTGCATCGACGAGGTGCTCTCCGGACAGGTCCCGGCGCGATTGGTATTCGAATTCTGATTTCTAGAAGGCTTGTTCAAAAGGGTCATCCAGGGCGCTGCCAAGGCAGGCGCAGGCTGGCGGCCAGGTTCCGGGCCAGCCGCAGCTGGGCATAGGCGGCGATGACCAGCCAGGTCCACCACAATGCCATGTGGAAGAGCGTGATCGCTGCTGAGGATCCTGCCGTGGCGCACCGCTTCTGATTCGCCGGTTACAGTTACGGGCCGTGATCTTTGATGGGCTGCGTGCCTGATACCTTTGCTGGCCAGCTGGCGGCAGTGCCGCGACGCGCCGGTGCGGATGCCCTGCAGCCGGATCCTTTCCGGATCGCCTTCCTTCCGGCCTGGACCGGCATTGCGCTTGACAATCCCGTGCTGTACCGAGGGTCACGTGACCCTCGGTACGCAGTACGGGCCGCCGCAGTCTTGAGCGGGGCGCAGCCGGGATGCCGCGGCCGTGCCTTCGCCCGGCTACGGCGCTCGATGCGGCGCACTGCCCGCTGCGCGAGCCGCGGGCAGTGCGCAGGCGGGTGTGCGGGTAACGAAGTGGAGGCTGTCGCCGGCTGGAAGGGAGAAGCCCTCGGGCTCGCCGGCTGCGACGTCCAGGACGAACTGGTCCTGGTGCCATGCCTCGTCCAGCCGCCGGTCGATGTAGAACAGGCAGCCGTCGATCTCGCCGAGCAGCACGTCAGCGTCCCCGACGATGAGTTCCCCGCCGGGGTAGCACATCGGGGTGCTGCCCGCGCAGCACCCGCCGGACTGGGCGAACATCACCGGCCTGCCCTCGGCGGCGCGCAGGCGAGCGATCGCCTCGTGTGCCGCCGGGGTGGCCGTGACACGGTCAGGTTCTGCCGTCTGGGACATCAGGATCTCAGAACAGTCCGAGCGGCTTGGTGCTGTAGCTGACGAGCAGGTTCTTCGTCTGGCTGTAGTGATCCAGCATCATCCGGTGGTTCTCGCGGCCGATGCCGGAGATCTTGTAGCCGCCGAACGCCGCGCCGGCTGGATACTGGTGGTAGCAGTTCGTCCAGACCCGGCCGGCCTTGATCGCGCGCCCCATCTGGTAAGCGCGGGTGCCATCGCGGGTCCACACGCCCGCGCCGAGGCCGTACAGGGTGTCGTTGGCGATCGCGAGGGCCTCAGCGTCGTCGCGGAACGTGGTGGCCGCCAGGACCGGGCCGAAGATCTCCTCCTGGAACACCCGCATCTTGTTGTCGCCCCGCAGGACGGTCGGCTGGAAGTAGTAGCCGTCAGCGAACTCGCCGCCGGCCGCCGCGCGCTGGCCGCCGGTGAGGACCTCCGCGCCCTCGCCCCGGCCGATCTCGACGTAAGAGGCGATCTTCTCCAGCTGGTCCGCGGACACCTGCGGGCCGACCTGGGTCTCGGTGTCCAGCGGGTTGCCTTGCCTGATCGCGGCGATCCGGTCCAGGCAGCGGGCCATGAACTCGTCGTAAATATCTTCCTGGATCAGCGCACGGGACGGGCAGGTGCACACCTCGCCCTTGTTGAACGCATACAGCACCAGGCCTTCGATGGCCTTGTCCAGGAACTCATCATCGCGGGCCATAACGTCGCCGAAGAAGATGTTCGGTGACTTGCCGCCGAGCTCCACGGTGGAGGGGATCAGGTTCTGGGCGGCATACTGCATGATCAGCCGGCCAGTGACCGTCTCGCCGGTGAAGCTTATCTTGGCGATCCGCGGGTTGGTCGCCAGGGCCTTGCCGATCTGGCCGCCGGGTCCGTTGACCACATTGATCACGCCCGGCGGCAGAACGTCCTCGATCGTCTCCATCAGCTTCAGGATCGACCAGGGCGTCGGCGAGGCTGGCTTTATCACCGAGCAGTTCCCGGCCGCCAGCGCGGGCGCGAGCTTCCACGCGGCCATCAGCAGCGGGAAGTTGAACGGGATGATCTGGCCGACCACGCCGAGCGGCTCACGGAAGTGGTAAGCGACCAGGTCCTTGTCGATCTCGGTCGACCGGCCCTCCTCCGCACGCGCCGCCGCGGCGAAATAGCGGAAATGATCGACGACCAGCGGGACGTCGGCGGCCAGGGTCTCGCGGACCGGCTTGCCGTTCTCCCAGCTCTCGGCGACCGCGAGCATCTCCTTGTTCTTCTCGACCGCATCCGCGATAGCGTTCAGGACCTCCGCCCGCCCGGCCGCCGGCATTT
>Ga0302324_100025852_pt1 | contig 11242 bp, 9 predicted proteins | sample Palsa_T0_1_FD_201949 | JGI IMG/M metagenome (GOLD analysis project Ga0302324, IMG submission 201949) | Peat permafrost microbial communities from Stordalen Mire near Abisko, Sweden - Palsa_T0_1 | ecosystem: Environmental > Terrestrial > Soil > Palsa > Peat permafrost | place: Sweden: Abisko... | reverse complement strand
CGCGAGCCCGATCCGCGTCATCGCCTCGCGAAACAGCTTGCGGTCCTCGGCCTTGTCAATCGCGTCGGCGGTGGCGCCAATCATGGTGACGCCGAATTTTTCCAGCACGCCCATCTTGCGCAGCGACAGCGCGGTGTTGAGCGCGGTCTGCCCGCCCATGGTTGGAAGGAGCGCGTCGGGACGTTCCTTGGCGACGATTTGCGCGACAATCTCTGGAGTGATCGGCTCGATGTAAGTGGCGTCGGCCAAATCCGGATCGGTCATGATCGTCGCCGGATTGGAGTTGACGAGAATGACCCGGTAGCCTTCGGCCTTGAGCGCCTTGCAGGCTTGGGTGCCGGAATAGTCGAATTCACACGCCTGGCCGATGATGATCGGCCCGGCGCCGATGATCAGGATCGAGGAGATGTCAGTTCGCTTGGGCATAATCGCGAGCTTATATATGGGCACAAAAAAAGGGCGCGCGACCGCGCGTCCTTCAAGCATGATCCGGAAAGTGGCTACCGGTTTTCCGAAAAGATCATGCTCCACGAACAAGCATGATCCGGAAAGGCGGCTACCGGTTTTCCGGAAAGATCATGCTCCGCCAACAAGGCCTAAGCGCCCAAGCTTAGCCCGACGCGGGCGCTGTTTAGACCAGAAATGGCGGGCAGGGAAGGGACCGGCCAACCCATACAAGAATTGAGCACAGCGTAAAAGGAGCGCTGCCGGCTCGTCCCGGTTTCCGGCTGCAACCGTTTGGCCTTCATCGTCGTTGTTCCCGGCCACGGGAAGTTGCGCGATGCCGTTCAAACGCTCCGATTTGCCATTCTTGCTCAGCCTCGGCGCCACCGCGCTGTTGACGCTGGCGATGCCCTTGCACGGCCGCATCGAAGCGAAGCGGCGCCGGGTGCGCGCCACCCCCGAGGAGACGCGGCCGTTCGGCGAGCCGCGCAGCTCCGAAGAACCGCGCGAGATCGAGCTTACGCGCGCACACGAATACGGCCGCGGCCGGCACGCCGTCCATCCGCTGCAAATTCCCTGGACCGGGTGGAAGGACATCCTCTGGCGCACGTATGCGGAGATGCAATCGGACCGGCTATTGTCGATTGCGGGCGGCGTTGGCTTCTTTGTTATCCTCGCCATTTTTCCCGCGATCACCGCGCTGGTTTCGGCCTACGGGTTGTTTTTCAATGCGGCCACCATCACCAACAATCTTTCGCTGCTGGCCGACATCGTTCCTGCCAATGTGCTCTCCATTGTACACGAACAGGCCCAGCGCATTGCCGCGAACGGGGGCAGGGCTCTGAGCCTCGGCGTTATCGTCGGCATTCTGGTTTCGCTGTGGAGCGCCATGAGCGGCGTCAAGGCGATGATCGACGCGCTTAACGTCATTTACGAACAACAGGAGAGCCGGAATTTTTTCAAGCTCAGCGTAGTGGCGCTCCTCTTCACGCTGTGCGGGTTCACTGCTTTTCTTCTGGCGATCGCCGCGGTCGTCATCTTGCCGCTGGTTCTCGCGCCGGTTGGACTTGGCAGCGCCGCCGGAACGCTAACGCGGTTTGGGCGCTGGCCGCTGCTTTTGCTGCTGCTCTTGATCGGGCTTGCCGCGCTCTACCGCTACGGGCCGGATCGGCGGACCGCGCGCTGGCAGTGGGTGAGCGTCGGCAGTGCTTTTGCCGCGGTGACCTGGATCATGGCGTCGTATCTGTTCTCCTGGTATCTGGCGAGCTTCGCCAACTACAACGCGACCTATGGCTCGCTAGGCGCGGTCGTCGGCTTGATGATGTGGTTGTGGATTTCCACCATCGTCGTGCTGCTCGGCGCCGAGCTCAACGCCGAGATCGAGCATCAAACCGCGCGCGATTCGACTGTCGGCGGCGAGAAGCCGCTGGGCGCGCGCGGCGCGGTGATGGCCGACACCGTCGGTGCCAAGCAAAGCTAGCGCCGCCACGCTCACTGCCCGGATTTTTCGCCTGCGCCGGGTGCACTTGATTTGCCGTTCAAAGCGTTGACCGCGCGATAGGCGTTGGCAAGTCCGGCCCCGAAATCCGCATTTTTGCCGGTCGTGCCTATCGGTTTGGCCGAAGTCATCAGGATGGTGCGGATGTCGGCGGGCGTGAGTGAAGGTTTGAGCTCGAGGAGAAGCGCAACAATGCCAGTCACCTCGGCTGCGGCAACCGATGTTCCCGTCGTGACCTGATAGGATTCCCCCGGCGCGAGCGCCAGCACATCGACGCCGGGTGCAGCGACGGCGATGAACTGACCTCGGTTCGCCATCTTGTAAAGGCCGTCGCTCGCGTCGGTCGCGGTTACCGCGATGACATCGGCATCGGCCGCCGGGTAAAGTGGCGCGGAATTCGGTCCGGCATTGCCGGCAGCGGCAATCAGAACGATGCCTTTGCCGTAAGCTGCCGCCAGCATCCGGTGCAGCAGCGGGTCGATCGGTCCGGCGAAGCTCATATTGACGACGCGGGCCGAATTGTCCGCCGCCCATTGCAAGCTCTTATAAATGGCGAACGATGTGCCCTTGGCTTCGCCGGGTGTGTCATCGAAGGCGCGCGCGGCCAGGAGCTGCGGCCCGAACGCAACGCCGACAAGCTTGCCATGCGCAGCGATGGCGCCCGCCATCGCGGTCCCGTGCTGGTGCGGCTTTTGTTCGCCGCCGAGCGCATCGAAGCGTTTCATCGCCGTTCCGTCCAGATCGGGATGTTTGCCGTCGATTTCGGAATCGATCACGGCAATAGGGACGTTTTTCCCGGTCGCGAGCCGATGTGCCTGGTCGATTTGCAGCTTGCCAAGGGCGTATTGCGCTCCGTCATCGCCGGTGCGCGGCGAATCCTTGTCGGCATCTTCCTGCAATCTGAAAACGTAGTTCGGCTGCGCGCTGGCGATGACCGCGTGCTGGTCTTCGATTGTGCCGATAATGTCAGCCACCGAACGGCGTCCGCTGACGCGCCAGCGATAAACCGTGCTGCCAATGAGCGGCAGATCGATCGATTCAAGGCGCGTGAGGTTATAGCGGCGCGCCATCGACTCGAGCGCCTGCGGCGTAACGCTCGCTGGGACTTCGGTGACGATTTCGTCAGCAACAAAGCGTCGTTCGCCCGGCGGCGGCACACCGCTGCCGCTGGCGCCGCCACCCGCGATCGGCAGCCGCGCGGCAAGCGGCGGCCCCAGCGCGGGCGGGCCGCCGGTGCCCACGATCGGGTGCCGGGGTCCATTGGAGGTATTCCTGTTTCCACCGAACGGCCGGCCGACGCCGACAACACGGCCAGGATACTGGCGCGGGGCGAACCGCATCGGGCCATTGGCCGGGGGCCCGCGGAAGCCGCCGCCCATGCGGCCGAAACCGCCCATGCCGAATGCATCTGCCGGGCTTGATTGACCCAAGGATGCGGCGAACACCTGCACGGCGCAGAATATAAGCGCCGCGAGCGGCCGTGGCAGTTTTGCGTTCGTTTGCATGCCAATTCCCTGCGTCGATCATTGTGTCGCGGCAATGAAACTCACGACCTGGTCGGTTTGCAGCGTTGTGATGAGGCGATCGCGGTCGGTCTTCGCGAGCTTGGTCGGTGCGATGCGCACACGAAACAATCCGCCGGCCAACGGACCTTCCGCGATGTTGAGCTTATTGGCGTCGAGGAAGCGGGTGATGTCGGCGGCGCTCACTTGCGGCTGAAAGCGGATCAAGGCGTACGTTCCGTCGCCCGGGATGGCCGACGGTGCCGAAGCGGTCTCGTAACCAAGCCCGTTATTCTCATTCACCAGGATGACGCCGATCACGCCGGCCTGCAATACAATAGCGAGCACCGCCGCGGCAGCGGACCAGGCGACCGTGCGCGGGGAAAGAGTGGCGAAGAAGTCGCGGATGCGCGCCCCAAGATTCCCGGAGATCGCCGGGCTACGCGCCGGCTCGGCGTCGATTTTCGCAAACAGCGCTTCCACGGCGCGCGCCGATGGTGCGCCGAGGCTTTCATTAAGATGAATGGTTTGCGCCAATTCCTCGCGCACAAGCTGATAGCGACGGGCGAGTTCGGGATCTTCGGCGAGCGCGGTTTCGACGCGCTGCACATCGCGCGGGCTCAGCGTTCCCGCCGCATGCCAAGGCAGCAGGTCTTCGATATCGCCGCGTCCGCTCTCGTTTGCCGTCGTCATGGCCAGCCTCGATCGATGCCACGCTCCTTCAGGAGCTCGGATAATTTCTTCCGCGCATAGAACATGCGCGTCTTCACTGTTGCCTCCGGCGCACCGACGATCGCCGCCACCTCATCCACCGATTTCTCGTGGTAGTAGACGAGATCGATGACCTCCCGATGCTCGGCCGACAATTTGGTCAGGCATTGCCGCAATGCTTCACCCTTGTCCTTCTTGGCCAACGTGATCTCCGGATCGTCCGCCTGATCCTCGATAGCGCCGGCCTGCTCGTCGTCCAGTTCCTCCTCACCGCGCTGCCGTAGCACCGACAGCGCCTTGAAGCGGGCGATGCTCAGAAGCCACGTGGAGACCGCGGACCGCCCCTCGAACTTTCCGGCTTGTCGCCAGACGTCGAGGAAGACATCGCTCAACAAGTCTTCCGCAGTCGCCTCGTTGCGCACCATGCGCAGCATGAACCGATAGACCCGAACATGGTGACGCGCGTACAGCACTTGCATCGCGAGCCGATCGCCGCCGCCGATCCGTCCGATCAGATTCTCGTCCGAAGTCGTCTGCATCGGCGGCCGTCGGCTCTTCACTTTAGGTCGCGGGCGCGGGCGCGCGGGTTCAATCGCAATCGAGAAAAATTTGCGCGGTCTTTTTGGAGCCAAGCGTCCAGTTTCCCCGTTCGGCCCGCGCCCGGCAAGTCGGAAGGGGCAAGGCCACTTCCTTGCGAGGGTGGCATCGGTAAGTCGCTGATGCGGCGACGAAAACTGGCCGCCGGTCCGCTTGGTGCAGTGGTAACCGCTTAGATGGCGCCAGGCGCCGCGCAAATTTTTAGCGCCAAGTTTGAACCTTTTCCCGGCTGCTCCGACCAATGGGTACTGGAACGGAATTCGACTTAACCCCAACCCTCGGAGAACGACCATGTCACGCAAACTCACCCTCACTTTCGCTCTCGCGACTGCGGCCACGATCGCTGCGGCGAGCCTTGCTTCCACCACCGCGGACGCCAGGGGATTTGGCGGCGGTTTCGGCGGCGGCCGCGTCGCCAGCGGCGGTTTCGGCGGCGGCCACATGGGCGGCAATTTCGGCGGCGCCCGCATGGGTAACGGCGGCCGGACGCTGACCCCGATCCTCAATCCTGGCCGTGGCAATCCTGGCCGCATCGGCAATCCGCGCTTTCCGCGTTGGCCGGGCCATCCTGGCCACAACTGGACCTACCATCCTCACGGACATCTGGTGTTCCGTTTTGGCCGCTGGATCACGATTGACGACGCCGTCGATGACGTGCCGGCCACTCCGGTTTCTGGACCGTGCACCTGCCTGACCAAGACCTACACGGCGGATGGCCTCGTGGTGTTCGCTGACGTTTGCACCAAGGAAGCAGCCAGCGCTCGCGTGGATGGCAGTGCCGACACGGCGACACCGGTCCCGCCCGCCGACAAGTCCTCGGAAGCGACCGAAGCGCAACCGGCCGTCGCCACCGCTCCGACCTCGCAGAACTACGCAGGTCGCACCTATCAGGAGTTCCTGGCCGCGAACGGGCAGGCGGCTTCGCAAGCGAACCTTAAAAATTAACAACGGCCGCTAGCGTCTCGAACAAACATCGTGGCAAACATCTCAAGGTCGCCTGCGATATCCATCGCAGGCGACCATTTTCATTCGCGCTTGGCGTCGCGCATCATCCCGACGAAGCGCTTGAACAAGCCATGCGAGTCCTGCGGTCCGGGCGAAGCCTCCGGATGATATTGCACCGAAAATACCGGCCGCCCCTTCAACGCAAGCCCGCAATTCGAGCCATCGAACAGCGAAACGTGGGTTTCGATGACACTGTCCGGCAGGCTCGCGCGGTCGACGGCAAAGCCGTGATTCATCGACGTGATCTCGACCTTTCCGGTCGCCAGGTCTTTGACCGGATGATTGGCGCCGTGATGGCCTTGGTGCATTTTCATGGTGCGGGCGCCGGTGGCGAGCGCCAGCATCTGGTGACCAAGGCAGATGCCGAAAACCGGCTTTTGCTCCATCAGCGTGCGGATGACCGGCACCGCATACGCACCGGTCGCGGCCGGATCGCCCGGTCCGTTGGACAGAAAAATTCCATCGGGCTTGAGCGAGAGGATGTCGGCAGCGGAAGTTTGCGCCGGCACCACGGTGATTTTGCAGCTATTGCCGGCGAGCTGGCGCAGGATATTGCGCTTGATGCCGTAATCGATGGCGACCACGTGAAATTCAGCGTCCTTCAATTCGCCGTAGCCGCCGTCCCATTGCCAGGGCGTTTCCTGCCAGGTGAAGCGCTGTCCGGTCGTGACCATCGGCACGAGGTCCATGCCAATCAGGCCCGGCCAGGCTTTGGCTTCGGCCTTGAGCGCCTCGACATCGAAGCGGCCCGATGGCTCGTGCGCGATCACCGCGTTGGGCATGCCGCGTTCGCGGATGAGTCCGGTAAGCGCGCGGGTATCGATGCCGCCAAGACCAATGACGCCGCGGCTTTTGAGCCACTGGTCGAGGCCGCGCGTCGCGCGGTAATTCGACGGCGCGGTGATCGCCGAATGCAAAATGACGCCGCGCGCACCCGGCGTTGCCGCGAGGTTGACGGTTTCGATGTCGTCTTCGTTGGTGCCGACATTGCCGATGTGAGGAAAGGTGAAGGTGATGATCTGGCCGGCATACGAGGGGTCGGTGAGAATTTCCTCGTAGCCGGTCATGGCGGTATTGAAACACACTTCCCCGGCGGCGCGGCCGGTCGCGCCAAAGCCAAAACCTTCGAGCACGGTGCCGTCGGCCAGCACCAAAAGCGCGGTCGGTTCGGGATCGTCCCAAGATGGACGTGTCGGTCGCGGTTGTGTCGCCATCGGCAAAGTCTTAGATCATACGGTGTGCCCGCCGCTTTCCGGCGGGCGATTTGCGAGTGGCCATAGCCGTGTTGCGCGACCAGATCAACAATGCCCTCAAGGAGGCCATGAAGGCCGGCGAAAAGCGCCGCGTTTCGACGCTGCGCCTGATCATTGCCGAGATATTGAAGCGCGAAACCAGCGCTGCCGAACGTGTCACGCTGACCGACGCCGAAATTCTCGACGTCATGGGCAAGATGATCAAGCAGCGCCAGGAATCGCTCGACATCTACGAGAAGGCCGGCCGCACCGATCTCGCCACGCAGGAGCGCGAAGAGATCGAGATTATTTCCGCTTACCTGCCGCAGCAGCTTTCCGACCTCGAAGCGGGCCACGCGATCTCGGAGCTTATCAAGGAGATCGAGGCGGCGACGTTGAAAGACATGGGCCGTGCCATGACGGCGCTCAAAGACCGCTATGCCGGGCGCATGGATTTTTCCAAGGCGAGCGCGCTGGTGAAGAAGCTGCTCGCCGGCTGACAGCTAGCGGCTGGCGTGCGGCGCCGCCCGTCTGGACAAAAGTCGGCAGAAATCGGGTGTCACGGCGCGGCAGGAAGCGTCACCATCCGTGCATCATCTTTGCATCGCGATTTCGGGACGGCGGGCATGACAACCAAGGCCAAGCTTCATCTTGTCGGCGAACAGACAGTAGAGTCCCCCGCGCAGGCCGGCTGGGATCAGGTCAGTTCCGACCTGAACGCGCACGGCAGCGCGGTTCTGGAAAAGCTCTTGACGCCGCGCGACTGCGAGGGCCTTGCCGCGCGCTACGCCGCCGACGACGGCTTTCGCAGCCGCATCGTCATGAGCCGGCATGGCTTTGGCAGGGGCGAATACAAATACCTCTCCTATCCGCTGCCCGAGCAAATTGCGAGCTTGCGTAGCTCGCTCTACCCGCCGCTAGCGGCCATCGCCAACGACTGGAACGCGCGCATGAAGATCGCTGCGCGCTATCCGGCGTCGCATGCCGAGTTTCTTGCGCGATGCCACGAGGCCGGCCAATCGCGGCCGACGCCGCTGCTGCTGCAATACGGTCCGGGCGACTACAATTGCCTGCACCAGGATATTTACGGCGACTTGGTTTTCCCGCTGCAAGTCGCCATCCTGCTCTCGGAGCCGGAGCGTGATTTCACCGGCGGTGAATTCGTCATCACCGAGCAGCGGCCGCGCATGCAGTCCCGTGCCGAGGTCGTGCCGCTCCGCCAGGGCGACGGAGTCATTTTTGCCGTTCATCATCGGCCGGTGAGCGGCACGCGGGGAGATTACCGGGTCAATTTGCGGCACGGCGTCAGCCGCATCCGCTCCGGACGCCGGCACACCGCCGGGATTATCTTCCACGATGCGAAGTGACGACGACCGCTGATTTCGGCAGGGCACGCGATGCCGAAGAACCTGCTCGCGCAGCTAAGGCCCGGCCCGGCGTCACTCCGCGGCCGGACGCCTGTGGATAACTGGGACAAGACCCGCCACGGCTCGTCCTTGGAGCGTCGGGCCGCTATGCCGCCGTAAATCCAGCGGCCTTCCGCGCTATCGTGCCGAATCATCATGCGATTCTCGCCGCAATTCCTCGACGATCTGCGCACGCGGCTTCCGGTGTCGGAAGTCGTCGGCAAGCGCATCAAGTTGCGCAAAGCCGGACGCGAGTGGAGAGGGCTCTCGCCGTTCAACAAGGAGAAGACGCCGTCGTTCTTCGTCAATGACCAGAAGGGAATGTGGTTTGACTTCTCGTCGCAGAAGAACGGCAACATTTTCGACTTCGTGATGCAGACCGAAGGCGTGAGCTTTCCGGAAGCGGTCGAACGTCTGGCCGGGATTGCCGGTGTCCCGCTGCCGGTGATGACGCGCGAGGCGCAGGCGCAGGAAGAGCGGCGCAGAACGCTCCACGACATCGTCGAACTCGCGGCGAAATTCTTCGAGGCGAATTTGGCGTCGCGCGCCGGCGCGCGCGGCCGCGGTTATTTCGCCGATCGCGGCATTCCTTCGGCCACGCAGGTGAAATTCCGGCTCGGATATGCGGCCCCCGATCAATACGCGCTCAAAGAACATCTCGGCGCGCAGAAAATTCCGGTCGAAGACATGATCGAAGCCGGCCTTCTGGTCGGCGGCGAAGACATCGCCGTTCCCTATGACCGCTTTCGCGACCGGGTGATGTTTCCGATCGCCGATTGGCGCGGGCGCGTCATCGCCTTCGGCGGCCGGGCGCTCGAAAAGGAGGTCGCTGCGAAGTATCTCAATTCGCCGGAGACGCCGCTATTTCACAAAGGCGCGACGCTCTACAATATCGCGGCGGCGCGAAAAGCCGCGCATGAAGGCGCGCAGGTCATCGCGGTCGAAGGCTATATCGACGCCATCGCCATGGTCATGGCCGGCTTTGAGGCGACTGTCGCGCCGCTTGGCACCGCGCTGACGACCGAGCAGCTGCTTTTGATGTGGCGCATCGCCGACGAGCCAACGTTGTGCTTCGACGGTGACGATGCCGGCCGGCGCGCCGCCTATCGCGCCATCGATCTGGCGCTGCCGCTGGTCAAACCCGGCAAGAGCCTGAAATTCGCCACGCTGCCCGACGGCCAGGATCCCGACGACCTTGTGCGTTCAAGCGGCGGCGAAGCGGTCGGAGACGTGATGGCGGCGGCGCGGCCGCTTGCCGAAATGCTCTGGGCGAGAGAGATCGAAGCCGGTCCGTTCGCCACGCCGGAACGGCGCGCGGCGCTTGAAGCGCGATTGCGCGAAGTGACGGCAACGGTCGGCGACGAAACAGTGCGCCGCTATTACCAGGCGGACCTGTCCGCGCGCTTGCGCCGTTTGTTTGCGCCGGCCGAGATGGCGCCGCGGCGCAAGTGGGAGGACCGCACCCGCGGCGGCGCCGCCAGGCTTCGGACTTCGTCGGCGTCCTGGCGCGATGAAGCCTATGTGGCCGCAAGTCCGCATCTGGCGACGGGCCCGGTGCATCGCGGCTATCGCGCGGCCATACCGCGGCGCGAGGCGGTCATCTTGCAGGCGGTGCTCAATCATCCCTGGCTGGTGCACGATCACATGGAAGAATTGGCCGAGACCGAATTTCGCCACGCCGATGCGCGAAAGCTCAAGGCTGCGCTGATTGATGTTCTCGCTCACCATTCCGGTGAGGTCTCGTTCGACAGCGCCCCTGAGAATGGGCTCGGACGTGCCGAACTTGTGGCGGCGCTCGATCGCCGAGGTTTTGCCGAACTTATTGCGCGGATCGAGCGCAGTATCACCACGCCCTCGGTGTGGGGCGCCCGACCGGATGCGGCGATTGACGACGTTTTACACACCTGGAAGCAGCTTATGTCCTTGCATCGGCAAGAGCATTCCCTAACTAGGGAACTTAAGGACGCTGAATTCGCGCTCGGAGCGGACACCAGCGAGGCAAATTACGAGCGTCTGCGCGACGTAAAGTCCCGGCTTGCGGCGCTGGATGGAACCGAAGCTCTGATTGAGGGCTTTGGCGATCAGTCCGGACGGCCGACGCGAGCATTCTAAGCGCCCGCCGGCGCTGGACGGTCTGGCGGCTGTTGGAATAAGAGGTTTCGCGCGGTGGACAGGGTTAGGCGGAGCTTAACGGAGTTCCGGGAAGACTGACGGTTCGATTCGGGCGGTGTTGCTCTTCGGCGCCGCCCCTTTGGCTGTTGGCAAGGCTTGCAGCGGGCGTTCCGGCCGAAAACCGGGCTTTCCGATCCGGCCAGGGGATTGAGGGCAGGCGCTCGCAAAGCCGGCGTTGGTAAGGGACAGGCGTTCGTGGAGACTTACATGGCAGGCAAGAGCGCGGGCATCAAAGCGGTCGCGACCAAGGTCAAGGTTGCCCCGCAAAAGGACGGCGAGACGCCGGAGAAGGAAGGCGCCGAGACGCCCGACGCGCCGCTGCCGCTGCTCGACCTGTCCGATGCCGCCGTCAAGAAGATGATCAAGCGCGCCAAGAAGCGCGGCTATGTTACCTATGAACAGCTCAACTCGGTCATGCCCTCGGAAGAAGTCACCTCCGAGCAGATCGAGGACGTGCTCGCGATGATGAGCGAGATGGGCATCAACGTCGTCGAGACCGAGGAAGCCGACGCCGACGAGGAAGAAGGCGCCCGCGAGGAGCCGGAAGAGGAAGAAGCCGAGGGCGGCGAGCTTGTCGAAGTCACGGCCAAGCCGCCGGCAAAATCCGAAGCCAAGGAGCCGAGCGAGCGCACCGACGATCCGGTGCGCATGTACTTGCGCGAAATGGGTACGGTT
>Ga0302324_100025847_pt1 | contig 11243 bp, 6 predicted proteins | sample Palsa_T0_1_FD_201949 | JGI IMG/M metagenome (GOLD analysis project Ga0302324, IMG submission 201949) | Peat permafrost microbial communities from Stordalen Mire near Abisko, Sweden - Palsa_T0_1 | ecosystem: Environmental > Terrestrial > Soil > Palsa > Peat permafrost | place: Sweden: Abisko... | reverse complement strand
TTCGGTCTTCGGGCAAGGTTCGAGGAACGCCATTCAACACTAAGCTGGAGACGCTGCTGGGTTCGAATGGTAGTCCAATCTCCACCGGATTCTGCGAAGGCAGGGTCGCATCGAGTGAGAACTGATTGCCGGCAAGCGACCATGCGAGGTGATGACCCGACCAAACCACACTCATCTCGGATACCAGGGCGCTCGGAGCCAAGCGGACGGCGCCGTCAACTCCGAGACGCATTTGGAGTCCGGCCACGCGCCGCAACAGGAACGCTGGCGGCCAAGCCCCGGCACCGTGTGCGGAGGCCCGACTGGGCCCGGTCGTCCACAGCCCTCGGGGCGAGGAAGCATCTGACAGACGCGCGGCCATCCCGGTCAAGAGCTCACCAAATTGCTCGCGCCCGCCGCGCAACCCTCGATTCAACCTTTTTCTCAGCAACTCCACGGCGAAGGCTGTGTATCCGTACTTTGTCAGACCTTCAACCACGTAATATAGGAAGCCAATCTCTGCCCATGCAAGCTGTTCCGGTCTCTGCTGCCATGCGCTGACCATGCGCTTGGCCTGTTCGCGGCTGGCCAACTCCGCATACAACATGATTCCCTGACTGTGCTCACTGGTCAGCGCGCTTCTCTGACCTTCAACGACGGTATCGCAAAACAAACCTGACTTTTCATCCCAATATGACTTCGTCAATACCTGACCAATCGTTTGGGCTTGCTCGTTGAGTCTCTCCGCAGGCTTGCCCAGGACTTTGGCCATGGCGGCCACCGCACGAAGATTCAAGCAATAGAATGCATTAAGGACTAAGTTCGTCCCCCGCAGGTCCAGGGCGGCATCGTCGAAATACAGGTAGAGGGGCTGCCCTAAATAGCGAGCCCTTTCGCCGACGAGGAGGCCTTGCGAGTTGGTGAACTTCTTCCAAAAGTCGAGATGCCGCAGGCAGTGAGGGAAATGCTCTTCGAGGAGCTCTCGTTCGCCAAAATGTTCCCAATGGTTCAAAATCTGCAAGACGTGATAGAAGCCAGCGTCTGCCGCAGTCTGCCCCCGGTCTGCCTTCCCGGGACAACTGTCCATAATAAAACCGTCGTCGAGTTGGCCGGTGGAGATTTGGCGAAGGTAGTGGTGGATGATCGGCTCGTCGCCATGCAGGGATTCCACCGCTGAAGCTGAATAGCCGGCATACTGGCGGCGTTCGCGCGATGCGCAGTCCATCAAAATATCGGTTATCACTAAATCTTCGGTGCGCGCCGCCGCTTTCCAGAATTTTTCCAGATCTCCATCCGGGCACGAAAAGACCGTTTCGTTGCGGAAGGAGTGCCGCACCGCTTCGGCTCGCGCGACGTGAATCTTGACCGGCGATAAGGAGCGGCGCAGGGTGAGTTGGACATAACGGAATTGCCGCCATTGCGTGCTGCGCCACGTGAAGCGCCCGGCGGTCAGCACTAGACGATCCGCCCAGCGGGTGCGGGTCGATCGATAGGGCATCACCCGGCCCTCAATCAGGTCAGGTCCGTACCCGATATCCAGCCACACTACCTCCGAGGCTTCCAGATCGATTGCGAAGTAGGCATTCCTGAGCTTGCCAAAATCGAGAATGATGGTGGGATCATGAATGCCGTCAAAGCTGTCCAGACTCTCGCGCAAGTCTGATCCCAGCAAGGTGCAAGGCTGCTCGGTGTTTTCCGACACCAGGCTCTCCACATTGTTGACGCTGGCTTTGCCCAATGGTCGGACGGGCTCCATCGACATACGAACTGCCGGTTCCTCATCCCCCTCCCCACCGCCGCCTCGCCATTCCACAATTTCCCCCGCGGTCGCGGCGACGGGTTTGATCTCCTCCCTGGTTAGAAACGGAATTTGACGAGGAACCGGCCGAGACCAGGGAAGGGCAGTATCTCCCACACTTCCTAGAACCTTGGCTGGGATCCACGAGTGGTCATCGAAATCCGGGTCCTTCCAGTTGGTTGGATCAACCCCAAAGAAATAGTGTTCCTGGAACACCAGGTCGGCAAAGGGCACCAGCGCCCGAGACCATGCTCGGGGTTGAAGTGTTTTCCAGGTGCCATCGGTGCAGATGGTTGAATCTGCCACCAGCAGTTCACAGAGCAGTCCGGGAGGGGTAATGGGGTTGGTGATGTCATGTCCGTCAAAGTAGCCATGGATGGCCACGACGTTCATTCCCGGCCTGAGGTGTTTTCCTATCGAGTGCTCATCGTAAGACTTGAGCCGGGGATGCACCAGGGCCGGCCCTTCACCAATAAACATTCCATTGACCCACAATTGGTAGAGCCGCTCCGCCGTGATCTTGATAGTGGCTTCACCGGGAACATTCGTGAGGGCAAAGGTCTTGCGAAAGTAGACATGTTGGTCCCTCCACTCCGGGGGAGCGGTGTCGGATGCTGTACCAGCGGCAAGGGACTGTAAGGACCCTTCACTCCCCGGCGTTGAGGTGTGCGGCAATTGAGCTCGCCGCTGGGCATCATCCCCGGCCCACACCCAGAAAGCGTGCTTCCACTCTGTTGTTTGGGGATTTTGGTCGGATTGGCCTCTCTCAGCTGCCTGCCCCGGCAGGTTTGACGAGCCCAAGCGCGAAGCCGCCAGTGTTGCGGCCAGACCTGAAACCATAAAGTGACGACGATTCATAGGTTTTCTTCTTCCTGGTGCGTGCGCAAGCTCGAGGGTGGTCCCTTCGGGATAGGATCACGAGCAACAGCCAAGTATTAGTCTTCGACGACATTCAGCTGAGGAGTTGCATACTTCAAGGCCTGCATGACGCCGCGCAATTCGGCGAGGCCTTTCAATCTGCCTATAAACGAATAGCCGGGATTTACTTTCTTGCCGATGTCGTCGGCCAGCAAGTGTCCGTGGTCGGGGCGCATGGCAATTTCATGATCGGACCGCCCTACGCCTCGCCGATGCGTCTCTTCTTCCATCACCGCGCGTATCACGCCCACCATGTCGGAACTGCCGGCCAGATGAGACGCTTCGTAGAAGGATCCGTCCGGCTCGCGAGTCACCTGGCGCAAGTGCACAAAATGAATGCGCGTCCCGAATTCACGAGCCATGGTTACCAGATCGTTGTCGGCTCTTGCTCCGAACGAGCCGACACAAAACGTCAGACCGTTGGCCACCGTGTCGCAAGCCGCGAGAATCGCTCTTACATCGTCAGCTGTCGAGACAACTCGCGGCAAGCCAAACAAAGACCAGGGTGGATCGTCCGGGTGTATGGCAAGGCGAACGCCTGTCTCCTGTGCTACGGGAATAACTTCCCCCAGAAACGCACCAAGGTTGTCTTGCAATTCCGCAGCGGTCACGCCCTCATATTCCGTAATCAAGTGGCGAATCGTCTCACGGTTGTACGAGGCTTCTGCACCGGGGAGTCCGGCGATAATGGTTTGTTCCAGGTCGTTTCGACGGGTCTCGGACATGGAAGCGAAACGGCTGTGCGCGGTCCGAATCCGTTCTTCAGAATAGTCGGCCTCAGCCCCTTTGCGCTCGAGGATGCGGAGGTCGTAGGCGGCGAAATCCGCCGCATCAAAACGCAGGGCATAACCTGTAGTGGGCAGACGCCATTGCAAATCGGTCCTCGTCCAGTCCACAACCGGCATGAAGTTGTAACAAACGACCTCGACACCCGCCTTGGCGACGGCTGACAGAGTGTCCTTCCATGCGCTTATGAAGCGCTTGTAAGGACCAGACCTTAGCTTGATCGAATTGTGGACGGGAATACTCTCCACTACCGACCAGACGAAGCCCGCTGCGAGAATCTCATCTTTTCGCCTAAGAACCTCGTCCAACGGCCATGCTTCGCCATGGTAGAGATGATGCAGGGCGGAGACGATTCCGGTAGCGCCCGCTTGCTTGATATGATCGAGAGGAACCGGATCACCCGGTCCAAACCAACGCCACGTCTGCATCATGGTTTTTCTCCGTCTCACGCCGTCCGGTTTCGCCGCGCAAAGGATGGACGGGCGCCACTTAAAATCCGCACTCTCACGGAAGAACTTTGTCCGACAAGCGTGTTGCTCTCGCTAGCTAGTCATAGTTTCGATCACATTTTGCCGCGATTCTCTGATTGACTCCTTGTTGAAATTCAATTATAAAATATCACTTTTAGATTTCTGTAAAAATTAGGCCATTTATGCACTAAATTGAAATAATGCCTGCAATTCGGCCCTCAGGCGTCATGGCCGGGCTGGATTCGCACGGCGTTGCGAAAATCTGATACCGGCTGCCTGCCATCACAAGGGATGCGACGGAGCAAACAGAAATGCGCCTCAAGGACAAAGTCGCACTCGTAACAGGCGGGGGATCAGGTATCGGGCGAGCGATATGCGAGCGGTTCGCGGCTGAATACGCCTGCGTCATAGTGGCCGAAATTAACGGTGAGTCCGGGCTGGAGACAGTCTCCCGGATCCGGCGACTGGGTGGAAAGGCGGAATTTGTGCGGACGGATATTCGTGACGAGCAATCGATCCAAGATGCAGTCGCGAAAACGGCCTCGACTTTCGGCAAGTTAAACGTGCTCGTCAACAATGCTGCCGCATTCGTCATACGAGACGTGAGTGCCAGTGCGGAAGACTGGGACGCGATGCTCAACACGAACATCCGGGGTACGGCATTCTGCGTCAAGCATGCTGTGCCGGAAATCAGAAAGGCCGGTGGAGGCGCTATTGTGAACATCGGTTCCATTTCGTCCGTGCTCGGCCAGCCTTCGATGGTTACTTACAATGCGACAAAAGGCGCCATTCTTACAATGACAAAGTGTTTGGCCCTGGACTTGGGACCAGACAATATCCGAGTGAATTGCCTCTGTCCAGGCAATATCAAGACGCCCGCGCTCGTAAACCACATAACATCTCAAGGGAAAACTTACGAAGAAGCTGTCAAACAAATGGCGCCGTTGAACTTTCTGGGGCGAATTGGAACTCCCGAAGAAGTCGCCAATTGTGCTGCCTTCCTCGTTTCGGACGATGCTTCGTTCGTCACCGGGGCGGCCCTTTTTGTGGACGGTGGGTACAGCGCTCAGTGAGAGTAACTATGGTCTGTAATTCACATGCAAATACCGGCGCACCTCGTGCGCGGGCCGATGATGTCTCCCCAACGAACCCTCTAAAGAGCGCCCTCCAGACAAAATACTGAAGGTAATCCAGATGGCTAACCCGGACGTCATCGTTATCGGAGCTGGACACAATGGGCTGGTCGCTGCCAGCTATCTCGCGCAAGCCGGCCTCCGGGTGTTGGTGCTTGAGCGACGCAAAATGGTGGGGGGCGCGTGTGTGACCGAGGAGTTGATACCTGGGGCACGTTTCTCTACGTGCGCCTACGTGCCCTCCTGTCTTCGTCCGCAGATTATCCGGGAGTTGGAGCTAGAGCGCTTCGGGTTGGAACTTTATGCCGCCGACGTTTTAGATTTTGCCATGGGTTTTTCCGGCGAGCATTTCTTCCTTTGGCCGGAACTGGACCGCTCGGTGCGCGAGCTAGAACGCTTGAACAAACGTGATTCCGAGAACTTTATTGATTTCGGATTGCGTTTACAGCGCTTTGCCAAACTGATTGAACCACACCTGCTCGGCGAACCTCCCTTGCTGTCGTCTTTGTTAGCGCAGTTTGAGCAAGCGGGCGCGATTGACCTGTGGCACGAGTTCGTCACCATCAGCATCGGCGACTTGCTGGACCGCTACTTCGAGCACGAGCTGCTCAAGGGTCTGTTTATGTTCTTTGCACTAGTGGGAGTCCATGCAGGCCCCACGTCTCCTGGCACAGCTTATGAGTTCAGTCATCACTCCTGGGGCGAATACAAAGGCGAGTTTGGCCGATATGGCTTCGCTCGCGGCGGTATGGGCTCTATCACGAAAGCGTTGGCGTCTGTGGCTCGGCACCACGGGGCGGAGATCCACACTGGCGTCGGCGTGGAGCGAATTATTGTCAGGAGCGGTGTAGTAAGTGGCGTTCGACTGGAGGACGGCACTGTGCTCGAATGTGGGACTGTTGTTTCGAATGCGGATCCTCACCACACCTACTTGAAACTGCTTGATCCAAGCGATCTACCTTCGGGTTTCCTCGCTAAAGCTCGTCAAATCGATATGCGTGGCTCGATGGGACGCGTTCATCTCCTGGTCGACCGCCTTCCGCAATACTTGGGCATGTCATCCGATGAGGGGCCGCAGCATCGGGGCTTTACCCTCCTTGGCGCTACCCCGGCTGCCTTTGAGCGAGGTTGGGAAGCGCAACAGCGCGCGGACTTGATGGATAACTATCCGGTCGAATTGATCATTCAATCGGTCACCGATCCAACCTTAGCGCCGGCCGGTCTGCACACAATTACGACGGGCATTCAACAATTGCCGTTCAATCTATCCGAGGGCACGTGGGATAGTCGCAAAGAGGAATTTACGGAGCGCGTCTTGAGATCGCTGTTTCACTTCGCACCCAATTTGGAGGGAGCCATCCGGGGCCACTTCACGCTTACGCCGCTGGATCTTCAGCGGGAATACGGATTGACCGGAGGAAATATCTTCCATGGAGCGATGTTCACGAACCAATTGTTCGCCTCCCGCCCCATGCCGGGGCGTGGGGGATACCGTGCTCCTATAAAGAATCTATATCTTTGCGGTGCAGGAACTCATCCCGGTGGGGCCGTGATGGGAGCGTGCGGGCACAATGGTGCCCAAGCGCTACTGTCGGACCTGAGTATCGGTAGACCACGCCGGTCCACAAGCTTTAAGACCGATCGCGCCTTGGACATGCTGGCGACCCCTGGGCCATTGCGCAAGCTTCGCTCTTGGGCGGTTCGTCAACCCTGGATCAGACCGGTGGTGCGTATTCTCACGAGGAAGAACTGATGAACCGTCAGAGACGGGGAAATAGCAGACCGGCGGGGCATCTGTGATGAAACCCGGACAGAAAAGACCTTTTTTCGCGGAGCGACAATTCAACCAATGAAAATCGAATCAGTTGACCTCTTCTATCTGGCTATGCCGGAGATCACTACCGCCGCCGACGGGAGCCAGGACGCTCTGTTGGTACGAGTGCGTTCCAACCATGACGAGGGTTGGGGAGAGTGCGAAGCGGCCCCTCTCGCATCGATCGCCGCATATGTTGGACCTATGTCACATGGCATTTGCCGGCCTGTGTGCGATTCCGTGCTGGGACGCGAGGTGAACGGACCCGAAGACATTACGCGGATCGCGCTCGACGTCGAGTACAACAGCATGGACTTGCTGCAGGCGCCGCATGTTTTCTCAGGCATTGAAATGGCGTTGTGGGACCTTCTGGGCAAACGACGCGGTCAGCCAGTATGGCAACTGATCGGCTACAGCCGCGCCTATCCCAAACTGCCTTATGCGTCCATGCTGTTCGGCGATACAGCGGACGAGACATTGGAAAGGAGCAAAGGGGCGCGCGCGCGAGGATTCCGCGCCGTCAAGTTTGGGTGGGGACCGTTTGGGCGGAGTTCCATCAAGGCAGATGCGGATCAATTGCATGCTGCACGCGAGGGCATTGGTGAAGAAGGATTGGTGTGCATCGATGCCGGCCGGATATGGGGTGACGATGTGGAGGCCGCCGCCACCCGAATTCCTGCGCTGGAAGCAATCCGCGCTCATTGGCTGGAAGAACCGTTTCAGGCCGCCGCCTTGGAGTCCTACGGTGCGTTATCGGCGCGCAGTTCTAAAGTCAGGCTGGCCGGAGGGGAAGCCGCACACGATTTTCACATGGCACGGCACCTGATCGACTATGGCAAGGTCGGATTCATCCAAATCGACTGCGGCCGCATCGGAGGCATTGGCCCAGCAAAGCGAATAGCGGACTATGCGGCGCCGCGCGGCGTTACCTATGTGAACCACACTTTCACTTCGCATCTGCAGCTCAGTGCATCTCTGCAACCCTTTGCCGGACTCGCGAAGCACAAGATTTGCGAGTATCCGGCGGCACCGAAACAGCTCGCGGTGGACATCACGAGTAATCACCTGCTACCTGACCAGAACGGTGAGATCAAGGTCCCGGATGCGCCAGGACTTGGAATCGCAGTCAACGTCGCGGGCCTCTCTCGATACCTTGTGGATGCAGAGATCGTCGTCCAGGGAATCACAATCTATAAAACGCCAAGACTGGAATAATCGATGGCTTTGCAATGAAGAAACTTGCTTCGGGTTTTTCGAGGTCTGGGTTCTCGTCGGGACGTACGTCGGAATGGACTCTCGATCGAGCGAAGAGACTCTGGAAGCCGATGACGAGGGCTGTCCAGCATGTTGGGGTTCCTGGTTATCAATGGCAGGCTTCAGTCTTGTGGGACGGTTCACTATTCTTCGGCCCTCAATTGTGGCGGCGCAACCCAGCGGTAAGTGAAGAAGCGGTTTCGCTGGGCGATAACCTGATGGATGTCTCTGTCGGCTATGGCGCTCAGACCTGCTTTCCGGACCGCGCCGGTTTGGGAAGCCCCGCGATTCGACAAACCCTGGATGATGGCCGGTTTCTTATCCCACAGATCGAGACCAACGAAGCAGGGTTGGTCTGGAGCGAAACTGTTTTCGCGCATCTTCTGGGTCGCAAGACCGAGGCGGGCATGACTCCACGCCCTGATGACGTACTTGTAGTGCATGCCTTGTTCAAGGTCCGGAACGCAAGTAAGAAGTCCACGCGGGGACATCTGTGGTTGCACTTCGGCAATACGAGTCAGCTGAGGTTGGGGTATAAGGTCGGGCGTGGCAACAAACTCAGCCGTGCGATCACGCACCGGTTCGAACCCCCGTTCGGTGTGCTTGGAAACAAGATTCGTTATTTGATTCCGGATCCGAAGAAGGGAACTTTGGTGTGGCACGGTCAGGTGGCGCGACCGGAGGGGGTGGGAAATCCGGCAAGGAGAGTTGTTGAATGGAATGTGGCGCTGTCGGCGAATGAGGAAGCCGATTTCCGACTGATTGTGCCTTTTGGAGTACTAGATCGAACAGCGGCCAAAGAAGTCGCCGGGCTGAATAGCGATTCGTTGTTAGATGAAGCGCGGTCCTTTTGGAAGAACATCGTTGACGATTCGGCAGGAGCAATTACGACCGCGGACAGTTTTATGAATGACTATGCCGCCGCCGCCGTCGCGCAGACCATAGGACAAATCGGCTATCGACATCAGGCACGGGTGTGGATGTGCAAAACGACGCCAGCCTGGTACGAGCTCTACTGGCCGCCTTGTTCGGCCTGCGCTCTTCCCACACTCGATCTCCGAGGCCTGACGAAGTATTCCCGTCCAGTGCTTCAAAGCCTGATTGACATGCAGACGGATCGGGTCGAAAACCTGACCAAGGAACATAGACCGAAGAAGGGAAAAACCATTCGAAGCGAAGGGTTTGCGAGCGTGCCTGGTTTCCTGGGAAATTTCGGGAAATGGACCATGAATACGCTACTCCTGAGCCATGGACTGGGGCTCTGGGCGCTGGCCTCCCATTACAGGATCACGCGCGACCGCGCATGGCTGGGCGTGGGCGCGGGATCGCGACTGGAAGCCATCGTCGCGGCCTGCGACTGGCTTGCCGTCCAGCGCAGACGGACAATGCGAGAAGAAAATGGGCGAAAGGTTCCGCAATGGGGACTGTTGCCTGCGGCAGCGGCGCACGACTGGATGTCTGGCTATACGATCTTCAACGATGCCTATTGCATCTACGGGATGATCGAGGCCGTTCGACTGCTACGCGAAGTCGGCCATTCGAAGGCCGAGGAATTGGCTCGAGAATTGAATGAGTATCGGGCGTGCACGCGAGAGCGTTACCAAGAGGCACGCGATAGGGCTGGCCGGGTTCCTGCGCCGGACGGCTCAGATTTGCCCTATGTGCCGCGCGAAATCAACGAGTTGGATTGGAGGCATACCGACTGGACATATACGGGCTACGGGCCGCTTCGGGCCGGTGCCTGGGGAGCGTGGGATCCGCATGACGAGTTGGTTGACCAGGCGTTGAACTTTCTGGAAGCAGGAATGCCGAAAGGGAAAGGATTTTACTTCCGGCGGTCACGGTTTTCTGGGAAAGACAGATTCGGCCACGCAACAGCCGACGAAAATTTCGACGACATTGATGATCCGAAAGCCGGACGGCATTTTCTCTGGAAGCATTACGTCGAATACGAAACGGCATTTCCTATTGGTCTCGACCTATTCCTTCAGCGCGACGACCTTCCGCGGTTCTTCGAGTGGTTTTTCAACAACATGTCCATCGTCGTGCACCAGGGTTTTCGCGTGGGGGTGGAATCGCTCGATGGCGTACCCGCGGAAACACCCGGCGAGGCGCTTCGATGGCGCGCGATTCGTGGGATGTTTGTAAACGAACGAGGCGGATTTGACGGCTCACAGCAGTCCTTGTGGCTGCTTCAGGCGATTCCCCGGTCCTGGCTCAAACCGGGCGGCCATCTTGCAGTGAAACAGATGGGCACTTATTTTGGTGGTCACGTTGATCTCGACGTTGAATTTGCGCGAGACCGGAATTCAATCATGGTTTCGGCCTTTCTCGACTTGGAGGTTGCTCCCGCGGAGATTCGCATGAGGTTGCGTTCCGATGACGGCCGCCCAATTGTCAGGGCACAGATCAACGGAGTTGACACTACGGTCCTGGAGGGTGACACGATCAAGCTCCCGGATCTCGTCCACGGGGCATACCGTGTTGTTGGATACTTCGGATAAGCGGTAAAGCACCACGAAGGATGAATTTCTTGGGTGGTCGTTCTCGTTACCAAGAAAGGAGAGTTGAGGGGTGAGGAGAATCGCATGCGCTACGACGCTGTAATGTTGGACATCGGCGGTGAGAACCAGGTATTCGTCGACGACTTGATCGTCGAATCCATTGAAAACGTCTGTCGAACCTGGCATCAGCCTGTCCGGGCAGGTGAGGACCCCATCATCATCAGCGACCAAGCCTGGGAGAAAATTACATACTTTACCTTCAACAGCTCGCAGGTGATTCGAGATCCGAAGGATGGTCTGTTCAAGTGCGTATATCAGAGTACGGAACTATCGTCCCAGAGTGGCGAATCGCCATTGGGCACGATCGTTTCCCGCTTATTCAATTCTCACTCCGGAGAACGGAGAAGACGGATTGGACGAGACTTTCTACGGGTTCTGTCAGTTTCCAGTTGGCAGCGTAATGATGGGATTTCTTCCCAGTGCGGTACCTTGGCGAGCACGGCCCGGACGATCTGGAGCCGACCCTCACAGAACCACGCTGGCTCCTGTTTGTAAGTCCCGTAAAGATGACTACATGGCACGGCGTGG
>Ga0302324_100025846_pt1 | contig 11243 bp, 7 predicted proteins | sample Palsa_T0_1_FD_201949 | JGI IMG/M metagenome (GOLD analysis project Ga0302324, IMG submission 201949) | Peat permafrost microbial communities from Stordalen Mire near Abisko, Sweden - Palsa_T0_1 | ecosystem: Environmental > Terrestrial > Soil > Palsa > Peat permafrost | place: Sweden: Abisko... | reverse complement strand
TAACTAGTGTCTGGCCGGAAACTCCTGTTATTTGAAACGGCACGGATCGCTGAGTGGTTGTGAAGGGTGGTGGGAGGTGGATTTTCTGTTCCGGTCACTCCGAAACTGTCAAAATTCTCCGACGACAGCGACACTGCTCCTGTCGGGCTTGGTTTGTGTTTGCAGGTGGGGCGGCGTCAGGCCGCCCGGGCGAGCGTGTCGCCGCGCGCGCGTTGCCGCGCCAGCAGTTCGCGGCCGATGACGTGCAGGTTGTAGCTCAGCACGCCATAGCCGACATACCTTTGGTAGCCTTTGATCCCCACGTCCAAACAGCGGTTCAGTCCGTGGTGTTCCAGGCTGTTGATCGCGCTCTCCACCGCACTGTGTTGCCGGCGCAGGGCCATAAATTTCTTTTCGTTCTCGCGTTCCGTTTCCGCCGCGTTCTTTTTCCCGCGTTTGGGCATCACCACCTCGGGCACATACCAACTCAATAACTCACGATCCGCCGTGCGCGTGAAGCCTTTGTCAAAACTCAGGCTGGCCACGCTGCCCGCGCCGTAGCGGCCCAGCAACCGGTCCGCCAACGGGATGCTTTGATCCACTTCGGCTGTGCCCAGCAGCACGGCGTAGTCCTGGATCAATTGCTGCTGATCGGTCGCGAGCAGGAGCTTGTGCCCCAGTTCCACGTTCGGGCGTTGTTTGCCTTTTTGGATCCACTCGGTGTGCGGCTCGAACAGGGAAAACACTTTCTCGTGGGCGGGAATGGTTTCTTCGTTCAACAACCGGCGCGCCACCAGATCCAAGTGTTTAGCGAGCATCCGCTGAAAGTATTCGAGTTCTTCCCACGCCGCGAGGTCCACGGGCTGGTCGCACAGTTCCATCAAGCTGGCGCGAACTTTGATTTCAAGCGCGCCGCCCACGGCCAAATACTCGCGCACGGCTTGCTTCACACGCGCTTCCTTGTTCGGCCCGCCGCGAGAGACAATCTGGCTGGTGGTGCGCTGGAGATTCTTGAGTTGCCGCCGCCACGCCTTGGCCTTGCGCCAACCGGGCAGCGCGTAACCGCACCGGCGAAACTTCTCCACCCAGTCCACGCACTTGCGCCCCGCGTCCCAAAGCAGGTTCAGGTCCGTGGGGAAATGCACGTCACTCTCCAACACGTAGCTGTCCACCTTCACCTCAAGCGCCGCGACGGGCGCGCCGCCTTTTTTTGCGAACACCTCGCGTCCTGCGGCCGCAATGGCCGCGTTGATCTGTTGGAGTAGTTCGTCATCGAGTAGCGCGACGTTGTCCCGCAGGGTCTGATGGCCGAAGACTTTGGCATCCTCGCCCCACGGCGTGGCGGGCACGCCGAGCATCTGCCGCACAAGTAAGTGATGGTTGGCCATGTCCTCCATCCGATCCCAGTCCGCATCCAGCCCCAACCGCACGACCCCCAAGACGAGGATTTGCCAGAGGTCCATCCCGGTGCGCCCGGTGGCCTGTTTGCCCGCGAGGATTTTAGCTTCCAGCAGCGCGAAGATCTCGGCCTTGAGCGTGGGGTGCATCCAGATCCATTGCAGGCCGGCCAAGATCGGCGGCAACTCATCGCGGCTCTTAAGCGGCAGACGAATCTTTTCGATGGGCGTGATTTGTAAATCAGGCTGGGCTTGGTAGGGATGGCGCATAGAGGAGAACAGTGACCAATGTTGCAGGTTCAGACACCCAAATCCCAATAAAGACTCAATCATCACCAAAACATTCGCACGCTCAAATCACCACCAAACCCAACGAAGACAAGGGTCTCCCTCACCTCTATTCAGACACTAACTAGAAATTGGAAAATTGCCTGCCCTCAATTTGAGAGTGACACCTTGAACCGGTGCTGCTTGGAATTAGTAGCAAGATCGACGTAAACAATTAGCCACGCATGGAAGGCTGGAATGACGGCTCGGGTGTGCAGACAAAAACCAATACATCCCGGGGACGGCAAGTGCACGAGTTAAATATCGCTGCGAGGGCGGCTGGGTTGAGCTGGACCCCATTGGCGGCTGATATTTCCATTTAGACAGCGCAAGCGTAGGTATGCTTGGTTGGGAGAACAACACCAACCAGGTGGGCATTTAAATTAAAATCTATGAACGCATCTCAACGCCTGCAAAAAGTATATCTGCGGAAGATTGAGCAACCAATTGAAGACGAGCTGAACCCAATATTGCCTCGATGGCTTCGCTGTTCATCAGCCGGTGGGATTCTGCCGTCACCGGCAAGGTTCCAATGGAATTGAATAATCAACTCGGCATCGCGATGGCCAATCCGACTTATACGACCTACCGAGAACTCCCCGCCCCGTCCCGCTGGCAGCGGGCCTTCAATGCCGGTCGGCGACAACGTCTACTGTGGGCCAGCACCGGCATGAAAGATTCCATCTGGCGCAAACTCCTGCTGGCTGTTGTGGCCGGCACCGCGATGACCTGGTTCGGACTCGATACAGACCTTTTAGACCACCAGTTTTCAGCCAACACCAACAATCTCGAACAACGTCTCATCGCCATTCTGCGGAATGCCCGCGAGTCGGGGAGGAGCAGTGCTACACCCGCCGCCTCTCCAACACCCATGTTGTCGGGCCCACTAACTTCACTTTTAGGAGCGTCCCAGTGGCTGAATACTCAGCCACTGCAGCCATCAGACTTGCGAGGCAAGGTCGTTCTGGTGAATTTCTGGACCTATTCCTGCATCAACTGCTTGAGGATGCTGCCACATGTCAAAGCCTGGGCCGAGAAATACAAGGACCACGGACTTGTCGTTATCGGAGTAGAAACGCCGGAATTCACCTTCGAGAAGGATCTTATCAATGTGCGAACTGCGTTGGTCTCCCTGGGCGTGAGCTATCCCGTCGTTACCGACAACGACTACAAACTCTGGCGGGCGTTCGACAATCAAGCGTGGCCAGCGCTTTACTTCATCGATGCCGATGGTCGTGTTCGTCAACATGTATTCGGCGAGGGCGGCTACGACCAATCTGAAAAGTTGATCCAAAAACTGTTGTCCGAAGCCAATGGAACACCCGTTTCGATGGACATTGTTGCCACCAGCGGAAAAGGAGTCCAGGCCGCAGCGGATGAACGTGATCTCGGCTCGGCCGAGACTTATGTCGGCTACGAGCAGGCCAGGAATTTCGATTCTACCGGTGGAATAAAGGAAAATGTGCCCAAGGATTATCGCACTCCATCGACGCTTCCAATCAACCAATGGAGCTTGGCAGGCATTTGGACGGTCGGAAGCGAGTTCGCGTCACCACTGGAAGCAACTGGTAGCATTGTGTACCATTTTCACGCACGCGATCTTCACTTGGTTCTGGCACCTCCCGCTGACGGCCACCCCATTCGCTTCCGGATCAGGATAGATGGTGCGCCTCCCGGTGCCAATCACGGTTTCGATGTGGACCTGGATGGCTGGGGAAGTGTGCGAGAGGCGAGACTGTATCAACTAATCCGCCAGGCGGGGCCAGTGGTCGACCGAAGCTTCGAGATTGAGTTTTTTGGCGCCGGCGTTCGAGTGTATGACTTCACGTTTGGATGATCGACTCTTAGAGTTGGTATCTGTTACGAAAAGAAAAACATTCACTCACGAAACCGAAACAAAAAAAATTCGCTTTATGAAATATTCGCGCATCAACAAACTCGGCCGCTGGGCGGCCGCCAACGCCCATGTTGCAGGGATCCCTTCGATCCGAGTTCTCGTTGCGGAAGACGATGCACTTATCCGCCAGATTATTTGCCGAGTTCTTGTGGAAGACGGCATTGCCGTAGACGCCGCTTCTGACGGCGAACAAGCTTGGGACGCGCTTAATCTCGGTCACTACGATTTGCTTGTCACCGACAATGATATGCCACGCCTCACTGGCATAAACCTTATTGAACGCATTCGCAAAGCGGGCATAGGCCTGCCTATCATCATTGAATCCGGCAGTTTCGCTGAAGAGAATACCCACGACTATCCGTGCCTTCAATTCGCGGTGGTGATCTCAAAGCCTTTCGGTAAATTGGAATTCCTAAACGTCGTGAGAAATGTGTTGTCATCATACGGAGATACTCGATGCGCGAGCTCTGCCATGCTGGATTCAGCTGATTCAAGGGAATCAGAATCTAAATGAAACCTAACTATCACCCGGCGTTGGCACTTCAGTTGGTGGTGAATGGGAGCTTCACATCGTCGCCGAAAAAGGCGCCCACTTCCGGCGATACCTATCAAGGCGTCGCGAAAGATACGGATGCGCATCTCGGCGGTCTCCTTTCCGCGTTTCGCAATCGAGAAAAAGTCGGCGGCGATCTTGGAGAGACATTTCTTTTCACCCCGCCAGCAGAATCATTTCCGGCAAAGCGATTCATGGTGATCGGACTGGATGAAGAAAAAGATTTATCGCTGGAGTCCTTGCGCGTGGTTGGGCGGATCGCCGCCCGCGAAGCGGTTCGTTTGAAAGCCAAGCACGTTCCTTGGGCTCCAGTGATTCGCGATAAAGGCGATTCAACCATAGATGTCGGCGAGGGCGATCGTACCTGCCCGGCGAAGGCCCGTTGTTTCCGTATTTGTCCCGCGCGCGCGCGGGCGACCGCGCCACGGAGTTCAAATCCCGTTGCCGCCAGCCTGGGATTGCAGGCGTGACACTGCATGGTTACCGCTACGCTTCAAGCGCTCTCTGATTTTTAGAGCCTGTCCTTAACAAGTTGCCAAGCAACCAGCGTTCTCTCATTACGGAAGGCCAGCCGGTGATTGTTGAGATTGTCGTCACGGAAATCAAGGACTTGGAGAAGCGCGTTCAAAACAACCAAGAATGAGAGAATCTGTCGGGACGGGATGAATGTCGTCCGCTCTGCTCGATCAAGCAGCGGCCTCCTCCTTTTTGGGGAAGCCGTGATCGGCTAGGAGTAAAAATACCCAAGACTGCGAAGACTGGAATTATTGGGATTTCCAAGTACGATGTGGTCGAGAACTTCAATTTTGAGAAGTTGACCGGCTCGAATGAGGTCACGGGTGATTTTTATGTCAGCTTCCGACGGAGTAGGATCACCGCTCGGGTGAGAATGCGCGATAATGATTGCGGCAGCACTTGCCATAATTGCCAATCTGAAAATTTCCCTCGGATGGCAAAGGATTGTATCCATCGTGCCAATGGACACCAGGTAGTGACCTTTAATGCGTCGGCGGGTGTTGAGGATGAATACCACCAAACATTCACATTCAGGATTGAAATAAGGATGAGTGGCGATATGTGCTTTCCAATAGGCGGCTGCCTGGTCAGGTGTTTCACAATGTTGCAGGGTGTCGGGAGTGGGACATTCCCGCAATGAAACGATTTTCCATTCCTGCGGTTGCGCCGGTAATTTTACCGGCTTGACGAGTTGGTTGACGGGTTGCGGAACGGTTGCGGGGCATCCAGTGGTGATGAGGTTTTCTGTTGTGTTCATGTTTTGCGTTTTGTTCTGAAGGAGCGGGACTGCTCTCTTCACCCGCCCGGAGAGAGCAGGACCGCTCCTGACAAAACGCACCTGGCTGTGCCCGCGCCGCCGGGCGGCGGAGCATCAGCAACTGAGTGACGGCGGGCGCAAAGGTGTTGCGGCCGCCGGCGCGATGTTGCGCGGAGCAACCAGAGGCGCGGGTGCAGACGGGATGAACACAACTGAAATTCTCGTCGGTGGATACCAGGCAGGTTTGATCCAACCGATGGAAGATTGGGCATCAATAAGTTGTTAAGAACCAGGCTGCAACTGCCAGCAGAAAAAATGAGTGGCCAGCCGTGATTGTGCGCCGAGATTTCGCACAAAACAATCAGCCGATTCGCTCAATTAAAGTTCACCAGCATACGCATTTCATCCGCCAACTCGTGTCTGTGATACACCAAGGCACGCCTGAAACATGGCAGGTTGTGCCATGTGAAAGTTGAATCAAACGGCAAAACGTATCCGATCTCCGGCGCGGCAGTCGTCAGCTTGTCCCGGTGGCTTAAGCAGGTGGGTGTGACGACCTGCACGGCCTGGCGCTGGCGCAAAAGAGGCTGGCTCAAAACCATCAACATCGCCGGACGACAGTATCTCACCCAGGAAGCGATTGATGAATTTCACCAACGCGCCAGTGCCGGTGAATTTTCCCAAGTTAATAAAGTGCCGACGCGCATGGAGGCCGAACATGGTGCGTGACGGTTCAAAAAATGGCATTTCTTTAAAAGCGGGACTCCACGCGCGAACGGCGCATACGATTTTGCCCCTCCCCCTAAGCATGGCGGTCACGGTCGGCGCGAAAAAAGGAGATTCCTTGCCTCACGAACGAACAGCCTGCGGTACCGTCACAATCGCCGGGCCAAAGTTCATCCGTGTTGCCTGCAACTGCGCGTGTTCGTTGCTCAAATGCCCATACACCTTGCCGATGAGAATCCCGCCGTCCTTGTGGCCCACCCAGCGGGCAATCGTCATGTAATCAATCCCGCTCATCACGGCGTAGCTGATAAAATGGTGTCGGCAGTCATGGAAACCAAATTTTTGCAGGTGGTAGGGCAGCACCTGCTCTTTGTGCTCAAGCCGCTTGCCCTGACAGTGAGGGCAGGCTTTTGGTGTCTCTTTGCCAAACCCGGTTCGTTTGCAGTCCTGACAAATACAGCCTGACGCCGCCCGTGTCAGCAGCAGGGATTCCCGTAAGCTTTTCGCGCGTTCGTCTCGCGCACCGCGCTGCGGACTGGGAAACAGCCATTTTGAATCCGGCGCACGGCGGTCTTGCATGGCCTTGAGGTGGGTTTCCAGTTCGGCGTTGAAATCCACGCGCCGGGCCTCCCGGTTTTTGGTATCACCTTCCGCGCCGATGGTGAGCAGCTTGTGCTCGAAATCCACGTCGGCCCAGCGGAGCTTGATGGTTTCCTGCTCGCGGGCACCGCACCAAGCCAGCAGCCGGACGTAATCGGTGAACTCCACGCCGTTCCTTGATGCGGTCAATCCCGCCTGACAAAAAAGGTCGATGTCCTCGCGGGTGTAAAGATGGCGGGCCTTTTTCTCACTGCGCTGACAGGGGATGCCCTCCACCGGCAGGCTTTTGATATAACCGTCAATCTTCGCGTTCTTGAGCACATTTCGCAAAACCACCAGTGCCAGATTGCAGGTGCGATTGGCCTTCCCTTTTTGCTTGAGCTTCTGCAAATGGCCGGTGACGTGGTAGGGTCTGATCTTGTCGAGGGTCAGATGCCCGACGGATTCACGCAACTGTTTCAAGTGGACATGCTCCGTGACCAGCGTATCCGGTTTCTTGCCCGAAGTGGCCAGCCGCTGCTCGTAAGTTTTGTCTAGGTAATCGGAGAACTTCGGACACCGGCCAATATGACGCAGCCGGTCCTCACCCCGTTCCACCAGCACCGTCCGAAATTCCTCTTGGGCGACGGCGGCGGTCTGGGCCTTCAAAGGCACCCATTTGACCGCCTTGCGCCCGGCATCGTCCTCGACGGTGATCCGGGCCACGAATTTGCCGTTGCGCCGCCAAAGTCCGCGAATTGCGTGCTTGCGATTGTCCAGGACTTTGGTGTATCTATAGCGTCGTGAGCTTGAACTTGAATCAGTTTGATTGCCCGGCGTTGCGTTGCGTTTCATACGGCAACACTGTCGCAATAACTGTCGCAAATGTCAAGTCAGCGCAAAAATTAGGCGTAAGTTGTTGATATTTAGGTGGCCGATGTGGCGGAATTGGCAGACGCGCTAGACTCAAAATCTAGTATCTTAACAGATGTGTGGGTTCGACCCCCTCCGTCGGCACCATTTTAATCATCAGGGTGAAAGAGGCTGAAGGAGGGTGAAAATCAAGCACTTACGAAGGTGATTTTCCGAAGAAGGAGAGGTATGAAGCTGCCGGCGGCTTCGGTTGCGGATACAGGCAAAATATCGGAATATTATTGTGCCGTAATGCGATAGTAGCCCGTGGCGTTGGCGAGCCGTGAGGGATTGTTGTCCAGGAAGCTGGCATTGGCGCTGGGGAGGGTGGCGATGGTCTCCCATACCGCCCCCAACTGCGGCTCCCATTGCACCAGAAAACTGTTCGCCGCCGCCCCCGTCCATTGGAAGCTCACCCCGTTGGTTCCCGCTGAAACGCCGTTGATTTGCGGATGGTTGTCCACCGCCGGCACCCGGCCAATCCGCCATGTGTCCGGCACCACCCCCGCCGTGATCTGCACCTCGTCAATGAAGCCCAGGAACGTCTCCGGGTTCACAGCCACCGGATAGGTGTTGCGCCCGAGGAACAGGTTGCCATTGTCCACCGCCGGCAACGGCAGAAAGCCGGCCGGCAGATCATTGGTGGCGCCGGCCTGGGAACCGTCCGCATTGGCGATGGTCAGGCGCAACTGCCCATTGGCGCCGCTCAACGTGTCGCAGACCGCCAGCAGATAATGCCATTGCCCGTCCGCATAGTTCGACCCCGTCAAATCCACCACGTTCGTCTGGCCCAGACTGCTGTTGGCAATCTTGAACCGGACTCCGCCCAGGGCCGATTCGTTCACATTTATGCCATAACGGAAAATCTGCCCGGTGTCCGTGCCCTGCGACAGCAGCTCCATGATGCCGGCGCCGCTGCGGGTGCCGTCGGTCTTGAAAAACAGTTCAATCGAGAATGGGCCGGTGAAATCCAGCTCGTCACCATACTGGTCCTGCGGAAAGAAGAGCGCCCCATCCACGTTGGTGATCGCTTCCGCGTTGTAGGAATAGTTCCCGGCAGTGTGGCCGTTCACGAACATCGAGGCCGGGGCCACATTCGTGCTCAAGGTCACCGGATTTCCGGCCAGGCCGTTGAAGGTGATCAGGTCATCCACCGCCGCCGGCAGCGTGCCGGTGGTGAAGATGCCCTGTCCGCTGTTGGTGTCCGCATCCGCAATCCCGGCAAAGGTGGGAACCCCGGCGTTGTTCGGCGCAATGATCTGCGACTCCATCCGCCAGCAGGCAATTTGATAGGGAGCCGTTACAGTCAGCGGAGCGACACTGCTTGTCACTGAACCACCGGCATTGCTCACCACCACATAATAACTCACGTTCGTCGCCGGAACCGGAAAGACGGAAAGCGTGCTGTTCGTCGCTCCAGAAATGGCCTGCCCGTTGTTGAACCACTGGTAGGTGATGGGAATCGTGGTGCCGGTAGCCGTTACACTGAAGCTGGCGGGGCCGCCAAGATTGACCGTGGTGGCCGGTCCCGGCTGTGAGGCGATGAAGGGCGGCGCGGCGGGCCACGCGGAGCCGAGATCATACAGGTTCATGGAAACCAACTGCGCGCCGGTGCCAGTGGCCACAAGGCTTGATGGTTGTGGGCCGGCAACTGGAGTGATGCTCATGGGCATGTAGAGCAGTCCGGCATTGCAATAAATTTCGAGAAAGCCGCGATCCACCAGAAAATGCAGTTCCACCACCCCGTTGACCGGACTCAGGGCATTGGTTATCCCTTCACAATCAACGCCCTGGTTAATGTTATTGTAAGTCACTGCTGTTCCACCCAAATTAAAAGTCACCCGGGCGCTGGTGCCCGGTTGAAACCTGGCATCCAGTTCGAACGCTTCACCGGCCGTATTGGACATCACGTTCACACCATTGGGAAGCGCCTGCGCCGGCCAGGCATTCGTGCTGATGCGCAACAATGCGACTTCGTTCGCCGGGTTGACGTAAATGAGCGGCGTCGAACCGGTGGTCTGCAATGTCAGTTGAACGGGAAAATCCATTCCCGCATTGAACGGCATGCCGGGATAATTCCCCGTTGCATTGGCCATGAGAATGCGCCGTCCGTCTGATGCCGGCATATTGTTGAACGTCTGTCCGGCGGCGAAGCAGTTGCCGGCACGGATGCTGTAGGGACCAAATTGCGCGGTGAACGCGTTGCCGTCAAACTGACCCACATAGTAATGTCCCGCACCCGCGTAAAAAATCCACGGCTGATTGTTTGTATTGCCGTCCAGCGGCAACTGGAACAGCTCCGGCACTTCGATGACATTGGGGAAAGTGAACGTGGAAGTCTGGGTCCAGTTGATCAGGTTCGTTGAGGAGAAAAAACCAAAGTCGTTGTTCTGCAACCAGAATACCATGACCCATTTGTTGCCGGGCGCATACCAGATGACCTTGGGATCACGATTGTCACCGACGACATTGGGCACCACGGGGTTGTTGGTGTATTTGATGAACGTGCGGCCCGAATCCAAACTATAGGCCAGACTCTGGCCAAAGAGCTGGCCTTGAGACATCAGATTATTATTGGAATGTCCGCCGGCACTCGTATAAAAACTCACGATGGCATTTGACCCAAACCCGGCGCTGTTGTTCGAGTCCACCACCGAAGAACCGGACCACGCCTGGCCCAGCGCGTCGCCGTAAACCGCCTCCGGCAGTTCCTGCCAATGCACGAGATCCGTGCCCACGGCGCTGCCCCAGTTCTGGTTGCCGACGACGACGTCGTAGGGATTGTGCTGATAGCAGAGATGATATTCTCCGTTGTAATACACCATGCCATTCGGGTCGTTATTAAAACCCCGCCGGGGCGTGAAGTGATAAATCGGACGCAACGCCTCCTGATAAAACGGCACGGTCGTCACCGGCGCGCTGGATTGGATGAAATCGGAAAGCTGGACGCCATTGGTCGAATCCACGCGCACCACCATCTGCGTGTTTTGATACGCCGACAAATCCAGGAAGGCGTAAAAATCGTTATTCGCCGCTGTGCCGAGCGGCATACTGAATTCCTGCACCGCCAGACCGTTCACCAGCAACGAGACCACATGATAGGGATTATTCAACTTCACCGGGAAATTTATGAACTGGCTGGTCGGAGTGACGACGCCGGTGGTCAGCGATGCGTCCGACTCCACAATCTGATCCACGTTGACGTGGCCCCAGCCCGCCGTCGCCGTATCCACAATTCTGATCTGGGCGGTTTGCCCCAGCAGACTGCCTACGTTCCACTGTTCCCAATCCAGATTTTCCCATTCGCCAGGCCCCGCCGCGTGTTGGACGACCTGGCCATTCACCAAAAGATCAATCCGGGTTTCACCGCCATATCCGCCTTCAGCACGGTAGCTGCCGCCACCAATCAGAAATTTGATGTAGTTGCGCTGGATGGTGAACGTCGGTGACAACAATGTGCCGGTGCCCGCATCCCCGCCATTGTAGCTATTGGCCAGTCCGCCGCCCAGATAGCCGGTGACGGCACTCTGACCCGCCAGCGCACCATTCGCAGGGCCGGTCCCAAAGGCGGTGCCGGAAACGGTCCAATTACCGCCCGGC
>Ga0302324_100025844_pt1 | contig 11244 bp, 12 predicted proteins | sample Palsa_T0_1_FD_201949 | JGI IMG/M metagenome (GOLD analysis project Ga0302324, IMG submission 201949) | Peat permafrost microbial communities from Stordalen Mire near Abisko, Sweden - Palsa_T0_1 | ecosystem: Environmental > Terrestrial > Soil > Palsa > Peat permafrost | place: Sweden: Abisko... | reverse complement strand
GCTCGTCACCGCCACAATGGTGCAGCGCCCCGATCTGTTCGCCGCCGTGGTCTGCCAGCGTCCGCTGGTCGACATGCTGCGCTACACCAAATATGGCGCCGGCCAATCCTGGGTGGGCGAATATGGCGACCCCGCCAATCCGACGGATCGCGCCTGGATCATGAAATACTCGCCTTACGAGAATATGAAGCCCGGCGTGAAATATCCGCCGATCCTGTTCATCACCGAAACCAGCGACGACCGCGTGACGCCGGTTTTCGCGCGCATGATGGCGGCGAAGATGGAAGCCGCGAAGCAGAACGTGCTGTTCTACGAAAGCCCGGAAGGCGGACACGGCCCCGGCGCCACGCATGAGGAAGCCGCGGATTATTGGGCGCTGTCCTACACCTACTTCGCGCAGAAGCTCGGTTTGAAGAATGTTGCGCCATAGCTGGTCATACCGCGCAATGACTGAAGCCTGTCGCGCCTGAACCGCACGAATCTGTGGCGGGGTTGACTGCGGGCTCCGTGCGGACCAAAAGCCGCCCCCGCCCCCCGGAGAAACATGCATGCAGTTCGGCAGATTGGTATTGGGTGTGATGCTCGCCGGCGCGATCGCCGGCGGCTGGAGCGCGATGGGAGCGAGCGGCGTGAAGGACAAGAACAGCGTGGCCGCCGATCCCTGGCTCTGGCTAGAAGACGTCCACGGCGCCAAGCCGCTGGATTGGGTCAAGGCGCAGAACACCAAATCCACCGCCATCCTGCAGGCCGATCCGGACTACCAGAAAGACTATGACGCCGTGCTAGCCGCGATGGACGCGACCGACCGCATTCCTTATGGCAATATCGATCACAACTTCGTCTTCAATTTCTGGCAGGACGCGGAGCATCCCAAAGGCATCTGGCGGCGCACCACTATTGCCGATTACGCCAAGCCCACGCCGCATTGGGAAATCCTGATCGACCTCGACAAACTCTCCGCCGACGAGCACGAGAACTGGGTGTGGAAGGGCGCGGATTGCGCGCCGTCGCTTAAGCATTGCCTGGTCAACCTCTCGCGCGGCGGCGGCGACGCCGTGGCGGTGCGTGAATTCGATCTCGGCGCGAAGAGTTTCCTGAAAGACGGATTCGCCCTCGCCGAAGCCAAATCCTCGATCACCTATTTGGACGAAGACACGGTTTTGTTCGGCACCGATTTCGGCCCGGGCTCGATGACGACGTCCGGCTACACCAATGTCGTGAAGCTGTGGAAGCGCGGCACGGCGATGGCCGACGCGAAAACGATCTATACCGGCAAGCTCAGCGATGTCGCGAGCGCGGGCGCCGTGTTCCGCGAACCCAGCGGCACCATCGCGCTCGTTCAGCGCGCCGTCAGCTTCTTCGAAGCCGAATATTATTATTTGAAGCCCGATGGATCGACACTGAAACTGCCGCTGCCGCTCGGCGCCAGTCTCAAGGGCTCGATGCAGGGCAATCTGATCTTTACCCTGCGCGACGACTGGACGCCGCCCGGCGGCACGGAAGCGTTCAAGAAAGGCTCACTGATCGCATTCCCAATCGCGCCGTTTGTGAAGACCGGTACGTTGCCGCTACTTAGCGAACTCTACGTGCCCAATGCGCGCGCGAGCGTCGATGAAGTGGCGACGGGGCGCGACGCAGTCTATGCCTCGATCTACGACAATGTCGTGGGCTCGGTTCATGCCTTCCGCCCCGACGCGAACGGCAAATGGAGCGACACCAAGCTCGATTTGCCGACCGGCGGCTCGACCCATATCGTCTCGACAAACGATTGGGGACCGGAAGCGCAGTTCCGCTTCGAAAGCTTTGTCACGCCGACGACGCTCTATATGGACATGGGCGACGATCAGCCGGTCGCGATCAAATCGCTGCCCGCGCGTTTCGATGCGTCGAACCTGGTGACCGAGCAGTTCTTCGTCACCTCGAAGGACGGCACGCAGATTCCCTATTTCGTGACGCGGCCCAAAACGCTCAGCGGCCCGGCGCCCACCGTGCTCTATGGCTATGGCGGCTTCGAGATTTCGGAGACTCCCGTCTATTCGACCAATTTCGGAATGCTGTGGCTCGCCAAGGGCGGCGTTTACGTGCTCGCGAACATCCGCGGCGGCGGCGAATTCGGCCCGGCCTGGCACCAGGCGGCGCTGCTTGGCAACCGCCAGAAAGCCTATGACGATTTCCAGGCGGTCGCCGCCGATCTCGTCAAGCGCGGCATCACCACGCCCAAGCAGCTCGGCATCATGGGCGGTTCGAATGGCGGGCTCTTGGTGAGCGCCAACATGGTGGAGCGTCCCGATCTGTTCGGCGCCGTGGTCTGCCAGGTGCCGCTGATCGACATGATCCGCTACACCCATATCGGCGCCGGCGCGTCCTGGATCGGCGAATATGGCGATCCGGCCGAGCCTGCGGCGCGCGCCTGGATCCTGAAATATTCGCCCTACCAGAACGTGAGGCCGGACGTGAAGATGCCGCCGGTCCTGTTCGTCACCGCGACCAGCGACGATCGCGTGACCCCGGTCCACGCCCGCAAGATGGCGGCGAAGATGGAAGCCCAGGGCCACGACGTGCTGTTCTACGAGAACACCGACGGCGGCCATGCGGCGGCCGCGAACCACAAGCAGGCAGCCGAGATGTGGGCGCTGAGCTTTGTCTATCTCAAGCAGAAATTGGCGCTCGCGCCCTAGCCGCGGACCGCGCGATCCGGGCTATCATGCGTCTTTGGACTCCGGGGGATGGCCATGGTTTCGCCGAAGCTTCGCAATCGAATCGCCGCCGCGATATTTCCCGCCCTCGCGCTGTGCGGCTGCGCCTCGGGTGATGCAGATCTGCGCAGCGATGCCTCGAAGCTTTACGAGTTCGATGCTCCGCGACCGTTGATGGATGTCTATGCCAGCGAGATCGACATGCTGATAACCTGCAAGGTCGGCCCGATTTCGTCGATGTTCGATCTGCGGATCGATCCGACGATGGATAGGGACAAGCATACCGCAAGCATCGCCCTGGTCGCGACCGGCTATTTCAACCCGCAAACATGGGGCCGGATCGACATGGAACCGCGCGGGAGCCTCACCCATGTGCGGATTTTCGGCGAGCGCAAGTCGGCTCTCGCCAATCTCGGCCGCGATGTCGAACGGTGGGCCAATGCCGGAAAGGGTTGCTGAATACGGTCCGTCAGCCGCGCGGCGGCGGATTTGACAGGGCAAATTCGCTGACCTAAACCCCGTCCGTTCCGGAAAGCCTTTAAGACTTTCCGGTCGCCGGCTCGGCCGGTGATCGACCCCAGGCAGCGCAGATGCGCCCCCTGGGGCGTAACTGCTTTGGGATATGTGATGTTCGACAGTCTGCAAAAGCGCCTCGGCGCGACGTTCGACCGGCTTCGCGGGCGCGGCGCGCTGTCGGAGGCCGATGTCGACGAGGGCCTGCGCGAGATTCGCGCGGCCCTGCTCGATGCCGATGTCGCGCTGACCGTCGTCACGGATTTCATCGACCGTGTGCGTCCGCGCGCCATCGGCGAGAGCGTCGTGCGCTCGGTCACGCCGGGCCAGCAGATCGTCAAGATCGTGCACGACGCGCTGGTCGAGACGCTGGGCACGGAAAATGCCTCTCTGGATATCGGCTCCGCCCCGGCGCCGATCCTGATGGTCGGCCTGCAAGGCTCGGGCAAGACCACAACTAGCGCCAAGCTCGGCCTCATGCTGCAGACGCGCGAAAAGAAGCGCGTGCTGATGGCCTCGCTCGACGTGCACCGCCCCGCCGCGATGGAGCAGCTGAAAATTCTCGGCGAACAAGCCGGCGTGCCGACCCTGCCGATCCTCGCCAACCAGACGCCGCTGGAGATCGCGCGGCGTGCGATGGCCGCGGCGCGCGTCGGCGGCTACGACGTGCTGATCCTCGACACCGCCGGCCGCCAGCACATCGACGAGCAATTGATGACCGAGGTGGCGCAGGTGCGCGACCAGGTTTCGCCGCATGAGACGCTGCTGGTCGCGGACAGCCTCACCGGCCAGGACGCGGTCAACATCGCCAAATCCTTCAACGAGCGCGTCAAGATCACCGGCATCATTCTCACTCGCGCGGATGGCGACGCGCGCGGCGGCGCGGCGCTCTCGATGCGCGCGGTGACCGGCGCGCCGATCAAATTCCTCGGCACCGGCGAAAAGCTCGACGCGCTGGAAGCGTTCCATCCGGCGCGCGTGGCGGCGCGCATCCTCGACATGGGCGACGTCGTCAGCCTGGTCGAGAAGGCGGCGGAGAATTTCGACAAGGAACAGAGCGAAAAGCTCGCCCGCAAGATGAAGAAGGGCGAGTTCGACATGAACGATCTCGCCCAGCAATTGGGCCAGATGAAGAAGATGGGCGGCATGCAGGGCCTGCTCGCGATGCTGCCCGGCGTCGGCAAGGTGAAAGACCAGCTCGACAAGGCCGGCCTCGACGACAGGATCCTGACCCGCCAGGAAGCGATCATTTCGTCGATGACCAGGGAAGAGCGCAGCAAGCCCGATCTCATCAACGGTTCGCGGCGCAAGCGCATCGCGGCCGGATCGGGCGTCGATGTCGCCGAGGTGAACAAGCTTCTGAAGATGCACCGGCAGATGTCGGATGTGATGAAGAAGATGGGAAAAGGCGGGCGCGGCGCCATGCAGGGCCTCGCCGGAATGTTCGGCGGTGGCGCACTGCCGCCCGGCGCCTTTCCCGGACGCAAATGATTTCAACAGTTCCAACGAAACGGAGAAAACAATGAGCCTGAAGATCAGAATGTCGCGCGGCGGCACCAAGAAGCGCCCGCATTACAATATCGTGATCGCGGATTCGCATTCCCCGCGCGACGGCCGCTTCATCGAAAAGATCGGCTTCCACAATCCGCTGCTGCCCAAGGATCATGCCGACCGGCTGAAATTGGATCTGGACAAGGCGAAGGCCTGGCTCGCCAAGGGCGCGACGCCGTCCGACCGCGTGCACCGCTTCCTCGCCGATGCCGGCGTGCTGAAGCCGCTGAAGAAGAACAATCCCGAGAAGGCCGTGCCGAAGAAGAAGGCGCAGGAACGCGCCGCCGCCAAGGCGCCCAAGCCCGCCGAAGGCGAGGCCGCGGCGTAAGCCGTCATGGCGCGCGACGTTTTGTTGGGCGTCGTCATCGGCGCGCAGGGCCTCAAGGGCGAGGTGAAGGTGAAGACCTTCACCGCGACGCCCGAAGGCCTCGGCGTCTATGGCCCGCTGCATGACAAGGATGGGCGCGCGTTCAGTGTCGCGGCGGTCCGCGCGGGTAAGGATGTGGCGTTCGTTGCTTTCAAAGAGGTTGTCGATCGCAACGCGGCCGAGAAGCTGAAAGGCACTGAGCTTTTCGTTTCGCGCGACGCGCTGCCGGCGACCGATTCCGAAGAATTCTATCACGCCGATCTCGTCGGCCTGCGCGCGGAAGACAGCGAAGGCCGCGCCATCGGCATGGTGCGCGCGATCCACAATTTCGGCGCCGGCGACGTGATCGAAATCGCGCGGCCTGACGGCGACGAAGTCTTCCTGCCCTTCACCCGCGAAGTGGCGCAGGAGATCGACATCGCGTCGGGCCGCATCGTGATCGCCGCGCCCGAGGAAGTCGAAGCTGGGGGCAATGTCGAATGAGCTGGCGCGCCACCGTGCTGACCCTGTTCCCGGAAATGTTTCCCGGGCCGCTAGGCCACTCGCTGATCGGCAAGGCGCGCGACAAGAACCTCTGGTCGCTCGACGTGCGCGATATCCGCGAGCATGGACTGGGCAAGCATCGCAGCGTCGACGACACCCCGGCCGGCGGCGGCCCCGGCATGGTGATGCGCGCCGATGTGGCCTGTGCCGCCATCGATGCGGCGCGAACCAGCAATCCCGAAGTGCCGGCGATCTATCTCAGCCCACGCGGTGCGCCGCTCACCCAGGCGCGAGTGCGCCAACTGAAAGACGGTCCCGGCGCGATCCTGCTCTGCGGGCGGTTCGAAGGGCTCGATCAGCGCGCCATCGACGCGCGCCAACTCGAGGAAATCTCCCTCGGCGATTTCGTGCTGGCGGGCGGCGAGATCGCTTCCATGGCGCTGATCGAGGCGGTGGTCCGGCTGATCCCCGGCGCGTTGGGCGATGCCGCCTCGCCGGCTGAGGAAAGCTTCTCGGAAGGCCTGCTGGAATACCCCCAATTCACCCGGCCCCAGAGCTTCGAGAGCCGCGACATTCCGGCGGTCCTGACTGGCGGAAACCACGCCGAAATCGCCAAATGGCGCCTCGCCGAGGCCAAAAAACTGACGAAATCCCGGCGCCCCGACCTCTGGGCCCTCTTTGAAAACAAGAAGTCATAGGCTATACGGCGCGCCTTCGCGCACGCTTCCAGGCAAAGTGAACTTCCGGTTTGCCGCCCGGGAAGCGTGCCACAAGCAATCCCTGCCCGGCCGACGGAGACGACCATGAACCTGCTGCAAACGCTCGAAGCCGAGCAGATGAAGACCCTGCGCAAGAAGCCCCATCCGGCGTTCCGCCCCGGCGACACGCTGAAGGTCAACGTCAAGGTGGTCGAACAGACCTATGACGAAAAGGCCAAGCAGATGAAGACCCGCGAGCGGCTCCAGGCCTTCGAGGGTGTCTGCATCGCGCGCCAGGGCGAAGGCATCAATGAGAGCTTCACGGTGCGCAAGATCTCCTATGGCGAGGGCGTCGAGCGCGTCTTCCCGGTCTGGAGCCCGCTGGTGGATTCGGTCGCGCTCGTGCGCAAGGGCAAGGTCCGCCGGGCCAAGCTCTATTATCTGCGCGGCCGCAGGGGCAAATCCGCCCGCATCGGCGAGCGCCTCGACCGCGCCAGCGAGATCGCGGCGGAGAACGCCGAAGCCTAGAGCAGGCCGGCGCGATTTCCCCTCGCCTGTGGACAAGTCTCCAAAGCTGCGAAAAATCGGCGTTTCCGCGATGCGGCTCTCGCATCGCATGCGGGAAATGCCGTAGAATCAGGCCTCATTTGATTCGCCATAAGGAGCAAGAAAATGGCAATGGTCGGAACCGGCGCGCCCAAGGCTGCCGCACCCAAAGTAAAGACCGAGACGATCAGCACGCGCCAATTGGGCGTGCAGCTCGCAACGAAGCATGAAATGTCGAACAAGGCCTCGCACGCCTATCTGGAAGACCTGATCGCGGCGATCACCAAGCATCTGAAGAAGGGCGCCCGCGTTCGCCTCAATGGGTTGGGCATCCTCGTGGTGCGCAAGCGCGGTCCGCGCATGGGCCGCAACCCGGCGACCGGCGAAGCCATCAAGATCAAGGCGAGCAAGAAGGTCGCCTTCCGCGCCGCCAAGGAACTGAAGCAGTCGATCTGACCGGCGACTTCATCGCTGCAAAAGAACCGGACGAGCGCGAACCGCCCGTCCGGTTTTTTTATTTTCCCGGCGGCGGGCGTTAAATGCCGCGAAGGTCACGTTTGCGCGTATAACGGCTGGCGCGGTTGACGGCGCGATTTGCGGCTCCGCAACCTTCGCAGACAAACAGAAAAAGCCAGGGAGCCAATCATGACAGTTTTCCGCGGCATGCTCGCGTCCACCGCCTTCGCGTCGCTTTTCATCGCCGGTCCCGCTTTACCGCAAGGCGCGCCGCAGGAGATCGATGTCGTGATGACGAATTTTGCCTTCACGCCGGACAATTTGCCGCTTCACGCCAATGCGCCGTACCGCCTGCATTTGGTGAACAACGGCACAAGCGGCCACAATTTCAGCGCGCCGGAATTCTTCGCGGCTTCGGCGATCGCGCCGGGCGACGCGGGCAAAGTGAAAGACGGCGCCATCGAGGTCGCGAAAGGCCAGAGCGTCGACGTGACGCTCACGCCGTCCAAGACGGGGAGTTACGACGTCAAATGCACGCATTTCATGCACACGATGTTCGGCATGACGGGCACGGTGACGGTCCGGCAGTAATCCATTCCCAAAGCCGCGGCATAGGCTAACATCGCAACTCCAAAGGGGCATGCGATGTCTGCCGCATCCGGGACGCAGCCGCGTCATCATCTGCTGAAGATTCTGGGCGTCAGTTTCGGCGTGGCCGTTGCCGTGGGCAACACCATCGGCTCCGGCATCCTGCGCTCTCCCGCGTTGATCGCGGGCGAAGTGCCCGGCATCACGCTCATCATGGGCCTGTGGGTGCTGGGTGGCGTGCAGGCGCTGCTTGGCGCCAATATCAGCGCCGAGCTCGCGACCGCGCTTCCCAAATCCGGCGGCGCCTATGTCTTTGCCCAGCGCGCGCTGGGCGACGTCGCCGGCCTGATTGTCGGCTGGACGGTGTGGCTTTCCAAGCTCGCGGGTATCGCCGCCGCCTCGGTCTCCTTCGCCGAATTCCTGCCGCTGCTCTGGCCGGCCGCCGGCGCGCACAAGATCGCCATCGCGGTCGCGCTCCAGCTCGCGCTCTACGCCGCCAACATCCTGGGCCTGCGCGAAGGCCGCGCGCTGCAGGAAAGCACGAGCCTCATCAAGGCCGCCATGCTGTTTGTCTTCATCGCGGTCGCCGTCGTTTTCATCGCGCCTGCCGAGCCGCACAAAGCGCTGGCGGCATCGCCCTTGTGGAACTGGGCCAATGCGATCCTCGCCTATCAGCTCATCCGCGGCGCCTATTCGGGCTGGGACGCCCCGGTCTATTTCTCCGGCGAGAATGTTTCGCCCAGCCGCAGCATTCCGCGCGCGCTGTTCTACGGCATCGCGCTGACCGGCGTGCTCTATATCGGCGTCAATGCGGCGCTACTTTATGCATTGGGACAAAGCGGCGTCGCCGCGTCGCCGCTTCCGTTCATGACGGTGCTGCATGGCTTCGGCGGCGCGCTGCCGTCGGCGCTGTTCGCCCTCACCGCGATGATCACAGTGGCGAGCTGCGCCAACGCCAACATCATGAGCGCGCCGCGCGTGCTCTTCGCGCTGGCCGAAGACGGCTTGCTGCCGAAGAGCCTGACGAATATCAACGCCGGCGGCAGCCCGACGGTGGCCTTCCTGATGACGGGCGTGGGATCGGTGGCGCTCGCGCTGTCGGGCACGTTCGCGCTGGTCTTCGGCCTGATCGGAACGCTCGATTCCCTGTCCGGCGTCCTCGTCGACAGCGCCTACTTCGTGCTGCGCCGGCGCGAGCCCGATCTGACGCGGCCGTTCCGCGCCATCGGATATCCCGCGCTGCCCGCGCTGGTCCTGTTGAGCGACGCGGCATTGCTGGTGCTGTTCGCCTCGGCCGATTATGTCGGCGGCGCGGTGGCGCTAGGGCTGGCCCTGCTCTGCATTCCCTTCGCCCTGCTGGCGCGGCGGGCTTTGTGATTCGGGCGGGTTTCCGCGGCTTTCCACCCGCGTCCATTCGCTTTCTTGCCGTGTCTTCGCGCCCGCGCTAGGAACCGCGCGACTTTCCAAAGAAGGATTCCTCATGGCCCGCAGGAAAATCGCGCTGATCGGCGGCGGACAGATCGGCGGCACGCTCGCCCATCTGGTCGCGCTCAAGGAATTGGGCGACGTCGTGCTGTTCGACATCGTGGAGGGCCTGCCGCAGGGCAAGACTCTCGACCTCGCCCAAGCAGGCCCGATCGAGGGTTACGACGCGAAGCTCAGAGGCACCAACTCCTATGCCGACATCGCCGGCGCCGATGTGGTGATCGTCACCGCCGGCGTGGCGCGCAAGCCCGGTATGAGCCGCGACGATCTCCTCGGCATCAATCTCAAGGTGATGTCCGCTGTCGGCGACGGGATCAAAACGCACGCACCGAACGCCTTCGTCGTCTGCATCACCAATCCGCTCGACGCGATGGTCTGGGCGCTGCGCCAGTTCTGCGGCTTGCCGCACAACAAGGTGATCGGCATGGCCGGCGTGCTCGACAGCGCACGCTTCCGCCATTTCATCGCCGAGGAACTGAATGTCAGCGTCGAAGACGTCTCGGCTTTCGTGCTCGGCGGCCATGGCGACACCATGGTGCCGATGCCGCGCTTCTCCACCGTCGCCGGCATTCCATTGCCGGAGCTGGTGAAGATGGGCTGGATCGCGCAGGACAAGCTCGACAAGATCATCCAGCGCACACGCGACGGCGGCGCCGAGATCGTCGGCCTGCTGAAAACCGGCTCGGCCTTCTACGCGCCGGCCACCGCCGCGATCGAGATGGCGCAATCCTATCTGCGCGACAAGAAGCGCGTGCTGCCAGTGGCCGCTTATGTGAACGGCGCCTATGGCATCAAGGACCTCTATGTCGGCGTGCCGGCGGTGATCGGCGAAAAGGGCGTGGAGCGCATCGTCGAGCTCGAACTGACCAACGATGAGAAAGCCCAGCTCGCGAAATCGGCGGATTCCGTGAAGGGCCTGATCGACGCCTGCAAGAAACTCGATCCCAGGCTGGCTTGATCCATGTCCATCCTCGTCGACAAGAACACTCGCGTCATCTGCCAGGGCTTCACCGGCAACCAGGGCACGTTCCATTCGGAAGCCGCCATCGCCTATGGCACCAAAATGGTCGGGGGCACCTCGCCCGGCAAAGGCGGCACGACGCATCTGGGATTGCCGGTGTTCGACACGGTGCGCGAAGCGCGCGCGGCGACCGGCGCCGACGCCAGCGTGATCTATGTGCCGCCGCCTTACGCGGCCGATGCGATCCTGGAAGCGATCGACGCGGAGATCCCGCTCATCGTCTGCATCACTGAGGGCATCCCGGTGCTCGACATGGTGAAAGTGAAACGCGCGCTGTCGGGCTCCAAATCGCGCCTCATTGGGCCCAATTGCCCGGGCGTCATCACGCCGGGCGAATGCAAGATCGGCATCATGCCGGGACACATCCACAAGCGCGGCAGCGTCGGCATCGTCTCGCGCTCCGGCACGCTGACCTATGAAGCGGTGTTGCAGACGACCGTGGTCGGCCTCGGCCAGACCACCTGCGTCGGCATCGGCGGCGATCCGGTGAAGGGCACCGAACATATCGACGTGCTCGAGATGTTCCTCGCCGATCCCGAAACCAAATCCATCGTGATGATCGGCGAGATCGGCGGCAGCGCCGAGGAAGACGCCGCCGATTTCATCAAGCATTCGAAAACGAAAAAGCCGATGGTCGGATTCATCGCCGGCCTCACCGCCCCGCCGGGCCGGCGCATGGGCCATGCCGGCGCGATCATCTCCGGTGGCAAAGGTGGCGCCGAGTCCAAGATCGAAGCGATGAAATCCGCCGGCATCCGCGTGACGCCCAATCCGGCGGCGCTGGGCACGACCCTGATCGAGCTGCTCAAAGGCTGAGCACGCAACGACTCTCCATCTGGC
>Ga0302324_100025842_pt1 | contig 11244 bp, 6 predicted proteins | sample Palsa_T0_1_FD_201949 | JGI IMG/M metagenome (GOLD analysis project Ga0302324, IMG submission 201949) | Peat permafrost microbial communities from Stordalen Mire near Abisko, Sweden - Palsa_T0_1 | ecosystem: Environmental > Terrestrial > Soil > Palsa > Peat permafrost | place: Sweden: Abisko... | reverse complement strand
CTGGCAGTTTTGCGTCGACGAGTTCCACCGATCCAAACGAAGTGGATCCAAGGGTATCCAAGTCGTCCTACCGAATTTCACTGCGCTTCCGGTGCCCGAATTCAATTTATTGTGGAAAGATAGAACAGACCGGCATTGGCCCCTGGTCAACGGTGCCAAGAAGCAGGAGTACATCTTGATCGGCATCGACGTAGAATGGCAGCAGCCTACAGGCGAATCGCGTTCGTTCGGTGTCGAATTACGGTATCACTCTTCGCAAACAATTTATGCGATTCCAGGTGGTGGTTGGGAGGCATTCCGAGCGTGCGAGCAGCGCGGCGACCTGCCAAAGATTGCCTATGTGCCACCTTTCTCGGGTCTCGAGCCTACCGAGAAGTGGCTGGATGAGGCTCCAATTCGCCAACAAGTTGGAAAGGGGCAACCAGGTAGCGTGCTGCGCAACTTGTTGTTGCGGGTTTGCCCGTCTCATCCCAAGGCAACGGGCCGCTCGCCTAAGAACGGTACGACTCCACCTGCGTGGAAGGAGTTGGCGGCCATCGTTAGGCGGTGGTTCTCAGTGGAAATTCATGAGCCAGGGTACGATTCGGCAAAAGATGTCTATATTACCGTTGAGTACCGCCAGAACGATAAGGACTTCGATATCATCGCAGGCGGGAGCGGCTTCCACCAAACCCTGACCCTTCTCGCATTCTTATACGGTTATCAGCCCACGACCATTTTGCTTGATGAGCCGGACGCTCACCTACACGTCAACCTTCAACGAGAGGTCCTAGATTACTTCAAACGGAAAGGCACCGAGACCAACACTCAATTTCTCATTGCAACACACGCTGAAGAGTTTGTACGCGGCGTGGACGTCGGTCAACTCGTTTCACTACTAAACCAAGTGCCGCGGAGGGTACAATCGGCGCCAGAAGTGCTGCGGGCGATGGCGGAGGTTTCTAACGAAGAGATAGCTCGCCTGATGGCTTCGCCTTACATCCTATACGTCGAAGGTGAAAGCGACGAGCGCATCCTGCGTGCTTGGGCAGATCCTTGCGGCGCGCAGGCTTCTATGGACAAGATTTGTTTCAAGGCCATGGGTGGCGGCGACAAGAAAACAATGAAAACAAGGGCGGATGAACATTTTGCTGCACTGAAACAAATCATCCCCGAGGTCAAGCGGTTGATGCCTTTGGACTATGATGAGACGGCTTCGTTCCACCCGAAATCTGACAACCCAACGTTGATCGAATGGAGTCGCAAAAACATCGAAAACTACTTGCTCGTACCCGATGCTTGGAAACGAGCCGCACAGCGATTTAGCGCAGGGGAGTTGTTTGTGCAACCAGTGCTCCAGATAATCGATGAGTTCTTTGTTGGACAGAATTTGACGTTGCCGCCTGGAAGAACTTGGCGGAACGTTAAAGCAAACGTATTCAGCGCCGTAGATGGTAAGCGAATCTTGTTTGAGGACGACGACTCGCTTTTTCAACAACTTCGAAACGGAGTGCCCTCAGTCCAACTAGTGCGCGAACGGATAGCCGCCACCATGATTCAGGAGGAGATACACCAAGACGTCCACGACTTTATTTCGAAATTGGTTGTCCTGACCGAGGCCCTCTGACCGGTGTGCTGGCGCACCATTGGCTAGTTAACGAGGGTATCGCGTCAGCCCTCGGTCTCCACGAGATTGTTGCTTCCTTCCATCCCCTTGACTGGACCTAAGTCAAACTGGCGCGGATGAAATCGCGATTCATACGCGCAATGACGTCCAGCTTGATTTCCTTCGGGCACACTGCTTCACACTCGCCGATGTTCGTGCAGCTTCCAAACTGCTCGGCATTGAACTGCCGCACCATCCGCAGCGCCCGCTGGCGGCGCTCGGGCTGACCCTGCGGAAGTAGGCCCAAATGAGCGATCTTGGCACCGGTAAAAAGCGCCGCGGAAGCATTCGGGCAGGCCGCGACACACGCCCCGCAACCGATGCACGCCGCCGCATCCATAGCCCGATCGGACGCATCCTTCGGCACCAGGATCACATTGCCGTCCGGCGCGCTCCCGGTGGGAACACTGACGTACCCGCCGGATTGGATGATGCGATCGAATGCGCTCCGATCCACCACCAGGTCCTTGATAACCGGAAACGCCTGGGCGCGCCACGGCTCAATATACAGTTCGTCGCCGTCTTTAAAATGCCGCATGCTGAGCTGGCACACCGTAGTGGCAGGCAGCGGGCCATGCGCCATTCCGTTGATCATGAATCCGCAGGAACCGCAGATTCCCTCGCGGCAGTCGTGCTCGAATGCGATTGGTTCTTCACCTTTGAGTGTTAGCTCCTCATTCACTACGTCCAGCAATTCCAGCATCGACATGTCCGGATTCACGCCGTTGGCCTCGTAACGGACCATTCGCCCGGCTGCGTCCGGCTTCCTTTGCCGCCAAACATGCAAGGTCAGTTTCACTTGTAGCTCCGCTGGCTGGGATGCACGTATTCGAACGTCAACGGTTCTTTGTGCAACTCCGGCGCCTGTTCCGCGCCTTTGTATTCCCAGGCCGCCACATAACTGAATTCCTGATCGTCCCGCTGCGCTTCGCCTTCGGCGGTCTGATACTCCTCGCGGAAATGGCCGCCGCAGGATTCGTTGCGCCGGCACGCGTCCAGGCACATCAATTCCCCCAGCTCAAAGAAATCCGCAACCCGGCCGGCCTTTTCAAGAGACTGATTCAAATCGTCAGCGCTGCCGGCGACCTTCACGTCTTTCCAGTATTCCGCGCGTAGCTCTCGAATCCGTCCGATCGCAGACTCCAGGCCCGCCGCGGTGCGCGACATTCCACAGTCGTCCCACAGGATCTTTCCCAGGCGGCGGTGGAACCAATCCACGGTCCGGCGGCCATTTATCGCCAGCAACCGCGCGGTAAAATCCGCCAGACTCGCTTCCACCCGCGCAAATTCCGGATGCCGGGTGTCGATCTTTTCCTGCTTTGTGTTCGCGATGTAATCCCCCACTGTGTAGGGCAAAACAAAATAGCCGTCCGAGAGCCCTTGCATCAACGCGCTCGCACCCAGGCGATTGGCGCCGTGATCGGAAAAATTCGCTTCGCCGATTACAAACAGGCCGGCAACGGTGCTCATCAGGAAATAATCCACCCACAGACCACCCATGGCGTAGTGGATGGCGGGATAAATGCGCATGGGAACCTGATACGGATCTTCATCGGTGATGCGCTGGTACATTTCGAAAAGGTTGCCGTAACGTTCGCGAATCACCTCCACGCCGTATTGCCGCAGGGCATCGGAGAAATCCAGGTAGACTCCGAGGCCAGTCTCGCCCACTCCCCGGCCTTCATCGCACACTGCCTTGGCATTCCTGGACGCCACGTCGCGCGGCACCAGATTCCCAAAGCTTGGATAGCGCCGCTCCAAATAGTAATCGCGTTCCCCTTCCGGGATCTGATTGGGGGGACGTTTGTCGCCAGGCTTGAGCGGCACCCAGATTCGGCCGTCATTGCGCAGCGATTCACTCATCAACGTCAGCTTCGATTGATAATCCCCGGACACCGGAATGCAAGTGGGGTGGATCTGCGTGAAGCATGGATTGGCGAAAGCCGCGCCGCGTTTATAGGCGCGCCAGATTGCGGTGCAGTTGGATCCTTTGGCATTGGTCGAAAGAAAGTAGACGTTGCCGTAACCACCGGTTGCCAGAACCACGGCATCGGCCGCGTGCGATTCTATCCGGCCGGTCACCAGGTTGCGCGTCACGATGCCGCGCGCGTGGCCGTCCACCACTACCAGGTCCAGCATCTCGGTGCGCGGGAACATTTGGACGGAGCCGGAATCCACTTGCCGCTCCAGTGCCTGATAGGCGCCCAGCAAGAGTTGCTGGCCGGTCTGGCCGCGCGCGTAAAATGTACGCGATACCTGCGCGCCGCCGAAGCTCCGGTTGGCCAGCGTGCCGCCGTATTCACGGGCGAACGGAACACCCTGGGCCACACACTGGTCGATAATGTCCAGGCTGATTTGCGCCAGGCGGTACACATTCGCTTCCCGCGAGCGGAAGTCCCCGCCTTTCAGCGTGTCGTAGAACAGCCGGAACACGCTGTCGCCGTCGCCGTGATAGTTCTTAGCGGCATTGATGCCGCCTTGCGCGGCGATGCTGTGGGCGCGGCGCGGTGAATCCTGAAAGCAGAAACATTTTACCTGGTAGCCCAGCTCGCCCAAGGTAGCCGCCGCCGAAGCTCCCGCCAATCCGGATCCCACCACGAGGATGGTGTGCTTGCGCTTATTGGCCGGATTTACCAGCTTCATTTCAAAGCGCGCCTGGTCCCATAGCTTCTCGATGGGTCCGGTGGGCGCTCTGGAATCCAGCCGCATCATCTGAGCCACCCCGCCAGCACCGAAACCGGGATGGAGATGTTGCCGGCAGCAATCAGAATAGCAACCAGGGCCGTGCATTTTTTGAGCGCCGGAGTGAAACGCGGCGAATGCACGCCGAGCGATTGAAACATGCTCCACAATCCGTGATAAAGGTGCAAGCATAACAGCAGCATGGCGAAGATGTAGAACGCCGATATCGCCGGGACCTGGAAGCTGGCCAATACGTTGCCGTACACGTTGCCATCGCGGAACGTGGGATTTACAGTTCCGAAAGTAAAATCCAACAGATGATAGATCACGAAAGCCAGAATGATAGGTCCGCTCCAATACATGGTTCGCGAAGCATAGGACGATCCAGCCGCCTTCTTCTTGGCATAACTGGACGTGCGGGCCGCGTGGTTCCTCAGCGCAAGCTGGATGGAGGACCAAACGTGGAGTGCCAGCATCCCTAGCAGAACCAGCCGCGCGCTCCACAGCAGCGCCGGCATGGAATGCAGCACCCGCGAATAATTGTTTATCTTTTCCGGTCCTTCGTAGATTTGCAGGTTTCCGATAAGATGGCTTACGACAAAGAGGAACAGGAGGCAGCCGCTCACCGCCATGACAGCTTTCTGGCCCACGGTAGAAGCGTAAAACCGCTCCGTTGAAGACGTGGCGGACGCTCCCAAGCGTGCCGTGTTCGCACTCATGCGAACACCTTTTTAACGAATTCCGAGCGTTCACACGTGTGTGAGCGCGGCACGCAGAGTGTGTGCGCTACGGGCGCCGTTGAAGCACTCATCGTTTAGGGCCTGCCTTCCGGCGTTTCACAAATCGGAACAGCAAACAAGCCAGGATCAGGGCGCCTGAGACCAGCGAGGCCACTTTTAGATTCTCCTCCACCAGCGCGAGGATCTGCTTAAAATGCTCCCCGAAGTGATAACCGATAAAGAGGAAAATGGTCACCCACAGCACGGCGCCGCTGTAGGCGTACAGCGCGAAGCCCCGATATTCCAGCTTGGACGTCCCGGCCACGATGGCTGTGAAATGACGGACGCCGGGAATGAAGTATCCAGCGATCAGCGCCCAGTGGCCCAGGCGATTGAACCAATCGTGCACGCGGGCGATTTGGGAGTCTTTAATGTGCAGCATCCGGCCCAGGCGCGAATGCAGAAACTTCCATCCCACGGTGCGCCCAATGATGTAACTGCAGGTGATTCCGGAAGCGCTGCCCGCCAGCGCGCTGGCCGCGGTTGGAACCAGGCGTAGATGTCCTTGGAATACCAGGAACCCGCAGCTTGCCAGCAGAAACTCATCCGGGATAGGCAGGCCCACGATGCCCAGAACCAACAGCGAAAAGATGGCGGCGTAGCCGTAGGTCGCAACCCAGTGGAGAACGGAGTTTTCCAACTAGCAGGATAGCGAACCTGGGGACCAACCGGTTTTTTTAAGGTCGCTTATGGACTTACCCGACCGACTTCTTCTGTTCCCGCACCGCCGGCGTCTTTCCAGGCACAACGGAGAAGAATTCGATAAAACGCTTCTTGCCGTCGCCAGTGCCCGCACTCTTGTTGGTTTCGAGCATGGATTGGGCGAGCGAGGTGAACTGTTTGCCCAGATCGCTGCCGGTTTCCACCCAGCGGCCTTCTGTCACTGCGCGCTGGACGCCATGATAGTCGTTAGGGAAAGTCATATAAACCGGCAGGCCCAGCAGTTGCTCAATCTGCTGCGGAGTAATGAGCGGCCGTTTTTGAGCGCGATTCAACAGCACCGCCACGCGGTCGCCCAAATCCATCTGCTTGAGATAGACGTACTTCTCGCGCGCCAAGTGCAAGGAAGGAATCTCGGGTGTGCACACCAGGAAAATCTTCTTGGACTCCTGCATGATTTCGAGCGAATATTTTTCCAGGTTTCCCGAGAGATCGAAGCACAGCACCGCGTAGTTGCGCCGCATGAACTCCATCAAATGGCGGATCTGGGTGGGTTCAATGCGGAAATCCGGGTTTAGTTTGCCCGCGTGCAGAACGTCCAGTTTATCGATGCTGGTCACCATGGAAGGCCACATGCTCTCGTCCATGTCCAGCGAGTGCTCGGCCGCGTCCGTCACGCAATAGGAATTGTCCAGCTTTAGCATGAAACGCACCATGCCGGAGTTCATGTCGAAATCGGAAAGCAGCACGTTGGCGTTCGGCAGCCGCGACATCGCGACGCTGACGTTGAGCGCGATGGTAGATGTCCCGACACCGGCTTTGGACGGCAGGAACGAGAACACCTGGTCGGTGGCCCCGATTTCCGGCGGCCGTTTGTCCAGTGCGTCCTTGATTCGCAGCAACCCGTCCGTCAGAGTCTGACGATCGAAGGGCAGGGAAGCGAACTCGCGGATCCCCGCGCGCATTACTTCCAACAGGATTTGCGGATCCACGAACCGGCTGATGGCAACCAGTTGCACGCCCGGGGTGTTCTTCTCTACTTCCTTCGCGATCTCGAGCGCCTTGGTGGTGGATTCCGTGCTGACGAAAATTACCTGTGGCGCGTGCGCCCGCAGAAAACGCACCAGTTCCAGAGCATTGGGATAGCGATCGAGGGTGCGAATGACAGCCACGATCCCCATCTCATTCAACAGAGCTTCAAGACGCTCGCCTAAGTCCACGTCCGGACAGATGATTATGCCACGTAACATCCCACTCTCCTGCATCCAGACTAAGGGGGTTGGCCGGTATGAACAATTGGCCCTTGGTACTAGATCGGCCTGTTTTGAGACCTTAGTACGTGCCAAGACCCGAGACTTGGGATAAGGTGTTCACCTGAGCCTAGCAGCCTGTGGGGAAGTCCGGAGGCGGTCACCACATTTGCCGAATCGATCATTTCTGCCACAGGCCTATTCAGCACGCAGCGCCGTCCCCGGATCGCTGTGCATGGCGCGCCGCGCTGGAATATAGCTGGCCGCTGCGGCGGTGAGCGCCAATATCGCCGCCGCTCCCAACCAGGTGGACGTATCACTGGGACTGGTTCCATACAACAGGCTGCGGATCACGCGCGCCAATGCGAAGTGTCCCGCCAACCCGATGGCCACCCCAGCCGCCGCCAAAAACATGGCTTGGCCTACAATCCAGCGCTGAATGACATCCGGGGAGGCGCCCAATGCCATGCGAATGCCAATCTCTTTGTTCCTTTGAACCACCGAATATGAGATTACGCCGTAGATTCCCACCGCCGCCAAAGCCAAAGCGATGCCGGCGAAGACCGCGGCCAGTATAGAATTCAGGCGCGCCTTTCCATTCAGCGTTCCGATCCAATCCTGCATGGATTGGACGCTTGAAATGGGCTGGCGCCAAGGCGATTCCTGCAGCGCGGCGCGTACCGCCGGGGCCAGGCTGGCCGCATCGCCGGCGGTTCTCACAAAAACATAGACGGTGGGCCAGGTGGTTTGCCCATAGGGAACATAAATCTCTTCCGAGTCCTCCGGCCGCTTGGTCAGATATCGGACGTCCCCGGCCACGCCCACGATTTCGCGGGGAATGTCGGTCTCGCTTTGGCCTGGGTTCGACATCAGCAAGGTTCGCCCGATTGGATTCTTTCCCGCAAAATAGCGCTTCGCCAGCGCGCTGCTGATAATTGCAACCTGCGGAGAATCCTCCCGGTCGCGGCCGTCAAATTGGCGGCCCCGGACGATCGGAACGCCCGATGCCTGGAAATAACCGGCGTTGATCATGTTGTAGCTGGCCGACGGCCGGTTGGAACTGTCCAGGGGACCGGATCCCTCCGGCGTGAAATACAATCCAATCTGCCGGAAACCTTCTATCGGTGGATTGGTGATCGCGCCCACGGCCTTGGCTCCTGGCACGCGGCCGATTCGTTGCAGCATTGCCTCGAAATATGCGGCCCTCTGGGAGGAACTCTTTAACTCCGGACCTGCAAGAGATACGCGAAAGCTGAGCAGGTGTTGCGGCAAAAATCCACGACTCTCGTTCTCCAGCCAGAACACGCTTCGCGCCATCAATATCGCCCCGATCCCGAGCATCAGCGACAGCGCAATTTCCGACACCACCAGCAGATTGCGCGTTTTTTGTCCAGCGCGCGTATTAATGGCGCCGCGCCCGGATTCCCGCAGCGCGAATTGCAAGCCGCCGCTCAGGAGTTGACGAGCGGGCAGCAGAGCGAAGAGCAAACCGGTGATCACTGTTGCCGCGAGAGTGAAAACCAGCACGCGCCCATCCAGCTTGGCCGTCTCGACGCGGGGTAATTGTCCCGCCGCAATGGTCACCAATACCCGCAAACCTCCCCACGCCAGCGCCAATCCCGCCAGACTGCCCGCGGTTGCCAAGATGGTTGTTTCGAGCAGTAGCTGCCGGATCAGCCTGAATCGGTTGGCGCCCAGCGCCGCGCGGATGGCCACTTCTTTGGACCGCGCCTCTGACCGCGCCAGCAGCAGATTCGAGACGTTGCTGCACGCAATCAGCAGCACCAGTCCAACACCCACCAACAGTGCTGTCAAAGCCGGGCGAACTTGCCCTCCAACAACGTCCTGCAGCGGCTCCAGCATCGCGCCCCAACCCTTGTTGTCTCGAGGGAATAGCGCTTCCAACCGCTTCGACACCACCTGCAGCTCCCGGTCGGCCTGAGCCAGGCTGACCGACGGCTTCAGCCGCCCCAGCACCGCCATTTTGTTGGCACGCAATTCTGATTGCCGCTCTAAGTTGAGGGGTGTCCACACCTGAATGTCCTGCCCGGCGAAGTCAAAACCCTTGGGCAAAACTCCAATCAGTGTGTAGGGCGTGCCGTTCAATTGCAGAGGCTGTCCCAGCCGGCTTCGATCGCTCCCCAACAGACTCTGCCACAATCCGTAGGTCACTAGCGCCACCGGGAGAGCCCCGACGTTGGCGTCCTGCGGAGTAAAACCGCGCCCCAATACCGGTTGCCCACCGAGTGCCGGCAGGAATCCAGGGGCGACTCTAGCGCCCGGAACTTGCATCGTGTGGTCGGCGGCGCCCACATTGTAAAACTGCGGGATCAATCCCTCCAGCCGCTCGAAGGAACTGGTTTGTTTAATCCACTCCAGATAATTAGTGCCGGCTACGCCATTCTTGCGCCCGTCCGGTCTTTTCTGCCAAACCATGACCAGACGGCCGGGGTCGGGATACGGTAATGGACGCAGAATTACGGCGTCAAATACGCTGAAGATCGCGGTATTTGCCCCGATGCCAAGGGCCAGAGTGAGAATCGCAGCGGCGCAAAAAGCCGGCTGTTTTGCCAGGGTCCGAAATGCAATGCGTACGCCCATCCCCAAAATGCTAGCGCATTTCCGGGATGGGCGGTTATTCGGTTCTCAAAACCGGGATTAACTGAAGAACCGAGTAACCGAAGAACGGCTTCACTCTTCCTCTTCTTCTTCGCCCGTCTTGGCCGCCCGGGCGGCCGCGATGATTTTTTCCGCCTGCAGCGCTGGAACGTAATCGTAGTGGTCGAACTCCATGTGGAATGAGGCTCGGCCCTGCGTCATCGAGATCAGATCGTTCTGGTAGTTGAGCATTTCAGACATCGGCGCCTGGGCGCGGATGATCTGGGTACTGCCCTTGGTGTCCATCCCCTGAATGCGGCCGCGCCGGCCGTTGAGATCGCCCATCAGATCCCCGGCATATTCCACCGGAGCCTGGATCTCGACGTTCATAACGGGTTCCAATATTACCGGCTTGGCATCCTGCATGGCGGCTTTGAAGGCTTTGCGCGCGGCCAGTTTAAACGCCATTTCCGAGGAATCGACATCATGATAGGAGCCGTCATAAACGGTGACTTTGAAGTCCACTACCGGAAAGCCTGCCAAAAAGCCGTTTGCGGCTGCTTCCACAATTCCTTTTTCAACCGCGGGAATAAAATTGCGTGGAATGGCTCCGCCGAACACTTCATTTGCGAATTCGAATTTCCCGCCTCGCGGAAGCGGCTCTATGCGGATCCAGCAGTCGCCGAACTGGCCATGGCCTCCGGTTTGTTTCTTGTGCCGGCCCTGCACGTCGGCTCGGCCGCGGACCGTTTCCCGATAAGGAATTTTGGGCGCTTTCAACTCGACATCCACTCCGTAGCGCTTTTTCAAGCGGCTGACAATTACCTCTACATGCTGCTGGCCGCTGCCTGCCAGCAGGAACTCCTTGGTCTGCGGGTCGCGATAGAAGCGCAGCGACTGATCCTCTTCCAAAATTCTCTGGATGCCGTTGCTCAAGCGATCTTCGTCCTGCCGGCTCTTGGCGAGAATCGCAAACGCAATGGACGGCTCAGGCGATTGTACCGGCGGATAACTGATCGGGGAGGTTTTGTCATCCAGCGTGTCGCCGGTCAGCGACTCCTTCAGTTTCGCCACCGCGCCGATATCGCCGGCGTGTATTTCGTTCACCGGTTGAATGGTCTTGCCGGACAAAATCCCGATATGCGCCAGACGCTCCGTGCCGCCCGTGCGCGCGTTTACCAGACTGGCATCGTTCTTCACGATGCCGGAAATTACTTTGAAGTAGGTCAGGCGGCCGGCAAACGGATCGGCGACAGTCTTAAAAACATAGGCGGAGACGGGTTCGTTGTCCTTGAGGGCTCGCTTTACCGCTTGGCCGTTCACCACTCCCGCTACCGGCTCGTGTTCGGTGGGGGCGGGGAAATTTTCGACCATGAAGTTCAGCAACAGATCCGTCGCGATGTTATGCAGCCCCGAACTGCATAGCACCGGATAAATTCGGCGCTCGCGGATGGCCTGTTCCAGGCCCGCCTGGATGTGTTCGGGAGGCAGGGTGCCCTTTTCAAAGAATTCTTCCAGCAACGCGTCGTTGCCTTCGGCCACCATTTCGATCAGCGCCTCGTGGGCTTTCTGCGCCGCATCGGCCAAGCCGGCCGGGATCTGGCCTTCTTTGCCTTTCCCGTCGCCATCG
>Ga0302324_100025841_pt1 | contig 11244 bp, 12 predicted proteins | sample Palsa_T0_1_FD_201949 | JGI IMG/M metagenome (GOLD analysis project Ga0302324, IMG submission 201949) | Peat permafrost microbial communities from Stordalen Mire near Abisko, Sweden - Palsa_T0_1 | ecosystem: Environmental > Terrestrial > Soil > Palsa > Peat permafrost | place: Sweden: Abisko... | reverse complement strand
GAAGTGGACCGACGCGCTGAAGGAGTTCTACAAGAAATTTCAGAAAGATCTCAAATATGCCGAAAAGCATATGGAGAACATCAAGCGGATGGAGAAGCCCACGGACGAGAAGTGCGAGCGCTGTGGGTCGCCGCTGGTAATCAAGTGGGGCAAGCACGGATCGTTCTACGCATGCAGCACCTACGACAAAGAGGATCCGAACACCTGCACGTTTACGAAAGAAAATCCGATCAACCTGCCGGACCTGGATTCTGCCGACGTGCAGGAGACCACGCAGGAAGAATATTGCGAGAACTGCGGGCGTGTGATGGTGCTGAAGCGCGGGCGCTTCGGGCAGTTCATGGCGTGCACGGGCTATCCCGATTGCAAGACTACGCGGCGGTTGGACCAGGGCAAAAAAGTTCCGGATATTCCGCTGGATGAGCTTTGCCCGAAGTGCGGGCGGAATATGATGATCCGGCACGGGCGTTACGGGGAGTTCACTGCCTGCAGCGGATATCCGGAGTGCAAGTATGTGAAGCAAAATTATATTGGGGTGAAGTGTCCGGAGTGCAAGGACGGCGATCTGGTTGAGAAGCGGGCGCGCAAGGGAAATACGTTTTACGGGTGCGGAAATTATCCGAAGTGCAAATTCACTTCGGCGCACAAGCCGATTCCCGAGAAGTGCCCAAGTTGCGGCAGCGAATATCTGGTGGAGAAGAATCTGAAAGCCGGTCCGGTGATTGCCTGCCCGAATAAAGAGTGCGACTATGAGCGTCCGGCGCCGCCACCGGAAGCAGCCGCAACAAGCGCCTAAAGAAATCGAGCGATTGGGAGATTGAGTCGTTGAGAGACTTCGTTGGCCCAATCGCCAAGTCACTCAATGATTCAATTCACCCGAGGTGCTCTCATGTCTAAGAAACCGACTGTGGCCGACGCGCAACTGATTCTTCACCTCTATGAACTCCGCCGCGAACCCGAGATGCGCAAGGCGCGCAACTGGTGGGGCGGCGAATTTTTCCCGCAGAATGCCGACGACTACCTGAAGGTGTTGTGGGCAATGAACTCGTCCGAGAACAACTGGCTGCGCCAGGTGCAGAGCTATTGGGGGATGGCCGCGGCGTTCGTCTTACAAGGTGTGCTGAACGAAGACTTGTTCCTGCAGCCCGCGGTTAGCGGTGAAATGTTTCTTATCCTGGCCAAAGTAGCTCCTTTCCTCAAGCAGCTTCGCGAGAAGATGAACGACCCGCACATATTTGCCAACATCGAAAAGGCCGCCACCCGCACCAAGTGGGGACGTGATCGGCTTCAGTTCATGATCAAGCGCGTCGAGACCATGCGCCAGAAACGCGCCGAGAGCAAGCCAAAGTAGCCGCTGCATCTGTTATCCTAATCGGCTGTGCGGATGATCTGGTGGTTCCTGATACTAGGCGTCAGTACGCTGGTGGTGGTGTGCGTGGCCATTGCCCTGTACATGCGGCTGCGCCGCCATTTGCGGCAGGTTCATGCCGCGGAGGCTGCACACGGCGACACCCGTCAACATCCGCCGGATTCAACTCATTAGTGACTGCTGGAGGTTTTTTCATGGCAAGGCCGGCACTGCAAGCCCTCAGTACACCGCAGGAGCGCTTGCTTGAAGCTGCGCGGCAAGTGGCGCTGGTGGTGGGCGCCAGCTTGTTTGTGGCATTGTGCGCGCGCATTACGATTCCGTTGCCATTCACGCCAGTGCCGCTGACGGTGCAGAATTTCGGCGTGCTGCTGGTGGGGTTGCTGCTGGGCAGCCGGCGCGGCTTCGCAGCGTTGATTCTTTATTTGGCGGAAGGCGCGATGGGGATGCCGGTTTTCAGTCCGAGTTCGGTTGGGCTGATGGGCGTTGCGCAGATTCTGGGACCCACGGGTGGATATCTGATGGCTTATCCGCTGGTGGCGGGGCTGGCGGGATTTATTTTCGAACGCGGGACAAAGAGTTTTGCGCGGGCCGCGATCGCTGGTCTGCTGGCTGAGATTGTTTTGTTTGCGAGTGGGGTGACGTGGCTTTATGTGGCCACGCATTCGCTGGCGAAGGCGGCTTACCTGGGGCTTTACTGGTTCATCGCCGCGGAGATATTGAAGGTGATGGTTGCGGCTGCGATCGCGACGCGCTGGGGTCGCGGTTCGGCGACACAGCAGTAGATTTGGAGTCCATTTGATGACCGTAGTTTCTGAACAATCCGAGAAAGTCTCTCCCTCTTCCACCGACCTGCGCGAGATCGCGGTGGCCCATAGTCCGGATTCCGACGACGCGTTTATGTTTTACGGGCTGGCTACCGGCAAGGTGCGCACGCCCGGCCTGCGATTCAGTCACACGCTCTGCGATATTGAAACGCTGAACCAGAAGGCGCGCGAAGGCGTTTACGACGTCACGGCAATTTCGTTTCATGCCTATCCTTATATTCAGGACCAGTACGCGCTCATGACCTGCGGAGGCAGCGTGGGGGATGGATACGGGCCGATGATCGTTTCCACGCGATCGTTCACGCAGAGCGAGATCAAGAAGAAGCGCATTGCCGTGCCGGGCACGCTGACAACGGCTTATCTGGCGCTGCAACTTTTTGCCCCGGGCGTGGAAGTGGAAGTGGTTCCCTTCGACATGATTATTCCGCAGGTGCTTGAAGGAAAACATGAAGCCGGGCTGATCATTCACGAAGGCCAACTCACGTATGACAAGTCGGGCCTGCACCGCATTGTGGATCTCGGGAAATGGTGGCAGAAAGTTACGGGGCTGCCGTTGCCGCTGGGAGGAAATGCCATCCGGCGAGCGCTGGGAGCGGAGTTGATGGCGTCGGTGTCGACGGCGCTGCGCGAGAGCATTCAATATGGTCTCGACCACCGCGAAGAAGCGCTGGCTTACGCGATGCAGTTTGCCCGCGACCTCGACACCGAACAGGCTGACAAGTTTGTGGGGATGTATGTGAACGAGCGCACGCTCGATTACGGCCCTGACGGGCGCGAAGCCGTGCGGCGACTGCTGGATATGGGGCATAAGGCGGGGATTATTGGGCCGGAAGCGCGCGTGGATTGGGTGGGGTGAGGAGCTTTTAGCTCTTAGCTTGAAGCCCACATTGGCGCGGCCGTTAGACACTCCGATCGTTCCGACATGTGAACACCATCGATTGAAACCAACCTGAATCGCTAATAGCTAATAGCTAGAAGCCAAGAGCCAAAGGCCAAGAGCTTGCTTCGCCAGAACCTTCTGATCGACGCGGACGATACGCTTTGGGAAAACAATATCTATTTTGAGCGGGCGATCGCCAAGTTCATTTCGTTTCTTAATCACCACGAATTTTCTGCGGAGCAGGTGCGGGAGGTGCTCAACGATGTGGAGCGCGAGTGCATTGTCACGCATGGCTATGGGCTGCACAGCTTTGGGCATGCGCTGGTTAGCACGTTCGAACGGCTGACTGTTCATCCGGTTACTCCAGAGTTGCATGAGCAGATTCGCGGGTTTGCTCACTCCATTCAGGACCATCCCATCGAAATGTTGCCCGAGGTTCGGGAAACCCTTGACTATCTTTCGGGGCGTCATCGATTGATTTTGATGACCAAGGGCGCGGTCCCCGAGCAAAGTGGAAAGATCGAGCGTTCGGGATTGAAGGGGCATTTCTCGGAGGTTGAGATTGTCGCGGAGAAAGATGTTGCCACTTACGATTCCGTGGTCGAGAAGCATGGTCTGGCGCACGAGTCTACGTGGATGGTCGGCAATAGTCCGAGGTCGGATATTAATCCTGCACTGGCCGCCGGGCTGCACGCGGTGTTCGTGCCGCATGGCGACACATGGATTCTGGAACACGAAGAGGTAAACGCGGCAACGCCTCCGCAGCGGTTGCTGATTGTGGGCAGGTTCGCGGAACTGCGGGAGAAGTTCTAGGAAGGCGCAGAATTGATTATCGGGAACCCTTCCGTATTTGCCATCGAATCGAGCATCAGTCGGGCATACGAACGCTTGAGTTTCCGTGCGCTCGGCTTTTTCGTCATTTACGTCGGCGGTCGCTGCTATGGCAGGTGCTCACCCGATAGCACGATGCTGGCATGTTCGTATGACGAGGTTGAGCGGCGAATCGCAGGACGCGGTAGCCACACCACCCCTTTTGCGACCGAATCGGAGGCTGGGAGAATCGCCGACGCTTTTCGAAACGCAGTTTATGCTGAGAAGCAGGAGGAACGGTATTTCGACATCCCCCTTGCGGATTTTATTGACATGATTCATTCGAAGCGCACCGTGTGGGCACCGGATGGAGATGAGGCTTTTGACGATGGTAGCTACGTGCTTCAGTTTGATGTTGGGGATCGTGTCCGTCTGATCGCGTTCAAGTCCATCGAAAATGGCTGCCTCCACGATCCTGCTGCGCGCAGTGATGTTTGGCTTGCGGCGGATGATTTCTATCGTATCCTCCAAGATTGGCGTGACGCCTTCGAGGCTGAGTGGGCGTCGGCGCCCAAAATATCAGAGGCTGACGAGCACCCAGGAACATAACTCGTAGGCTTCACGCTGTAAAAGTTTTCCCGACCGAACTGGCGCTTCTTGGCGCCATGGCCTGCTGGTGGCGGAATCAGCTTCGTCACCGTGTTTTCATTATCGTTACTACCGCATCAAACTAACCAACAACGCGATCGCGCACGGAGCATTTCGGCATGGTACGCTCGTTTTGCTCTGGGTTCCGCACCCACTTCGTCGTGACGGTGCAGACCAACAATTTCCGGCGGCTATTGCGCACGGTTGAGGCGCTTTCCGAGCTCGGGCCCGAACTGACGGCCGAGCGCGAGTTCTCGGAAACTTCGCGTCTTATGCTGTCCGCGATTATGGAGGCGGCGGGCGCTCGCGAGGGCACGCTTTTTCTGTTCAGCGACAAGCCTGCCATGCTGACTTCCACAACTTCTCAGGGTTTTGCCCTGATGCCGGACCCGGCCTTCATTCCTCTCCTTCCGAAACATGTGCACGCTTTATCCGCGGCGCGCGGGCCCATCGTGCTGAATGGATCGACGTATTCGGTGTTCCTCAGCTCGAACGGAAATGTTGCGCCGGAACTTTTCAAGTGCCTGGCGCCGCTCAAGGCGGCGGGCAAACTCGCGGGCGTAGTCGCGCTGGGGCGGCGTCCGGGAGACGCGCTCTACGAAGACGACGAACTCGCGGCCATGGAACTGCTGTGCAGCTACGTGGCCCTCGCGGTCCAGAACCATGCGCTTACCCAGACCATTGCACAGCGGGTGTCCGAAAATCTTCGCCTGATGGCGTCTCTGCACGGATTTTATGACAACGCGCTGGAGGCATTCGCCACCGCCATCGACGTGAAGCACGTCAACATTCACGGGCATTCCCTGCGCGTGGGCCGTTACGCCTCTGCGATTGGGGAAGCCCTTGGAATGGATGCGAGCGAATTGGCCGCACTGCGAAGCGCAGGCTACCTGCACGACATTGGAAAAGTAGCCGTCGATCGCCGGCTTTTCGGCAAAGCCAGCGCGCTCAATCCTGAAGAATTTCGCGAGATGGCCGATCACACCGTGGTGGGCCACCAGATTGTGAGCACCGTGCAGTTTCCGTGGCCGAAAATTCCGGAAGCGGTGCGCTCGCATCACGAACGCAGCGATGGTTCGGGTTATCCGGATGCGCTGATGCTTGATGATTTATCGATGCCGGTGCGAATCATCGGGATTGCCGACGCTTTCGACGCGATGACCAGTGCGCGGCCTTACCGCGAGCCGCTTTCCGTGGGCAGCGCGTTGAGCGACCTGGTGCGGCTGGCTCCGCAGAAGTACGATCCCAACGTGGTGCAGGCGCTGATGATCCAGGTGCGGCGCGACGCGGTAGGCAGCAGCCGGGCTCCTCTCCTGGCGGACAGAGTGGTCAACATTGCTCCTGGTGACATTGACCATCTCGCCGCCACGCTGCAACACAAAGTGTCCCGCGGCAAGGTGTATGTAAGCCAGCCGTAGCGGCTCAGAGTTTTTGAGCGCATTTTGCGTTCGAGAGTCCCTCCAACACTTATCCGTAAGTCCTGAGTAATCTGTGGTTTCCGCCTCTGGATCCTGAGCCGTTCTGGCAGCAACTTAATCCCGTCGATTGGGTTCATAATGAGGAAGGTTCTCGTTTTCTTTCCTTCGGCTCGATGGAGCGTCGATGAAATCCTTTCACCGCTGGGTCGCAGGAATTTTCCTGTCGGTGAGCGTTGCGAGCGCGGTTCCACTTCTGGCGAAGAGGAAAGATAATCCCGCTCCGAGCCTGGCCGAACAGAAACGCGCGGTGCACGCGCTGAATCGCCTGACTTTCGGTCCTCGCCCTGGGGACGTCCAGCGGGTGATGGCGATCGGCGTGGACGCGTGGATCGATCAGCAACTCCATCCCAGCAAGATTAATGATGATGCTTTGGAAGGTCGGCTCGCGCCGTTCCGCACGCTGCGCATGAGTCCGCGGGAAGTGGCCGAGGATTTTCCCGACGGCGGACTGGTGAAACAAGTGATGGACGGAAAGAAGTCGATGCCCTCCGATGCCGCGAAGCGCGCAGTGTATCAAGTGCAGATCGCGCGGCAGGAAGAGAAGCGAGAGCGGAAAGCTGAGGCGGCGGGTAACGGTGCTGGCAAGCCACAGGCTCCGATGAATGATGCGGTACGAACGGTGGAGACTGCCAGTTTGTCTGCCGCGAATTCCAGTGCCGGCATGTCGAGCACGACCGTCTCGGGCACGACGATGGAGGCTGCCGCGAGCGGGGATGCGGACAGCGGGATGATGAGTGCGGCAAGCAATTCGGATGGAAGCAACGCGAGCGGCATTCCGGCGACCCGTGACGCAAGGGTCGGTTCACCCGCTTCCGGTGAAAATCTTTTGTCGACGGCGGGGTCTCTTCCACTGGACACGAAGCCCCCGGCTGAGTACGCCGAGGCGAAACGTCGGGAAGAGCGTTTGTACGCGGACCTGGAGATTCGGAAACTGCCTGAACTTCCTCCCGACCAGCGTTACAAGAAAATTCTGGCGATGTCGGTGGACGACCAGGTCGCATTTGCCGACGCGATGCGCGGAGGTAAGGGACAAGATTTTCTTGCGGGGATGGACCCTAAGCAGAAGGAAACGCTGCAGGCCATGAACAATCCGCAAGGCGTGGTCACGGACGAACTACTCCAGGCTAAAGTGCTGCGGGCGGTTTACAGCGAGCGTCAACTGGAAGAAGTGATGACCGATTTCTGGTTCAATCACTTCAACGTTTACGTAGGGAAGGGCCCCGACCGGCTGATGCTCGCCAATTACGAGCAGGACGTGATTCGTCCGCGGGCGATGGGCAAGTTCGAAGATCTGCTGGTGGCCACGGCTAAGAGTCCGGCGATGCTGTTTTATCTGGATAACTGGCTCAGTGTGGGACCGGCCTCGATGAAGGCGCTAGGAATTCCGGCGGGGCCACGAGGACGCTACGGTTATCCGCCACATCCGCCGAAGAAAAATGCCAAACAGAACAGCGGTTTAAACGAGAATTACGGGCGCGAACTGCTCGAACTGCACACGCTCAGCGTGAACGGCGGCTATTCGCAGCGCGATGTTACCGAAGCTGCCAAGGTTTTTACTGGCTGGACGATCGATAAACCCAACGACGGCGGCGGGTTCAAGTATGACCCGAATATGCACGAACCGGGACCCAAATTTGTTCTTGGGCATCGCATCAAGCCGAAGGGTGAAGGCGAAGGCCTGGAGTTGCTGCACCGGCTGGCGACGAGCCCGCAGACGGCGCATTTTATTTCGCTGAAACTGGCGCAGCGTTTTGTCTCGGATGATCCGCCCGAGCGTTTAGTCGATCAGATGGCGAAAACTTTTCTGAAGAAAAAAGGCGACATTCGCGAAGTGTTGACCACGCTGTTTCATTCGCCGGAGTTCTGGGCCGACGGAACTTATCGCGCGAAGGTGAAGACGCCGCTGGAGTTTGTCGCCTCAGCGGTGCGCGTCACGGGAGCCGAAGTGGATGATGCATTGCCCCTGTCGCGGCAGTTGGGCAACATGGGCATGCCGCTCTATGGAGCGCAGCCTCCCACGGGCTATTCGATGAAAGCGGAAACGTGGGTGAATTCCTCAGCGCTGCTCAACCGCATGAATTTCGCGCTGGCGCTGAGCAGCGGAAAGATCAAGGGCGTGAAGATGGATTCAGCCCAGCTTACGGGCCAATGGGCTTTGCCCGTCGACTCGACGCTGGCGTTGCCGATTCTGGAGAATAATCTGCTAGCGGGAGACGTCTCGAAGCAGACGCACGATTCGATTGCGGCGCAGATCGCTGATGCGAAGAGCGTTGATCCGAAGAGCGTTGATGCGAAGAATGCCGCGGCGGAAAAGAAACCTGCGGCGAACGAAACAGATAAGCAAGGGCGGAATCGACGGACTGCGGCGGGGGCCCAGCCTGCGAACGTGAGCGTGATGGCGGGATTGTTGCTGGGTTCACCGGAATTTCAGAAGAGATAGCGGCTTTGTAGAGACGTAGCTTGCTACGTCTCACATGCCGCAGAGAGAGGCGTAGCAAGCTACGTCTCTACGGAGTGTTTAGTTATGTCCATTACGCGTCGCATCTTTCTTCGGAACAGCGGGCTGGCCGTCGTTGGTACGGCGGCGGTACCTGGCTTTCTTACTCGCGCGGCGTTTGGCGCGGCGCAAGTGACGGGCGGGCGCACGAAGCGGCTAGTCGTCATCTTTCAGCGGGGCGCGGCGGACGGGCTGAACATTGTGGTGCCGCACGGGGAGCCGCAGTATTACGCGATGCGGCCGAGCATCAATATTCCGCGCAAGGCGGTGTGCGATCTGAACGGCTTCTTTGGGCTGCATCCTTCGATGTCGGCATTTCAGCCGCTATGGGAGCAGCGTCATCTGGCGATTGTGCACGCGGCGGGATCGCCAGATCCCACGCGCTCGCACTTCGACGCGCAGGATTTTATGGAATCGGGCACGCCGGGGATGAAGGCCACGGAAGATGGCTGGCTCAACCGTTCGCTGCACGCGCTGCCGCAATCGGCGTCGAGTACGGCTTTCCGCGCGATCGCGCTGGGGCCGTCCCTGCCGCGCATTCTGAGCGGCTCGGAGCCGGCGGTGGCCATGAACAACATCAACGATTTTTCGATCGGAGGAAAAAATCCGAAAGGCTCGCCCGTCGCCAATGCGTTCGAGGCGATGTACGACCACTCCTCTGACGCCGTGCTGCATGGCACAGGCGCGGAGACTTTCGACGCGGTCAAGATGATGAAGGCTGCCGATCCGGGAAAATATACGCCCGCGCCGAACGCGAATTATCCCAAGGGACGTTTCGGTGACAGCTTGCGGCAGCTCGCGCAATTGATCAAAGCGAACCTCGGCGTGCAGGTGGCGTTTGCTGATATTGGCGGCTGGGATCATCACGTGAACGAGGGCTCAACCGAAGGACAGATTGCGAATGTGCTCAGCGACTTTTCGCAGTCGCTAGCTGCGTTCTGGACCGACCTGGGCGATCTGGGCGAAGACACGGTGGTGGTCACCATGTCAGAATTCGGGCGCACGGCGCGGGAGAATGGCAATCGTGGCACTGATCACGGCCACGCCAATGTGATGTTCGTTTTGGGTGGGCCGGTGAAGGGCGGCAAGGTTTACGGACGCTGGCCGGGCCTGGACCAGTCTCAACTCTACGAGGGCCGCGATCTGGCGCTGACCACGGATTTTCGCCAGGTGATCGGCGAAACGGTGGCGCGGCATATGGGGAATGCGGATTTGAACGCGGTGTTTCCGGGATTCGAGAACCAGCCAGGGAAATTTCTGAGATTGCTGGGGTAGGACTGTTTCAGGCTCTCTGTTCTCACCTCAGGATTAACCTCTCGACACGTGCATCTGGCCATGCGTGGAGGAACGAGTAGGTTACGCAGAAAGAAATCGAATAAGAGCCTGCCAAGAAAATGAATACGCCACCTAACTGGTGCCGCACAGCGAGGGCTAGACTTGCGAGGAACACTGATACCAAAAAAATCCGAAGTGAAATCCGCATCCAACGCGGACATCCGCGAAACACTCCCCTCCATAGGAGCCTGTCCCTGAGATTGGGAGCGAGTTTTTCCATGAGTAAGTTTGTCGGAACCCCGTGACAAACATGATTGCAAAAAGTATCTTGATGATGCGCAGCTCCAATTCGACGTCCACGTTGAAACCGACGATTAGGAAAATCAGGCTGGCAATCGTACCGGTGGCTGACAACAGAAGCATCGAGTGTGTCACAACTCTCGGCATTTCGCGGATCAAACCGAATCCACCATTTCGCCTCCGTCCTCGCTATCCCAGGTCAATGAAGACTTCGCCGTTCTCAACCTTGATGGGATAGGTTTTCAACCTCTCATCGGGATGGTCTTCGGCCGCGCCGGTCTTCGGATCCCACCGCCAGCCGTGCCAGGGGCAGACCACCTTGCCATCCTCGACCACTCCCTGCCCCAGCGAGCCGCCCTGATGCAGGCATTCGTTGTCCATGGCGGTGATCTTCCCCAACACGTTAGCAATGCAGATCATTTTCCCGTTGCAAGGAAAGTCTCGTGCTTCGTTGACGTATGGAAGGTGAGCTTGAGGAATGATTTTGACGAAGGCCATAGTCGGTTCAGTGGATACGTAGGATAGCTTAGAACGTGAGCATGGCGAGTGGAAGTTGCTAAATTGGATTCTCACCAACGTTCGCAACGCAGTCACTTCGGTTGCAGCGTTTGCGCGATCATCACCTGGCGCTTGAAATTTTCCACCATGTTCGGGTCGAGGCGGACTTCGGTCGGCTTCCTCGCCAACGTCATGGTGTCGATTTTGTCTTGCAGCTTGAGCAGGGCGTAGAAAAGATTTTCCGGGCGGGGCGGGCATCCGGTGACGTAAACGTCCGTGGGGACGATTTTGTCCACGCCCTGCAACACGGCATAAGTATTAAACGGACCGCCCACGGAGGAACACGCGCCCATCGAGATCACCCACTTGGGGTCGGGCATCTGGTCGTAGATGCGCTTCACGACCGGCGCCATTTTCAACGTCACGGTGCCGGCGACGATCATCAGGTCGCTCTGGCGCGGGCTGGGGCGAAACACTTCCGAGCCGAAGCGGGCAATGTCGAAGCGCGCGGTCGAAGATGCGATCATCTCGATGGCGCAGCAGGCCAGACCGAAGGTCATCGGCCACACGGCGGACTTCCGCGCCCAGTTGAAAACGTAGTCGACCGTGCTGATCATGAAATTCTTTTCAAACTTGTTCTGCAGCCAGCCCATGGAGTGTCCTCG
>Ga0302324_100025840_pt1 | contig 11244 bp, 7 predicted proteins | sample Palsa_T0_1_FD_201949 | JGI IMG/M metagenome (GOLD analysis project Ga0302324, IMG submission 201949) | Peat permafrost microbial communities from Stordalen Mire near Abisko, Sweden - Palsa_T0_1 | ecosystem: Environmental > Terrestrial > Soil > Palsa > Peat permafrost | place: Sweden: Abisko... | reverse complement strand
CGACGACATCGATTGGGCCGACGAGGTCCGCCTCATGCTCGAAGAACGGGCCGCTTTCTCGCCTGACGCCCTCAACGGGCTGGAGGCCTCTCTTCGCTTCGTGGGACCGGAGACGACCGAGACGAAGATCTTCGGCCGCCTGTCTGCCTGGCAAAACTGGATCTTCCTCCGCCCCAACGCGTCCGGCCCCGAGGGCGCCCTCCGCCGCTACGGCACCGGCTCCCGGCCGGTGTACGACCACCGAAGGGTGTAGGCCATGAGCACCGTCGACCTGAGCGACAAGATCCCCAACAACGTGGGCCTGTCCGACGACCGCAAGCTGCAACGGGCCCTCGAACGATGGCAGCCCCTGTTCCTCGACTGGTGGCGGCAGATGGGACCTGTCACCCACCAGGACGATCCTGTCTATCTCCGCACCGCCGTCGCCGTCGGCAAGGAGGGTTGGGCCCACTTCGACCACGTCAGGATGCCCGACTACCGCTGGGGGATCTTCTTGGCCGACGCGGAGGATGGCCGCACCATCGGCTTCGGGGACCGGATCGGCGAGCCGGTGTGGGCCACCGTCCCTGGTGAGCTGCGCGCCGACCTGCGCCGGCTCATCGTGGTGCAGGGCGACACCGAACCGGCTTCGGTCGAGCAACAGCGCCATCTGTGCACCATCGCCCCGAGCCTGTACGACATGCGCAACCTGTTCCAGGTCAACGTGGAGGAAGGCCGTCACCTGTGGGCGATGGTCTACCTGCTGCACGCCTACTTCGGCCGGGACGGGCGAGATGAAGCTGACATGCTGCTGGCACGCCACTCCGGCGACGCCGACAACCCGAGGATCCTGGGCGCGTTCAACGAGCCGACCACGGATTGGCTCTCTTTTTTCATGTTCACCTACTTCACCGACCGGGACGGCAAGTTCCAGTTGGCCTCGCTCGCCGAGAGCGGATTCGACCCACTGGCCCGTACGTGCCAGTTCATGCTCAAGGAGGAGGCGCACCACATGTTCGTGGGCGCCGGCGGGGTGGGCCGCGTCGTGCAGCGGACCGCGGAGCTCATGCTCGAGCACGACATCACCGACGTCACCCCCTTCGGGGGCATCAACCTCGACACCATCCAGCGCTACCTCAACCTGCACTTCAGCGTGTCGCTCGACCTGTTCGGCGCCGAGAGGTCCACCAACGCCGCCAACTATTTCGCAGCCGGGCTGAAGGGCCGCTACCAGGAGGCGACCCGCCTGGACGATCACCGTCTCCACGCCGAGGTGCAGGCCGTGCCCGAGGTGTCCGCAGGCCGGATCCTCGAGCGCCAGGCCCCCGCCCTGTCGGCGCTCAACGCCACCCTCCGAGACGACTACGTAGCGGACTGCCAGAAGGGCCTCGACCGCTGGAACCGGGTCCTGGCTCCTGCCGGCGCCGAGCTCCGCCTGCCCCACGCGGGCTTCCACCGCCAGGTCGGGGCGTTCGCGGGGCACTCCCTCACCCCCGGTGGACACGTCATCACCGGTGCGGAGTGGGAGGCCCGGCGGGCCGAGTGGCTGCCCACCTCAGCCGACCGGGACCACGTGGCGTCGGTGATGTGCCTGGTCACCGAACCCGGTCAGATGGCCAGCTGGGTCGCCCCGCCCGCGTCCGGCATCCACGCCAGGCCGCTCGACTTCGAGTACGTCAGGACCTGAGGGACCGCGATGGCGAGCCCGTCCTTCAATGCCGCTTCCTGGCTACTCGATCGGCACGTCACCGAAGGTCGAGGCCCAAGGGTCGCCTTCCGCTGTGGCCACGAGGCCCTGACCTACGCCGGGTTGCAACGGGCGACCTGGGCTGCGGCCCACGGGTTCCGCGCCCTCGGCATCGGGCCAGGGGACCGGGTGCTGATGCTGGTCAGCGACGAGCTCGCCTTTCCGACGGCCTTCCTCGCCGGTCTGCGGATCGGCGCCATACCGATTCCCGTGTCCACCATGCTCCGGGCCGCCGAGGTGGCGGTGCTCCTCGCCGACTCGGCCGCCAAGTTGATCGTGGTCTCCGGGCGTCACGCCGGCGTTCTGGCGGACCTGTGCGGACCGGGATCGTCCGTCGTGGCTGCGGTGGTCACGGAGGACGGTGGCGGAGCGGACGGATCCAAGGCGGGGCCAACCGCCGTTCCGGTGCACCGTTGGGCGGACTTCGCGGACCACTTCGCCGACCAGGCCGAGGTCCCACCGGTGCCGGCCACCGCGGACACCTCCGGCTTCTGGCTGTACACCTCGGGCACCACCGGAAAGCCGAAGGCTGCCATCCACCGCCACGGCGACATCAAGGCGGTCTGCGACACCTACGGCCGCTCGGTGCTCGGCATCGGGCCCGACGACGTCTGCTTTTCGGTGCCGAAGCTGTTCTTCGCGTTCGGGCTCGGCAATGGACTGTTCTTCCCCCTCGCGGTCGGGGCGAGCGCGGTGATCGACCCCGAACCGCCCAACCCGGCCCGGGCCGCTGACCTGCTGGCCGCCCACCGGCCCACGCTCTTCTTCGCCCCGCCCGGGTTCTGCGCGGCCATGGTCGACGCCGGCCTGCCCGGCGATGCCCTGTCATCGGTGCGGGCGACCGTGACCGCCGGCGAAACCCTGCCCGGCGAGGTGCACCGCCGCTTTACCGCTCGCTTCGGCACCGAGATGCTCGACGGGATCGGCTCGACTGAGGCCCTGCACATCTTCTGCTCGAACCACCCCGGCGACGTCCGGCCCGGATGGACCGGGCGACCGGTCGCCGGATACGAGTTGCGGTTGCTGGACGAGAGCGGCGCCGTGATCACCGAACCTGACACGGCCGGGGCGTTGTGGGTGCGGGGGGGCTCGATTGCCGCCGGCTACTGGCAGCGACCGGACCTCACCGCCTCTACCTTCGTGGACGGTTGGCTGCGGACGGGGGACGTGTACCAGCGTTCCGCTGACGGCTACTACCGGTTCGTGGGCCGCAACAGCGACATGATCAAAGCCGGCGGGATTTGGGTGTCACCTGCCGAGGTGGAAGGGGTTCTCGTCGAGCACGAGGACGTGCTGGAGGCGGCCGTCGTCGGCGGCCGCAACGCCGACGGCCTGGAGGTCACGGTGGCCTTCGTGGTCCTCGCCCACGGGCGAACGGCCGACCCGGTGGCGCTCGACGACCACTGCCGGGCCCGCATGGCGGCGTTCAAGCGCCCGAGAGAGATCCACGTCGTCAGCGAGCTACCCAAGACGGCGACGGGAAAGATGCGCTACGAGCCTGGCTGGAAGAGGCCGCCGCGTCGTCGCCTACGGGCAGCGATGACAAATGGGCGTCAGCGGACCTTCAACCGTAGACTGGCTGGTCCGCGCCCTCGCGGCGCCGACATCAGGAAGGAATCAGACCCAGTGAGCGACGCCGCCCCATCCCGCTTTGAGTCCCCGACCACCGTGCGGGAAGGGCTGCGCCGGGTCAGCTACCTGGCCGACGAGGGGATCGCGGGCGTGGTGTACCTGGCGGAGCGCCTCGGCAAGCCGGTGTTGGTGGAGGGGCCGGCTGGCACTGGCAAGACCCAGCTGGCCAAGTCCGTCGCCGAACTCACCGGGTCGCGCCTGATCCGCCTGCAATGCTACGAGGGCCTCGACGAATCGAAGGCCCTCTACGAGTGGAACTACAAGAAGCAGCTGCTCCGCATCCAGGCCCAGCGCGTCGGCGAGGCCGCGAGCGCGGAGAAGTGGGAGGACATAGAAGAGGACATCTTCTCGGAGCAGTTCTTGCTCACCCGCCCTCTGCTCGAAGCCATCCGGGCCGAGGAGCCGGTGGTGCTGCTCATCGACGAGGTCGACCGGGTCGAGGTCGAGACCGAGGCCCTGCTGCTCGAGATCCTCTCCGACTACCAGGTCTCGATCCCGGAGTTAGGGACGGTGGTCGCCACCCAGATCCCGCTGGTGTTCCTGACCTCCAACAACACCCGGGAGCTGTCGGAGGCCCTCAAACGCCGGTGCCTGTTCCTCCACATCGACTACCCCGACATCGAACGGGAGCGGGAGATCGTGCTGACCCGGGTTCCCGGCATCTCCGAATCGCTCGCCGATCAGGTGGTGCGCATCGTGCGTTCGATCCGCAACCTGGAGCTCAAAAAGGCGCCCTCGGTGTCAGAAACGCTCGACTGGGCCCGGACCCTGCTCCTGCTCGGGATCCAATCGGTGGACGCCCAGGCCGCCACCGAGACCCTCCACATCCTGCTCAAGTACCAGTCCGACATCGACAAGGCCGCCAAGGATCTGAACGCCTCTACGGTCTCACCCCCTCGGTAGCGAGGAGATCTGAGTTGACCATCGACGGCGCGGCCCCGTCGTTGCCCGCGGGCAGCTCGGGCGGTCTGCTGGAGTCACTGTCGGGGTTCGTCACCGAGCTGCGCACCGCCGGGATCCCGGTCAGCCTGACCGAAAATCTCGACGCCATGGAGGCGCTGCGCCACATCCCGCTCGAGGACCGTGACGCCTTCAAGTACGCCCTGGCCGCCACCATGGTCAAAAATAATTCACACTGGAAGGCCTTCGAGACGGTGTTCGAGGTGTACTTCTCGTTGCGGGGCCGGGAGTACCACATCACTGACGGGGGCGAAGACGCCGTCGATGAGCTCATCACCGATCTGCTCGGGTCCCGTGAGGGTGAGGGAAGCGGGGCCGAAGGGCTGACCCCGGAGCAGCTGGCCGAGCTGTTGTACCGAGCCCTCATGGACGGCAACGATGCCATGCTGCGGGCGATCGCCCGCGCCGCGGTGACGCGCTACGCCGGCATGGAACCGGGGCGGCCGGTGGGCGGCACCTACTACCTGTACCGGACCCTCCGTCAGCTAGACCTGGATGCGGTGCTGGAGAAGATGATGGACGCGGCGCGACAAGAGACTCGAGGTGAGCTCACCGAGCTGGAGGAGCGGCTGGCGCGCGAGGAGTACGAGGCTCGGATGGACGCCCTGCGCCGGGAGATCGAGGCGGAGATCCGGCGCCGGTTGGTCGCGGACCGGGGCGCAGAGGCGGTCGCCAAGTCCCTACGCAAGCCGCTCCCCGAGGACATCGACTTCATGCACGCCAGCCGGGAGGAGCTGCTCGCCCTGCGCAAGGCGATCGCCCCCTTGACCCGCAAGCTGGCGGTGCGCCTGGCCCGCAAGCGACGCCACGGACGCAAGGGCCCGCTGGACTTCCGCAGCACCGTCCGCCACTCCCTTTCCTATGGAGGTGTGCCGGCCGAACCCAAGTTCCGCTACCCCCGGCCGTCCAAACCGGAGATCATGGTGGTGGCGGACATCTCCGGGTCGGTGGCGGCCTTCGCCCGGTTCACCCTGCAGATGGTGTACGCCATCAGCTCGCAGTTCAGCCGGGTGCGGTCATTCGTGTTCATCGACGGCATCGACGAGGTGACCGACTATTTCCGCGCCACCGAAGACATCTCCGCGGCCATCCACCGCATCAACACCGAGGCGGACGTCATCTGGGTCGACGGGCACTCCGACTACGGGCACGCCTTCGAGGCGTTCTGGGAGCGGTGGGGCAAAGACGTCAACTCCAAGACGACCGTGCTGCTCCTGGGCGACGCCCGCAACAACTACCACGCCGCTCAGGCCTGGGTGCTGGCCGAGGTCGCCAAGAAAGCCCGTCACGTGTACTGGCTCAACCCGGAGCCCCGCTCTTACTGGGACACGGGTGACTCCATCGTCAGCCAATACGCCACGCACTGCGACGGCGCCTATGAGTGCCGCAACCTCAAGCAGCTGGAGCGATTCGTAGAGCAGCTCGGTTGAGCCGAGCTGGCCTTCAAAGGGGCCCCGGGGTCTCCCCGTGCTCGTATACCTCCGCCGCCGGTCCGACGACCAGCGGATCGGGCCCGCCCACGATGGTGTCGTCGCGGCGGGGGTAAGCGAACTGGTTGAGCATAAAGCGCATGGCACCGATCCGGGCCCGCTTCTTGTCGTTGCTCTTGACCACCGTCCACGGGGCGAAAGAGGTGTCGGTCGCTTTAAACATGGCTTCCTTGGCGACGGTGTAGTCGTCCCACCGGTCAAGCGAGGCCAGGTCCGTCGGTGACAGCTTCCACTGCCGCACCGGGTCGATGCGCCTGATGAGGAAGCGGGTGCGCTGCTCGGCGCGCGACACCGAGAACCACAGCTTGATCAGATGGGTGCCGTCGCCCGTCAGCAGCTCTTCGAAGACCGGCGCCTGACGGATGAAGATCTGGTACTGCTCATCGGTGCAGAACCCCATCACCCGCTCGACGCCGGCCCGGTTGTACCAGGATCGGTCGAAGAGGACGATCTCGCCGGACGAGGGCAGGCGCACGACGTAACGCTGGAAGTACCACTCCCCGCGCTCCCGCTCGCTCGGCGCCTCCAGGGCGACCACCGCCGCCCCTCGCGGGTTGAGGTGCTCGGTGAATCGTTTGATGGTCCCGCCCTTGCCCGCGGCGTCTCGTCCTTCGAAGACAATGACGATGCGTTGGCCAGTGTCTTTTACCCAGTTCTGGAGCTTCAGCAACTCGATCTGGAGCTGCCGCTTTACTACCTCGTAGTCCGGTCGGGGCATCCTCTCGGCGTAGGGGTAGCCCTCCCGCCAAGTGTCGACGAGCCGTCCGTCCTTCCAGCGCAGCACCGGCTCGTCCTCGTCGTCGGTCTCATCGAGGACCAGCTCATCGAGCCGTTGGGCCAGGTCGATGTCGATGTCGAGGAGCGGGCCGCCGACAGTGGGGCTCGTCATGCCTGGCCGGACCATCACCGCATCCTGTCAGGAACCCCGACCCTCGGTTGCCAGCGGCGTACTCGGGGCTCCGTCGAGACGGGGGACCTCGAGACGGATCACTCGGGTGTCATGGATATGGACCCGAAACTGCGCCGCGGTTTGGCGCCGGGTGGCCCCCGAAACGCTCCAGCCACACTCGAGGCAGGTTCCCTTCCAGGTTCCCCGCTGCAAGAGATAAGAAGCCCGATGACCGGGCGGCTTGCCCGGCGTAGTCAGGTCGATCATGGCCCCTCCTTCAGTACGTCGCGGCCCCCCTCCTACATTGCCGTACAGGCGAGAGTCCATAGGTAAACAAACGGCATCGAATGGGAGAACATTCGGTTGCTCGGTCGAGGGGTCGGTCCCTCCTCCCGCAGGAGAAAAGGACCGACCCTACCTTGCCGAATCGATCAGGTGCAGGGGGTGGTGCTGGTGGAGGCGCTGGTGGTGAGGATCACGCAGGTCGAGATCTGCGGAGTGACACCGGCGTCGTCGAGCAGCACCTGGCCCTCGGCCGAGTCGATGAAGGGGGTGGTGGACTTCGTCGTGTAGAACAGCGTCTGCACCCAGTTGGTAGTCCCGGTCGGCTGCCAGTCCTTGGTCGAGTCCAGGTCGGCCGAGCGCACGTAGATGTACAGCGGGCGCGTCGGGTCGAAGATGGCGTTGCCGTCGCTCGGCGTGCCGGTCTGCTGAGGCGTCACGTCGTTTACGGTGACCGACTGGGGCTTGAAGGCGCTGGTACCGCCGCCCGTGCCGCAGCTGTTGGCCGGGGTACCGCCGGAGGTGGCCGTCGAGTTCTCGTAAGCGCAGCTCGGGTCCAAGAAGTAGCCACCGCCCACATCGGTCAGGCCACCATTCACCGGCCCGGCCGCCTCACCACCGGAGGTGTAGGTACCCGGGTTGGACGGCACCGACACCGTAAACTGACTGTCGGCGTCGTTGACGCTGGTAATCGTGAAAGTGCCGTTCGGTGCCGTCGCCGAGCTGGTGACGCCGCTGACGGTGACCGTGGTGCCGGCCACCCAGTTCTGGTTGAAAGTGGCCCCGTTGCTCGTGGTGAACGTCACCGAGTACGGGCCCGAACCGGAAGAGGTGAACCCGCTGACGGTCTGCTGGCTGTTCTGCTCACCGGCATACAGGTTCAGCCGGCTCTGCGATAACGGCTCGATGGCATCGGCCGGCACCGCCGAGCTGTGGATGGCGGTCGGGTCGTTGACCTCGGCGATCTGCGGGCAGGTGCCCGGGTTGGACAGCGCCGGGACCAAGCTGCCCAAGAAGAAGGACCGTAGACCGGCTCCGATCTGCGGGATGATCGGGATGATCTGGTCGCTCGACGCCAGGGTGTTGGTGAAGCTCAGCGTGTCCGAGGCCGGCGAGGCGGTCGGCGCCGCGCTCAGCGTGACGGTATTGCCAGCCACGCTCACCAACGTGGTGCTGCCGGGGATGGCACCGGAACTATCGGTGACCGCTCCGCCCACCTCGTTGGCGCCGGGCACGGTGTCGCCGCTCGGGATGGTGACCGTGTCGACGCCGCTGGTCACACTGGTGACGCTGGTGTCCACCACGCCGCTGATGCGGGGATCGTTCCACGCGAGGCACGACCCGGTGTTGGCCGCGTAGATGATCGACAGCTGCTGGGCCGACAAGGGGTAGTCGGTCTGCTTGCCGTCGAGCGCCTTGTTGGACGGGTTGGCGTTGACGATCATCGGCACCGGGTCGGTGGCTATCGTGATCTGGTCGATCGCCCCGGTCGGCACTGAAGCGCTCAGCAACTTGCTCGCCTGGCTGGTCTCCCGGGCGAAGCTGATCACTTCGTTGCTGCCGAACGTGTTGTTACCGGCCAGGATGTCCTGCTGGAGCGCCAGGAAACCAGCCGTCCCCCCATTCGGCCGCTGCACCGCCTGGGTGCCGGCCCGCAGCACGACGGTCGGGTTGAGCACGCAGGGGTAACCACCGGTGTTCGGCGTGGTGCCGTTGCCGGTGCCGGTGTCCACACCCGGACTACCGCCGGTGCCAGGCGTGCACTCCCCGGACGGGCTGAACGTCAAGGACACGTTGGACTCCGACGCCGTGGTGGCGGCACTCAAGGTGACGGTATCGAAGCTCACACTGACGAGCGTTGTACCTGAGGCGATCCCGGGACCGGAGACCGCACCGCCCACCTGGGTGGGCCCGGGCACCGTGCCACCGGTGACGGTGATCGTGGTGGCACCGCTGGCGAAGGTGGCGCCGGTGCCCACGACAGTGCCTTGGGCGGCACCGCCACTGACCCCGTAGGCGAGGCGTCCATTGGCGTCCGCCGTAGCGTCGATGTTGACCAGCAGGTAGTGGGGGTTCGACGCGCCGAAGCCGGAGTCGCCGTAGGCGTCACCGTTGGCCAGGAAGTCGATCATGTACTGCAGGACGTCGGAGCCGACGCCCACGACGTCGTTCTTCGCCGGCGCGTAATCGGCGTAAGCCGGAGACGCCAGAAGCGGAAGCGCGGCCGCCAGAGCGGTGGCCGCCACCAAGCCCAACTTGAAAGTGCGGTGTAGCAATGCCCCTCCTAAATCGATCTATCCGGTTTTCCGGATGATTTTGGTCGGGATTAGTAAAGCACAGTTGGCCGGCGCCCGAAAGTGCTTCCGGTTATTCGTCTGCGGCTTGACTACGCCGGCCGTTTTACGGGAAGATGCATAGCTGGTCCGCCAACTGACCGTTGGCGGATTGCTGGGCAGGGAGTTGGCGGATTGCTGGGCAGGGACCCGTGCGGTCAGACCAGATTCGGCAGAAACCTCATCAGCGCGTCGCTGGTACCCCACAGGGCGGCCAGCAGGATCGGGGCTCCGGCCAGCCAGGTCGCCGTCTTGCCCCAGCGGATCCAATACCACCCGATGGCGAACGTGGCGGCGGCCAGTGCCTCGAGCCAGAAGATCAAAGGCACCAGCCCGCTTGGATCTCCCTGCATCGGCTGCGAGGCCTTTGACACCGAAGAGGGCACGCCGGCCGGGACCGGCTGGGCCTGGCCACCAACCAGAAGGGCATCCACGTAGGCGGTGTGGGTCGGTACCCAGGCAGTCGTCCAACTCCCGCCGACCGAAGTCACGAGGGTGAGCCTCGACTGGTTGGCCTTGAGCAGCGGGGGCAACGGATCACCCGGGAACCGGACGTCCTCCACGCTGTAGGTGAAGACTCCCTGTCCGGTGGTGACGGTAAAGCGCTCGCCCGGTTTCATCGAGGTGATCCGCCCGAACGGGCCACCGTAGGTGGTGCTCCGTCCGAACAGCACGACGTCACCGAGCTGCCCGGGGAGGACGGTGTCGGACAAGTGACCGGGACCACCTTTGAGCAACCGCGACGTCGTGCCCTCCACCACGATGACGTTGCGCATCCCGGCCGAAGGAGAGTTGATCATCGCCACCGGAGCGCCGACCGGTACCGGCTCAGCGAGGGGCGCGGTCTCCTCCGCCAGCTGGAGGCGGAACCGTTCGTACAACCGTCCCTGACTGGCGTGCTCCTGCAATCCGCTGAGGACGAAGGCGAACACCAGGAACCACACGGCGAGCAGGCTCAGGGCGAGGGGCAAGACGAAGGTCAGACGCACGCCGAGGGGGCGGGTTTCCGCCGTCCGGGTTGGCAGCGGACCGGGGCTGACGGCGACCGGGAGGCCCGGGTCAGGGTCCTGTTGGACGCGCGGGGCCTCCAGGGTCGTCACGACCCCACCGGCCTTCTTCGCCGCCACCATTGCACGCCACTGAGCACGCCCCCCACGATGGCCAGAATGAGCGCAACCAGCACAGCCACGGCGCCGGTCGCCTCCGTCAGCCCGATCGTCTTGCCCAGGGAGCTCCGGCTCGAGGCCGCGCGAGCCGCCGCGATGGCTGACTCGGCCTGGGACGTGAGTGCCTTACGGCCGCCCGACTCAACCGGCACCGTCGTCGATGCCGTTGACCCGGATGCCGGCGTGGATGTCGCGCCCGATGTTGTCGCGCCGGGTGACGACCCGGAGGTGGATCCAGGCGACGATTGGCCCCCAGGACCCCGATTGGCCGGAGTGGTGGTCGCCGTTGTCGGTCCGGTGGCCTTCGAGGCGGCAAGGGGTGGAACCTGGCCGTTCTGCTTCGTCACATCGGTGGCGGCCGCCTGGGTGTAGGCCACCTCGGCCCCGAGCCCGTCCGCGGTCGTCATGGGCAGGTACCCGGCCGGGACCTGACCGACCGCTGGACCTTGCGCTTGACCTGTACCGGCCGCAAAAGCGAGGTACTGGCCGTACTGGGCGGCCTCGGTCGCCGGCAGGCCGTGGGTGGGGACGTCGGCCGACAACAGCATCGTTCCGGGATAGGCCCCCTCGGCTGCCGTGTCGGCCTGGAAGTCGGAGTAGGGCAGCACCCAACTGCCGAGCCCGGAGTCCGGCTGGAGCAGATCGGTGGCCGCCTGCAGCGACGCCGTCGTGGGTCCGGTAAACGTTCGGTTGCCGAGGAACTGGGTGGTCGATCGGCTCTCCACCTCGGGGTCGGCGTATGTCTGCAGTTGGGCGGTATCCAAGT